>Ga0182737_1001575_pt1 | contig 21698 bp, 9 predicted proteins | sample eDN5th30CBELigOP_FD_128878 | JGI IMG/M metagenome (GOLD analysis project Ga0182737, IMG submission 128878) | Enriched Organic Plus compost microbial communities from Emeryville, California, USA - eDNA 5th pass 30_C BE-Lig OP (version 2) (version 2) ...
ACCTCGGCGGTATCCGGTTCGTCGCGTGCCGGTGCCGGCGGCGCCAGTTCCGGCATCGGAGCACTGAGCGCCGGCGCGGCTTCGGCGGTGGTGGTCGGTTCGGCCGCCGGTTGGCTCGGCGCACTCTCCTGGCGGCGACGGCTCAATAAGCCCAGTGCCGGACGCGGAGGCTCAGGCGTAGTCAGCCGGGCCACCGGTTCGGGCGAAGGCGTCGATTCTTCCACGCTCGGGGTCGACGGGGCAGCCGGCTCGGTGCGCTGGGCCGGTTCTTCCTGGCTGGGACGCACAGCACGCAGCGCCGGCGACGAACTCAACGCCGAACGCGGCGCAGTGCTCATGGCAACGCTGGTGGGTTCCGGAGCCACTTCGGGCTGCGGCACGGCAGCCGGTTCGGCCACCGGCTCGGTCATGGGCAGCGTGGCTTGAGCCACCGGTTCCGCCTGGCTTGGCGGCATGGCACTGCCGCGCCGCCGGCTCAGCAGCGGGCGATGCGTGCCGCCGGCCAGAGCCGAAGGCGCCGCCGGTTCGGCCGCAGGCGTTGCTACCACTGCCGGGGCGGGAGCCGGTTGCGTGGCCTCAGGTTCTGGCTCAGTCTGCGGTGCCATTTGAAGCGTCGGGGCACGCTGCGCCACGGGCTCCGGAGCGACCGGTTGCTGCTCAACCACGCGGGGCTGGTCCAGCGTCGACCGCATGGTGGCCGTGGGAGCGTTGGCCGTGATCCGCATGTTCGCCACCGGCGCGGCTGCTTCTGGTTCAGGCGAAGCGGCCGCCGGCGTGCTGGCTTCGGCCACGTCGTTTGCCGCCGGCTGCGGCTGCGTGGGCGAGGCGGCACGGGGCGCCGATTCCGTCACCGGCTCCACTTGCTCGCGCAGCACCGGCTGCCGCGAACGGGCATTGCGCGCCAGCAGCGGGATGCGAGCCGAAGGCGTTTCGCTGGGCTGCTGCTCGACTTGCGGGACCGGCTTTTCTTCGAACTTGGTGATCGTGGGCGCTGGCGGCGCGTCCTCCATCACGGCTGGCTTGGGGGCCGGCGGTGCATCTTCCTTGACGGCCAACGGCGCGACCGGCTTTTCAACACGCGCTGGCTTTTCAACGGGCGCCGGTTTCTCAACGAGCGCCGGTTTCTCAACGAGCGCTGGTTTCTCAACGAGCGCTGGCATTGGAGGCGCGGCCGACTCACGCGGCGGTTTGCTGGTCGCGGCGGCCAGCGGGGCGGCTGTTTCCCGCTCGGGCAGCAGCTCGGCCAGCGAAGGATCGAGCCGCACCGCCTTTTTGAAGTCGGCGGTCGCTTCGTCGCTCATGCCCAAGGCGTGGTAGGTCCAGCCGCGATCGAGATACGCCTTGGCCATCTCCGGCTGCTTGCCGAGGATCAGGTCAAAGTCCTTGAGGGCCTGGCGGTACTTGCCGGTATCGTGATAAGCCAGCGCGCGGTTGCCATACGCGCTGAGCATCTGGGCATCCAGGCGAATGGCCGTGTTGTAGTCGTCGATGGCTTCGCGGAAGCGGCCGAGCTTGGCGTACTCCACGCCGCGCTGCACGTAGGCCGCCGCATTGCCGGGATCGAGGCGGATGGCCGTCGTTGCTTCTTCGATGATGGAAATCGAATCGGGGGCGGCATCGGCCGCCACGTCTTCGCTTTCGCGCCAGAAGCTGGCCGGCTGGGCGTAGGGCCGCTGCCAGCTCATGGTGCCGGTGCCGAACGATTGGTGCATCGCGCCCGGACGCGTGTCCTGGCCAGACCCCAGGTTCTGGAAGATTGCCGGCAGCAGTCCGCGGCGAGCCTGGGGGGCTGGCGGCTGGCGGTGGTCCCGGGTGTCGGGGCGATGTTGGGCCAGCAGCTGGCTGCTCAGACCCAGTCCAAGCACCAGCGCACTCGACAGCAGTTGACGCTTCATACGCGAACCCCCCTATTCGAACACAGCCCCCAGCCCTCGACCGGACCAGGCGTCGTAACCGCTCCCGCGGTTGGTTGCAGTGGCGGGCGTAGCCGTGCCGGCGAACGACCTGCGCGCCGCCTGCTAGTCCCCCAGGCGCGTAGTCTTGGCCGGAGCTTCCGCCACGCTCGTTATCTTCGGCGCTGGCGGCAAATCTGGTTGAAACGAAATAATCGGCAGAGTCGGTTTTCTGCCGGCCCCTAGTTCGCAGGGGTGGCGGCAACCAGCCGGCGGCGTGCTGGCAGACTGGGCAGCCGTCGGAGCCGCCGCTGGAACCTGCCCCGCGAAGAATACTTGCGGCGCCGCGACCCGCTTTAGTAACCGGCCAGACAGTCGCTAGAATGGGCGGCGATTGCCGCGGGCGGCGACTGGGTGGATTCAGTCAGGCTGGCGCCGCCCCCCGACGTTTGACTCCCGCATCGAGGTTCAACACCGCGTGGCATTGCTGGTCGATTACGCACCTTGGCTGCTGGCGATGCTGCTACTGCTTTGCGGCTCGGCTTTCTTCTCGGCTAGCGAAGCCGCCTTGTTCTATCTCAGCCGCCGCGACCGCAGGGCGTTTGCCAACGGCAACACGGCCCAGCAGATCGCCGCCGCGCTGTTGGAGCAGCCCGACCGACTGCTGACCACGGTGCTGTTCTGGAACCTGATGGTCAACATCTCGTACTTCACGCTGTCGTCGGTGGTTGCGCTGCGGCTCCAGCGCGATGGCCGCCTGGCCGAGGCCACGTGGCTGACCATCGGAGCGCTGTTTGCATTGATTGTCTTCGGCGAGATGCTGCCCAAGAGCCTGGCCGTGATCCAGAGCCGGTTCTTGGCGCCGCTGGTGGCCGTGCCATTGGCCCTGGCCGTGCGGGTATTGGGGCCGGTGATCCCTTCGCTGCGGCTGATCACGCTGTTGTCGCGGCGGCTGGTGCTGCCGCGGTTCCAGCCGGAGCCCTACTTGGCGCTGAGCGACCTGGAACGCGCGGTCACCATGTCGACCTCCGACGCCTCGCTGCTACGGCACGAAGAAGCCGTGCTCCAGAACATCCTCTCGTTGTCGGACCTGCGAGTAGACGAGTTGATGACGCCCCGCACGCAGATCCGCACCTTCCGCCCGCCCGTTTCGCTCAGCGATCTGGAAGGCCACGTGCCGCCCGGCGGATACCTGCTGATCTCGGAGCCCGACAGCGACGAAGTCGCCGCCGCGGTGCCACTCACGCGGCTGTATTACCTGCCCGACGATCACCTGGAACGCTACGCCGAAGAAGTGGTGTACGTGCCGTGGAGTGCCACGGTGGCGGCGGCGATGGAAGAAATGCTGCGCCGTGATCGCCGCGTGACGGTGGTGGTAAACGAGCACGGCGAAACCATCGGCATCCTCACCTACGACGATATCCTCGATACCATCTTCGCCGAGAACGCCAGTCGCAGCCTGCGACTGCTCAACCGTTCGCCCATCGAGGAAGTGGAGCCGGGCGTGTACCACGTGCTGGGCATCACCAGCCTGCGGCGGCTTTACAAGTACTTCAATCTGCCCCGGCCCGAGTCCAGTGCGATTACGGTTGCAGGCTTGGTGCAGGAGCAGACCCAACGGTTGCCAGCCGTGGGCGATGAATGCGATTGGAACGGCTTTCATCTCAAGGTGATCGAGATTTTGCAGCGTGGTCAGATCGTGGTGGAGTTCCGCCGCCGCGAGCAGCCGCCGCAGGAGGAATCGGCATGATCGTCGCCTTGCTGGTGGGGCTGCTGGGGTTGGCGTTCAGCCTGTACTTCAGCGGCACCGAAACGGCCTTCTACCGCGTGACCCGCGTCCGCCTGCAACTGGACGCCATCGGTGGCGACCTGATTGCCCGGGGCCTGTGGTGGCTGGTGAATCGGCCGGCGCTATTCGTTGGCACGACGCTGGTGGGTAACAACCTGGCGAACTACCTGGTGTCGCTGGCCACGGTGCTGGGCACCCAAGCCCTGGCGCTGGGCGGGCCGGTCGTGGAGATTGTCACGCCGATCGTGCTCGCGCCGGTGCTGTTCGTATACGGCGAACTGTTGCCCAAGCAGTTGGCCTTCGAAGCGCCGTACCGCTGGTTGCGCCGCGGCGGACCGCTGTTCTTGTTGTTCGGTGTGCTGCTCTTGCCGATCAGTGCCGTCTTGTTCGTGCTGGGGCGGCTTCTGGAATGGGTGGCCGGCGAGTCGCAGCAACAACTGCAATTGCTGCTGGCCCGTCGCGAACTGCAAAACGTGCTGGAGGAAGGGCACGAGGCCGGCATCTTACGTCCTGCCCAGCGACAACTGGCCCAGGGCCTGTTCGCCGTGGCCAACGAATCAGTGGGGCAGTTCGCCCTGCCCGCCCATCGTATTGCCAGGGTACGACTCGGCATGCCCAAGGCCGAAGTGCTGCGGCTGGCGCGGCGGCATGGGCTATCGGCCGTGCCGGTGGAAGAGCCGCTGGGACGCCGCAAGCTGATTGGCTATGTGCGGGTGGTCGACCTGCGATTGGACCCGCGCGAGGACGTGCTGCCGGTGCGGCCGCTGCTGGAGATTAACCACAAGACGTCGCACATCTCGGCGATGTTTACGTTGCGGTCGGCCGGCGAACCGATGGCCCGCGTGGTCGACGATACCGGCGCCACAATGGGCATCCTCACCGAAAGCAAGCTGGGCGAACCGCTGTTCCGCGGCGGCCGGTAAGCGGCGTACATCGCACCCAAGTGAATGAGCGCCGGCTGTGTGTCTAAGAAGGCAGCATGTCACCGGCGCGGCGGTTAAACTTGACGCCAGGTTTCCTGTCTGCCGGCCGTCTTAACCGAGAGCCGTCATCATGCCGATCCCGCGCTACCAGGTGATTCCGCAAGCGGACCATCAAGCCTCGTTCCACATCGCCGGTCAGGAGCGGACGCGGTGGCACTTTGGCCCGCAGTATCCCCGGCCGTTCTTCTATCCGCTGCTGGGAGCCTCGGGCGCATCGCTCACGCGGATGGGGCACCCAGGCGATTCCGGTCACGATCATCATCGCTCGGTCTGGTTCGCACATCACAAGGTAGACGGCTTCGACTTCTGGAGCGAAGCCGGCAAGACTCGCGTCGCCCAACAGCGCTGGTTCTGCTACCAGGACGGTAACGAGGAAGCCATCATGGCCGTGCAACTGCTGTGGAGCGATCCTGACGGCAGCCCGCTGCTGCGGCAAGAACTCATCGCCGCCGTGCGCGACCGGCAACCGCAGGTAACGCTGCGGCCCGGCGAATGGCTGCTGGAGCTGCAAGCCACGTTCACGCCGGCCGATCCCAAGCGAGCGGTGACACTCGCGCAGACGAACTTTGGCTTTCTGGCCGTGCGGGTTGCCAAGTCGGTATCGGTCGCCTTTGGCGATGGCCGGCTCACGTGCAGCCAAGGGCGGCGCAGCGAGGCCGAGATCTTTGGCCAAACCGCCGACTGGATGGACTACAGCGGCCCAACCACGAATGAGCACGTCGAAGGCATCACCTACTTCGACCATCCGGCCAATCCCGGTTACCCGTCGGCCTGGCATGTGCGCGAGGATGGCTGGATGGGCGCTAGTGTGTGCCGCGCGACCGATCGCACGGTCACGGCCGATGAGCCGCTGCGGCTGCGCTACCTGCTGCACGTGCATCAAGGCTGGCTCGAAGCAGCCCGGGCGGCCAGTATCGCCGCGGCCTTTGGACACACCCCGGCGTACGTGGTCGGCAAGTCGAAGCAGAAGCACACCGGGTTTGAGGTGAACCGCGAGGGCTAGGTAGCCGTGGCGCCATCGGGCAGCCAGTTCTCATCACCCCGCCTCAATCTGCGGCACAAAATGCCGGTCGCTGTGGCGCGGCGGCCGCCGGTTCTACGCTTTGCTGGAGGTGGTCGCAGCCTGGGGCCTGCCGGTACAATCGTTGCAGGCGGCAAGGTTGCCGACGTTTAGCGGCCAATGGCGGGTTTTCCGCCGCTGCCGCTCAAATGAGCCTCAACTTGCAGACGAACGACTGGAAGGGATCGCCGCCGGCTTTTGTCCGCCAGCGGCGTTTCCCCAGGGCATTCGAGTTTGCACTCCCTATGTCCGCCGCTGCGGCCGCGAGGATGCCTGATGATGCTGGCTCCCGCTGGTCGCCCCGCGAACGTGCGGCGCAGAAGTCCACAAGTATGCCGAACCTCTCCAAAAAGAAGCTTTACGGTGGCAGCTTCATCGTGCTGCTAGGCGGCGCGGTGGCCGCCGTGTATCTGCTGGCCGGCGCGAGCACTCCGCAGCCGACGGTCCGGCCTGCCGCCAACGGCTCCGTGCAGACGGTGCAACTGCTGGATCGGATCGAGCCGGGCACCACGATCACCGCCGAGGGCCTCGAAGGCTGGAGCGACCTGGTGCTGCTGGTTATCCCGCAGCTTACCGATGGCGATGTCGATTCGTTGAATCCGTACGCCGTGGATTGGGCCAGCATGTTCATGCTGACCATCGCCGCCGACGTGAAGCAGGCCGACTCCGGCAAATATGAACTCGCGCGGCTGGGGGTGGGCTTTGCCTATCGTAAGAGCGAGCAGCTTCTCATCATCAGCTCGGACAATCTGTGCGGCGTGGAGCTGGGACCGATCGATCGGCAAGTGCTGGCCGGCAACGAGGCCTGCTTCCAGGACGTGCACCTGGTTGCGCGGACGCCGACGATGGTGGTGTTCGACGCCGTGAATACGCAGATCGTGATCGATGGTCAGCACCAGCAGCGCATCACCCGGCATGCCGTGCTGGTCGATGAGCAAACCGGCCGCGTGACCAGCCTGGCCTGGCTGCTGAAGGCTACGCCGGAAGGGGCGTACGTTCTGGAACGCCGCAATCTGCGAAAAATGCCGCCAAACTTGCGCGAGCAGCGGCGAATCCACGTGGATAAGGCCCACGTCACGCTGGGCATCCCCACCCCAGAAGCGTTCGCCATGCTGGATCTGCCGCCAGGCGACCCGCTGTTAATCGGCGAAGACTGGGAGGGCTTGGCAATTCTGCGTACAATGACGACCGAGCAGGCCCGGCAGTTAGAAGCAAATTTGTCCCAGACGGTGGCCGCCGCGGCATCCACGGAATAGGGTTCGTAGGGTTCCCGGTGTGCACCTGGGCAGGCTGCCAAGACGGCCCCACCTGGTGTGCGGTTCACAGTACCAGCTTGCGCATGGCCCCCGCGGTCGTGCTTATCGGCGGCCCCGGCCGCCGCAACGCTCCCCCGAACTATTTCGCTGCAAGAGGAAGCAACCGATGGTCAAACTCTCGCGCATCGTGCTGATGGTGCCGTCGCTGTTGATGGCGCTTGCGGTCCAGCAAGCCGCCGCTCAAGACGACGCCGGCACGGCCAAGGAGAACACCGTCTTCAATAGCCTGGTGACCGAAGGCGTGGCCATCACGCCCGACGTGACCGTGCAAGTGACGCCCCCGGCGATTACCGAGGCCATGAACGCCCAGCAGCAGATGGAGGCGATCGCCAAGGTGTCGGGCAAGACGGCGAGTTCGTTCATCCGCAATTCCAGCTCGTTCCCCGCCATCAAGATCGAGGAGCTCCGCGACAGCAAAGGCCAACGGGTTGGCACGCGGCTGGATTTCTGGTTTGTGGCGATGGGCGATCTGAAAACGGTGGCGGACGCGGGCCTGCTGAACAACCTGGTGGAGATCAGCGACGCCGAGCGTGGCTTGCCGCGCGAAGCCCGGGCCCTGAACACCGAAGAACATGAAGCCCGCGGCCTGAAAGAAACGGCCCGCGACGGCTACGAGGACTGGTATTACGGCATCAACGTGCCGGTGATGAACCAGGTGCAGTTGAGCGGGATTGGGTTTGCCAATCGCACCCGCAACGCCGACAGCATCCTGGCCGCGATCAACTATCTGCCCAAGTACCGCGACGATCAACAATTCCCGACGGTGTGGCGGCACGTGGTCAATCGCGCCGGCGTGCCTTCGCTGAGCGATGAGCTCCACCCGTATCCGGGCCTGGGCGGCTATATCAAAGCCACGCAGCTCAAGGGTGAAAACGGGGTGTTCGTCGAAGTGCATTTCGTGTTCGCTCAGCCGCCGGAATGGTTCGGCGGCCGCGATCCGTTGGCCAGCAAGTTGCCGCAGGCGATCCGCAACAACACCACGAAGTTCGCGCGCGAACTGCGGAAGGCCAGCCAATCGCCTCGCAACTAACCGCAGTCAGGCCACGCAAAGTAGCCTGCTTGCAGAGGGCTGCTGGCGTGCGCGTGAGATGGGAAAACCGCTCAGTCGTTTTGGACCGGCGGCTGTCCCAGATTGATGCAGTTCGGTGTTACCAACGGTAATTGAACTGATCTGCCAAGTCGCCAAGCGTCCGTTTTGCCACCACGGTTTATGCTCAAACTCTGTAATAAAGGCGCATGCGGCAACGAAGTTGCTGGCGGTGCCCATTACGGGCCGCCACGTTTCGTTCTTGGTGGATGGGCGGCAAACGTGTTAGACTCCAACAAGCCACCAACCACAAGGAGCTGTAATGCAAGCCACGAAAGACAAAGTCGTCAGCATCGACTATACGTTGACCGATAATGACGGCAATACGATTGATACTTCGACGGGCCGTGGACCGCTGGCTTATCTGCACGGTGCCGGAAACATCATTCCCGGCCTGGAAACGGCCATTGAAGGCAAGTCGCCCGGCGATTCGTTCACGGTGACGGTGGCTGCCGCCGACGCTTACGGCGAACGCGATCCTGAATTGGTGCAACCGGTTCCGCGCGATCGCTTCCCCGGTGATGCCGACATTGAAGTAGGCGCGCAGTTTCAAGCGCATACGCCCGAAGGCACCCGCACGATCACCGTCGTGGACGTGCGCGACGACGAAGTGGTGATTGACGCCAATCACCCTCTGGCCGGCAAGCCGCTGACCTTCGCGATCCAAGTGGTAAACGTGCGCGACGCCGATCCCGCCGAGCTGCAGCACGGCCATCCGCATGGCCCCGGCGGCCACGCTCACTAGGCAGTGCCCGCCGCTGATGCGCGGCAGGTAGCAACTCGCGATCACAACTCGGCCGGCCGTCATGCTTGCCGGTTCGATCTGCTCGGCGTGTTCGCCGGGCTTGCAACGCCCAATGCGAAAAGCCCGCGGAAGGTCATTCCTCCCGCGGGCTTTTTCGTTTTTAACGCCTGGCTTGCCGGCGAGGCTTACTTGGCAGCGGTCGCGCCGTCGGCTTTTTCATCCGTGGGCGGCTGGAAGGTGTGAACGGCGGCGCCATCGGCACCCTTCCACACCCGCAGCGCGCTGTCTTCGCCGCCGGCGATGACCAGCGTGCCATCGGCCGACACCGCCACGGTGTACATGTAGTCGGTGCCGCCGCTGTAGGTGCGGACCGCGCCGCCGCTATCGACGTTGCGGCGGTGCACCTGCTTATCGCCGCCGGCGGCCACCACTTCCGGCGTGGTCGCCACGAACTCGATGGCGGTGAGCTGCTTGGCAAAGCCGGTGATGGTCCGCTTCTGTTCGCCGGTGGCGACGTCCCAAACCTTGATCACCTGGTCGGCGCCGGCGGTGGCCAGCACCTTGCTGTCGAACTTCCAGCTTACGCCCAGCACGTGATGGGTGTGACCTTCGTATGAACGGAACAGTTCGCCGCTGCCCACGTTCCACACCTTGAGGAACTTGTCGGCCGCGCCCGAGGCCAGCATGTCGCCTTGCGGCGAGAACTTGACGCTGAACACGGTATCGCTGTGGGCGTCGGTCAGGTCGCGGACGAGCTTGCCGTCGGCCACGTTCCAGATCTTCACTTCACCGCTGCGCGACGGCTCGCCGCCGCCCGTGGCCAGCAGCTTGCCATCGGGGCTGAAGTCCAAGGCGATCACGCGATCGACCAGCGGGGTATCGCCGGTGCCGATGGTGCGGACCAGCTTCCACTCAGGGTTGGTTTCCCACACGATCGCGGCCTTGTCGTCAGCGGCCGAGACAATCTGCGAGGGGCCAGCGTAAACCAGGCTGCGGATCACGCCGTCGTGGCCGACCAGCACGTCCAGGGCCTTACCGTCGGCCGCGGCGTAGGTGTGCACCAGTTTGTCGTCGCCGGCCACGGCGAACTCGGTGCCGTCGGCCGAGAAGGCCACGGCTTGCCAGGGCTGCTCGCTGTCGGTCACCGTCTTCTGAGCCGCAGCCAGGGCTTCCTGCTGCTTCTTGAGGCCGGCTTCCGCCGTTTCGAGCTGCTTCTCGCTGGTGGGGATGGCTTCTTCAGCCTTCTTCAGGTCGTTTTGGGCCAGCTCCAAGGCCTTCTGGGCCGAGTCCAGCGACCGCTTGGCGTCGGTCAGCGCTTTCTCGGCGTCTTCCAGCGGCTTCTTGGTCGCTTCGAGCTTGGTGGTGGCATCCTTCTGCTTGGCCTGGGCGTCGGCCAGAGCCTTGTCGGCTGCGGCCTTGGCCTTCTTCAGGTCTTCGTTGTCGGCATCCTTATCCAGGGCTTCCTTCGCCTTCTCGGCGGCTTCCGTGGCCTTCTTCACGGCTTCGTCGGCTTCGGCCAGCGTCTTGGTGGCGGCCTCATTGGCAGCCTTGGCCTTGTCGGCCGGTTCCTGCTTGGCCTTCACTTCCTTCTCGGCAGCGGCCACGGCGTCTTGAGCCTTCTTGGCGGCTTCGGCCTTGGTGGGAGCGTCTTTCTTGGCCGCTTCCACGGCAGCCTTGGCTTCGTTCACCACGGCCTGGGCCAGCGCCACGTCGGCCGTGAGCTGAGCCACCACCTTCTGAGCCCGCAGGTCGCCCTTCACTTCGGCAATCTGCTGGCCATTGGTGGCGTTCCACAGCTTGGCGATCTTATTGGGCGAAGCCGAAACCAGCTTCTGTCCATCGGGGCTGATCGCCACGGCAACGACCGGGCCGCCGTGATTCAGCGTGCGGGCAGCCGAGCTCTCGGTGCTCCACTGGCGGACGGTGCCGTCGGTGCTGCCCGAGACAATCTGCGTGGGAGCGTTGGGCTGCGTGATCAGCGAGGTCACGGGCTGGCTGTGGCCAGTGAGCTCCTTCTCGAGCAGTTCGGCGGCCGGCTTGCTCAGGTCGGCGATGTTCCACAGGCGGATTACCGCGTCGCCACCGCCGGTGGCAATCTTGCTGCCATCGCCCACCACGGTGAGCGCGGCGACCGGCTGCGGCGTTTCGAGCTTGCCCTGCTCCTTACCGTCGGCGACGGTCCACACGCGCACAGTCTTGTCAGCCGAGCCGGTGAACAGCTTGGCGGAGTCGGGCGAGAACGCCAGGGCGGTCACGTCTTCGGCATGCCCTTCGAGCTTGGCGGCGGGCTTGCCGGTGGTCAGGTCATACAGTTGCACGCTCTTGCCGGTGGCCACGGCCAGCAGCTTGCGATCGGCACTGACGGCCGAGGCGGTCACCGGGCCGGCCAGTTCGAGCTTGTTGAGCTGCACGTTCTGCGGGCGTTCCCACAGCTTGACCACCTGGAAACCGCCCGAGGCCAGCAGCGTGCCTTCGCGATTGAAGGCCAGCGACTGCACCAGGTCGCGGTGGGCCACGCCGGGGTTCTTGTACAGGCCCGACGAGATCAGCTCGGGGTCGGTGAGCCGGCCAACTTCGCGGCCGGTCGGCACGTGGTAGATGAAGATCTGGTTGGCACGGCCGGCGGCGGCATACTGGCCGTCGCGGGTGATGGCCGCGGCATACACCGGATTCACGCCCGGCGGCAGCGGCGTGAACACCACCTTACTGCTGCTGCCAGACACGGTGCCCTTGGCGCCCTGGTTGATCCAGAGCTTGATCAGGCCCAGTTCCTCCGGGGTGAGGTTCTTGGCGTTCACCTTGTTGTCGGCCGGCGGCATGATCGGGTCTTCGATATGCGCGGCGACCTTGAGTAGCAGGCTTTCATCGGCCTTGCCGGGCTCCACGGCCGGGCCCAGCGCGCCACCCTTGAGGATGGTCTGCGGCGTTTCCAGCACCAGGTCGCTCTCGGCGTCCGAGGCGTTGTGGCAGGCCAGGCAGTTGCGCTTCATGATCGGGAGGATTTCCTTCTCGAAATCCACCGGTTCGTCGCGCTTGACTTCGGCGATGGCAATCGGTGCGGCCTGCACGGTCACCGGCAGCAGCGCCAGGGTGCTGCAAGCGGCCAGCCCAAGTTGGATGACGTAACGCATGGTCAAACCTGTCTGAGGAGGTACGTGCGGGATGTTCTCTAGGTGGGGCTGATGGATAAAGCTGCTGCTTTCCCGGCCGCGCGGGCTTGTATTGGGAAGGGGCATGGCAGCTTGGCGGGTGAACCAGGATTTCCCGGCGACGACCCGGCTAGCGGACGCCACGGGGGGGGTAAACATGCCACCGCTACTTGGCCTCGGCGGCTTCGACCGTCACCGGCACGGCGCTGGTGACCTCCAGGTTTTGGTTGTTGAACCGGGCCGTGGCCTTGAGCGGCAGATTGTGCGTGCCCACGGCCGCGCCGCCTTCAGCTTCAATCGCCAGCTTGGCCTCGTTCTTGCCTTTCTCGATGGTCACGCGGGCCACCTTCAGCCCTCGGGCCGAGCCGGGCACCGTCACGTCGAGCGTCACCGGGTCGGCGTAGTCGTACAGCCGCTCGATGGCGATGGTCACTTCGGCCTTCTCGCCCTGGCGAACTTTGGCCGCGCTCAATTCTTTCAGCTTGATAGGCGCGGCCGTGACGTTCAACACCACGGGCGTGGAAGGTTCAAAAACGTTGACCTTTTTGACGGCCGCGTCGCGTTGCCGATCAGCAACCGCCTTGGCGGCGGCCGCTTTCTCGGCTTGCAGGGCCTTCAGCTTGTTCTCGGCCTGGACCTTGGCCTGGTCGGCGGCCGTGGCAGCCTCGGCGACCTTCTTGGCCGCTTCCTGAGCTTCGGTCAGGGCCGTCTTGGCGGCTTCCACCGCTTGGGCCGCTTCGACCTTGGCCTTAGCCAGCTCGGTCTTCTCCGGCTCTTTGGCGGCGGCCGCCTCGGCGGCTTTCAGCTTGTCTTCGGCCGCCTTGACGGCAGCGGTCTTTTCCGTCACGGCCTTATCGGCGGCGGTCTTGGCGTCGGCGGCGGCTTTGGCAGCCGCGGCCTGCTCCTTGGCGGCCTTGTCGGCTTCGGCCGTCAGACCGTCGATCTTCTTCTGGTACTCCTGAGCCTCGGTGACCAGCTCCGCGTTGCGGGCGTAGTCCACCGACGTGGTCGCCAGCAGATGGAACGTCAGCGGCTCAGGGTTGGCGTTATTCTGGATGTCGATCTTGATCTTGCCTTCGGCCTTGTCGCCGTTGATGACTAGGTTCGCCACCCGGACCGTGTTGGGCAGACCCATAGCCTGCAGGTTCACGTTGCCGTTGAACTTGCCGCGGCGGGTGACCTTCACCGGCACCTCGATGCTGCCGGCCTTGGCCATTTCCACCGGCTTGCCGTCGCCGACCTGGACGGTGAAGGGAGCTTCCTCCACTTCGCTGACGGCTAGCACGACCTCGCGGGTGAGCCGCGACGAAGCCGGGTTGTTCTGCGCGCCCGGCCATACGACCGCGCCGCCGCGGGCCACGCGGGTCAGTTCGCGATCGGCCACCTTGGCCTTGCCGACGATGCGGATCGCGCCGGCCCACTTCTTGGCGTCCTCGGCGGCGGTGAACACCAGCGGAGCCGAGTTCTGGCTGGGGCCGATGGTCACGCTGGGGCAACTCACGCCCGGCGGCAAGCCTTCGGCCGAAAGCTCAATCGCTCCGGTGAAACCTTCTCGCCGCAGAGCCAGCACGTTGAGCATCACGGTGCCGCCCCGCCGCAGCAGCGGCGACCAGATATTCACCTGGTTGTTCTGGTTGGTCGGCAGCGGCGCGATGGCCACCAGGCGGAAGTCGGGCTCGGCCGGGCGAATCGCCACGCGGTACACAAACCGCGGATCGCCGCTGTAGTACAGGTCGCGAATCAACAGCCGATACGTGCCATCGGCCGGCACGGTGAAGTTGTAGCTGGGATCATCGGCCGCGGTGTTGAACGAGAGGCCGCCAACATTGGTCGCGGTATCGTCGATCTCGCGAATGTCGGTGACTTTCTCCTCGCCGTTGGCTTCTTTCGTCACACGCTGCAGCAGCAGGTAAGGATCGGTGGCCGAGCCGAACCGCTGCGAGAACACCTCGATCCAGTAAGTCTGGCCCTGCTTGGCCTCGAACTGGACGTAATCCACGTCGCGCGGCTGCTGGAACCGGCCCACATACTCGCACGGCAGCGTCACCGTCTGCGACTTGGCGGCCGGTTGGTTCGGCTCCTGCTCGAGCACCACCGGGGCGCCCGTGAAGCCCAGCAGGACCGGGTTGGAATCGCCCTGCGGGCTCTTGAGACGGTAGCTGAAACCGTCGATCCACGCGCCGGCGGAGGTCACATACGTTTCGGCATCGAGCGCGCCGGTGCCGTTGGCCGCCGGTACGTCGATCGTCACTTCAAGCTTTTGCAGCGGGCGGCCCGCCACGGTTTCCTTGGTCGGTTGTCCGCCGGGCAGGTTGCGGCCGTAGATCTCGAGCTTGGCCTTGCTGCCGGGGGCGGCGGCGTTGGGATACACGAAGTCGACGTACGGGCGATCGGCGATCTGCAGTCGGTACACGTGATCGTTACCGCCGGCATAGACAAAGTCGTTGACCTTTACCACGTAGGTGCCATCAGACGGCACGGTGAAGTCGATCAGCGGGTCTTTGCCGTTGGTGTCGCGATCGGCGTCGATCTGTTGCCCCTGGGCGTCATACAGCGTCAGCGTGGCGTCGATCGGCGAGTCGATCTGCTGGCCCAGCACCTGAATGATCAGCCGCTGGCCGGCTTTGGCGTTGAACTTGAACCAGTCGACATCGGCCGCGCGATTGGAGCGGGCATTGACCACTCCCAGCGGAACCTCTTGCGCGGTTTCCGCGGTATCGTTCGGTTCAGTCTCCAGGGTTTCGGTCAGATCGCTCACCGCGAAGGTGCGCGCGTTGGAGATGCCGAACTTGCCAACCGCGCGCACGTCGTAGATGCCCGGCGGCACGTCGCTGGCAACCGTCACCACAAAGACGTTGGGTACCTGCTGCGGGCCCTCTTCAAACGGCTTGGGATCGCGCGTCTTGGGCGCGACCGACAGACCGGGGTGCGAGAAGTGAAGTTTCTCGACCAGATCCAGGTCGGTGCCGGAGAGCGTCACTTCGACGCTGCTGCCGCGGGCACCGCCCGGCGGAAAGACGGAATTGAGCCGGCTGGCAGGAAGCTGGGCCCACGCCGCACTACACGCGAGACAGGCGATCACGCCTGCGACGCGCGACAACCAAACCACGAAAGCCTGGTACGACATGGATGACTCCTTGGGATAGAAGACTCACCGGCAGGGCGGGCAGCTTGCGCCAACAAGCGACGCGTGACTGTCGAAGCCGGGCTGGCAGGACTCGCTAGGGATGCAGGTAAGCTCAGGTAGCGCAGCACGCGCCGGCAGGAATGATCCACAATCTTGGATCATACTATAATCGCTCCCGCAACCGTTCGCACCTTTCAGATCGCTAAATCGGACGGATTTTGTGTACACACCCGAAGCTCGCGGGCTTGGCCAACCGCGACATCCTGACTGGCCGCAAGTGCTTGTTCGCCCAAGCAATGTGTGCGATGTCGTGGCCAGGCAAGCATGCGAGATTCTTACTGCCGCGGGCGGCAAAACGCTGCGTTGGCTGCCACTCGCGTCCCCGGCAGTCGTGTGCTTGCGCAGTCGTCCAATAGCCGCTTGTGCGGTCAACTATCAATTGCACCAAACGACCTGATCGTTACCCATTTTCTGATTGATACAACTGCTTCCCGATGCGCCTGTTGCGGCTGTTGGAAAGCCCGCTGTCGCGGCCGCACATCGTGCGAGCAGAACCATGGCCGTTAAGGCCAGTGGTGCCCAACAAAAAAGGGGCGGAAGGCACGTGCTTGGCCTTCCGCCCCCTCTTTTGCGATTGGTAAACGGTGTGGATGCCGTTTTAGTGGTTGAAGAGGAATTCCTTGGTGTTGATCAACGCCCAGAGGATGTCTTCAAACGCCACTTGCTTCTGGCTCTCGTTCTTCTTGATGTGAGCCAGCGCGACTTCCAGCTCGTTGGCCTGCGGCTCCCGCGAGAACGCCCACAGGTACAACTCGCGGACCTTCTCAGCGTCGGGCCGCTCGTTGTCCATGGCCAGCTTGCGAGCCCGACCGTCACCCGCCGACAGCTTGCCCTGCACTTCGTTGGAGTTGAGCAGGTGCAGGCTTTGGGCCAGGTTGGCTTCCGACGAGCGTTCGCACTCGCAGGCGCTTTCCGCCTGCGGACGGCCAAACACGGTGAGGAAGTAGTTCATGCTGCCGCTGTCGGGCAGTTGCACCGCGCGGACGTTCGTGGGCAGACCATTGAACGCGGTCTTGGTGCCGGTCACCTGATCGATGGCGTCCAGCAGCACCTCGGCATTGAGCCGCTTGGGATAGTACCGCGAGAAGTTCTGCTTGTCGTTCGCGTTGTAATCGTTGGGCATCGCGCTCAACTGGTAGGTCTTGCTCCGGCAGATGGTCCGGACCAGATCCTTGATGTCGAAGCCGCTCTTGATGAAGTGATCGGCCAGGGCGTTGAGCAACTCGGGATTGGAGGCCGGGTTGGTCACACGCATGTCGTCTTCGGGATCGACAATGCCGCGGCCAAAGAAGTGCTTCCAGTACCGGTTGACCAGCGACTTGGCGAAGAACGGGTTGGCCGGGTCGGCCATCCAGTCCACCAGGGCGTGGCGGGGATCGTCATCCGGCGACAGCTTCACCGGCTCGGCGTCCAAGCCGGTCGGCGTCAGACGCTGGTTCGTCTTGGGGTTGGTGGCGCCGGCCATGCCGCGCTTGTGATAGATGCGTTCTTCGTTCGGCTCCAGGCCGGGCTTGCGGCCCACCTGCGAGAAGAACGCCTGGAAGCCGTAGTAATCGTCCTCGCTCCACTTCTCAAACGGGTGATGGTGGCAGCGGGCACACTGGATACGCAGACCCAGGAACAGTTGGGCGGTGTCTTCCACCTGCTCGTTGGCGGTCTTCACCTGGCGATACCAGGTGACCGTCGGCTGGCGGCTGACCTCGCCGGAGGCGGCCAGGATTTCACGCACGAACTGGTCGTACGGCAGGTTGTTGTGGAAGCTGGTGCGGATCCAGTCGTGGAAGGCGTAGTTGCCGCGGACCGAGATGCTGTTGGCCCGCTTGATCCGCAGTACGGCCGCCCACTTGTTGGCGAAGTAATCGGCATAGTCGATGCTCGCCAGCAGGCGGTCGATCAGCTTGTCGCGCTTGTTGGGATCGGTGTCGGCCAGGAACGCCGAGGTTTCTTCCAGCGAGGGCAGACGGCCGGCGATGTCGACCGACGCGCGGCGGATGAACGTGGCGTCGTCACACACCTCGGAGGGCGGCACGCCCAGCACCTTCAACTTGTTGAAGACGTGCTCGTCGACAAAGTTGGCGGGCTCGGGCAGGTTCTGCACGTCCACGCCCAGCGGGATGCTGGCCCGGAACACGTCCACATGGCCTTGGTACCGGGCCATGATCGCCACATCGCCCGTCAGTTCGAGCGTTTTGACCACACCCTCGGGCGTGACTTCGGCCATTTCCGGATCGTTGGCGTCGTACTGAGCCATCCGGGTGACGTCGCGGGTCGAGCCGTCGGTGTAGTGGGCCACGACCTTAATCTGCTGCTCGCCGCCGCGAATCATCGCGCGGTTGCGGGGCAGCACTTCGATGCTGGTCACCTTGGGATCGGAATCGCTGCCGTAGGGCATGCCCTGGAGAATCCAGCGGCGAATCAGGCGGTACTCGTGGCTTTCCGGCTCGAGCCGTTGGCCACCGCCGTGGGGCAGCTTGTTGATGGCCTTGAGCAGCAGCAGGCTCTGGTCTGGAGCGGCCGGGAACAGACGACGGCCGCGGCCTTCCTTCACCAGGTATTCGTAATCTTCCTCGGGCACAAAGCCCAGGAGGGCCAGCTTGAAGCCGTTCTGGCCGCTGGCTTTACCGTGGCAGCCGCCACCGTTGCAGCCCAGCTTGGTGAAGATGGGCACGATTTCGTTGGGGAAGTTGATCGGCAGCTCGTTGCCGATGTGGGTCACCTCGACGGCCAACTGACCGACGACGCCCTCGGGGCTGCGAGCGGTAATCACCGCCTTGCCGTTGGCAACCGGCGTGACCATGCCGGTGGAGTCAATCTGCACGATGCCGGAGGGATCGCTCTCGTAGGCGACTTTCCGCGTGTAATCGCGGTATTGGCCGCTGTCGTACAGGCCCGAGACGACCAGTTGCAGGCGGTCGTCAGCCCCGCGCAGGCGGCCGACATCCTCGGTCCCGGCGATGATTTCCAGCTTTTGGAGCTTGCCCGGGTCGCCTAGTCCCGGCGCTTCGGCAGCAGCGGCAGGGACGACCCCGAGCGCTGCGATGATCGCGAACCAGGCAAATCGCTGAAGAACCATTGGTGTCCCTCCCCGTATCGGGTATGCGCAGGCTTGGTCGTGTACAGACTACAGAGCCCGCACCGCATTAAGGATCGCGGTGTGTGGTGGCAGGTCGGAATGTAGGTGTGGTCAGCGTGGTGTGGTCGTGCGTTGCCAAGCCAGGGAAAAGTCCATTTGCGCACCCCCCGGCGACCGCACGACAGATCAAAGGCTGATTATAACACTCCTCGAACGGCCACTTGCAAGCTCGATTGGCACATTTTGGGCAAAAAACAAGCGAGCGCTGATGCGTTCGCGAGGCCGGGGCGCTTGGTCGTAGCCGCGGCTGCTCAGCTTAGATTGCCAGATTGGCGGCGTTGGTTTCGCCGGAAAACGGCCGGCGACGTTGCCGCGGCAGTCTGTGCCCTCCCGTTTTCCCCTCGGCAGGCGGCATCGCAAAGCCGCTGCCGGGCCGCGCATCTCCGCTCGGGGCCCCTCACCCGACCGCTAGACCCCACCGCCGTTGCGGCCTACCATGAACTGCTAACTCATTGAGGGAAAGCGGAATACTATGCCCACGGAGCTGTCAGGCGAACTGCAACAAGCCGCACACGATGTGCTGGGGTATCTCAATCTATCCTCCGGCACGCCCGACGCCCGTTTCCTGCGCCAACTCAATGCGCTGTTCGCTGCCCTCGAAGCCGATCAGCAGCCCGGCCAACCCTGGAACGTGTGCGAGTGCCTGCACGAACAATTGCGGGCAGAGGTCGTCCGTGCCCGGGGCACTTCGGCCGCATTCCGCGAAACGGGTCAGGCCGAAGCCGTGCTCGACCTGGTGTTTACGCGACTGCTGCCGGCATATCGCGAGTTCCACCGCGATTTGCTGTTCCACCAGCCCGACGCCGCGCTGTTCCGGCCTTTTTTCCTGGGCCGGGCGTGCGAAGCGGTGCTCCAGGAAGGTTCGCCCTGGGACGAGCCCGACCGCATCATCCCCGCCGCCGTCGAACGCCTGAACGACTTCATCGGGCACCGACCCGTGGCCGTGCTGCACAACCAACGGATGGAGCCGTACAAGCACGAATGGGTTCGGCCCATCCCGCTGTATATCGATGGCGCCGGCGTGGCGGTCGGCCGGTATCACGACGTGATCAACCTGGCGCTGGAGATCCTGCGCAACACCGACCGCGATATCCTCGACCTGGCCTACTTCGATCTCGAGCGGATGGAAGAACTGGCGCTGGACCCCCGCGCCTACGATTTCGACCATCCCGCTAACCAACGCATTAACTACCAGTTCGGCCAGTGGGACCCCAACCGGATCGACAACCGCGGCCAGTACCGCCGGTTTGTCATCTCCCAAGTGACCATCGACGCGCTGCTGGAACGGACCACCTGCGGCCGCGATATCCCGTTTGAAGAACTGCTGTTCGAAGCGGCGGCGGTCCTGGCCGGCACGATGTTGATGGCCTCGGGCGTGAGCGGCCGCGGGCCCGACACCCACGATTCGACCACCACCCTGGCCACGCTGCTGCCGCGGATCGCGCACTACCGCGACGTCTTTTACCAGCGGCTGCTGGCCAAGCTCGGCGGCAAGCATGGCGAGCGGCTGCGCGAAGAAGCCCGGGTAAGGCAGCAACCCTTCGCCGATGCCCGGCAGCATCTGAACCGGCGTTTGGCACGCCTGCGGGCGATCCAGCAACAGCACGTTTACCTGGCAGGCATCTTCGCCAAGATGGGCTTTACGGAAGCCAGCCGGCGGCAAGTGGCGATCGTGCCGGTGGCCTCCGCCCGCATGATGTGCGAAATCCATTGCCGTGTGACCTCGGCCAACCTGGCCATCAAACAGGGCGACCTGGCGGGCGCGGCGGCCATCGTGGGCGAGATCGAAGACCTGCTGCACCGCGCCATCGAGTGCGGAGCGATGATCGACCCCTGGAACCTGCTGGGGTTCGGGGCCCATTTCAGCCTGTTTCCCGCCCTGGAAAACAGCATCCGCGACGTGCGGGCTGACGACCTGATCGACACCATGCGCGATATCTTCGCGCTGCGCTCGCGCATCCAGAGCGAAGCCGCGGCGGCCGGGCAAGCGGCCCTGGCCGAAGAAGTCGCCAACCAGACCGACCGCTTGGCGCAGTGGTGGGACCGTTTTGCTTCCGTCGAGGTGAGCGAGGTCGAAGGCTTTTCGGGCAAGGAAGCCGCCGACTCCGCCCGGCACGTGGCCCGAGCCTTGGGCGACTGGCATCAGGCCGGCGCGGCTGCGGGCGATATCGCCTTTTGGCGGAGTCACATCGATCAATTCAACAGCACCAAGGCTTATGCCGAGGTGGTCGCGGCTCTGCTCGATCAGCAGGACCTGCGCGGTTCGGCCGCCCTGATGATGGCCTGGCTGAGCAATGTGGAACTGGCCCCGCTGGAAGACGGCGATCACAGTTTCAATCGCCTGGCCCTGCGGTGGATGAATACCCTGCGGCTTAAGAGCGACATGCCGCGCGAGCAGCGGTGGCAACTGCTGCGATGGTTCTTCGACTATTTGGAAGCCAACGCCGGCGAGTACTGGGAAGTGCCCGCCGCGACCTGGCCCGAGGGCGGCATTGTGCCCGTGGAAGAACCGTTCGCCGATGACGACGACGAGGAAGAAGAGGACGACGATCCCTTTGCCGCCGCGTACGAAGGCGTGGTGTATCGCGATTCGACCCGCGACGGCGTAGAAGGTGAACTGTTCGACCCCACCAGCCAGGCAACCGAGTACGAGCTCGATCAAGAGTCGGCCCGGCTGCATCGCCGGATCGGGTTTTTGGCCACGCTGATGGAGCTGTGGCGGATCGCCGGCGTGCTGCTGTGCGAAACGGTGCCGCCTCCGAAGGCCGCAGCCCGCAAGAGCAAGAAGGCCGAAGCCGCAAGCTGCGCCGAGCAGCCTGAGGCTGAAATCAACTGCGCGTTGCTCGATGCCGCGCAGTCGTGGCTGGCGCGGTGCGTGTACTTGCGGCAAGAGCTGCAAGAGTTTGCCCAGCAGATCCATCGTCATCCGGTGCCGCAGCCCTCCACCAGTCATGAAAGCATGGTGGAGTACGATCGCCGGCAGTACGTCAAAGAGATGCTGCTGGATCATGCCATTCGGACCGTGGTGAGTGCGGGGGCCGCCATCCGGTCGCTGCTCACGATGGAGCATTGCGCGATTCCAGCCGAAGGATTGCAGCACTGGGAAGAGAAAGCGGTGCAGTTGCTGCGGGCTGCCCGTTCCGGCAAGCAAAGCCAGGTGCAGAGCAGGTACCGCGAGTACGAACTGGCCTGCGGCAACCAGCCGCTGCTGTATGTGCCGGTCTCGCGTGGCGGCGAACCCAAGGCGATGGTGGTCGCCCAGACCATGCTGCAGACGCACTGCCAGATTTTGACGGTGCTGCCGCGGCTGGGCCGGCTCGATCTGACCTGCAACCTGCTGCACTTTGCCCGGGAGTC
>Ga0182737_1001576_pt1 | contig 21696 bp, 19 predicted proteins | sample eDN5th30CBELigOP_FD_128878 | JGI IMG/M metagenome (GOLD analysis project Ga0182737, IMG submission 128878) | Enriched Organic Plus compost microbial communities from Emeryville, California, USA - eDNA 5th pass 30_C BE-Lig OP (version 2) (version 2) ...
CGAGGTTCTCCCGCAGATGAAACCGGAGGGAACATGCCAGCCTCGACGCCGAAGGGCAACACATCAGAACGCGCACCCACAGCCAGTGAGAAGGAAGCGCTAGACTTTCACGCGCAGGGCCGCCCGGGTAAGCTGGAGATCAACCCCACCAAGCCCATGACCACGCAGCGCGATCTGTCGCTCGCCTATTCTCCGGGCGTTGCCGTGCCGGTAAAGGCAATCGCCGAAGACGCCGCCCGCGCCTATGACTATACGGCCAAGGGCAATCTGGTCGCCGTCATCTCGAATGGCACCGCCATTCTCGGACTCGGCAATCTGGGTGCGCTCGCATCAAAGCCGGTGATGGAAGGCAAGGCTGTTCTGTTCAAGCGCTTTGCCGATGTCGATTCCATCGATCTTGAGGTCGATACGACCGACATCGATGCCTTCATCAATGCAGTACGCTATCTCGGACCGTCTTTCGGCGGCATCAATCTGGAAGATATCAAGGCGCCCGACTGCTTCATCATCGAGCAGCGCCTGCGCGAATTGATGGACATTCCGGTTTTCCACGACGACCAGCACGGAACGGCTATCATCGCTGCTGCCGGCCTCATCAATGCGCTGCATCTGACCGGTCGCGACATGAAGACGACGAAGCTCGTCTGCAATGGCGCAGGTTCGGCGGGTATTGCCTGTATCGAACTCATCAAGGCGATGGGTTTTGCCTCGGAAAACGTCATCCTGTGCGACACCAAAGGCGTCGTCTATCAGGGTCGCGAAGAGGGCATGAACCAGTGGAAATCCGCCCATGCGGTGAAAACCGACAAGCGATCGCTCGCAGATGCCATGAACGGTGCGGATGTCGTGTTCGGCCTTTCGGCCAAAGGCGCGTTCACCGAAGACATGGTCCGTTCCATGGCACCGAACCCGATCATCTTCGCCATGGCCAATCCCGACCCGGAAGTCACGCCCGAAGAAGTGGCACGCATCCGTGACGATGCCATCGTCGCCACCGGTCGTTCGGATTATCCGAACCAGGTCAACAATGTCCTTGGCTTCCCCTACATCTTCCGTGGCGCACTCGACGTTCGTGCAACCACCATCAACGACGCGATGAAGATCGCTGCCGTCAACGCGCTGGCTGAACTTGCCCGTGAGGATGTGCCGGACGATGTGGTTGCCGCCTATCAGGGCAGTCGTCCGCGTTTCGGCTCGAGCTACATCATTCCGGTGCCGTTCGATCCGCGCCTGCTTGCGTCCGTCTCGGCTGCGGTCGCCAAGGCGGCGATGGAAACCGGCGTTGCCGGGCGCGCCATTGCCGACATAGAAGGCTACAAGCGCGAATTGTCGGCGCGTCGCGATCCGATCGCTTCCACGCTGCGCGGCATCTATGAACGTGTCCGCCGTCAGCCAAAGCGCATCGTCTTTGCCGAAGGTGAAGAAGAACAGGTGATGCGTGCCGCCGTTTCCTACGTCAATCAGGGTCTCGGCACCGCTATTCTGGTCGGCCGCGAGGAACGGGTAAAGGATACAGCGAAAGCTGCCGGTCTCGATCTCGACCGCCCGGGCATCGAAATCATCAATGCACGTCTGTCGAGCCGCAATGCCGCCTATGCCGACTATCTCTACGAGAAACTGCAACGCAAAGGCTATCTGACACGCGATTGCCACCGTCTCATTAATAATGACCGCAACCATTTTGCGGCCTGCATGGTGGCGCTTGGCGATGCCGACGGCATGGTGACGGGCGTGACCCGTAATTATGCGACGGGTCTGGACGACGTGCGTCGTGTGATCGATTCCAAGCCCGGCCATCGCATGGTCGGTGTTTCCATCGCACTTTGCCGCGGGCGCACGGTGTTCATCGCCGATACCGCCGTTCATGAAATGCCTACCGCAGCAGAGCTTGCCGATATTGCGGTCGAAGCTGCTGGCATGGCGCGCCGCATGGGCTATGTACCGCGTGTCGCGCTGACTGCCTTCTCGACTTTCGGCCATATGGGCGGTGAGCGTTCCGCGCGCATTCAGGAAGCCGTCCGCATTCTGGCAACGCGTCATGTCGATTTCGAATTCGACGGCGAAATGAGTGCCGATGTGGCGCTGAACCCGAAGCTGATGGAACAATATCCGTTCATCCGCCTGTCGGGTCCGGCCAATGTCATCGTCACGCCGGACAATCATTCGGCCTCGATTGCCGCCGACATGTTGCAGGAACTGGGTGGAGCGACCGTCATAGGTCCGTTGCTCGTCGGTCTCGACAAGCCAGCACAGATCGTCACCATCGGCGCGAAGGATTCCGACATCGTCAATATGGCGGCAATTACCGCCTATAACGCGACGAACTGAAAGAACCGCGAAGAGTAATACAAAGGCCGGGTTTCCCCGGCCTTTGCTTTTGGATATTCATCATCCATAAAAGCGGCTATAGGATAGCCATCGTCCACTATCCTTTTCTCCGCAAACCGGATCTACATGCCGCATGAGCGCACACGACCTTAAGCTGGAAGAGATCGTCAATCCCGAGACGCTACGCCGCAAGCTCAATGAACTGGCGGATTCCACGGACGAAAGCTACACCAGTCCTACCGTGCGAAAAGTGGTTCTTCAGGCTCTGAAGGACGCGCTGGTGCGCGGTCGCGCCAATGCGGAAGGCATGCTGATGAAGGATGGCGGCGGCACGCTCTGCGCCAAACGTCTGTCCTTTCTCATGGATACGCTGATCGAGGCGCTGTTCGAATTCGCCACCACCAAAGCCTATCCGATGGTCAACCCGTCGAAGGCCGAGAACATGGCTATCGTCGCTGTCGGCGGTTACGGGCGCGGCGGACTGGCGCCGGGGTCGGATATCGATCTTCTGTTTCTGCTGCCCTACAAGCAGACCCCGTGGGGCGAGCAGGTTGTCGAATATACGCTCTACATGCTGTGGGACATGGGGCTGAAAGTCGGTCATTCCACGCGCAACATCGATGAATGCATCCGGCTTTCGCGCGAAGACATGACGATACGCACGGCAATTCTCGATGCGCGGTTTCTAACCGGCAATCGCGAGCTCTTCAGAACGCTTGTTACCCGCTTCGACGAGGAAATCGTCAAGGATACCGGCCCGGAATTCATCCAGGCCAAGCTTGCCGAGCGCGACCAGCGCCACCGCAAGGCAGGCGAAACCCGCTATCTGGTTGAGCCTAACGTCAAGGAAGGAAAGGGCGGCCAGCGCGACCTGCATACGCTGTTCTGGATCACCAAATACTTTTACCGCGTCAAAACCAAGGAAGAGCTGGTCAAGCTCGGTGTTCTGTCACGAGCCGAGCTGAAGCTGTTCAACAAGGCGGAAGATTTTCTCTGGGCGGTGCGGTGCCACATGCACTTCGCGACGCTGAAGGCAGAAGAGCGCCTTTCCTTCGACATCCAGCCGGAAATAGCCCAACGCCTTGGCTATACGGCGCATCCCGGCCAGAACTATGTCGAACGCTTCATGAAGCACTACTTCCTCGTGGCAAAGGATGTGGGCGATCTCACCCGCATCATTAGTGCTGCACTGGAAGAACAGCAGGCCAAGCATGTTCCAGGCTTCAACCGCATCTTCCTTACGTTCTCGCGACGCAAGCGCAAGCTTTCCGCCGACGGCGACTTCGTTTCGGAAAATCACCGCATCAACATCGCACGTCCAGAGGTTTTCAAGGAAGACCCGGTCAATATCCTCCGTCTCTTCCATCTGGCCGACAAGCACGGGCTGGAATTTCACCCCGAAGCGATGCAGAGCCTCACCCGCTCGCTGAAACTCATCAATTCCGATCTGCGTGAAAATCCCGAAGCCAACAAGCTTTTCCTCGAAATCCTGACTTCGCCGCGCAACCCCGAACTCATTCTGCGCCGCATGAACGAATCCGGTGTGCTCGGAAAATTCATTCCGGACTTCGGCAAGATCGTCGCCATGATGCAGTTCAACATGTATCACCACTATACGGTAGACGAGCATTTGTTGCGCTGCATTGCCGTTCTGTCGGAAATCGAACATGGCGAGCTGGAAAACGAGCATCCGCTTTCCAACCATCTGATCACCACGATCAAGCGCGACCGCAACCTGCTTTATGTGGCGCTGCTCTTGCACGACATCGCCAAGGGCCGCCCGGAAGATCATTCCGTCGCTGGCGCGCGCATCGCCCGCAGGCTGGGACCACGGCTGGGTCTTACCCCTACCGAAACGGAAACCGTCGAATGGCTTGTGCGCGAGCATCTCACCATGAGCATGGTGGCACAGTCGCGTGATCTCAATGATCGCAAAACCATCATCGACTTCGCAGACACAGTGCAGACCATGGAGCGGTTGAAGCTTCTCCTGATCCTGACCGTCTGCGACATCAAGGCGGTTGGTCCCGGCGTATGGAATGGCTGGAAAGGCCAGCTTCTGCGCACGCTCTTCTACGAAACCGAACTGGTCCTGACTGGCGGCTTTTCGGAATTGTCGCGTGCCGACCGCGACCATCAGGCGCGAGAAGCGCTTGCCGAACGGCTTTCCGATTGGCCGAAGGACAAGCGCGATGCCTATCTAGCACTTCACTACACCAACTATTTTCTGACCGTCAGTCTCGAGGATCAGGTCCGGCATGCCCATTTCATTCGCGAAGCTGATCGCGAAGAGCGGGCGCTGGCCACCATGGCCAAGCCGCATGCTTTCGAGGCAGTTACAGAAATTACGGTGCTGGCGCCTGACCATCCACGCCTGTTGTCGATCATCACCGGTGCCTGTGCAGCGGCTGGCGCCAACATCGTCGACGCACAGATTTTCACCACTGGTGACGGGCGCGCACTTGATACCATCCTCATAAGCCGCGAGTTCGACACTGACGATGACGAACGTCGCCGTGCTGAACGTGTCGGCAAGGTCATCGAGGATGTATTGTCCGGCAAGGCCCATCTGCCCGACGTGCTCGCCAGGCGTACAAAACCGAAGAAAGCTGCCAAGGCTTTCAAGGTAGAGCCGCGTGTCGAGATCAACAACACGCTCTCCAACAAGTTTACCGTCATCGAGGTCGAAGGTCTGGACCGGCCCGGTTTGCTTTCAGAACTGACCGGCCTTATTTCCGACCTTTCGCTGGATATTGCATCGGCTCATATCACCACCTTCGGCGAGAAAGTGATCGACAGTTTTTACGTGACTGACCTTGTGGGTCACAAGATTTCAAACGCCACCCGCCAGGGCAATATCAGGCGCAAGCTGCTTGGTGTTCTGAGCGGAGATACTGGCAATAAGACAAACGGCCGCTCGTCGCAGGCCGCAGCATAGGTTTTTCAGTAAATGAGTTTGGTCAAAAAGTTCGCCACGGTCGCGTCCGGAACGCTGATGAGCCGCATTTTCGGCTTCACGCGCGAGATGTTCATGGCGGCAGCACTTGGCACCGGCCCGGTAGCTGACGCCTTCAATGCCGCCTTCCGTTTTCCAAATACCTTCCGACGGTTGTTTGCCGAAGGCGCGTTCAATTCAGCTTTCGTACCGCTTTTTGCCAAGGAAATCGAAAAGAACGGCATGGACGGCGCGCGCCGTTTTTCCGAAGAAGTCTTCGGCGTTCTCTTCACCGTGCTTCTGTTCCTGACCATTGTGATGGAACTTTCCATGCCCTTCATCGTGCGTACGGTGATCGCACCGGGCTTCACTGACGATCCGGTGAAATTCGACAATACGGTGCGTCTGGCAACCATCATGTTCCCCTATCTCGCCTGCATGTCGCTGGCGGCGATGATGGGGGGGATGCTCAATTCGCTGCACCGCTATTTCGCGGCGGCTATTGCGCCGGTGTTCCTCAATATCATTCTGATCGGGGTGCTGGCTTTCGCATGGTGGCGTGGCTATGACGCGCTTTCGGTCGGCTACGGCCTTTCCTGGGGCGTCATGGCCGCCGGTCTTGTACAGCTTGCTATCGTTTGGGTTGCCGTGCGCAACGCAGGCATCAAGATCGGCTTCCGCCGTCCGCGCCTGACATCGAATGTCAAACGGCTTCTGGTGCTGGCGCTTCCTGCCGCCATCACCGGCGGCATCACGCAGATCAACCTTCTCATCAACACCAATATCGCATCGGGCATGGAAGGTGCGGTGTCATCGCTCGTCTATGCGGACCGCATCTATCAGCTTCCGCTCGGCGTCGTCGGCATCGCGGTCGCGACCGTGCTTCTGCCGGAACTGTCACGCGCGCTGCGTGGTGGTCATATGAAGGAAGCGTCGAACCTGCAAAACCGCTCGGTCGAGTTCACCCTGTTTCTGACGTTGCCAGCCGCTGCCGCTCTTCTGGTCATGTCGGAACCCATCGTCAGGCTTTTGTTCGAACGTGGCAAGTTTAGCCCGGATTCCACGCTCGTCGTTTCCAATATTCTGGCTATCTACGGCCTTGGCCTGCCCGCTTTCGTGCTGATCAAGGCGTTTATTCCCGGCTTTTTCGCCCGCGAGGATACACGCACGCCGATGATCTTCGCTGCCATTTCGGTGGCGGTGAACGTCTCGCTTGCCATCACGCTTTTCCCGCATTTCGGTCCGACCGGTATCGCCACGGCGGAAATCATTGCGGGCTGGGTCAATACCATCCTGCTATTTGCGACACTGGTGAAGCGCGGCCATTGGGGACAGGATATTCCACTGCTCACACGTATTCCGCGCCTCCTCGTCGCTGCCGGGATCATGGCTGTCGGCATCCACTATGCCATCGGCTATTTTGCCCACGAGCTTTCCTCCGCAGCGCCGCTTGTCGTGCGGGCGGGAACCGTTACCGCGATCGTCGTTGCAGCAATGGTGGTTTATTTCGGCTTGGCCTTCGGTCTTGGCGGCGCCAATACAGGAATGATCCGCCGCAACATCAAGCGTGGTGCAGCAAAGAAAGTCCCTGAAAGGGAGCAATAATTCACGCTTGAAAGGCGGCTGCGTCTCTGCGAAAAGACCAGCATTCAAAATCCCCGCTCTCCACCGGCGGGGCTAACTTTTTCAGGAAACGATCATGAGCACGTTCAAACCGCTTGTCTTCTCCGGCGTCCAACCGACCGGAAATCTTCACCTTGGCAATTACCTTGGGGCGATCAAGCGGTGGGTCGAGGTTCAGGAGACGCAGGAATGCATCTATTGCGTCGTGGACATGCACGCGCTGACCATTGCGCCCGATCCGGCCGAACTTATGCAATCGACCCGTGAAGTCACCGCAGCTTTCCTTGCTGCTGGCATTGACCCGAAGAGAAGCATCGTCTTCAACCAGAGCCGTGTCATGCAGCACGCGGAGCTGGCATGGGTGTTCAACTGCATTGCGCGCATCGGCTGGATGAGCCGCATGACCCAGTTCAAGGACAAGGCAGGCAAGGACCGCGAAAATGCTTCGCTCGGCCTTTTTGCTTATCCGAGCCTGATGGCCGCCGACATCCTGCTTTACCGCGCAACCGCAGTGCCAGTGGGTGAGGACCAGAAGCAGCATCTGGAGTTGACCCGCGATATCGCTCAGAAATTCAATAATGACTATTCGGATCGCATCGCTTCGCTCGGCGTGGGTGTGGATATGCAGGTTGGTGACGAGCAGGTTTCCGGCTTCTTCCCGATGACGGAACCGATGATTTCCGGTCCAGCCATGCGCATCATGTCGCTGCGCGACGGCACCAAGAAAATGTCGAAGTCCGATCCGTCTGATCTGTCACGCATCAATCTGATCGACGACGAAGAGACCATCACCAAGAAAATCCGCAAGGCAAAGACCGACTCGGATGGTCTGCCTACCGAGCTCGATGGTCTCACCGGTCGTCCGGAAGCGGATAATCTGGTTGGTATTTATGCAGCACTTTCCTCCCAGTCGAAGGAAGATGTGCTCAACGAATTCGGCGGTCGCCAGTTCTCCGAATTCAAGGCATCGCTCGCCGATCTGGCCGTAGCCAAGCTTTCGCCGATCACTCATGAGATGCGCCGGCTGGTTGCCGATCCTGCCCATATCGACAGCGTTCTGCGCGACGGTGGCGAGCGTGCGGGCGTGATTGCAGAACAAACTATGCGTCATGTTCGCGACATCGTGGGCTGGCTGCAGAACTAGATTTCTCATTTATCAAACAGGCGGCGGCTTTTTGCTGCCGCTTGTTTCAGTTTGAAAAACATCATCCGATCCTCAAGTGCCCACTAAATGTCAGCTTGCAGACGGCCAATCCCGATGGCAAATTGCGGCCATGGTATCAAAACGACTTAGCCGGGAAGCCGGTCACCGCCGCAAGTTTCTTGCTGTCATCGATGAGACGCCCGAATGCGGGCGCGCCGTTGCCTATGCCGCGCGCCGTGCAAAAAATACGGGCGGCTCCCTCATCCTGCTTTTCGTGATTGATGACTCTGATTTCCAGCAAATTCTGGGTGTCGGCGAAATCATGCGTTCCGAAGCGCAGGATCGTGCTCGCGCAGCGCTGGAAAAATTCGCCGCAACTGTGCGTGCAGCCCAGGGCATCGAGCCGGAAATCAACATCCGTGAGGGCGAAACCGCCTCGGAATTGATTAGCCTCATCGAAGAAGATCAGGACATCGCCATTCTGGTTCTGGCTGCCGGTTCAGGCAAGGAAGGCCCCGGCCCTCTCGTGCAATCGCTTGCCAGTCGCTCCCAGTTTCCTATCCCGGTTACAGTCATTCCGGCAGGTATGAGCGACGATGACATTGATGCGGTGACCTAATCACCCTATATTGATGATAACTGATACGCGCAGCATCGGGACAGCACTTGCGTCCATGTGGATCTGCGCTTACGAGAATCGTTCCAAAATCTGAAAGCGGGACAACTGGCATGTTCATCCAGACTGAAACCACGCCCAACCCGGCGACCCTGAAGTTTCTTCCCGGCAAGGTCGTGATGCCGGAAGGTACCGCCGATTTCCGCGATCCGTCCACCGCTGGCAACACATCGCCGCTTGCAGCCAAGCTTTTTTCGGTTCCGGGCGTGACCGGTGTTTTCTTCGGCTACGATTTTATTACCGTCACCAAGGACGACGGCGAGTGGCAGCACCTGAAGCCCGCCATTCTCGGCACGATCATGGAACATTTCATGTCGGGTGCCCCAGCAATGGCTGGCAACAGCAATGCTGACGCTGCTGCCGCACATGGCGACGAAGAATTCTTCGATGAGGCCGATGCCGAAACCGTTGAAATCATCAAGGAACTGATTGAAACCCGCGTTCGTCCGGCAGTTGCACAGGATGGTGGCGACATCACCTTCCGCGGCTTCGAGAACGGCACCGTATTCCTGAACATGAAGGGCGCCTGCTCCGGCTGCCCCTCATCGACGGCAACTTTGAAGCACGGCATCCAGAACCTTCTGCGCCATTTCGTGCCGGAAGTGCAGCAGGTCGAACAGATCTGATCTCACCCAGATTTATAAAGAAAAAGGCCGCTTGAAGCGGCCTTTTTCATATCTGCCATCATCGGACTTACTGCTTCACGACGACCTTTGCACCTTGTTCGGTGCGGTCGTAAAGATCCATGATGTCCTGATTCATGAGGCGGATGCAGCCAGAAGACATGGCCTTGCCGATGGACCACCATTCCGGCGTTCCGTGCAGACGATAGCCCGTGTCACCACCCTTGTTATAGAGATATAAGGCGCGCGCGCCGAGCGGATTGCGCAGGCCGGGGTCCATGCCGTTGCGATACTTTGCCAGTTCCGGCTGGCGCTTGATCATAGCGGAAGGCGGCGTCCAGGTCGGCCATTCCCGCTTCATGGCGACGCGCGCCGTACCGGACCATTCAAATCCTTCACGGCCGACACCGATGCCGTAACGCATGGCCTTGCCTTCCGGCATGATGAGATAGAGGAACTTTTCGCGCGTATCGACGATGATCGTACCAGGGGCTTCGTCGGTCGGATATTTGACGATCTGACGGCGATATTGCGCCTGGATCTTTTCGCTTGGGATGGCCGGGACGACATAGCCGGCGTCACTGACCGAAGAATAGGAAGCGGTGTAGAAAGTGCCGCCTGCGGTCGAGCAGCCTGCCAATGCGCCTGCCAGAAAAAGAGCCGTCGTCAATTTTAGGACGCGAGAATTCATGCATTCCCCCAGATTGGTTCATTCCGTCAATGGGACCACGATGGGCCGGAGATAGAAGCGAATCGCTCATTCTTGTCGAAGATGCGGTAGTATTGTTAACCAGGCGTTAACCGTAAATTGAAAATTCCTTGAATAAGACATTTTTTGGCCACGTTTTGCCAACTTGCCGCAGTTTTCGTACGGTTCGTCCCAGTTTTCCGATTGTTTTGATCTGAATCCACGCACAAACTACGCCATGCCAATCGTGATTCCCAACCAGACCCACCCACTTTCCGACGGTCGACAGTCGGAAAATGCCATGCTTGTACGGCGTGGTGTGCAGCGCCTTTTTCTGGAAATGGGGCTTGCCACATTACCTGAACTGCCACTGGCATCCGGCAGGCGAGCGGACCTGATCGCGGTCAGCCGCAAGGGTGAAATCTGGATCGTGGAGATCAAATCATCGATTGAGGACTGGAAGGCGGACCACAAATGGCCAGAATACCGCTCTTATTGCGACCGGCTGTTCTTCGCTACGCATCCGGCGGTGCCACGCGAGATATTTCCGCAGGAATGCGGCTTCATTCTCTCTGATGGATATGGAGCGGAGATTATGCGTGATGCGCCGGAACATAAATTAACGGGCGCAACGCGAAAGGCATTGATGTTACGCTTTGCGCGAGCGGGTGCCGCCCGCCTGACAATCGCCGAACTTGCCGGTCTCGATGTGCCCGAGACCGAGATAGATTGACTTAGCAGCCTGACTTAACGCGGAGCGCGCTTTGCCAGAATGCGCTGCAATGTACGGCGATGCATGTTGAGACGACGTGCGGTCTCGGAGACATTGCGTTCGCACATTTCATAGACGCGCTGGATGTGTTCCCAGCGAACCCGGTCGGCAGACATCGGATTTTCCGGCGGTGCAACCTTTTCGCCGGGACGACGGGTCAATGCAGCGAAGACCTCATCTGCATCCGCAGGCTTCGACAGATAGTCGATAGCGCCAAGCTTAACAGCATTCACAGCCGTTGCGATATTGCCGTACCCGGTGAGGACGATTGCGCGCGTATCGGCACGGCGCGAACGAATAGCCTCGATGATATCGAGACCGTTGCCGTCACCGAGCCGCATATCCACGACCGCATAGGCCGGGGCAGCGGCCTTGGCGGCGGCGATGCCTTCCTCAACCGATTCCGCAGTCGTCACCTGAAAACCCCGGCTCTCCATGGCGCGGGCAAGGCGCTGCAAGAAGGGCTTGTCGTCATCAACCAGAAGGAGGGTCGGATCGTTGCCTATGGCTTCGGTGTCTTCCTGCTTCAAGTCGTCCATCGGGTGCTTCCTGCCTGTATTTTTCTTTCCTTATTGATACCCCTGCGTCAAAAAGTCAAATAGCCATTGAATTGTTGAAGCAATTTCAGCATTCGCTCGCACATCGAAACAATCCAAGCCATTGTATTTTCAGAATATTTCGAGCTGTGAACACAAGGATTTGATAGGAAAATCGTGCGGCTGCGCGTAAATCTGCTTCAGACGGACCAGTATTCCCGTGCCTCATCGGAAAGTCCCGCCAGAAAATTATCCAGCTCCACTTGATCGATATGTACACGCAGCGTCTTTGCAACGTCGTAAATAGCTGAATCCGGTGCGAAATTGTGATCTTTACGCAGAGACTGCACTTCGCGGGTCAAAGCCTGGCGGTTCTGAAATGGCCGTTTCGCTTCGCCGATATCCCAGTTTGCTACAAAAATGGCGCGAAGAACTGGCGGCAGTATCGCGGCAAAGCGAATCGCCTGATCGACATCCAACCGGTGACGGAAGGTGAGCAGAACAGCCTCCACCATCGTATAGGCCTGATTGCGCGTGGCGAGTCCTGCCTCGTCCCGAGCCATATGGAGAAACTTGTCGAACTCCTCCGTCGCCCTTTGGATCTCAAGCGGGATCGTCATACGGCGTCCTTCTTCAGCTGGAGATAAATGCGGAACGCGGCCAGACCACTTTTACTTCTGCGCCCTGCCCCGGATTGTTGCGATTGCGAAAGGTGATATGCGCGCCCGAGCGTTCCAGCAGGGTTTTTGCAATGAACAGGCCGAGGCCAAGGCCACCGCCGTTCCGCGTATTGTCGCGGCTGGTCATATAAGGCTCGCCGATACGGTCGAGGATTTCCGGTTTAAATCCTTCACCGTCATCCTGAATGGTCACACTCACATTGCCGTCCGTCCAGCCCCAGGTAACGTTGACTGTACCTCGCGCAAAATCGACGGCATTTTCCACGAGATTGCCGAGGCCATACAGCAGGCCAGGATTGCGTCGGGTGACAGGTTCGGGCTTTGGACCTTCCATCTTTTGCACGTCTATAGCGATGCCGAAGTTGCGGTGCGGCGCTATGACCTCCTCGATAAGCGAGGAGAGCGGCAGGCGCGACATGTGTTCCTCGCCTTCCGACGAAAGACTGGTCAGCCGCTGGAGAATTTCCCGGCAGCGCTGGGTCTGGGAATGAAGCAAGGCTATATCTTCGGCAAGGGCTGGATCGGTGGTGTGGGCGCGCTGCATTTCCTTCACCACCAGTGCAATCGTCGCCAGCGGCGTGCCCAGCTCGTGGGCCGCTGCTGCAGCCAGCCCATCCAGCGCCGACAGATGTTGTTCGCGCTGGAGAATAAGTTCGGCAGCGCTCAATGCATCGCCGAGCTGCCGCGCTTCTTCGGCGATGCGATAGGCGTAAACGCCGGTGAACCCGAGTGCCGAAATAATGGCGCACCAGATACCGATCACGAACAGGAATGGCAGGTCCAGCGTTTCACCTGGATACCACGGCAGCGGCTCATGCCTGATAGTGAGCACCGAAGTACAGGCCACGACCAGCAGGGCGAGCACCAGCGTATGGCGGGCCGACAGTGACGTCGCCGAGATGATGACGGGCACGATCATCAAAATGATGAAAGGGTTCTGCAGGCCGCCGGTGAGATAGAGAAGCCCCGCCAATTGCAGAACGTCGAACGCCAGAACCAGGCTTGCCGCCGCCGGATTGAGCCGATGGTTGGTCGGGAAACGGAAGGCCAGATAAAGGTTCAGCCAGGCCGAACAGGCGATCAGCGCAAAGCAGATGCCAACGGCAAAAGGAAACTGTAAATAGAGCGCCACCAACATGACGGCGGCTGTCTGCCCGGCAATGGCCAGCCAGCGCACCCGTATCAATGTGGTCAGGCGCGGGCGGCGCGAAAGATTGGAAGCGCGATTCTCGAATTCTGCGTGCATAAGGTCCCTCGTCAGGGCCTCTTATGAGGCAAGCCCGGACCACAAAGCAAGCGAAACTGCGTTATCCGGTCGCAGGGCGCCGTGGTGGGACCTGTTGCGATTTTGATTATGACATGCCGAAAATGGTGGCTTCGAGAACCGGAGAGGAATTCACTTTTGGGTACATGAGCACCGGAAGCGCAGAAGGGCATCATTTGCAGGCCGTCGGAACCCAATATCTCAGGTTCCGCGCGGCTTGGCGCGACGAGTCGCCTCGGCATTTGCCGGGTCTTCCGGCCAGACATGTTTGGGATAGTGCCCACGCATGTCGGACCGGACATCAGCCCATGATCCTTTCCAAAAACCCGGCAAATCGCGGGTGATCTGGATCGGGCGATGGGCAGGCGACAGCAGTTCCAGCAACAATGGTACCTTGCCATTGGCGATGGACGGATGCTGGCCCAGACCGAACAATTCCTGCACGCGCACCGCGAGCACAGGCTCTTCGGCGTCGTAGCGGATCGGAATATGCGAGCCGGTCGGCACTGTGAAATGCGTCGGCGCGAGTTGATCCACGCTGCGCTGGAGATCGAAGGGCACGAGGCTCATCAGACCATTTTTCAACACATGGCCGGGAATCCGGTCGAGCTGCGCTTCGCCGGTCAGGAAGGGCAACAACCAGTCTTCCAATGTCTCCAGCAAATGCTCTTCTTCCATGGATGGCCATGGATCGCCAAGCCCGCGATAAAGCCAGCCAAGACGGCGGCGCAGAATATCGGCTTCCTTGCCCCAGGGCAGAATGCCAAGCCCAAGCTCGCGCACGGCGGCAATCACGCCCTCATCGGCTGCACTTCCCGATGGTGCGGCCAGCGGCTTTTCCGAAAGGGCTATCGCGCCGATGCGCACGGCTTCTCGCGCCCTGAGCGCGTTCTTTTCAGGATCGTAGACAACCTGACGCCCGCTCTCGATCCGGTCGCCAAGGGCCGACCGGATTTCCGCCTCCGATACTTCGGCAGCCGAAAGAACCCGCGCGCGTCCTGCCTTGCCCGACATATCCGCCACGACCAGCCAGGGCGCACGGCTGAGGCTTATCGCGCTATCCACTTCCCCGCCACGACCATTGGCCAGCAGAAACTGTCCGGTCTGGCCGCGCGCTCTGGCGATCCGGTCGGGATAGGCGTCGATCAGCATACGACCAATCCCTGATCCTGCGGGCGCACCCTGATTGGGCACATTGGCCGCAAGACGCTTTACCAGCCCCTTGGCCCTTTGGGCGCGGTCAGAACGATCATTGCGAAAGCGCGAAAAACGCGTGTCGAGATCGGTTTCGTTGCCGCCAAGCCCACGCTCCGTCAAAAGCACAGCCAGTTCGGCGGCCTTTGAGGCTTCGCCGCGTTTGCCCGCCTCGGCCACCATATGGGCAAGACGTGCGGGCAAGGCGAGCTGACGCATGGCTTCGCCGTCTGGGGTCAGACGCCCGACCTCGTCCAGCGCGCCGAGCCGCCGCAACAAGGTGCGGGCTTCGTTCAGCGCCGGTTTCGGCGGTGCGTCAAGAAAGCTCAGCGTTGCCGGATCGGTCACGCCCCACGCAGCGCTGTCGAGCACGAGGCCAGACAGATCGGCCTCCAGAATCTCGGGCGGCGAAAAGGCTGGCAGTGATGCCGTCTGCCCCTGATGCCAGAGACGAATGGCGATACCCGGCTCCGTTCGCCCGGCGCGGCCCGCCCGCTGATCGGCGCTGGCGCGGGATGTGCGCACGGTTTCCAGCCGCGTCAGGCCGGTGGCCGGTTCATATTTTGGCAGACGGGCAAGCCCGCTGTCGATCACCACGCGCACGCCGTCAATCGTGATGGAGGTTTCGGCAATCGAGGTCGCCAGAACCACCTTGCGCTTGCCTTCCGGTGCGGGCTTGATCGCCGCATCCTGATCGCGACCTTCCATCGCACCGTAAAGCGGCGCAAGCATCACATGAGCTGGCACACGATCTTCCAGAAGGCGCACCGTGCGCTCGATCTCGCCCTGCCCCGGCAGGAAAGCCAGAATACTGCCTGTCTCGTCGGCCAGCGCATCGCGAATGCTACGCGCCATAGCGTCTTCCACGCGCTCGTCGGCTTTTCGTTCCCGATAACGAATATCGACGGGGAAAGCCCGGCCCTCGCTTTCGATCACCGGCGCGTCGCCCAGAAGGGCTGCCACACGCGCACCGTCGAGCGTTGCCGACATGACCAGAATTTTCAGATCGTCACGCAAGGCCGCCTGCACATCAAGCGCCAGCGCCAGCCCGAAGTCCGCATCGAGGCTGCGCTCGTGAAATTCGTCGAACAGCACTGCCGCCACGCCCTTGAGGTCGGGATCGTCAAGGATCATCCGCGCAAAGACACCCTCAGTGACGACGAGGATTTTCGTCCTGCTCGACACCTTACTTTCCAGACGCATCCGGTAACCGACCGTTTCGCCCGGCTCCTCGCCCAGAAGCTGCGCCATGCGGCGCGCAGCAGCGCGGGCGGCAAGACGCCTCGGCTCCAGAAGCACGATCATGCCATCGCCGCGCCACTGCGCATCCAGCATATGGATCGGCACCAGCGTCGTCTTGCCCGCGCCCGGCGGCGCAACAAGCACCGCGCTTGCATGGGCGTTCATCGCCTCATCCAATTGCGGTAGAATGCGTGTAACGGGTAGATCGGGCAGGCTCGTCAAATGAATTTCCGTAAGATAATGCGTCAGTTCAGTGCTTATCACACAAGGAACAGAGATGATCCATATCCGAAAATCCATTCCGGCTGATGCCCCGGCCCTCACCGAAATCTGGCGCGCCAGCGTGCGCGCCACGCATGACTTTCTGAGCCCCGACGATTTCAAGGAACTCGAAAAGCTGGTCGGTGAGCAATATCTGCCGAATGTGGAAGTCGATGTCATTGAAAACGACAGCAAACCTGTCGGCTTCATGGGAATGACTGGCAACAATATCGACAGTTTGTTCATTTCGCCCGACCAGCGCGGCAAAGGCATTGGCAAGCATATGATTGCGCACGCCAAACAACGCGGCGCGCTGACCGTCGATGTGAACGAGCAGAACACGCAAGGCGTGGTCTTTTATCGCCATCTGGGCTTTGTCGAGACAGGTCGCTCGGAGACCGATGATCAGGGACGCCCTTATCCGCTGCTGCATCTCAGGCTTGAGGCTTAAAATCCGGGCCGTGCCAATTGCAGAGAAAACCATTCTTGCAAAAGCCAATTCAGGAGCGATTGACATACTCCCCCATAGTATATAGTTTCCCGCAAGATCGAGAGGTTTCATGCCGCATTCACCGGAAGACAAAAAGCGTGCGCTGACGCGCCTTCGCCGCATCCGTGGACAGGCGGAAGCGCTCGAACGCGCCGTGGAAGCGGGCACGGAATGTGCAGCGTTGCTGCAGCAGATTGCAGCTTTGCGCGGCGCGGCCAATGGCTTGATGGCGGAAGTTCTGGAAAGTCACTTCCGCGAGACATTCGGGCAAGCGCGTGAGACCATCGTGCGGGATGTTGCAACAGACCCGGATGCCGAGATCGATCAAATCATGCAAATTTTGCGCACCTATCTGAAATAGAGCGCCAAGTGTTTGTTTTTACGTATTTCCCTATGCAAAAGCCGTTTCGCACTTTTGCTGGAAATGCTCTACTGTTCAACTGGAAGGGAACATCGTCATGAAATCACGTGCAGCCGTTGCCTGGGAGGCAAAGAAGCCTCTCACCATCGAAACCGTCGAAATTGGCGGACCACGGGCTGGCGAAGTGCTGGTCGAAATCATGGCAACCGGCGTATGCCACACTGACGCCTATACGCTGTCGGGTCTTGATTCCGAAGGCAAGTTCCCGGCCATTCTCGGCCATGAAGGTGCAGGCATCGTGCGCGAAGTCGGCGCAGGCGTGACCTCCGTCAAGCCGGGCGACCATGTCATCCCGCTCTACACGCCGGAATGCCGCCAGTGCAAAACCTGCCTGTCGCAGCGCTCGAACCTCTGCACCTCGATCCGCGCGACTCAGGGCCAGGGCCTGATGCCCGACAAGACCACGCGCTTCTCCTGCGATGGCGGCGAAGTGTTCCATTATATGGGCTGCTCGACCTTCTCGAACTTCACCGTTCTGCCGGAAATCGCGGTCGCCAAGGTGCGTGAAGACGCGCCATTCGACAAGATCTGCTATATCGGCTGCGGCGTCACCACTGGCATCGGCGCAGTGATCTACACGGCAAAGGTTCGTCCGGGTTCGAATGTCGTGGTGTTCGGCCTTGGCGGCATCGGCCTCAATGTCATTCAGGGCGCACGCATGGTCGGCGCTGACAAGATCATCGGCGTGGACATCAATCCGGCCAAGGTCGAGATGGCCAAGAAATTCGGCATGACCGATTTCATCAACCCGCGCGAGATCGGTAATGACAAGGTGGTTCAGGCCATTCAGGACCTGACCGACGGCGGCGCAGACTATTCCTTCGACGCCACCGGCAATACCGATGTCATGCGTCAGGCGCTGGAATGCTGCCATCGCGGCTGGGGTGAATCCATCATCATCGGCGTTGCTGAAGCAGGCAAGGAAATCGCCACGCGTCCGTTCCAGCTGGTCACGGGCCGCGTCTGGAAAGGCACCGCCTTCGGTGGCGCACGCGGCCGCACCGACGTGCCGAAAATCGTCGACTGGTACATGGACGGCAAGATCAACATTGATGATCTGATCACCCACACCATGCCGCTGGATGAAATCAACACAGCTTTCGACCTGATGCATGAAGGCAAGTCGATCCGTTCGGTGATTGTTTACTGATGGGTGAAAAGCTTCTCGTTTCCCATTGGGACCAAATCGACAATCTGACCCCGCGCGCACTTTATGCGATGCTGAAGCTGCGCGTGGATGTCTTCGTGGTCGAGCAGAAATGTCCCTATCCGGAAATCGACGGCAAGGACTTCGAGGCGTATCACTTACGCATTCTCGATGGCGAGGAACTTGCAGCGTCGCTGCGAGTTCTTCCACCGGAACAGGCTGGCAAGCCGGTGAAAATCGGGCGCGTTGTCGTGGCGCCGGATTATCGCGGTTACAAGCTCGGCCAGCGCCTGATGAAAGAGGCCATCGAATTCGCTCATGACCGTTTTCCGGGCATCGCTGTCGAGCTCGGCGGGCAGAGCCATTTGCAGAAATTCTATGGCTCGTTTGGTTTCGAAGCCATTTCGGACGAATATCTGGAAGACGGCATCCCGCATGTGGACATGCGGCTGCAACCGCAAAGAAAGAGCAACTAATGTTCCTGCTGCGCCGCCATATGTCGTTCTATCTTGGCGCTCTTGGTGGCGTAGCAACATTCATCCTTGCCTGGCTTTTCAAAAGCCCTCTTGCCCCGGTCATCGGTGCAAACTGCTTCTTCGTGCTCTATCTGGGGCTGGCGGCGTCTGCCCTGCCAAAGCTCACGGCCAGCTTTTTGAAAAAGCACGCTGCAAGTGCTGACGAACCTGTCTGGATCATCTTTCTGGTGACTTTCGCGACCGTTCTCGTCGCGATCGTCTCGCTGTTCATTCTCATCAACGGCGAGAAAAAGGCCGATATATTCTCACTTGTGATGACACTCGCTTCCGTGCCTCTCGGCTGGTTCACCATTCATATGATGACGGCGATCCATTATGCGCATGTATACTGGCAGCCAGGTGAGCCCGCGGGCGGCGATACCAGCCATGCCAGCCATTATCGTGGCGGCTTTGAATTCCCCGGCACACAAGAGCCATCCGGCTGGGATTTTGCCTATTTCGCCTATGTCATCGGCATGACGGCCCAAACTTCCGATACGAGCGTGACGACGCCTGCCATGCGCAAGGTAACGCTGCTGCACAGCATCGTCTCCTTCTTCTTCAATACCGTGCTGGTCGCCGCTTCTGTCAATGTTGCGGTGGCGCTCGGAAGCTGAACAAAACTGGAAATTCTCTATGGAAACGATTTCGACTGCAAAGTGCTTTGATGGAACACAAGGCGTCTATCGCCACAAAAGCGAGACGAACCGGTGCGACATGACCTTTGCGGTCTTCCTGCCGCCGCAGATCAAAGATGGGCCGGTGCCCGTATTATGGTATCTGTCTGGCCTGACCTGCACGCATCAGAACGTGATGGACAAGGGCGAATATCGGCAAATGGCAGCAGAATTGGGAATTGCCGTCATTTGCCCTGATACGAGCCCACGAGGAGATGACATTCCGGACGAGTCGGACAACTGGCAATTCGGCAAGGGCGCCGGTTTTTATGTTGATGCGACGCAAGAGCCTTTCGCCAAAAACTACCAGATGTACAGCTACATCACGCAAGAACTGACCGATCTGGTGGGACGCGAATTTCCACTCGATATGTCGCGACAGGCGATCACCGGTCATTCCATGGGCGGACATGGCGCGCTGACAATTGCACTCAAGAACCCGGACCGCTTCAAATCAGCATCCGCCTTTGCACCCATCGTCCAGCCTTCGACAGCAGGCTGGTCCAGACCGGCGCTGGAAAAATATCTCGGACCAGATGAACGGGCATGGCGCGCCTATGACACCACGCTTTTGATCGAGGACGGTTCCCGGTTCCCGGAATTTCTGGTCGACCAAGGCACCGCAGACGGCTTTCTCGATGACGGCTTGCGTCCGTGGCTTCTGGAAGAAGCCTGCAAGAAAGCTGGCATACCCCTCACGCTCAATATGCGCGAGGGCTATGACCACTCCTATTTCTTCATATCGACCTTCATGGACGACCACTTGAAATGGCATGCAGACCGGTTAAAGCGCTAATCAGCGCTTCAAAACCTTCATCGGCAGACCGCCTTGCGGCTGGGTGGTGAGCTTCTGCACAGGCCACGGCTTCGTCGTTTCCAGCACCTCGAAACGACGTCCATCGAGCAGGATGGCGAGTGCAATCACAGCCTCCTGCAAGGCAAAACTCGCGCCGATGCAGACACGTGGACCTGCGCCGAAGGGTAGATACTGAAAGCGGTCGAGCTTGTCGCGGTTTTCGGGCCAGAAACGTTCGGGCATGAAAGCGTCCGGCTGGTCCCAGTAGAGCCTATGGCGATGAATGACCCATGGCATGACCAGCACGGTCGCGCCCTTCGGGATTGTCAGATCGTCATACTTATCATCAGTCGCCGCCTCGCGATTGATCGATGGCGCAGGCGGATAAAGCCGCATCGCCTCTTCAAAAGCCGCGCGCGTGAAGGGCAGCGAGGCCAGCCATTCCTGCGGCGGCAGATCTCGTCCACCTTTTGCAAAAAAGCTATCGATTTCCAGTTCAATACGGTCGCGCTCTTGCGGCGCCTTCGCGAGCAGATAGAGCGTCCAGCCAAGCGCGCGGGCGGTCGTCTCGTGACCGGCACCAATGAAGGTGATGATGTTGTCTTCGATCTCGGAACGGCTAAGCCCCTCCGGGCCTTCGGCGCGCAGAAGCAGCGTCAGGAAGTCGCTCGGCACCGCCTCGCCCTTGTCCATACGCGCCTTGCGCATGGCAATCGTGTCCGAGACAAGCGCCCGGAAGAAACCCAGCGATTGCTGTCCGCGCAACCGCGTGAGGCGCGGCAGCCAGTCGGGCAGTCCCAGAAGGTCGAACGGATCGACCCGTCCCATGGTCTCGAACAGCTTGTCGATTTGGTGTGCGAAATCATTTGGATCGCCCGCGATCTCTCCCGAGAACAGCGTCTCGGCCAGAATATCATAGGTCAGGAGCGTCATGTCATGGGCGACATCGGTAATCGTACCGGGGGTCTTGTATCGCTCGACGAACTGGAGCGAGCGGTCACGCATGGTTTCAGCAAAGCCGCCGATATGGCGCGGGGTAAAAACCGGCGCCATGGCCTTGCGCGAGCGCTTCCACACCTGGCCCTCAGCCGTCAGGAGACCATCACGCAACAGGGGGCGCAGCACGCGCTGGCGGATGGCGGACATGGGATAATTGGCGGCATTGTCGACCAGCACATGGCGGATCAGTCCGGGATCGTTGGCGATGATGGTTTTCATGCCGAACCAGCTGACGGAAATCCACCGCTCGTTATAGGAAGGCTCGCCCCAAAGCTCGAGCGGATTCTTGTAGACGACGCGCATCATCTCGAAACGTCCCACCGGCTTTTCGCGCGGGCGCGGTGCAGGCGGCACGAATGGACCCGGTCTTTCGCTCATGGCGTTCGCAATTTCCATCAAGCGTTCCTTTCGTCATAGAACAGGTCGGGAGCGCGCCCGTCAAACTGGATATAAGCGTCAATTGTGGCGGCTCCAGAAGCCATGCGGCGCCCATATCGCCCTGATACGGACAGACTGCCGGAATCCCCGGCAAATTTACCGCCAGAATTTGGAAAAAAAGCCTTTAGCACCTATATTAAAGCCATGTTTGTCGCGTGATTCGACATATCTTTGAAGCTGCATTCGCAGCGCGTTTTTCGAAAGATTTTCATGAGCGAGATGCCCGAGATGAATTCCGAAGCCCCCG
>Ga0182737_1001577_pt1 | contig 21682 bp, 15 predicted proteins | sample eDN5th30CBELigOP_FD_128878 | JGI IMG/M metagenome (GOLD analysis project Ga0182737, IMG submission 128878) | Enriched Organic Plus compost microbial communities from Emeryville, California, USA - eDNA 5th pass 30_C BE-Lig OP (version 2) (version 2) ...
CATTGGCCTAACCCGCCGCGCGCGGTTATAGTTCGGCTTGCATCCGCATCCCCGGGGACGTTCACCATGCAGACCGACTACGCCGAACTCATCCGGCGCACCATCCGCAGCGTTCCCGACTGGCCCGCGCCCGGCGTCACGTTCCGCGACATCACGCCGGTGCTGCAGGACCCGCGCACCTTCCGCGTCCTGATCGACCTGTTCGTCTACCGCTACATGCGGCAGCGCCTGGACCTGATCGCCGGCATCGACGCGCGCGGCTTCATCGTGGGCAGCGTGTTGGCCTACGAACTGAACCTGGGCTTCGTGCCCGTGCGCAAGAAGGGCAAGCTGCCCTACCGCACGGTGGCCGAGGAATACTCGCTGGAATACGGCAACGCCTCGGTCGAGATGCATACCGACGCGGTGCGCACGGGCCAGCGCGTGCTGCTGGTCGACGACCTGATCGCCACGGGCGGCACCATGCTGGCCGCCATCAAGCTGCTGCAGCGCCTGGGCGCCAACGTCGTCGAGGCCGCCGCCATCATCGACCTGCCCAGCCTGGGTGGCTCGGCCCACATCGCGGCTACCGGCACGCCGCTCTACACCGTCTGTCAGTTCGACGCCGACGCGCCGGCACCCGGCACGCCGTAGCGCGCCATCCGTCGCCGCGGCGCAATCGCGACGGAACTACGATACGTTCAGCCGTGGCTGGATGAAATCCAGGAAGGCGCGCGTCTTCGCGGGAATCATCCGCGAGGGAAGCAGCGCGAACAGCGGCATGGGCGTCAGCGACCAATCCGGCAGCACCCGCACCAGCCCGCTCTGGGCAATGGCGCGCTCCATCGGCTCGAACACCAGCAGCGGCGAGATGCCCAGCCCCTGGGCGGCCAGCCGGCCCATCATGCCGACGTTGTTCACGGCCAGTCGGCCGGAGACCCGCACGCGTTCCACTTTGTCGCCCGAGTGCAGCACCCAGTACGACATCAGGTCGTTCATGGCCGGCCGCAGGCATTCGTGGTGGCTGAGATCCGTCGGCGAACGCGGCTCGCCGTGCCGCTCCAGATACGCCGGCGAGGCATACAGATACTGGGTCATCAGCACCAGCTGCCGCGCGATGAGGCTCGAATCCGGCTGTTGCCCGAAGCGCAGCACCAGGTCGTAGGGATTGGTGATGGGGTCGATGGGCCGCATGCTCAGGTCGAAATCGCACTCGATGTCGGGGTGCTGGGCGCGGAACTCGCGGATGACGACCGGTAGGAACAACTGGGCCAGGCTGGTAGGCATGGAGATGCGCAGCCGCCCCTTGGGCTGGGCGGCCATGTCCAGCAACTGCTCGTGGGCGACGCGGGCTTCCTCGACGACGTGGCGGCAACGCTCGAAATAGACGGCGCCGGCTTCGGTCAGCTCGATACGCCGGGTGCTGCGGGTCAGCAGCTGCATGCCCAGGCCGCGCTCCAGCTCGGTGACCCGGCGCGACAGGGTGGAGGTGGGGATGCCCAGCGTTTCGGCCGCATGGCTGAAGTTCTTGCGCTTGGCGACTTCAACGAAGAGGGCGATGTCGTTGAGCTGGATATCCATTGCTTGATTGTTCTGGTCCATCGGCGGGAGGATTTTCCCTTTGATGGAATAGTTTGGATGATATCTCAGGGTGGGTTGGGTTTTATGGAATAAAACTGTTCGAGATAAGGGTTTTTACGTGGTTATTTTGCCCCGGGCGCGTGAGGGATTAGGTTCTTCAGGCGTCCGGTGGCGGGCGGGGCTGGCGTGGGGGCGCCTCGGGGGCGAGCGAGCCGGAAGCGAAGGGAGCGCGTAGGCGCGGACGAGCGAGGCGATGCGGTGTCCGGCGCGAAGGCGCCGGACCGCCACCCTGAAGCCCCCGCGCCAGCCCCGCCCGCCACCGGACTCGCGGTGAAGGATCAATCACGGCCGTCGGGGAGGGCAGGGTGCTTGGCGTTTTTCTGTGGATTGGGTTGTGTTTTCCGATGATCTCGCAGGGCCCGTCCGCAGCGGCCGCCCTGCGCGGCCGCTGCGGACGTATATGCGGTTGGTTGTTGGAGTTCTGGACGGCTCATCCCCGCATGCGCGGGGAATACGGCGGGGTCTACGACAAGGCCACCTCAGCCAGCGGTTCATCCCCACGTGCGTGGGGAACACGATGCGGCGCGGATCGGCGACGGCGGCTTGAACGGTTCATCCCCACGTGCGTGGGGAACACCGCGCGCGGTCGTTGACCTGGACGTGCCCTTTCGGTTCATCCCCACGTGCGTGGGGAACACACGTATGGATCAGGGTCGCGGCTGTGATCGGCCGGTTCATCCCCACGTGCGTGGGGAACACGCGGATGTCGCCTATGAGCGGATGGGCCGGTACGGTTCATCCCCACGTGCGTGGGGAACACGGCCGCCGTCACGGCAGCCTGTAGACGTTCCGCCGGTTCATCCCCACGTGCGTGGGGAACACGTACCGTAGGTAGTCTGCAGCGTTGCCGTGTACGGTTCATCCCCACGTGCGTGGGGAACACTGGTGCAGGCGCAGGAGCATCGCGCGCAACCGCGGCTCATCCCCACGTGCGTGGGGAACACCATCGGACAAGAAAATCGTCACGCCGTAGGGGCGGTTCATCCCCACGTGCGTGGGGAACACGCGGATCTGGTCCGTGACGACGCTGACGATCTCGGTTCATCCCCACGTGCGTGGGGAACACCAGGTAGCGCGAGAGCGAATCGCCCGTCACGTCCGGTTCATCCCCACGTGCGTGGGGAACACCGAACCGATGGAGGAACGCCGGGTATCACGTTCGGTTCATCCCCACGTGCGTGGGGAACACGGCCCAGGTCGGACAGCGCGAGCGCGGACGTTCGGTTCATCCCCACGTGCGTGGGGAACACGTGACGCCGGCATTCGTGAACGACAGGGACAACGGTTCATCCCCACGTGCGTGGGGAACACGGTGGGATCATTCACCGCCTCGGTATGCCCGGCGGTTCATCCCCACGTGCGTGGGGAACACGGGTTACCGGTGGTCACCGAATAGGTAGCGGCCGGTTCATCCCCACGTGCGTGGGGAACACCGTCACGCAGCCAGATGCAGCCCTTCTCGCAGGCGGTTCATCCCCACGTGCGTGGGGAACACGGTCATTGCTCGACTCCGATTTGCAACTGCTGCGGTTCATCCCCACGTGCGTGGGGAACACCCCTGGGCGTCCTTGAGGCTGATCCCCAGGCCCGGTTCATCCCCACGTGCGTGGGGAACACAGGAACGCATCCTCGGCGGGGCTATATGGGCGCGGTTCATCCCCACGTGCGTGGGGAACACGTTTTTCAACAGGACGAGTGGGGTGTCGGCTTCGGTTCATCCCCACGTGCGTGGGGAACACTGGATCATCTGGCCGGTATCGACCAGTGGTTTCGGTTCATCCCCACGTGCGTGGGGAACACGGAAGTGCCGCGAAATCATGGCGATGGGGAAGCGGTTCATCCCCACGTGCGTGGGGAACACGAATCCCTCCTCGGTCTCATCGGTCAGACGAGCGGTTCATCCCCACGTGCGTGGGGAACACGGGGAGAGGTTGGCGGCGGCGATCACCCGGGCCGGTTCATCCCCACGTGCGTGGGGAACACCTTCTCATGCAGAAGCACGCCGCGCTGATCGACGGTTCATCCCCACGTGCGTGGGGAACACTCTTAATATAGGCTCTTGTTTTTAAAGAGAAAAAACAGCCCCCAGAATTCTACCAACCCATCTGGCCTACCCAGCGAGCAATTCCCGCTATGTCGGCAACCCACTCAACGACCAGCGAGTTACCCCTACCCCTACACCAGCACCCGCTCGATCCCGCCCGCGTTGGCGCGGCGTACGTAGTCTTCCATCCAGCTCTCGCCCAGCACGTGGCGGGCCATTTCGACCACGATGTAGTCGGCGTCCAGGCCGGTGTCGCCCTCGTAGCGCGACAAGCCCTGCAGGCATGACGGGCACGACGTCAACACCTTCACGTCGCCGGCGAAGCCGTCGGCGCGCACGGCGGCCGTGTTCTTGCGCAGTTCTTCTTCCTTGCGGAAGCGGATCTGCGTGGAGATGTCGGGCCGCGTGACGGCCAGCGTGCCGGACTCGCCGCAGCAGCGGTCGCTCTTGATGGCCGAGTCGCCCACCAGCGAGCGCACGGTCTTCATGGGGTCCTGCAGCTTCATCGGGGTGTGGCAGGGGTCGTGGTACATGTAGCGCACGCCCTGCACGCCGTCCAGGCGGATGCCCTTTTCCAGCAGGTATTCGTGGATGTCGATCAGCCGGCAGCCCGGGAAGATCTTGTCGAATTCATATCCCGAGAGCTGGTCGTAGCAAGTTCCGCAGCTGACCACCACCGTCTTGATGTCGAGGTAGTTCAGCGTATTGGCCACGCGGTGGAACAGCACGCGGTTGTCGGTGATGATCTGCTCGGCCTTGTCGTTCATGCCGTTGCCGCGCTGCGGATAACCGCAGCACAGGTAGCCCGGCGGCAGCACCGTCTGCACGCCCGCATGCCACAGCATGGCCTGGGTAGCCAGGCCCACCTGCGAGAACAGGCGCTCGGAGCCGCAGCCCGGGAAGTAGAACACCGCCTCCGTGTCGGCCGTAGTGGCCTTCGGGTCGCGGATGATGGGCACGTAGTTGACGTCTTCGATGTCGAGCAGCTTGCGCGCGCTCTGCTTGGGCAGGCCGCCCGGCATCTTCTTGTTGACGAAGTGCACCACCTGCTCGCGCAGCGGCGCCTTGCCCACGGTGGCCGGCGGGTGCGCCGTCTGCTTGCGCACCAGGCCGCCCAGCAGGTCGTGCGCGGCGCGCTGCACCTTGTAGCCCACGCCCACCATCGCCTTGCGGGTGGCGTTGATGGTGGCCGGGTCCTTCGCGTTGAGGAAGAACATGGCCGCCGACGTACCCGGATTGAACGACTTGCGCCCCATGCGGCGCAGCAGCGCGCGCATGTTCATGGACACGTCGCCAAAGTCGATGTCGACCGGGCAGGGGTTGTAGCACTTGTGGCAGACCGTGCAGTGGTCGGCCACGTCCTCGAACTCTTCCCAGTGCTTCAGGCTGACGCCGCGGCGGGTCTGTTCTTCGTACAGGAAGGCCTCGACCAGCAGCGAGGTGGCGAGGATCTTGTTGCGCGGCGAGTACAGCAGGTTGGCGCGCGGCACGTGGGTGGCGCACACCGGCTTGCACTTGCCGCAGCGCAGGCAGTCCTTCACCGATGCCGAGATGGCGCCGATGTCGCTCTGCTGCATGATGAGCGACTCGTGGCCCATCAGGTTGAAGCTGGGCGTCCAGGCATGGCGCAGGTCGGCGCCGGGCATCAGCTTGCCGGCGTTGAAGTGGCCGTTGGGATCGACGCGGCGCTTGTAGTCCTGGAACGGGGCCAGTTCGGCCTCGGTCAGGAACTCGTACTTGGTCAGGCCGATGCCGTGCTCGCCCGAGATGACGCCGTCCAGGTCGCGCGCGATCTCCATGATGCGCTCGACGGCCTGGTTGGCCTCGCGCAGCATGCCGTAGTCGTCGGAGTTGACCGGGATGTTGGTGTGCACGTTGCCGTCGCCGGCGTGCATGTGCAGCGCCACGAACACGCGGCTCTTCAGCACGCGGCCGTGGATGGCGCGCAGTTCGTCCATGATCTGCTTGCCGGCATTGCCGCAGTACAAGCCTTGCAGGCCGGCCAGCACCTCGGTCTTCCACGAGATGCGCACAGTGCGGTCCTGCACCACGTCGAACACGCGGGCCTGCGGCTGCTGCGCAAGGCGCTCGGCCAGCGTGGCCTGCAGGTGCGCCATGCCCAGGGCGGGCAATTCAGGCAGGGCCTGCGCCAGCGGCAGGTCGAGGTTCTCCAGCAGCCACTGCCAGCGCTGGCGCGTGGCGTCCAGCAGCTCGATGGCCTGGCGGGTGCGGTCGGCCAGCACCTCGGCGCGTGTGATCTCGGCGTCTTCCGCGTCTTCGGCCTTGCCCAGCGGCAGCGGGCCGACCAGGTAGGCATCCAGCGCGTCGAGCAGCTTCAGCTTGTTGCGCGTGGACAGCTCGATGTTGATGCGCTCGATGTGGTCGGTATATTCGCCCATGCGGGCCAGCGGGATGACCACGTCCTCGTTGATCTTGAAGGCGTTGGTGTGGCGCGAGATGGCGGCCGTGCGCGCGCGGTCGGCCCAGAATTTCTTGCGCGCCTCGGCACTGACGGCGACGAAGCCCTCGCCGTGGCGCGTGTTGGCCAGGCGGATGACCTCGCTGGCGGCCGCGGCCACCGCGTCCTCGTCGTCGCCGACGATGTCGCCCAGCAGCAGCATCTTGGGCAGCGTGCCGCGCTTGCTCTTGGTGGCGTAGCCCACCGCGCGCAGGTAGCGTTCGTCCAGGTGCTCCAGGCCGGCCAGGATGGCGCCACGTGCGGCGCCCTCGCCGTCCAGGTAATTCTTGACCTCGACGATCGACGGGATGGCGTCGCGCGCCTGGCCGAAGAACTCGAGACAGACGGTGCGGGTGTGGCGCGGCATGCGGTGCAGCACCCAGCGCGCCGAGGTGATCAGGCCGTCGCAGCCCTCTTTCTGCACACCCGGCAGGCCCGCCAGGAACTTGTCGGTGACGTCCTTGCCCAGCCCCACCTTGCGGAAGCGCCGGCCCTCGATCTCCAGCGTCTCGGTGCGCAGCAGGCGTTCACCGGGCTTGGCCGAGCCGTCGAACCACTTCAGCTCGAAGCGGGCCACGTCCACGTCGTGGATCTTGCCCATGTTGTGCGCCAGCCGCGTGACCTCGAGCCAGTTGCCGTCGGGGTCGACCATGCGCCACCAGGCCAGGTTGTCCAGCGCGGTGCCCCACAGCAGGGCCTTCTTGCCGCCGGCGTTCATGGCGATGTTGCCGCCCACGCACGAGGCCTCGGCCGAGGTGGGATCGACGGCGAACACGAAGCCGGCCTGCTCGGCGGCCTCGGCCACGCGCTTGGTGACCACGCCAGCGCCGGTGGAGATGACGGCCACGGGCTCGGTAAGGCCGGGAAGAATACAGGACTCGACCGCACCCAGCTTGTCGAACTTCTCGGTGTTGATGACGGCCGATTTCCACGTCAGCGGAATGGCGCCGCCGGTGTAGCCGGTGCCGCCGCCGCGCGGCACGATCGTCAGGTTGAGCTCGATGCAGGCACGCACCAGCGGCGCGATCTCTTCCTCGTTGTCGGGCGTCAGCACCACGAACGGATACTCGACGCGCCAGTCGGTGGCGTCGGTGACGTGCGAGACGCGCGACAGGCCGTCGAACTTGATGTTGTCGCGCGCGGTGATGCGCCCCAGCACGCGCTGCGCGTGGCGGCGCAGCTGCGCGGTCTGGTCGAACTGCTGCTCGAACTCGGCCACCGCGGCGCGGCTGCGCGCCAGCAGCTCGACCACCTTGGCATCGCGCTGGGCATCGTGGCCCGCTTCGGCGACGCCGGGCTCGCGGCGCTTGTCGATCTCGCCCAGCCGGTGGTGCAGCGCGTCGATCAGCAGCTTGCGGCGCTTGGGGTTGTCGAGCAGGTCATCCTGCAGATACGGATTGCGCCGCACCACCCAGATGTCGCCCAGCACTTCGTAGAGCATGCGAGCGGAGCGGCCCGTGCGCCGTTCGCCGCGCAGGTCGCACAGGAGCTGCCACGCGTCTTCGCCCAGCAGTCGGCCGACGATCTCGCGGTCGGAAAACGAGGTGTAGTTGTAGGGGATTTCGCGCAGGCGCGCGCTGGGGGCCGGCGGGATGGCCGAGAGGACTTGACTGGCGAGGGGGGCGTTCATGGAAGCTGCGGCAGTGGGCCCTTAAAAAACCATTTTAAGTCATTACCGAAATCGACTCGGGGATTTCCCGGGTAGCGGGCGGCTTTAAGCCCCATGAAAGGGGGCGTTGGAGGACGTTCGCGGCATGTTCGCCCCCTTGCGGGGCCGGCCGGACCGGACGCCGGATCAGAAATGTACCCCGGAAGTGGCCCACATCAGGCCGGCGGTCATCGACACGTAGCGCAGCAGCTTGCCGAGCGCCATGTAAGCCACGCAGGGCCAGAACGTCAGCCGCAGCCAGCCCGCCACGGCGCACAGCGGATCGCCCACGGCGGGCAGCCAGGACAGCAGAAGCGCCGCCGGCCCCACGCGGTGCAGCCAGTCGTGCGCGTGGGCATGCCAACGCCCCTGCGGGCGTGAACTGGCGGCGTGGGAGTGGTCATGATGCGGATGCGTCTCGCGCCAGCGCTCCACCGCCCGGTGCGCCCCTGCACCCATCGCGTAGGTGATGATTCCGCCGACGGTGTTGCCGGCGGTGGCGACCAGCACCGCCGGCCAGAACATGTCGGGCGAGAGCTTGACGTAGCCGAACACGGCCGGCTCGGATCCCAGCGGCAGCAGCGTGGCCGAGACCAGGCTGACGACGAAGATTGCGCTCAGGCCGATCTCGGGCAGCGCCAGCAGGCCGAGCATGCCATGAATGGCGCCAAGCAGGCTTTGTTCCATGATGCAGGCAGTGTAGCCGGGCCGGGAATCCGCAGCGCGGGGCCTCGCTATGGTACTCTGCCCGACGCTCCGTCGCCCTGGAGGAATGGTCCCGGGGCCCATATCCCGCGCAGTCATGTCCACCGATTATCTGAAACGCATCCTGACCTCCAAGGTCTACGACGTTGCCGTCGAATCCCCGCTCGAAGCCGCCTCCCTGCTGTCGCAGCGAATTTCGAACACGGTGATGCTCAAGCGCGAGGATACGCAGCCGGTGTTCAGCTTCAAGCTGCGCGGTGCCTACAACAAGATGGCCAACCTGCCGCCGGCCGCCCTGGCGCGCGGCGTCATCGCCGCCTCCGCCGGGAACCACGCGCAGGGCGTGGCGCTGGCCGCCAGCCGCCTGGGTTGCCGGGCCGTCATCGTCATGCCCACCACCAGCCCGCAGGTGAAGATCGACGCGGTGCGCCGGCTGGGCGGCGAAGTGGTGCTGGCCGGCGAGAGCTTCACGGATGCATACCTGCATTCGCAGACGCTGCAGAAGCAGCAGAAGCTGACCTTCGTGCATCCGTTCGACGATCCCGACGTGATCGCCGGACAGGGCACCGTGGGCATGGAGATCCTGCGCCAGCACCCCGGCCCCATTGAAGCGGTGTTCGTCGCCATTGGCGGCGGCGGCCTGATCGCCGGCGTAGCCGCCTACATCAAGCAGCTGCGCCCCGACATCAAGGTCATCGGCGTGCAGACGGAAGACTCCGACGCCATGGTGCGCAGCGTGCGCGCCGGCCGCCGGGTGCAACTGAACGACGTGGGCCTGTTCTCGGACGGCACGGCGGTCAAGCAGGTGGGCGCCGAGACGTTCAAGCTGACCCGCAAGTACGTGGACGATTTCGTGGTGGTGAACACCGACGCCATCAGCGCAGCCATCAAGGACGTGTTCCAGGATACGCGCAGCGTGCTGGAGCCCGCCGGCGCCCTGGCGCTGGCCGGCGCAAAGCAGTATGCGGCCGAGCACAAGCTGAAAGGCAAGACGCTGGTGGCCATTACCAGCGGCGCCAACATGAATTTCGACCGCCTGCGCTTCGTGTCCGAACGCGCCGAGGTGGGCGAGATGCGCGAGGCGGTGTTCGCGGTGACCATGCCGGAACAGCGCGGCAGCTTCCGCCGCTTCTGCGAACTGGTGGGCGCCCGCAGCGTGACGGAATTCAACTACCGCATTTCGGATGCGCAGCGCGCGCACGTATTCGTGGGGCTGCAGGTGTCGTCGCCGGCGGAGCCGGACAAGATCGCGGCAAATTTCCGCCGCAATGGCTTCGATACACTGGACCTGACGCACGACGAGATGGCGAAGACGCACCTGCGGCACATGGTGGGTGGGCATTCTCCGCTGGCGCAGAACGAGCTGCTGTACCGGTTCGAGTTTCCGGAGCGGCCGGGGGCGTTGATGCGGTTCCTGAATGCGATGAAGCCGGAATGGAACATCAGCCTGTTCCACTACCGCAACCAGGGTGCCGACTATGGGCGCATCCTGATCGGCATCCAGGTGCCGCCTGCGGACAAGAAGCTCTTCAAGGCGTTCGTGACGAAGCTGGGGTATCCGCATTGGAACGAGACCGAGAATCCGGCTTATCGGCTGTTTCTCTGATCGCGTCTTCGATTTAGCGGGGAACCGGGGCAAGGTGATTTCTGTTGCCGGCCCGATGATTTTCGGTTTTCCGCTGCGCGTTTTCTTGTTCGCCGGTTTATTTACGCCAGAAGTCGCGCTATTGCACACTGAAATATATGCGTACATAATCAAGCATATTGGGCGCGGAGTTCAGTGTGCTGGATCCCACCGCAGAACCGTTCGATCACTACAGCTACTGGGGAAAGGCTTCGCCCCTCGCTGCGAATGGCGCCGCGCCGTACCATCTTCTCGTATATCACTCGCTTGACGTCGCGGCCGTCGGATATTGCCTGAGCGGCATGCCCGACTTCGGGCTGGATGCCTTGGCCGACGATTTAGGATGGCCGATTGATACCGCACGTGGCGTGGCTCTCTTCTTTCTCGCCATCCACGATCTGGGCAAATTTTCGCGGGCGTTTCAAGGGCTGGTGCCCGGACTGTCCCCGCTGCTCGTGCCGGTTGATCAGAGCAAGCGATACAGCGAAAGACACGACACGCTCGGGTGGCTGCTTTGGCGCGATTATCTTGGCCAGGATTTTCCCTCTCCCCGGTTGCCCAGCCCGGTCAGCGGATTCTGGGAAACGTGGGCCAAGGCTTGCATGGGCCATCATGGCAAGCCTCCCAGGGAGGCCAGCCATAACGGCCTTTTTCCTTTGGCGGCGGATTCATTCTTTTGCGCCGCGGATGTCGCGGCTGCCCGCCATTTCATCCGCGACGTGACCGCATGGTTGCTGCCTGAGGACATTCCTCCTCCCACCCGCCAGCATCGAGAAACCGTCAGGAGGCATAGCTGGCGATTGGCCGGTTTTTCGGTCCTGGCCGATTGGCTGGGCTCCAACCAGCTTTATTTTCCGTATTGCCGCGAGCCCGATATCCCTTTGCGGGACTACTGGGAGAGGGAGGCATTGCCCCGGGCCGAGGCGGCAATCCAGGCGTCGGGTCTTGCCCGCGCGCGAATCGAGCCCTGGACGATATCCACCCGGCTGTTTCCCCAAATCGTCGAGCCCACACCGCTGCAGCAGCTGGCGGCCGAAATCCAGATAAAACCTGGCACGCCGCAGCTATTTATCCTGGAAGACGTTACGGGCGCGGGCAAGACCGAGGCCGCGCTCATTCTCGCGCACCGGCTCATGGCGGCGGGCCTTGCCGGGGGAATTTACTTTGGCCTTCCAACGATGGCCACTGCAAACCAGATGTACCAGCGGGTCGGGTCGGCCTATCGCCGCCTCTATGCCGACGATAGCTCGCCGTCGCTGGTGCTCGCCCATGGTGCACGACAGCTCGTGGACAGTTTCCGGGGCACTGTGTTGCATGGTGCCTCCGCGCAGGGAAATCACGACTATCAAGCGGGCGAAAACAGCGCCACCAGCCAGTGCAGCGCCTGGTTGGCGGACAGTCAGAAAAGGGCGCTGCTTGCGCACGTTGGCGTAGGCACGCTGGACCAGGCGTTAATGGGCATCTTGCCCGTTCGACACCAGTCCCTCAGGCTGGTGGGCCTGGCCAGCAAAGTGCTGATTGTCGACGAGGTGCATGCGTATGACGCTTATATGCGCGCGCTGCTGGCACGCCTGCTGAAGGCGCACGCCATGCAAGGCGGAAGCGTCGTTCTGTTGTCTGCCACGCTACCGGCCGACATGCGGCGGGACTTGGCAGGCGCGTTCCAGGCGGGCCTCGGCGCCGAGGCAGCCGTGCTGGAAAGGGATCAACGCTACCCGCTTGTTACGCACGTGCATCAGCAAGTGTCGCTACACCCCTGTGACACCCGGCCGACGGTGCGCCGCCGGGTGGCGGTGGCCTGGTTGCATGACGAAGCATCGGTGCGCAAGATGATCAGGGAGCAGGCGGAGCAGGGTGCCAGCGTGTGCTGGATCCGGAACACCGTGGTGGACGCGCGGCAGGCTTACAGCGATCTTGCCAAGGAAGGGCTGGAAAAACTCCTTCTTTTTCATAGCCGCTACGCAATGGGCGACCGGCTGGATATCGAAGAAACCGTTCTCGCCCGTTTCGGCAAGCATTCCGTGGGTGCGCAACGCCACGGCCGGGTACTGGTGGCCTCGCAAGTTGTGGAGCAATCCCTGGACCTGGATTTTGACGTCCTGGTCAGCGATCTGGCGCCGATCGATCTGTTGATACAACGCGCTGGACGGCTGCAGCGCCATGTGCGCAATGCGGATGGCGATCCCGCCGAAACCGAAGGCCGGGCTCCCCCTGTCCTGCATGTCCTGGGCCCCGCGCCTGACAGCATGCCGCCCGCCAACTGGTACGAGGCGCTATTGCCTCGGGCATGTTTCGTTTATCCCGATGTGGGCGCGTTATGGCTGACTCAGCAGGTCCTGTTGGCGGCGGGCGGAATCGACAGCCCCGGTTCGCCAGGCCGGCCCGATGCCGTACGCAGCCTGGTCGAGGCGGTGTACGGAGAGCATGCTCAGACCATCCCGGATTCTTTGATGGCGGCCAAGGGCAAGTACGAAGGCATGGTCATGGCGCACATCAGCCAGGCAGGATTCAATGCGCTGGATTTTGAGCGAGGCTACTGCCAGGACAGCAGCAGCCAGCATTGGTATGAAGACACAAAAGTCCCGACCCGGCTTGGGGAAGAGACATTTCTTCTTTACCTGGCGCGCGTCACGGAAGACGGGCTGCGTCCGTGGGCACAGAGGAAGGACTTTGCCTGGCCATACTCGGCGGTGCGCGTGGACGCTCGACTAGTCGACGGCTTGGCCCCGGATTGGGCCGCTCGTCACGCCGAACAGCTATCGGTGCTTCGAGGTGCGAACAAACTGCTGGAGGATGCTTGCGTGCTGCCGTTGGAGACTCGCGGCAATGAGGCCGTGGGGCAGGTTGTGGACGGTAAGGGCAGGGTCCGGGCGGTCACCTATGACAACGTGCTTGGATGGCGATTGGCGAGTGATTCCAGCCCCGGGAAAACCCTTGGGAGTGGAGGCCCCGCATAGCGGGGAACTGCATCGTCGCTGTTTAAGAACGACGGTTCATCCCGCAAGGGGAAGCGTTCAGTATACGAGCTAGGGTCACACTTATCGAATCTTTAGGATTGCCCTCTATTTAACAACGATTTCGGTAGCTACCATGCCAACACCCAAAGCACAACGAGGTCGGCATGGTCACCGCTTCCGCATGGTTCAGTGTAGGGGACGTTTCGGTGCTGCTCAATGTAAGTGGCATCCCGGTGCTGGCTGCGATCGTGCTATGTGCCGATCACCGCGGCCTAGTCTCCCCGTTCGTGTTGCTGCGCAAAGTCGTCCGCTTCGTCCGCTTTCTATTCCGAAACCGCCGGGATGGCCATTAACATGAATCTTCTCCAGGAATTCCCGTTCGAGTTGATCCACCGCGATGGCAGCCGCCATCGGGTTCCCTTCTCCCGCATCAGCGAAGGCCATTGGGTGGACATCTGGGCGCCGCGCCCCGATTTTCGCGGGGCGGCATACCAGTTTGCCATCGGGCTGCTGCAACTGGCATACGCCCCTGCGGACCAGGAGGATTGGCAAGAGGCTTGGGAAGCTCCACCCGACCCGCAGCGTCTAGCCGAGGCCTTCCGCCCCTATATCGCTGCGTTCGAACTGGACCAGGACGGGGCCGCTTTCATGCAGGACGCCGACTTGCCGGAGGCAGAATCCAAAGGCATTGCCGGTCTGCTTATTGACGCCCCTGGCGAGAAAACCATACGGGACAATCTGGACCATTTCGTCAAACGGGATGCCGTCACGCAGATGTGCCCGCATTGCGTCGCGGCGGCATTGTTCACCTTGCAGATCAATGCTCCGTCCGGAGGCGTGGGCCATCGCGTTTCCCTGCGAGGTGGCGGTCCGTTGACCACATTGTTGGTTCCAGCGGATCCAGACGCCTCTCTCTGGCATAGGCTGTGGCTGAATGTGCTGCCTGACGATGCCTTGCGGTATGGCAAGATCAACAAGCTGTCCGATGTATTGCCCTGGATGGGCGCCCCTCGCACAAGCGACGCCAAGGGCGTCGGTGATACTCCTCCGGAAGCCGTCCACCGTCTCCAGGCTTACTGGAGCATGCCGCGCCGTATCCGGCTCGAATTCCAATCCGTGAACTCGGCGTATTGCGATGTCTGTGGCGCCGTGGCAAACACGCTGGCCCGCACCTACCGTACCCGCAACTATGGGGTCAATTACACGGGAGGATGGCTGCACCCGCTGACGCCCTACAACTTCGATCCCAAGACCGGTCCGTTGCCGCTGAAGGGGCAACGGGGCGGCATCGGCTATCGCCATTGGTTGGGCTTGACGATCGGCGGACAGCAGGACACTGGTCCGAAGCCGGCACGCGTCGTACAGCATTTCAATCTCAACCATCATCAGCACCGCTTATCCCGTCCTCGCTTGTGGTGCTTCGGCTTTGACATGGAAAACATGAAGGCACGTTGCTGGTATGACAGTACGTTGCCGATGCATGCCGTCGAGCCTAGCCGGCAAGTGCCCTACGCGATGGCGGTAAAGGCTTTGCTGGATGTGGCGGCCGAGACGGCTGCGCTGCTGGGGCGCAGTGTACGCAATGCGCGTTTCAGTCGCCCGCAAGATGCTCCTCCTCAGCCCGAAATCCCGCAAAGCTTCTGGGAAAGCACGGAATCGACGTTCTATGCAGCGGTGCAACAGCTGACGCAAGTTGACCCGGCGGACGACAGCGTCCTGGCGCCCATTTATTACCGCTGGCTTGTTTCGATGCGGGCGGAAGCCTTGCGCTTGTTCGACCATTGGGCGCGCGCACTGCCCTCCGAGGACGCCAATACCCGCAGGATCGTCGAGCAGCGCGAGGCGCTGGCCAAATCACTTAACGGCAGCAAGCCCATGAAATCGTTGTGGCAGATCGTGAACACCTATCGCCAGGACAAGGAGGCGGCATGAGGCATTATCTGGATGCGGACCAGAAGAACTGGGTGCGTCAATGGTGGCGGGCCCTCGACCCCATCGAGAAAAAAGGGCAGTTGCTCACTTCGCATCCTGACCTGTCCGGCCTGGGGCATCAGGCGCGTGCGCGCTTGCGCCGCTGCACCAGCGTGCAAAGCCTGCTCCTGGAGCCGGCAACGTACAAGCTGGCGGAGCGGCTGATGGATCTGGAGAGGGAAAAAGGAAACGGAAGGTTTGCCGCCAACTACGCTGCCGTCGCACTGGTGGCCGGCGTGCTGGCCTGCGTCCAGGATGACGCCAAGCAGCCCGAAAGCCTCGCCGCTGAGCTTGGCAAGGAGCGGAATGGCAGAAAGTGCATGAGCGAGCTGCGCTTCACCCAGCTGATGCGCGCCAGGACGGATGACGATTTCTTGCGGCTGGTGCGTCGCGCGATCCACTTGGCGGGTAGGGAAACCAACGTTCCTACCCTGGCCAACGACATCCTGGCCTGGTGGCTGGAGAAGGATCCTTCCTCGATCGATATCAATGACCGCCTGTACAGCCGATGGGCGCGCGACTACTACCTGTCTGCTCGCGCACAGTCTCGCAACAATAACCCCAGCCTGGAGACCACCGCATGACTCGCTTCGTTCAATTGCACCTGCTGACTTCCTATCCGCCGTCCAATCTGAACCGGGATGACGCGGGCAATCCCAAGACGGCCCGCATCGGCGGCATTGATCGCTTGAGAGTGTCCTCCCAAAGCTTGAAGCGGGCGTGGCGGACGTCGGAGGTCTTTCAGCAGCGCCTGGCTGGCGGCATCGGTACACGCACCAAGCGGCTGGGGCGCGAGGTGTTTGACGCGTTCATTGCTGCCGGAATAGCCGAGAAGAAGGCCGTCGAATGGGCTGAACAGATTGCCAAGGTCTACGGTGCGCTGAAGAAGGACGATTCGCTGGAGATCGAGCAGCTGGTGCACATTGCACCGGAAGAGCGTGGCAGCCTTGATACGCTGATAAGCCGCGTTGCAGAGGAAAAGCGCGCTCCGACGGATGACGAACTGAAGGCGCTGTTGCACGCGCAGCATGCCGTGGACATCGCGATGTTCGGCCGCATGCTCGCTGCACAGCCGAAGTTCAACACCGATGCGGCGGTGCAGGTGGCGCATGCTTTCGGCGTACACGCTTCGGCGATCGAGGATGATTACTTCACTGCCGTCGATGACCTGAACACCGGTGAGGAAACGGGTGCGGGCCACGTTGGCGAAGCCGGTTTTGCTGCAGCTGTGTTCTACCAGTACATCTGCATAGACCGGAGTTTGCTGAAGAAAAACCTGGGCGAAGACGAGGCGCTGACAAAACGCGCATTGGCCGCGCTTGCCGAAGCCGCATTGACCGTGGGGCCGGCAGGCAAGCAGAACAGCTTTGCCAGCCGCGCGCGAGCCCATTATGCCCTTGCGGAAAAAGGTGCCCACCAGCCGCGGTCGCTGGCGCTGGCGTTCGTCAAGCCCGTAACTGGCATTGACTATGCCGCCGAGGCGGTCGCTGCGTTGACCACATTGCGAACCAATATGGACAAGGTCTACGGACCCTGTTCCGACCATCATTACGATTTCGACGTACTCAAGGCGGAAGGTTCGTTCCAGGAGCTTCTGAATTTCGTATCGGAAGAGTGAGCCATGTCCGAATACCTTGTCATTCGGCTGTATGGTCCCATGGCCAGCTGGGGGGAAATCGCGGTGGGCGAGTCGCGCCACACGGCCGTGCACCCTTCCCGATCCGCATTGCTGGGGTTGATCGGAGCGGCTTTGGGCATCGAGCGTACCGACGACGCGGGCCAGACCGGGCTGTCCGTGGGGTACCGCTTCGGTATCAAGATGGCTGGCCTGGGAGCCCTGATGCGCGACTACCACACTGTGCAGGCGCCTCCGCAGCAAAGCAAGGTCCGGTATCGAACGCGTCGACAGGAGCTTGCCGATCCCCAGCGACTGAACACCCTGTTGTCTGCTCGCGAGTACCGTTGCGACAGCATTGCCATCGTCGCGATCGAGGCTACGTCGAAAGCGCCTGTAGCGTTGGCGGACCTGGCGGCGGCGCTGCAAAGGCCGGCGTTCACCCTGTATCTGGGACGCAAGTCATGTCCCCTGGCCATCCCGCTTGCGCCGGCGCTCGTACAGGCGCCCGACCTTCGGACCGCGTTGGACGATACGCCGCAAGGTTCTCTGGCCGACCTCTCTGATCCAATGGGTCGGCAGCCTCGCCAGTGGCCCGGCGCTGCGGACAAGCGGCTGTTTGGATTGGCGCAATCACGCTACTACTGGGAGGACGGCATGCAATCGGGCATGGAGGCAACGTTGATGGTCCAGCGTCATGACGCGCCACTATCGCGCCGCCGTTGGCAGTTTGCCCCGCGGCAGGAATCGGTTTTTCTGCCAGGGGATAGCCAATGAGCCATGTTTTTTCCAAAGTGGAGGTAGTGGACTGCCCACACGACATGGCGCTGATCGGCAAGTTGGCCCGCCATGGCGAGGCATACCGCGATCACGCGTTGGTGTGGAAGTTGTTTCCCGGTGACGGCGCGGAAAGGGATTTCGTGTTCCGCCGCATTAATGGCGCCCCAGGTCGACTTGCCTACTACGTCGTTTCTGCGCGCCAGCCTCAGTCCGTACCGGGCCTGTTCACCGTTCAATGCAAGCCTTATTCCCCCGAACTCGTACGCGGGGATTACGTGCGTTTCGATCTGCGCGCCAATCCTTGTGTGACACGCAGGACGGAGCCGAATGGCCGTTCCAGCCGTCATGACGTACTGATGGATGCCAAACGTAGCCTGTCCGGCGAGTGCGACGCAGCATCAGTCATTCATGCCGCAGCGAGAGAATGGCTGGCCAGCCGGGCAGCTTCATGGGGCTTGGTCATCGATGGGGATGTGCGAACGGAAGGCTATACCCAGCATCGTTTGCGGAATCGGCAACGCAGTATCGAATACTCCTCGCTGGACTACCAGGGCCTGGCGCGCGTGGAGGATCCCGCGCTATTGTCGCGTGCACTGTTGCACGGGGTCGGGCATGCAAAAGCCTTCGGGTGTGGTCTGCTATTGGTGCGCCGAGCGAGCTGATGCTGCCTCGCCTTAAGCCGCTTCCCATGAAAGACCGCATGTCCATGATCTTCGTCCAGTACGGTCAGATAGACGTACTGGACGGAGCATTCGTGGTTATCGACCAGACTGGCGTGCGCACGCATATTCCTGTCGGATCGGTCGCATGCATCATGCTGGAGCCGGGTACGCGGGTATCCCACGCCGCAGTGCACCTGGCTTCCGTCGTTGGCACCCTGCTTGTCTGGGTTGGTGAAGCGGGCGTCCGCCTCTACGCAAGCGGGCAGCCAGGCGGTGCCCGCGCCGATCGGCTGTTGTATCAGGCCAGGCTGGCGTTGGACGACGAGCTTCGGCTGAAGGTGGTGCGCAAGATGTACGAATTGCGCTTCAAGGAAGCGGCACCGGCGCGACGCAGCGTGGAACAGCTGCGCGGTATAGAAGGCGCGCGCGTGCGTGAAACCTATAAGCTGTTGGCGCGCCAATATGGCGTGACCTGGCAGTCGCGCAACTACGACCAGAAGCAATGGGATGCCGCCGATATTCCCAACAGGTGTCTTTCAGCCGCGACCAGCTGTCTTTACGGGATTTGCGAGGCGGCAGTACTCGCAGCCGGATATGCACCTGCCGTGGGATTTATCCATACCGGCAAGCCGCTTTCGTTCGTGTATGACGTTGCCGATCTGTTCAAGTTCGAAACGGTCGTGCCGATTGCCTTCAGGGTTGCCGCCAATGCTGGCGCAGAACCGGAGCGGCAAGTCAGGTTGGCATGCAGGGACATCTTCCGGTCAAGCAAGCTTCTGGGTCGCATCATCCCTGCGATCGAAGAAGTGCTGGCCGCCGGCGGGATCTCCCCTCCCGAAGCTCCGCCGGAGTCGGTTCCGCCCGCCATTCCCAACGCTACGACGCTGGGCGACGTCGGGCACAGGGCATAGCACGCGTGGCCTTCGTCGTCGTTGTCACTGAAAACGTACCGCCGCGGCTGCGTGGCCGGATGGCCATCTGGCTGCTGGAGGTGCGCGCCGGCGTCTACATCGGCGATGTGTCTGCGCGCACCAGAGATGTGCTCTGGGAACATCTGTGTGCCGGATATGAGGGGGGTAATGTGGTGATGGCGTGGGCCAGCGCGCATGAATCCGGCTATGAGTTCCGGACGTTAGGCTCCAACCGGCGTATGCCAGTGGAGTTCGACGGTTTGCAACTGGTTGCTTTCCGGCCTACGGAGCCGGCGGACGACGGACGGGAGTGAGCAGTTGAGTAGCCGTGTCTGCTGATTGCGTGATACCTCTGGGATGGTAACGGCTGCGCGCCGAATGATGAGGGGTGGCACCCGAACATCCCTGTGGTAGGGGCGCGTATTAGTAGGGGACGCTGGGGCGGCTGTTAGCGGGGAAGCTCTCGGTAGAATTTGGCGAGGTTAAATTGTTATTTAAAAACAGTGGGTTATGCTAAGAGTGTTCCCCGCGCATGCGGGGATGAACCGACTCATGGCGACGGCTCGCGTTGCAATTTGACGTGTTCCCCGCGCATGCGGGGATGAACCGCCCATCTTTCGAGGGGCCCCGGGTATCCCAGTGTGTTCCCCGCGCATGCGGGGATGAACCGTGCTTGGCCTCCTGCGCCACCGCTTCTCGATCGGTGTTCCCCGCGCATGCGGGGATGAACCGGGGCGGCATCCTACGGCACGTGGCAATACGGCGTGTTCCCCGCGCATGCGGGGATGAACCGATGCCGCATACGATCCCGCTGCCGAAGCGGGCGTGTTCCCCGCGCATGCGGGGATGAACCGGCCCGGACGCCGCCGGCCTCAGCCAGCCGGTTGTGTTCCCCGCGCATGCGGGGATGAACCGTCGCTGTCCGAGTCCGATCGGATCAGGCTCAGCGTGTTCCCCGCGCATGCGGGGATGAACCGGTATAGCCATCTGCCTCCAGAGGGGCGACCAGGTGTTCCCCGCGCATGCGGGGATGAACCGATGGCCCTGCAGGGGTGGGGCGGCACGACGGTGTGTTCCCCGCGCATGCGGGGATGAACCGTTCACGCCGCCCACCAATGCCATGTACCTGCGGTGTTCCCCGCGCATGCGGGGATGAACCGCCATGCGCTCCCCTGGATGGGGAAATGGTCCCGTGTTCCCCGCGCATGCGGGGATGAACCGCCAGGCCATGTGCGACCGTCTGAGCCGCGCCCGTGTTCCCCGCGCATGCGGGGATGAACCGGCGCAGGATGCGTCGGCGGTGATCAAGCAGATGTGTTCCCCGCGCATGCGGGGATGAACCGGTGGCAGCGCATCCCCAGCGGCGGCCGGTGCCGTGTTCCCCGCGCATGCGGGGATGAACCGTCTTTGAAGCGGACGGTGCTGAGCGGAAGGTAGTGTTCCCCGCGCATGCGGGGATGAACCGATGGACTGGACGGCGTGCCGGAGGATCTGCACGTGTTCCCCGCGCATGCGGGGATGAACCGTCCATGCGCGCGTCGGGGTGGATGTGGATCGAGTGTTCCCCGCGCATGCGGGGATGAACCGTGCACCGGTGCAGGCGCGTTCATCTCGGTTCAGTGTTCCCCGCGCATGCGGGGATGAACCGAGCGTCGAGGGCGCGAGCCTTAGCGCGGTGCGGTGTTCCCCGCGCATGCGGGGATGAACCGACGGTCAATAGCCCCGTTTTCCACCAGCAGACGTGTTCCCCGCGCATGCGGGGATGAACCGCCTTCCATGCCCTCGCTGATCTCGCTGACGATGTGTTCCCCGCGCATGCGGGGATGAACCGAAGGGCCAGACGATCGACGTCGAATGTCGAGGGTGTTCCCCGCGCACGCGGGGATGAACCGCCCTTGTTCAGCTTCTCGGGGCCTGTCCGGGATTTCGTGTTTAAGGCATAACATGCACTCAAGGAGTGTATATGCCTCGCAAGACGAAGACGCCGCCGGCGGAGTTGCCGGCGATCCCTGCCGAACTGCTTGAACAGTTCGGCAACGGCCCGATGACGGCCGAAGCCATCAACGCCGCGACCCTAGCCCTGAAGAAGGCCCTGATCGAACGGGCGCTGGGCGGTGAGATGAACCACCACCTGGGTTATCCGGCCGGCGCAGCCAAGCCCGCGGCGGTCACCAACCAGCGCAACGGCAAGGGCGCCAGGACGGTGCTGACCGAGGACGGCCCGATCCGCATCGAGGTTCCCCGCGACCGAGACGGCAGTTTCGAGCCAGTGTTGATTCCCAAGCACGAACGACGTTTCACGGGTTTTGACGACAAGATCGTTGCCATGTACGCCCGTGGCATGACGGTACGGGAGATCCAGGGGTTCTTGCTGGAGCAGTACGGCACCGAGGTGTCGCCGGACTTCATCAGCTCGGTCACCGACGAGGTCATGGCCGAGGTGGCTGCCTGGCAGGCCCGGCCACTTGAGGTCATGTACCCGGTCGTGTTCTTCGACGCGCTGCGGGTCAAGATCCGCGAGGACGCGGTCGTGCGCAACAAGGCGGTCTACCTGGCCCTGGGCGTGCTGCCCGACGGCACCCGAGACATCCTGGGGCTGTGGATCGAGAACACCGAGGGCGCCAAGTTCTGGATGCGCGTGTTCAACGACCTGAAGACCCGTGGTGTCAACGACATCCTGATCGCCG
>Ga0182737_1001586_pt1 | contig 21602 bp, 19 predicted proteins | sample eDN5th30CBELigOP_FD_128878 | JGI IMG/M metagenome (GOLD analysis project Ga0182737, IMG submission 128878) | Enriched Organic Plus compost microbial communities from Emeryville, California, USA - eDNA 5th pass 30_C BE-Lig OP (version 2) (version 2) ...
CTTCGTCCTCGACGGCGCAGAGCTGCTCGATATCGGTCAGGTTGGCGATGCCGCCCGAGGCGATGACCGGGATGCGCACGTGCTGGGCCAGCTTGACCGTGGCCTCGACGTTGACGCCCGACAGCATGCCGTCGCGGCCGATGTCGGTGTAGATGATGGACGAGCAGCCGTAGTCCTCGAACTTCTTGGCAAGGTCGGTCACGTCGTGGCCGGTCAGCTTGCTCCAGCCGTCGGTGGCCACCTTGCCGTCCTTGGCATCCAGGCCGACGATGATCTGGCCGGGGAAGGCACTGCACGCGTCATGCAGGAACCCGGGGTTCTTGACCGCGGCGGTGCCGATGATCACGTAGGAAATGCCGTTGTCCAGGTAGCGCTCGATGGTGTCGAGGTCGCGGATGCCGCCGCCGATCTGCACCGGGATGTCATCGCCCACGGCGTCGAGGATGGCCTTGATGGAGGCCTCGTTCTTGGGTTTTCCGGCCACGGCGCCGTTCAGGTCCACCAGGTGGAGGCGGCGCGCGCCCTGCTCCAGCCAGTGGGCGGCCATGGCGGCGGGCTCTTCGGAAAACACGGTGGCATCGTCGAGATCGCCCTGGCGCAGGCGGACACAACGACCGTCTTTGAGATCAATCGCGGGAATGAGGAGCATGGCGAATCAGGATGTCGTTCGAATCAGTGGCGCTAACTGGGCTGCGGGACGGAAAAAGGGGGCCTTGTCGGCTAACGGGACTCACGGGTTCCACCGCACGAAATTCTGGTAGATACGCAGGCCCGCCCCTGCGCTTTTCTCAGGGTGAAACTGAGTTGCGAAGATGTTATCTCTGGCTACCGCGCAGGTAAAGGCGACCCCGTAATCGGATTGACCGGCAATTACCCCTAGATCGGCGGGGGCCACATAGTAGCTGTGCACGAAGTAGAAATAGGTGTCGTCGGCCACGCCGTCCCACAGGGGATGGGACAAGGTCTGCCGCACGCGGTTCCAGCCCATGTGGGGCACCTTCAGCCGTTCGGGCCCCTGGAAGGCCGGGCCGGCGAAGCGCACGACCTGCCCTTCGAAGATGCCCAGGCCGTCGGCCGGCCCTTCCTCGCTGCGCTGGAACAGCATCTGTTCGCCCACGCACACGCCCAACAGGGGCTTGCTGCGGGACGCCTCGACCACCGCCTCGCGCAGGCCGGTTTCCTCGAGGTAGCGCATGCAGTCGGGCATGGCGCCCTGCCCCGGGAACACGACCCGGTCGGCCGCGCGCACGCCAGCCGCATCGCTGCAGATGCGCACCTCGGCCTCGGGCGCGACGTGTTCCAGCGCCCGGGCGACCGAGCGCAGGTTGCCCATGCCGTAGTCGACGATGGCTATGCGCGTCATGTCAGCTCCGCCGGGCCGCCCCAAGGGGCTGACACGCCGCCCCGGGGGGCAGCGAACGTAGTGAGCGTGGGGGCTGTTCTCATCTAGAGGACTCCCTTGGTCGAGGGCACGGTGCCGCCGGCGCGCGGATCGACTTCCAGCGCCATGCGCAGCGCCCGGCCGAAGGCCTTGAACACCGTCTCGCACTGATGGTGGGCGTTGACGCCCCGCAGGTTGTCGATGTGCAGCGTCACCAGGGCGTGGTTGACGAAGCCCTGGAAGAACTCGCGCGTCAGGTCGACGTCGAACTGGCCGATCATCGCGCGCGTGAAGGGAACGTGGAACTCCAGGCCGGGGCGGCCCGAGAAATCCACCACCACGCGCGAGAGCGCCTCGTCCAGCGGCACGTAGGCATGGCCGTAGCGGCGGATGCCGGCCTTGTTGCCGACCGCCTTGGCCACGGCCTGGCCGAGCGTGATGCCGACGTCCTCGACCGTGTGGTGCGCGTCGATGTGCAGGTCGCCGTCGGCCACGACGTCGATGTCGATCAGGCCATGGCGCACGATCTGGTCGAGCATGTGGTCCAGGAACGGCACGCCGGTGTCGATGGCCTGCTTGCCGGTGCCGTCCAGGTTGACGGCCACGCGGATGCGCGTTTCGTTGGTGTTGCGGGTGATTTCGGCGGTACGCATAACAATGATGGGGCGAGCCTAGTGGGAACCGAGGATGTCTTGCAGGGCGGACAGCAGCGCGCCGTTTTCGGCCGGCGTGCCCACCGAGATGCGCAGGCAGTCGGCCAGCAGCGGATGGGCGCCGGAGAAGTTCTTGACCAGTATTTTGCGCGTTTTCAGGGCAAGATGCACGGCGTTGCCGTCCGGCTTGCCGGAAAAGCGCGCAAGAACGAAGTTGCCGGCGCTGGGGAAAACCATGACCCCGGGCAGGGCCGCCAGCGCGGCGGCCAGCGGTTCGCGGTCGGCGCGCAGCCGGGCGGCCTGCTCGTCCAGCACCGCCTTGTGGCGCAGCACCGCCCGCAGCGCGGCCTGGGTCAGCACGTTCAGGTTGTAGGGCGGGCGCACCTTGTCGAATTGCGAGATCCAGGCCGGGTGGCCGGCCAGGTAGCCGAAGCGCAGGCCGGCCAGGCCGATCTTGGACACGGTGCGCAGCACCACGGCGTTGGGTAGCGCCGGCAGGCGCGGCATCCAGGTGCGGCCGGCGAACGGCTGGTAGGCCTCGTCCAGCACCACCAGGCCGGGGGCGGCGTCCAGGATGGCCCGCACGTCGGCGTCGGGCCACAGGCCGCCCGTGGGGTTGTTGGGCAGGGCCAGGAACACCACCTTGGGGCGGTGCCGCTCGATGGCCTGCAGCATGGCGGGCAGGTCCAGCTGCAGCCCGGGCGTCAGCGGCACCCCCACGAAGCGGGCGTGGTCGAAGCGCGCCGCCATGTCGAAATACACGAACGACGGCCAGGGCGCCAGCACGGCGTCGCCGGGCTGGCAACAGGCCTGCACGACCAGGTGGATGAGTTCGTCGGAACCGTTGCCGAACAGCAGGCCGGCCTCGGGCGGCACGCCGAAGGCCTGGCGGACGTCGTGCGCCAGCGCGCCGGTGTCGCCCGCGGGATAGCGATTGAGCGCCGTGTCGCGCACCGCGCGGGCGATGTCGTCGCGCACGGCCTCGGGCAGCGGGTACGGGCATTCCATGGCGTCGAGCTTGATCGCGCCCGCCGCCGGCGCCACCGGGTACGCGGCCAGGGCGCGGATGTCGGCCCGCACCGTGCCGGCGACGCGGGCGGCGACGGCGTCGTCGAGCGGCGCCGCCGTGTCGCGGGTGGCGCTCATCGAGCCGCCCTCACGGCGTGTCCAGCCGATACTGCGCGCTGGCGGCGTGGGCGGGCAGGCCCTCGCCCAGGGCCAGTTCGGCGGCGATGCGGCCCAGTGTCTGGGCGCCCTGCCGGGATACCTGGATCAGGCTGGAACGCTTCTGGAAGTCGTACACGCCCAGCGGCGACGAGAAGCGCGCCGTGCGCGAGGTGGGCAGCACGTGGTTGGGCCCGGCGCAGTAGTCGCCCAGCGATTCGGAACTGAACCGGCCCATGAAGATGGCGCCGGCGTGGCGGATGCGCGCCGTCCAGTGTTCGGGCTGCTCGGTGGAGATTTCCAGGTGCTCGGGGGCGATGTCGTTGGCGATGGCGCAGGCTTCGTCCAGGTCGCGCACCAGTACCAGGGCGCCGCGGTTGGCCAGGCTGACGCGCAGGATGTCGGCGCGCGGCATGGTGGGCAGCAGGCGGGCGATGGCGGCCTCGACCTCGTCGATGAAGGCGGCGTCGGGGCACAGCAGGATGGATTGCGCCAGTTCGTCGTGCTCGGCCTGGGAAAACAGGTCCATGGCGATCCAGTCGGCCGGCGTCTTGCCGTCGCAGATGACCAGGATTTCGCTGGGGCCGGCGATCATGTCGATGCCCACGGTGCCGAACACGCGGCGCTTGGCGGCGGCCACGTAGGCGTTGCCCGGGCCGACGATCTTGTCCACGGCCGGGACGGTATCGGTGCCGTAGGCCAGCGCGCCGATGGCCTGGGCGCCGCCGATGGCGAAGGCGCGGTCGACCCCGGCGATGGCGGCGGCCGCCAGCACGATGGGGTTGCGCACGCCGTCGGGGGTGGGCGTGACCATCACCAGTTCGGGCACGCCGGCCACCTTGGCCGGAATGGCGTTCATCAGCACCGACGACGGGTAGGCAGCCTTGCCGCCGGGCACGTACAGGCCTACGCGGTCCAGTGGGGTGATCTGCTGGCCCAGCAGGTTGCCTTCGGCGTCGGTGTAGGTCCAGGTTTCGCCGCGCTGGTGCTCGTGGTAGGCGCGCACGCGGTCGGCGGCGGTTTCCAGGGCATTGCGCTGGGCGGTGGGCAGCGCGGCCAGCGCGGCGTGCCAGTCGGCCTTGGGGATTTCCAGCGCCTGGGCGCTGGCGGCCGCCACGCGGTCGAAGCGCCGGGTGTATTCCAGCAACGCGGCGTCGCCGCGCTGGCGCACATCGGCCAGGATGCCGGCGGCGGCACGGTCGATGGATTCGTCTTCGGTGGCTTCGAAGGCCAGCAGCTTGGACAGCGCGGAAGCAAAATCCGGCTGGCGGGAATCGAGGCGGTTGATCAGGGCCATGGCGTCGGGCAAGGGCAAAAAAACCACCGCGGCGGCGTTAATGCGGGTGGCCGCCGCCGCGGGCAAAAACATAGTGTAGCGGGCGCGGCCCCGCGATGGCCGTCTCAGGCCGGGGCGTCCCCCTGGCGGGCGGCGCGCTGGAAGGCGTCGAGCAGGGGCTGCAGGCGCGCGCCGCGGGTCTTGAGCGAGGCCTGGTTGACGATCAGGCGCGAGGAAATGGCCATGATGTCTTCCACGGCGACCAGGTCGTTGGCGCGCAGCGTGCCGCCCGACGACACCAGGTCGACGATGCAGTCGGCCAGGCCGACCAGGGGCGCGAGTTCCATCGAGCCGTACAGCTTGATGATGTCGACGTAGACGCCCTTGGCGGCGAAGTGCTCGCGCGCCGATTGCACGTACTTGGTGGCCACGCGCAGGCGCGCGCCCTGGTGCACGGCCGCGTCGTAGTCGAAGCCCTTGCGCACCGCCACGCACAGCCGGCATCGGGCGATGTTGAGGTCGATGGGCTGGTACAGGCCGCCGGGCTGCTGGGCGGCATGCTCGATCAGCACGTCCTTGCCGGCGATGCCCAGGTCGGCCGCCCCGTATTGCACATAGGTGGGCACGTCGGAGGCGCGCACGATGATCAGCCGCAGGCCCGGGTCGCTGGTGGGCAGGATCAGCTTGCGCGAGCTTTCCGGGTTCTCGGCCACGTCGATGCCGGCTTCGGCCAGCAGCGGCAGGGTTTCTTCGAAGATGCGGCCCTTGGACAGGGCCAGCGTGATGGGCGCGGCGGCGGTCATGCGGATTCCTTGCCGGTCAGGCGCTGGATGTCGGCGCCCAGGGCGCGCAGCTTGACTTCCATTTTGTCGTAGCCGCGGTCCAGGTGGTAGATGCGGTCGACCACTGTCTGGCCCTCGGCGGCCAGGCCCGCGATGACCAGGCTGGCCGAGGCGCGCAGGTCGGTGGCCATGACCGACGCGCCCGACAGGCGCTGCACGCCGCGCACCACGGCGGTGTGGCCGTCGATGTCGATGTCGGCGCCCATGCGGCGCAGTTCCTGCACGTGCATGTAGCGGTTCTCGAAGATGGTCTCGACGATCACGGCGGTGCCCTGGGCCACCGTGTCCAGCGCCATCAGCTGGGCCTGCATGTCGGTGGCGAAGCCGGGGTATTCGTGGGTGCGCACGCCCACCGCGCGGGGCCGGCCCTGCATCGCGCCGCGGATCCAGTCGGGGCCGGTTTCGATGGTCAGGCCCGCCTCGATCAGTTTGTCCAGCGTGGCGCCCAGGGTGTCCGGGGCGGCGTCGCGCAGCATGATGTCGCCGCCGGCCGCGCCCACGGCGCACAGGAAGGTGCCGGCCTCGATGCGGTCGGGGATGACGCGGTGCTCGGCGCCGTGCAGGCTGGCCACGCCGTCGATCACGATGCGGTCGGTGCCGTGGCCGCGAATGCGCGCGCCCATCTTGATCAGCAGCTCGGCCAGGTCGACGATTTCGGGTTCGCGCGCGGCGTTCTCGAGCACCGTCTGGCCTTCGGCCAGCACGGCAGCCATCAGCAGGTTCTCGGTGCCGGTGACGGTGACCATGTCGGTGCGGATGGAGGCGCCCTTCAGGCGCGCGGCCCGCGCCACCACGAAGCCGTGCTCGATGCGGATGTCCGCGCCCAGCGCGGCCAGGCCCTTGATGTGCTGGTCGACCGGGCGCTGGCCGATGGTGCAGCCGCCCGGCAAGCTGACGCGCGCCTGGCCGAAGCGCGCCAGCAGCGGGCCCAGCACCAGGATGGACGCCCGCATGGTCTTGACCAGTTCGTAGGGGGCTTCCAGGCTGTCGACCTGGTCGGCCTGCAGGGTGACCACGCCGTCCGACCCGCGTTCGGCCTTGACGCCCATGCGGCCCAGCAGGCGCAGCATGGTGGACGTGTCGTTCAGGTCGGGCACGTTGGCCAGGGCCAGCGGCTCGGCGGTGAGCAGGCCGGCGCACAGGATGGGCAGGGCCGCGTTCTTGGCGCCAGAAATGGCGATTTCGCCGCGCAGCTGGGCTCCGCCGGTAATGCGTAGCTTATCCATCAATTGCCCGCCTTTGCGTATTCTTCCGGTGTCAGCGTGCGCATCGACAGCGCGTGGATCTCGGCTTTCATGCGGTCGCCCAGCGCCGCGTACACCAGCTGGTGGCGCGCGATCAGGCGCTTGCCTTCGAAGGCCGGGCTGACGATCACCGCATCGAAATGCGAGCCGTCGCCCTGCACATCCAGGTGTTCGCAAGGCAGGCCTTCCGCGATGTACTGGCGGACCTGCTCGGGGGTGGGTAGCATGGACATCAATTCCTGAGTTTGTAGCCGCTGGCCAGCAGCCGCAGGGTGTAGATCGCCAGCGCGGCGAACACCCCCGACACGACCGCCAGGCTGCGCCAGGGCGATACGTCCGACACGGAGAAAAACCCGTAGCGGAAGCCGTCGATAGTGTAGAAGATGGGGTTCCAGTGCGACACCGCCTGCCAGAACGGCGGCAGCGTGTGAATGGAATAGAACACGCCGGACAGGAACGTGGCCGGCATGATCAGGAAATTCTGGAAGACCGCCAGCTGGTCGAACTTTTCGGACCACAGGCCGGCGATCAGGCCCAGCGTGCCCATGATGCCGCAGGCCAGGATGGCGAACGCCACCACCCAGCCAGGGTGCGCCGGCGGCAGCGGCGTGAAACAGATCGCCACCAGCCAGACACAGGCGCCCACGGCCAGCCCGCGCGCGATGGCCGCCAGCAGGTAGGCCGAGAAGATCTCGCGGTGCGACAGCGGCGGCAGCAGCACGAACACCAGGTTGCCGGTGATGCGGCTCTGGATCAGCGACGACGACGGGTTGGCGAAGGCATTCTGCAGCATGCTCATCATCATCAGCCCGGGGATCAGGAACGAGGTGTACGGCACGGTGCCGTACACCATGACGCGCCCTTCCAGCACCTGGGCGAACACCAGCAGGTACAGCAGCGCCGTGACCACCGGCGCGGCGATGGTCTGGAAGGCCACCTTCCAGAAGCGCAGCAGTTCTTTGCGCAACAGGGTGGGAAAGCCCGAGGCGGCATCCAGGCGCGGTTGCACCAAGGGTTGCGCGGCGGGGGTCAGCGGGGCGGTCACGAGGCGATCTCTTCGGGTTCGAGTTCGGGGACGGCGGCGTTGTCGTCGCGGTGCATGATGCGCACGAAGGCGTCTTCGAGGTCGACCCCGCCCACGCGGGCCAGCAGCGCCTGGGTGGTGTCCAGTGCCACGATGCGCCCGCCCTTGAGCATGGCGATGCGTCCGCACAGCGCTTCGGCTTCTTCCAGGTAGTGGGTGGTCAGCATGATGGTGTGGCCGGCCCGGTTCAGGCGCGAGATGAATTCCCACAGGGTGCGGCGCAGGTCGACGTCCACGCCCGCGGTGGGCTCGTCGAGCACGATCACGGGCGGGCGGTGCACCAGCGCCTGCGCCACCAGCACGCGCCGCTTCATGCCGCCGGACAGGGCGCGCATGTTGGCGTCGGCCTTGTCGGCCAGGCCCAGGTTGAACAGGATTTCGTCGATCCAGTCGTCGTTCTTGCGCAGGCCGAAATAGCCGGACTGGATGCGCAGCGTCTCGCGCACGGTGAAGAACGGGTCGTAGACCAGTTCCTGGGGCACCACGCCCAGGGCGCGCCGGGCGGCCTTGTAGTCGGCCGCGACGTCGTAGCCGCACACGCTGGCGCGGCCGCTGGAGGCGCGGGCCAGGCCCGCCAGGATGGAAATCAGGGTAGTCTTGCCGGCGCCGTTGGGGCCCAGCAGGCCGAAGAATTCGCCGGGCTGGATGGTCAGGCTGACGTCGTTCAGCGCCTGGAAGCCCGGGCCGGCCGACCGCCCGAGCAGCTTTTTCCAGCCGGGCTGGCGCGGCGGGTAAATCTTGGAGACGTGTTCGAGACTGACGGCGGACATGGCAGCGACGAGGGCCCGGGAAAGAGCGAATCGTCCATTATAAATGGCGGGCCGCGGCCCGGACCGGGCGCGGCCGCCGTCCGGCCTACTGGTTGCGCTGGTTCAGCGCCTTGATCAGGCCGTCGATGCCGGACTGGTTGATCTGCTGGGCGAACTGGTTGCGGTAGTTCTGGATCAGCCAGATGCCCTCGACGTTCATGTCGTAGATGCGCCAGCCTTGCTTGGGGTCTTTCTCGAGCCGGTAGTCCACGCCCACGGGCTGGCCGTTGGCCTGGGTGATCAGGCTGCGCACCACCACGTCGTCGGCGTTGGCGTCGCCCCGGAACGGCAGCAGCTTGATGGACGTGTTTTCGGTCACGCCGGTCAGGGCGCCGCTGTAGGTGCGGATCAGGGTGCCGCGAAACGCGTCGGCCAGCGCCGTCTGCTGTTCGGGCGTGGCCTGGCGCCAGTAGCGGCCGGCGGCCAGCTGGGTGGTCTTGCGGAAATTGACGTACGGCAGGATATAGGTGTCGACCGCCTGGTTGACGCGCGCGAGGTCGCCCGAACGCAGCTGGCCGTCGGCCTTCAGGGCCGACAGGGCTTCGTTGGCCGCGTCCAGCACGAACTTGTCGGGCGCGCCGTGGGGGTCGGGCTTGGCCTGGGCGGCGGTGGCGGCGATCAGGCCGGCCACGGCGGCAAAGCACAGGCGCTGCAACAGGGAATGGACAGTAAACCGCATGAGGACTCCTTGCTGAATGGGGCGATGCGCCCTACTGCTTGGTGGCCGGCGCGGCCGGTTGTGCCGGGGCCGGCGTTGCCGCGTCGTCTTCGTCGTCGACGCTGTAGTCGGGCAGGCTGTCGTCGCCGGTGGCGGTGCCGCGCACCATGGCGGCCCGGCGCTGCAGGTAGGCGTCGCGCACGAAGCTGTACGGATCCAGCGCGACCCGGTCGACCATGTCGGTGGTGTCGAGCAGGCTGGCGCGGGTATCGACGATGTCCAGGCCCCACAGCGAGTTGCGCCAGCGGATGTTCTCGACGGCGCCGGGGCTGGAATAGGTGACGATGCCGCCCTGCCAGTCGCCGATCAGGCCGACGCCGTCGCGCACCGAGCTGGCGCCGAAGAACGGCAGCACCAGGTACGGGCCCTGGCCGAAGCCCCACACGCCCAGCGTGGTGCCGAAGTCGTTGGGGATCTTGCGCGCGCCGTTGGCCGAGGCCACGTCGAAGCAGCCGCCCACGCCCATGGTGGTGTTGAACAGGAAGCGGCCCAGGGTATTGACGAAGTCGTGGCCGCGGCCCTGCAGGAAGCTGTTGGTGGCCGACCAGAGGTCGCCCACGTTGCTGAAGATGTTGTGCACGCAGCTGCGCACCGGCTGCGGCGTGACGTAGGTATAGGCCTGCGCCACCGGCTTGAACAGCGCGCGGTCGACCGTGTCGTTGAACTTGTACACGCCGCGGTTGAAGCCTTCCCAGGGGTCGCGCGGGTCGGGTTGGCCGGGGGCGGCGCAGCCCGCCGTCAGCGCGCAAACGGCCAGGGCGGAAGCGAATCGGGCGAAGGTCGGGATGTTCATGGTCGGGCGGCGCCGGGCAAGGGTTTGGGTCGGTTCTCGATAGGCCGGCCCGCATGCGGGCGCGGCCGGGGGTTCAATAGTTTGTGGCGGGCCGGCCGGCTCAATTCGCCGGCGGCGTGGAGCCTTGTTTTTCGGCCGTGCCATACAGGAACTGGCTGATCAGCTGTTCCAGCACGACCGCGCTCTGGGTATAGCGGATTTTTCCGCCGTCGGCAAAGTTCTCTTCCTCGCTGCCGGCCGACAGGCCCACGTATTGCTCGCCCAGCAGCCCGGAGGTCAGGATGGACGCCGAGGAATCCTTGGGAAATTGATAGCCTTCCTCGAGGTTGAGCGTAACCACCGCCTGGAAGACCTGGTCGTCGAAGCTGATCTTGCCGACCCGCCCCACCACGACCCCGGCGCTCTTGACCGGCGCGCGCGCCTTCAGGCCGCCGATGTTGTCGAAATTGGCCGTCAGGGTATAGGTGGGCGCGAAGGAAAAGCTGCTGAGGTTGCCGGCCCGCAAGGCCAGGAAGACCAGCGCGGCGGCGCCCAGCAGCACGAAGAGCCCTACCCAGAAATCGGTTTTTTCGCGTGACATGATGAATCCGTATCAGTTGCCAAACATCAGGGCAGTCAGAAGGAAGTCCAGGCCCAGCACCGCCAGCGAGCCCACCACCACGGTGCGCGTGGTGGCGCGCGCGACGCCTTCGGGAGTGGGCCGCGCCTGCCAGCCTTCGTACAGGGCCACCAGGGTGACGGTGACGCCGAACACCAGGCTTTTCAGGACGCCGTTGGCCACGTCGTCCCAGACATCCACGCCGTTCTGCATCTGCGACCAGAAGGCGCCGGCGTCCACGCCGATGAGCAGTACGCCCACCACCCAGCCGCCCAGGATGCCCACCATGGAAAACACGGCGGCCAGCACCGGCATGGCGATGATGCCGCCCCAGAAGCGCGGCACCAGCACGCGCCGCATGGGGTCGACCGCCATGACTTCCATGGCGGCCAGTTGTTCGCCCGCTTTCATCAGGCCGATCTCGGCCGTGAGCGAGGTGCCCGCGCGGCCGGCGAACAGCAGCGCCGTGACCACCGGCCCCAGCTCGCGCACCAGCGACAGCGCCACCAGCAGCCCCAGCGCTTCTTCGGAGCCGTAGCGGTTCAGTGTGTAGTAGCCCTGCAGCCCCAGGACGAAGCCCACGAACATGCCGGACACGATGATGATCAGCAGCGAATAGTTGCCGATGAAATGCACTTGCTGGGACACCAGCCGGGGCCGCGAGGCGGCGATGCCGCTGCGGGCCAGCAAGGCGCCCAGGAACCGGGTGAAGAAGCCCACGCCGCTGACCTGGGTGCGCACCCAGCGGCCCAATGCGCTCAGCGTCTGCACGGGGCCGGTCATCGCTTGCGTCCTTCTTGTTGCGCCAGCCAGGCCTGGAAGGCCGGGGTGTCGGGATATTGGAAGGCCACCGGCCCGTCGGGCTCGCCGCGCAGGAACTGCTTGACGTAGGGGTCTTGCGAATCGGACAGCGTCCGGGGCGTGCCCGCCGCCACCAGCCGGCCCTGGCCCACCAGGTAGACCTGGTCGGCGATGGCGAAGGATTCCTGCACGTCGTGGGTGATCAGCACCGAGGCGCAATGCAGGCGGTCGGCCAGGTCGCGGATCAGGCGGGCGGTGATGCCCATGGAGATCGGGTCCAGGCCGGCGAAGGGCTCGTCGTACAGGATCAGTTCGGGTTCCAGCACCACGGCGCGCGCCAGCGCCACGCGCCGCGCCATGCCGCCGGAGATCTCGGCCACCCGCAAGTGGGCCGCGGCGCGCAGGCCCACGGCGTCGAGCTTGTCGAGCACGCGCGCCGTGACTTCGGATTCGGGCAGGCGGGTGTGTTCGCGCAACGGGAAGGCGACGTTCTCGAAGACGTTCAGGTCGGTGAACAGCGCGCCTTGCTGGAACAACACGCCCATGCGCTTGCGCAAGGCCTGCAGGCCGGCGCCGTCGACCTGGCCCAGGTCGGTGCCGAAGGCGCACACCCGGCCGCGCAAGGCTTGCAGCTGGCCGGTGGCCGCGCGCAGCAGGGTGGTCTTGCCCGAGCCGGAACCGCCCATGACGGCCACTACCTGGCCCGGGCGCACCGCCATGTCGATGTCTTGCAATACCGTGAAATCGCCATAGCCCAGCGCCACCCCGTCGAGCGACAGGGCGAGATCCGGGCTGCTGGGAATGTGATCGGGCATAGGCAACGGAAATTGGACCGGGCCGCAAAGGTTGGCCCCGAAGGCGACGGCCATTGTAACGTGCCCGGGTCCGGGGGCCCGTGCCCCGGACTGTAGCGTTATTGCAGCGTAATGTTGCCTTTTTTGATTACTTCCGCCCATTTGCGCGTTTCGCTGGCGATGAACGCGCCGAATTCCTCGGGCGTGCCGCCGCCGGCCTGGCTGCCCGTGTCGGCAATGGCTTGTTGCACTTCGGGATCTTGCAGGATGCGGTTGAACTCGCTGTTGAGCCTGGCAATGATGGGCGCCGGCGTGCCGGCCGGCGCGACGATGCCTTGCCAGTTGTACGACTCGAAGCCCGGCAGGCCGGCCTCGGACAGCGTGGGCACGTCGGGCAGCACGGCCAGGCGCTTGGACGAGGTGACGGCGATGGGGTGCACTTTCTTGCCGCGGATGGCCGGCAGGGCCGAATAACCCATCTCGAACATCATCGAGATATGGCCGCCCATCAGGTCGGTGGCCGCCAGGGCGCCGCCCTTATAGGGCACGTGCACGATATCGATGCCGGCCTGTTCGCGGAACATCTCGCCCGACAGGTGGTGGGCGCCGCCCACGCCGGACGAGCCGAACGTCAGGCTGCCGGGGTCTTTCTTGGCCAGCGCGATCAGTTCCTGCAGGTTCTTGACCGGCAGCGAATTATTCACGCTGAGCACCAGCGGGCTGTTCTCGATCAGGATGACCGGCGCCAGGTCTTTGGAGGCCTGGTAGGGAATCTCGGGCATCAGGGTGGGGTTGACCGCCATGGGCGCCAGGTTGCCGGTGCCGATGGTGTAGCCGTCGGGGGCGGCCTTGGCGACCAGGTTGGTGCCGATCACGCCGCCCGCGCCGGCCTTGTTCTCGACCACTACGGTCTGCTTGAGCGAATCGGCCAGCTTGCGCGCCAGCAGGCGCACGCGGGTGTCGGCGAAGCCGCCCGGGGCATACGGCACGATCAGGGTGATGGGCTTGGACGGCCAGTTGCCGGTGTCCTGGGCGTGGGCCAGCGGGGTGGAGGCCAGCGTGGCGGCGGCCAGCAGGCCGGCCAGCAGGGGGCGTAACGGTTTCATGCGCGAACTCCTCTTGATACAGCGCGGAACTCGTCATTATGCCCGCTGGGGCAGCGTGCCGGCTCCCAGCGCCAGCACTGCCGCGCTGGCGCCCAGCACCGCGGGCAGGCCGATGCCGTGGCGGGCGGCCCACGCCGCCACCAACGGCCCCAGGATCTGCCCCAGCGCGAACGCCGCCGTCATGGCGGCGGCCGCCCGGGCCGCATTGGGGCCGGCGCCGCGACGCGCGGCCTGCATGCCCGCCTGGGTGATGACCACGAAGGTGCCGCCGACCAGCAGCGCCGCCAGGGCCACCGCGCCCAGGGTGTCGAATAGCGCCGGGGCGGCCATGCCCGCCGCCATCACCAGTTGCGCGGCGCGCCAGATGCGCCGCTCGTTGCGGCCGCGCGCCAGCCACGGGGCCAGCAGGCACGATACCGCCGCCGCCGCGCCGAAACAGGGCCACACCCAGCCGAATACCGCGGGGTCGGCGACCCGTTCCTTGGCCATGGCCGGCAGGAAGGTGGCCGGCACGATGTAGCCCAGCCCGAACAGGCCGTAGTGCAAGACCAGCCAGCGTTGGCCGCGCTCGGGCGGTGGGGCGGCGGCCCCCGGGCTGGCGGGCGCGGGCCGCGCGGCGGCGGGCATGGGCGGCGGGGCCGCCGGGCGCGGCAAGGCGGCGGCCACCATGGCGCCGGCCGCCAGCGCCAGCACGCCCAGCGCCTGCCAGTTGGCGTCCGCGCCCGCGCCGCGCCCCATCAGCACCAGGCAGACCAGGCCGCTGACGGCGATCCCGATGCCGACGCCGGCGTACGTCCAGTTCATGGCCGGGCCTTCGCGCGGGTCGCCCGCCGGCACGGGCCGCCACGCGGCCACGCAGATGAAGGTGCAGGCGCTGGCATAGCCGGCCGCCAGCCGCAGCGCCAGCCAGGCGGCCATGCCGTCCAGGTATGCCATCGCCAGGGTCGTCAGCCCCGCCGCGGCCAGGCTGCCCAGCAACCCGGCGCGCAGGCGGCGGATGGGGAACGCCACCGCGGCCAGGGCGCCCAGCAGATAGCCGGCGTAGTTGGCCGAGGCCAGCCAGCCGCCCTGGGCCAGGCTCAGCCCCGCATCCTGCGCCATCAGCGGCCATACCGGCGTGAAGGCAAAACGCCCGATGCCCATGGCGATGGCCAGGGCCGCCAGGCCGGGCCAGGCCAGTTGCAGGGGGGACGCGGTGCGGGTGATGGCGGTGGCTGGCATGACGCCAGTCTAGGCGCGTATGATTATCTTGGATAGTGAATAATAAAGAACGGAAGTTCTTGAAATGAGAAATCTGGACCTGGACTCGCTGCAGATCTTCAAGGCCGTGGCCGAGCGCGGCGGCGTTGCGCGGGCGGCCGCGCACCTGAACCGGGTCCAGTCCAATGTGTCGACCCGCTTGCGCCAGCTTGAAAGCGCGCTGGGCACCACGCTGTTCCAGCGCCAGAACCGCCGCCTGGTGCTGTCGGCCCAGGGGCGCGTGCTGCTGGACTACGCCGATCGCCTGCTGCGCCTGTCCGACGAGGCCCAGGCGGTGCTGCGCGAAGGGGCGCCGCGCGGCACGCTGCGGGTGGGCACCATGGAAAGCACCGCCGCGGCGCGGTTGCCGCCCATCCTGGCGGCCTATCACGGCGCCTGGCCGCAGGTGCGCATCGAACTGGTATCGGGCACCAGCGGGGCGCTGGTCAACAAGGTGCTGGCCGGCGAGATCGAGGCGGCCTTCGTGGCCCAGCCGTATGCCGCCGACGGGCTGGAAGCCGTCCCGGCGTTTACCGAAGACCTGGCCCTGATTTCGCCGCTGGCCGGTCCGCCGGCACAGGGGGCCGGCGACCTGCGGGCCACCACCCTGATCGCGTTCAGTACGGGGTGTTCTTACCGGCGCATCCTGGAAGCCTGGCTGGCCCAGGAAGGCGTGGCGCCGGGCCGCGTCATGGAATTCGCGTCGTATCACGCCATCGTGGCCTGCGTGGCCGCGGGTACCGGCGTGGCGATCGTGCCGCGTTCCGTGCTGGGGGTGCTGCAGGCCGGGGCCACGGTACGGGCAGCCCCCCTGCCGCCGGCTTTTGCCCGGGCCCGCACCATGCTGGTGTGGCGGCGCGGGCACCAGTCGCCCGCGCTGGACGCGCTGCGCGCCGAACTGGGCGCGCGGGCCGACCCCGCCGCGGCCTAGAAGCGATAGCCCACGCCGACCGTGGCTACCCACGGGTCGATGCGCGCGGTGCCGATGCGCTGGCCGTCCAGCTTCACCTTGGACGAGATATCGATATAGCGCAGGTCGGCGTTCATGAACCAGCGGTCGTTGAACTTGATGTCGACGCCCACCTGGCCGGCCAGGCCCCAGGAATCGCCCAGCTTCAGGTCGGAACCGCTCAGCGGGCCGCGCGCCTGGGTATCGAAGAAGTGCGTGTAGTTCAGGCCCACCCCGACATAAGGCTGCACGGTGCTGTCGGGCAGGAAGTGCCACTGCAGGCTGAGCGTGGGCGGCAGGTGCTTGGTGGTGCCGATCTTGCCCAGGCCGGCGCTGCCGCGGATGTCGTGCTGGAACGGCCAGGCGCCCAGCAGTTCGATGCCGATGTGCCGCGTGGCCATGTAGGTGACGGTGAAGCTGGGGCGCACGTTGCTGCCGACATCCAGGTCGACCGTGCCGTCCAGCACGCTGCCGTTGTCGGATTTGGGATTGACCTGGGTGGCGCCCAGCTTGAACAGCCAGTCGCCCGCCTCGTGGGCATGGGCAGGGGCGGTGGCGATGGCCAGGCCGGCCGCGCACAGCGCGGCGGCCAGGGTATTGCGTACTGATGACATGAGGCTCTCCGTAAGTCCGACAAGCGTCGGCAAGGCAGAGGTTGGCAGGCCGGCGCGAAAGCCGGCTTGATCCATGTCAGCAGTAGGGTTATTAATGGGGGCCGTGTGGCCCTTCGGGGGGATTTCCCTTCAGCGCGGCAGTTCGGTCGCGCCCATCAGGTATTCATCCACGGCGCGGGCGCATTGCCGGCCTTCGCGGATGGCCCACACCACCAGCGACTGCCCGCGGCGCATGTCGCCGGCGGCGAATACCTTGTCGACGCTGGTGCGGTAGTCGTCGGTATTGGCGCGTACGTTGCCGCGCGCGTCGCGGTCCACGCCGAAGGCGTCCAGCACGTTCTGCACGGGCGAGACAAAGCCCATGGCCAGCAGCACCAGGTCGGCCGGGATCTCGAATTCCGAGCCCTCGACTTCGCGCATCTTCATCTGGCCGGTGGCTTCGTCCTTGAACCATTCGACGCGCGAACCGACCAGCTTCTCGACCTTGCCGTTGCTGCCCTTGAGCAGCTTGGTGGTGACGGCCCAGTCGCGGTCGCAGCCTTCCTCGTGCGACGACGAGGTGCGCAGCTTCAGCGGCCAGTACGGCCAGACCAGCGGCTTGTTTTCCGTTTCGGGCGGCTGGGGCATCAGTTCGAACTGGGTGACCGAGGCCGCGCCCTGGCGGTTGCTGGTGCCCACGCAGTCCGAGCCCGTGTCGCCGCCGCCGATCACCACCACGTGCTTGCCCTTGGCCAGGGTCTGCCTGGTCAGGCGGTCGCCCGCCACGGCCTTGTTCTGCTGGCGCAGGAAGTCCATGGCGAAGTAGACGCCGTCGAGCTCGCGGCCGGGCACGGGCAGGTCGCGCGGGGTTTCCGAGCCGCCGCTCATGACCACGGCGTCGAACTCGGCCATCAGCGACTCGGGGGTGCGCACGGTCAGGCCGTCGGCCACCGGATCGGCCGGGTTGCCCACGTAGGTGGACGGCGAGAACTCCACGCCCTCGGCTTCCATCTGGGAAATGCGGCGGTCGATCTGGGCCTTTTCGAGCTTGAAGTCGGGGATGCCGTAGCGCAGCAGGCCGCCGATGCGGTCGCTCTTGTCGAACACGGTGACCGAATGGCCGGCGCGCGCCAGTTGCTGCGCGCAGGCCAGGCCGGCCGGGCCCGAGCCCACCACGGCGACCTTCTTGCCGGTCTTGCGGGCGGGCACCTGGGGCACCACCCAGCCTTCGGCCCAGCCCTTGTCGATGATGGCGTGCTCGATGGACTTGATGCCGACCGCGTCGCTGTTGATGTTGAGCGTACAGGCGGCTTCGCACGGCGCCGGGCAGATGCGGCCGGTGAACTCGGGGAAGTTGTTGGTGGAATGCAGCACGTCCAGCGCGCGGCGCCATTCCTGCCGGTACACCAGGTCGTTCCAGTCGGGGATGATGTTGTTGACCGGGCAGCCGTTGTTGCAGAACGGGATGCCGCAGTCCATGCAGCGGGCGGCCTGCTGCTTGGACTGTTCGTCGGACAGGTGCAGGACGAATTCGCGCCAGTTCTTCAGGCGCTTCTGCGGCGCTTCAGAGGCTTCCTGCAGCCGCTGAAATTCCATAAAGCCGGTGATTTTTCCCATGGTTGATCCTCAGGGCTTAAGCAGCCAGTTGTTCCGGGTTGGCTGCACGCCACATTTCGCCCAGTGCACGGCGGTATTCCGTCGGCATGACCTTGATGAACTTGCCGCGCGAGGCTTCCCAGTCGCCCAGGATCTCGCGGGCGCGGAAGCTGCCGGTGTAGCGGAAGTGGTCTTCGATCAGCCGGCGCAGGATGGCCTCGTCGGTTTCGCGTTCGCCGCCGCGCTGGGCGCTGTGCCAGCCTTCGCGGCTGTTCTGCGCCTGTTGTTCGGCGTGCGGCGCGATGGCCTCCAGTTCCACCATCGACAGATTGCAGCGGTGCTTGAAGCTGCGGTCCGGGTCCCAGACGTAGGCCACGCCGCCGGACATGCCGGCGGCGAAGTTGCGGCCCGTGCCGCCCAGCACCACCACCGTGCCGCCCGTCATGTATTCGCAGCCGTGGTCGCCCGTGCCTTCCACTACCGCGGCCGCGCCCGAGTTGCGCACCGCGAAGCGTTCGCCGGCCACGCCGTTGAAGAAGGCCTCGCCCGCCAGCGCGCCGTACAGCACGGTGTTGCCGACGATGATGTGATCGGGGCCGAAGCCGCGGAAATCGTTGGGCGAGCGCACGATGATGCGGCCACCCGACAGGCCCTTGCCCACGTAGTCGTTGCCCTCGCCCACCAGGTCCAGCGTGATGCCGTGCGCCAGGAATGCGCCGAAGCTCTGCCCCGCGGTGCCGTTGCACTGGATGTGGATGGTGTCGTCGGGCAGGCCGTCATGGCCGTAGCGCGCGGCCAGCGCGCCCGACAGCATGGCGCCCACGGTGCGGTTGCGGTTGCGCACCGGGGTGATGAACGATACTTTCTCGCCGCGTTCCAGCGCAGGCTTGCTGCGCTCGATCAGCAGGTGGTCCAGCGCGCCGGCCAGGCCGTGGTCCTGCGCTTCGGTCTGGCGCTTTTCGGTGTCGACCTGCGGCTGGAAGAACACGCGGCTGAAGTCCAGGCCCTGCGCCTTCCAGTGGCCGATGCCGGCGCGCATGTCGAGCAGGTCGGCGCGGCCGATCAGGTCGTCGAACTTGCGGATGCCCAGCTGGGCCATGATTTCGCGCACTTCTTCGGCGATGAAGAAGAAGAAGTTGACGACGTGCTCGGGCTTGCCCTGGAACTTGCGGCGCAGCACCGGGTCTTGCGTGGCCACGCCCACCGGGCAGGTGTTCAGGTGGCACTTGCGCATCATGATGCAGCCCTCGACCACCAGCGGCGCGGTGGCGAAGCCGAACTCGTCGGCGCCCAGCAGTGCGCCGATGACCACGTCGCGGCCGGTCTTCATCTGGCCGTCGGCCTGCACGCGGATGCGGCTGCGCAGGCGGTTCAGCACCAGCGTCTGCTGCGTTTCGGCCAGGCCCAGTTCCCAGGGCGTGCCCACGTGCTTGATCGACGACACGGGCGACGCGCCGGTGCCGCCGTCGTGGCCGGCGATCACGACGTGGTCGGCCTTGGCCTTGGCCACGCCGGCCGCCACCGTGCCCACGCCCACTTCGGACACCAGCTTGACCGAGATCGACGACTTGCTGTTGACGTTCTTCAGGTCGTGGATGAGCTGCGCCAGGTCTTCGATGGAATAGATGTCGTGGTGCGGCGGGGGCGAGATCAGGCCCACGCCGGGCACCGAATAGCGCAGCTTGGCGATGTATTCCGACACCTTGTGGCCGGGCAGCTGGCCGCCTTCGCCGGGCTTGGCGCCCTGTGCCATCTTGATCTGGATCTGGTCGGCGCTGGCCAGGTATTCGGCGGTGACGCCGAAGCGGCCCGAGGCCACCTGCTTGATGCGCGAGCGCAGCGAATCGCCGGCCTTCAGCGCCACGTCGGCCTCGACGCGTTCGCTGCCCAGCACCGAGGCCAGCGTGTCGCCGTCCTTGATGCCGCTGGCGCCGTTGCGCATTTCGTCGCGGTAGCGCAGTTCGTCTTCGCCGCCCTCGCCCGTGTTCGACTTGCCGCCGATGCGGTTCATGGCCACGGCCAGCACCGTATGCGCTTCGGTCGAGATCGAGCCCAGCGACATGGCGCCGGTGGCGAAGCGCTTGACGATTTCCTTGGCCGGCTCGACTTCGTCCAGGGGGATGGCGCGCGTCGGGTCGAAGCGGAACTCGAACAGGCCGCGCAGCGTCATGTGGCGGCGGCTCTGGTCGTTGATGATCTGCGCGTACTCCTTGTATGTGCGGTAATTGTTGGCGCGCGACGCATGCTGCAGCTTGGCGATGGAATCGGGCGTCCACATGTGTTCTTCGCCGCGCACGCGGAAGGCGTATTCGCCGCCGGCGTCCAGGTCGTTGGCCAGCACCGGGTCGGTGCTGAACGCGGCGCGGTGCTGGCGCAGCGCTTCCTCGGCCACCTGGAAGATGCCGATGCCCTCGACGTTGGACGCGGTGCCGGTGAAGTACTTGTCGACCAGCGCGCGCTGCAGGCCCACGGCCTCGAAGATCTGCGCGCCGGTGTACGACATGTAGGTCGAGATGCCCATCTTGGACATGACCTTGTTCAGGCCCTTGCCGATGGCCTTGATGTAGTTCTTGACCGCCTTGTCGGGGTCGGCCATGCGGCCCAGCGATTCCAGCGCCAGGTACGGGTGGATGGCCTCGGCGCCGTAGCCGCCCAGCAGCGCGAAGTGGTGCACTTCGCGGGCCGAGCCCGTTTCCACCACCAGGCCGGTGGCGGTGCGCAGGCCGGCGCGGATCAGGTGCTGGTGCACGGCCGAGGTGGCCAGCAGCGCGGGGATGGCCACGCGCTCGCTGTCGACCAGCCGGTCGGACACGATCAGGATGTTGTAGCCGCTTTGCACCGCATCGACGGCGCGCGCGCACAGGGCTGCCACGCGCGCCTCGATGCCTTCGGGGCCCCAGGCAGCCGGGTAGGTGATGTCGAGTTCGTAGCTGCGGAACTTCTTGCCCGTCACTTGCTCGATGTCGCGGATCTGCGCCATGGCGGCGAAATCCAGCACCGGTTGCGCCACTTCCAGGCGCAGCGGCGGGTTGACGTTATTGATGTCCAGCAGGTTGGGCTTGGGGCCGATGAACGACACCAGCGACATCACCAGCTGTTCGCGGATGGGGTCGATGGGCGGGTTGGTGACCTGGGCGAACAACTGCCGGAAGTAGTTGTAGAACGGCTTGGCGCGGTTCGACAGCACGGCCAGCGGGGCGTCGTTGCCCATCGAGCCGATGACTTCCTCGCCGCTGGACGCCATGGGTTCCAGGATGAACTTGTAGTCTTCCTGGGTCCAGCCGAAAGCCTGCTGGCGGTCCAGCAGCGACACGGCCGACTGGGTGGGCTGCGCGGCCTGCTTGGGCGCGGGCAGCGATTCCAGCTTGATCTGCAGGCGCTCGATCCATTGGCGGTACGGGCGGCTGTTGGCCAGCTGCAGCTTGATCTCGGCGTCGTCGATGATGCGGCCCTGTTCCAGGTCGATCAGGAACATCTTGCCGGGCTGCAGGCGCCATTTTTTGACGATGCGGTTTTCCGGGATGGACAGCGTGCCCGCCTCGGACGCCATGATGACCATGTCGTCGTCGGTGATCAGGTAGCGCGCCGGGCGCAGGCCGTTGCGGTCGAGGGTGGCGCCGATCTGGCGGCCGTCGGTGAAGGCCACGGCCGCCGGGCCGTCCCAGGGTTCCATCATGGCCGCGTGGTACTCGTAGAACGCGCGGCGGCTTTCGTCCATCTGCGAATGCTGTTCCCAGGCTTCCGGGATCATCATCATCATGGCGTGCGCCAGCGAATAGCCCGAATTCACCAGCAGTTCCAGGCAGTTGTCGAACGTGGCGGTGTCGGACTGGCCTTCGTAGACGATGGGGTACAGCTTTTTCAGGTCGTCGCCCAGCACGGCCGACTGCATCATGCCTTCGCGGGCGCGCAGCCAGTTGAAGTTGCCCTTGACGGTGTTGATCTCGCCGTTGTGCGCGATC
>Ga0182737_1001589_pt1 | contig 21560 bp, 17 predicted proteins | sample eDN5th30CBELigOP_FD_128878 | JGI IMG/M metagenome (GOLD analysis project Ga0182737, IMG submission 128878) | Enriched Organic Plus compost microbial communities from Emeryville, California, USA - eDNA 5th pass 30_C BE-Lig OP (version 2) (version 2) ...
CTGGGCCGACGCGCTGGTCGCCGCCGGGCGGACGCTGGATCCGGCGCGTACGCGGGTCGTCGCGTTCGACTACGTCGGCGCCGACGGCCGCCTCGACGCGCCGATCGACACCACCGACCAGGCCGACGCGGTCGCGCTGCTGCTGGACGCGCTGGGCATCGCGAAACTGCAGGCCTTCGTCGGCTATTCCTACGGCGCGATGGTCGGCCTGCAGTTCGCCACCCGCCACCCGGCGCGCCTGCAGCGCCTGGTCGCGGTCAGCGGCGCGCATCGCCCGCATCCGTATGCCTCGGCCTGGCGCGCGCTGCAGCGCCGCGCGGTGGCGCTGGGCCAGCTGCAGTGCGCTGATGCCGCCGGCCTGGCCCTGGCGCGGCAGTTCGCCATGCTCAGCTACCGCACGCCGGAGGAATTCGGCGAGCGCTTCGACAGCGCGCCGGAGATCGTCAACGGCCGCGTGCGCTGCGCCGCCGAGGACTACCTCGACGCCGCCGGCGCGCAGTACGTCGCGCGCACCCCGGTCACCGCCTACCTGCGCCTGTCCGAGTCGATCGACCTGCACCGGGTCGATCCGGCGGCGGTCGGCGTGCCGGTGACCGTGGTCGCCGTGGAAGGCGACCGCCTGGTGCCGCTGTCCGACTCGGTGAACCTGGTCGAAGGCCTGCAGGGCCGCGGCCAGCTGCGCGTGCTGCGCTCGCCGTACGGGCACGACGCCTTCCTCAAGGAAACCGACCGCATCGACCTCATTCTCGCCGCCGTGCTGCGCGGCAACGGAGCCCACCCGTGAGCCAGGAAAACTCCCCCGCCTGTCGTTCCGCCACTGCCGCCGTGCGCGCCGGCATCGACCGCGATGCCGCCTACGGCGCGGTCACCCCGCCGATCGTGCTGTCGAGCAACTTCAGCTTCGCCGGCTTCGGCAACAAGCGCCAGTACGACTACACCCGCAGCGGCAACCCGACCCGCGACCTGCTCGGCGAGGCGCTGGCCGAGCTGGAAGGCGGCGCCGGCGGCGTGGTCACCGCCACCGGCATGGGCGCGATCACCCTGGTGCTCAATGCGCTGCTGCAGCCGGGCGACACCCTGGTCGTGCCGCACGACGCGTACGGCGGCAGCTGGCGCCTGTTCAATGCGCTGGCGGCCAAGGGCCACTTCGAACTGGTCACCGCCGACCTGACCGACCCGCGCTCGCTGGCCGATGCGCTGGGCCGCTCGCCCAGGCTGGTGCTGGTGGAGACCCCGTCCAACCCGCTGCTGCGCATCACCGACCTGCGCTTCGTGATAGAGGCCGCGCACAAGGCCGGCGCGCTGGTGGTGGTCGACAACACCTTCCTGTCCCCGGCGCTGCAGAAGCCGCTGTCGTTCGGCGCCGACCTGGTGCTGCACTCGACCACCAAGTACGTCAACGGCCACAGCGACGTGGTCGGCGGCGCGGTGGTCGCGGCCGACCCGGAAGTGCACCAGCAGCTGGTGTGGTGGGCGAACGCGCTGGGCCTGACCGGCTCGCCGTTCGACAGCTTCCTGACCCTGCGCGGCCTGCGCACCCTGGATGCGCGGATGCGCGTGCACCAGGAGAACGCCAACGCGATCGCCGCGCTGCTCGACGGCCATCCGGCGGTGGAGCAGGTCTATTTCCCCGGCCTGCCGTCGCACCCGGGCCATGCCCTGGCCGCGCGCCAGCAGGCCGGCTTCGGCGCGATGCTGAGCTTCGAGCTGCGTGGTGGCGAGGCGGCGGTGCGCGCCTTCGTCGATTCGCTGCGCTGGTTCACCCTGGCCGAATCGCTCGGCGGCGTGGAAAGCCTGGTCGCGCATCCGGCGACCATGACCCACGCGGCAATGAGCGCCGAGGCGCGGGCCAAGGCCGGCATCTCGGATGGCCTGCTGCGCCTGTCGATCGGCATCGAGGCCTCCGAGGACCTGGTCGCCGACGTCGCCGCGGCGCTGGAAGCGGCCGTCCGTGCCGCGGCCGAGGCGGAAGTGGAGCTGGCCTGCAAACGGGTGGACGCATGAGCGCGGTACTGCGACCGCAGCCGCGGCGGGGCGCACGCGCCGGCGGCGAACGCGCCGCGCCGGTGCGGCGGCTGGCGTTGCTGGGCACCGGTACCGTCGGCACCGCCTTCGTCGAGCGCTACCAGTCGCTGCAGTCGCGCGGCCTGGCGCTGCCGCGGGTGGCGTGGCTGGCGAACTCGCGCGGCGTGCAGGCCTGCGAGGCGGGACTGGCGCAGGCGCTGTCCACGGTGAAGGCGGCTGCGCGCCGCCAGACCACGCTGCCGGACTGGGCCGAAGCCGAGGCGCTGCACGAGGGCGACATCGTGGTCGATGCCACCGCCAGCGACCAGGTCGCCGGCTGGCACGCCGAATGGCTCGCGCGCGGCGTCCACGTGGTGACCGCGAACAAGCTCGGCCACGGCGCCGCGCTGTCGCGTTCGCAGGCCATCAACGATGCACAGGGCGGCAGCGGCGCGCGCTACGGCGACAGCGCCACCGTCGGCGCCGGCCTGCCGGTGCTCGGCAGCCTGCGCGCGCTGGTCGCCGGCGGCGACCGCATCCACGCCGTCGAAGGCGTGCTTTCCGGCTCGCTGGCGTGGCTGTTCGCGAACTACGACGGTTCGCGTCCCTTCTCCGCGCTCGTGCGCGAAGCCGCGACTGCCGGCTATACCGAGCCGGACCCGCGCATCGACCTGTCCGGCGAGGACGTGCGCCGCAAGCTGCTGATCCTGGCGCGCGCGGCCGGCCTGCCACTGGAGGCTTCGCAGGTGAAGGTGGGTTCGCTGCTGCCACCCGAACTGGCGGAAGCCGCACCGGCGCAGGTCGGGGCGCTGTTGCAGGCGCTGGATGCGCCGCTGGCCGCGGAACTGGAGCGGGCCCGTGCCGCGGGTGCGCGGCTGCGCTTCGTCGCCCGCTTCGATGGCGACGGCGCCAGCGTCGGCCTGCACGCGCTGCCGGCGGCGCATCCGCTGTGCGGTGGTGGCGGTACCGACAACCGGGTGGCGGTCAGCAGCGACCGCTACCTGCAGCAGCCACTGGTGATCCAGGGCCCCGGCGCCGGCGCGGAAGTGACCGCGGCGGCGCTGCTGGACGACGTGCTGCGGATCGCCGCGGCCTAGCCGGCCGGCGCGTCGCCCGGGCTGGTCGGCGCATCACGGTTGCGCTCCACCGCCGGGCCCCAGATCTCGACCAGGCCCTGCTCGAGCATCCACGACGGATCGCCTTCCAGCCGCTCGAGACCCGGCGGCAGGTGCGCGCCGGGGCGAGGCCGGCACGCCGCCCAGGTGTCGCGCCCGCCGGACTTGGCACGGTACAGCGCGCGGTCGGCGAGGGTGACCATCTGCTCCCAGCCCAGCAGTTCCGGTGCCTCCGGGAACAGCGGGTATTCGGCCAGACCGATCGATGCGCTCAGCCGGTACAGCTCGCCCGGGTCCAGCTCGAACGCGTGCGCGCGGATTTCCTCGCACAGCCGCTCGCCGATCCGGGCCAGGCTGCCGCGCGGCTGCGGGCGCAGCACCAGCAGGAATTCCTCGCCGCCCCAGCGCGCCACGTAATCGCCGCTGCGCACCATGCCGGTGAGCAGCCGGCCGAGCTGTTCGAGCACGCGGTCGCCGGCGGCATGGCCGTGCGCGTCGTTGATCGACTTGAAGTAGTCCAGGTCCAGCAGCGCGAACACCACCACCTCGTCCCCGCCCGGCGCGGTGTCGCGGCCGTGCAGGGCCAGGTCGCCGGGGATCTGCCGCGACAGGTAGCGGCGGTTGCGCAGCCCGGTCAGCGGATCGGTGAAGCTCAGCGCTTCCAGGCGCGCGTTGGCCACCTGCAGGTCGCGGGTGCGTTCCTGCACCAGCTGCTCCAGCCTGCGGCTCTGCCGCCGGTAGCGGCGCTGCATGCCGAGGTAGGCCAGGTAGGCGAGGGCGCCGCACAACAGCGGCAGCAGCAGGCGCAGCGAGCGCGCCTCGTGCCAGTACGGCGGTACCGCCAGCGCCAGCTGCGCCGTGGCGACGGCGCCACCGCGGTCGCCGACGTCGACCACTTCGAAGCGGTAGTGGCCCGGCGGCAGGTTGGTGTAGGTGGCGCTGCGCAGGTGCGGCGCGTCCAGCGTGCGCCACTCCTGCTCGTAGCCGGCCAGCCGGTAGCGCAGCTGCACCGCGTGCATCGGCTGGAACGAGGGCCGGGTGAACTCGAACTTCACGTCGCGCACCCCGAGCGGCAGTTCCAGCTCCTGCGCCGGATCGGGTACGACCCACTCGTTGCCGACCTGCACGCGCTCGAACAGCACGCGCGCCGGTTCGCCGTTTCCCGGCTGGAAGCCGGTGTCGACCAGCACCACGCCCTCGCGGGTGGGCAGCCACAGCACACCGTCCAGCAGCAGGCCGCGGCTGTTGCCGGCGCCGTTGCAGCACTTGCCCGGCTGCCCGCCGTCCTCGCGCGCGCCGGAATTGAGGACGAGCTCGGCGCCGAGGTCGCCGACCGGTTCGCGCAGCGGCGCGGCCAGCGACGCCAGCGGCACGCGGTAGATGCCGCGCATGCCGGCGACCCACAGGTGTTCGCCCGCGCTGGCGATGAAGAAGGCGATGTTGGCCGGGATGCCCTGGGGGCGGCCGAGCCGCGTCCAGCGCCGGCCATCGAACAGGCGCAGGTCCTCGCCGGTGTAGCTGCCGATGATCCAGCGGCCGTCGTCGAGTTCGTGGATCGCGCTGACCGCCGCTTCGGCGTCGAGCCCGGTGAGCCGGCCGAGCGCTTCGATGCGTCCATCGCGCCATTCGAACAGGCCGCCGTGCGTGCCCAGCAGCAAGCGGCCGTCGCGGGTCTCATGGACCACGCGCACGCGCGGGTCGACCAGGCCCTGCTCGGTGCCGTAGCGGCTGAGGCTGCCGTCCGGCCACAGCAGGTACAGCCCCTGGCTGGTGGCGAACCACAGCCGCCCCGCGCGGTCGCGGACGATGCCGTTCACCTGCACCGCGCGCAGCGGCGCGAGTGCCCTGGGAATGCTCACATGATCGCCTTCCAGCACCGCGGCGCCGGCGCGGGTGCCGATCCAGGTGCGGTCGCGTTCGACCAGCAGGCTGTAGGCCTCCGGGTGCGGCAGGCGCGCGCCGCTCACGCGGGCGTGGAAGCGGCGGCCGTCGAAGACCTCGACGCCGTCGCTGCCCCCCACCCAGACCTCCCCGCTGGGACCGCGCGCGATCGACCACAGCAGCGGATGGTGCAGGCCTTCCTCGTGGTCCAGGCGCGCCGTCCAGCCGTTCCACAGGCGGGTGGCGCCATCGACCATGCTGCCCATCCACAGGTTGCCGTCGCGGTCCTCGTGGATCGCGCGGATCGCCCGCGCGCCGGTGACGTCGCCGATGCTTTCCACCACGCGGCCGTCGCGGAGCCGCTGCAGCTGCTGCGGGCTGGCCGCCCAGAGGTTGCCGTCGCGGTCGCCGGCCAGCGCCTCCACCGCCATCCGCACCACGCGCTGCCAGCTGCCGCCCACGTGGCGGTACAGGCCGGTGGTCGTACCGGCCCAGAGCGTGCCGTCACGGTCGCGGGCCAATCGTGAGACGTGGACCTGCGCGGCCTCGGCCGGCAGCGGATACGCGCGCATGGAGTCGCCTTCCAGGCGGAACACCTGGCCGACGCTTCCGGCCCACACGCCATCGCCGTCTCGCAGCAGCTCCAGCGCCGGGTCCTGCAGCGGGTGGCGCAGTTCCAGGGCGGCGCCGGTGCTGGCGTAGACGCCGCCGGGGCCGGCCACCAGGACGCCGCCGCCGGGGCCGTCGACGATGGAGCGCACCGCGAACCCGGCCTGGGGCCGGCGTCCGCCATCGAGCAGCGGCACGCTGCGCAGGCGGCCGTTGCGGTAGACCAGCAGGCCCTGCGAGGTGCCGATCCAGACCCGGCCGTCGCCGGTGCCATGCAGCGCAAGGACGTGGCCGCCGAGTTCGGGCGCGTCGTCCTGGCCGTAGCGGATGAAGCGGGCCCCGTCGTAGCGGGCCAGGCCGCCCTGCGAGCCGAACCACAGGTAGCCGTCGCGGTCCTGGGTGATGGCCAGCACGCTGATCTGCGGCAGGCCGTGCTCGACGCCCCAGGTGTCGCCGACGTAGTCGCCGAAGGCCTTGTCCGGCTGCAGCGCGGCGGCCGGAAGGGCGGGGGCGAGCCAGGCCAGCAGGCAGGCGCAGGCCCACAGCCTTGTCCGGCGCAGGCCGGCGGCGATGCTGAGCAGGACCTTCTGGCAACCGGCAGCGGCTGGCACGTGAACCGAGAACTCCCCCTGTCCCCATGGCCAAATTACGGGTTTTTCGTGGCGGTCACCAGCCGTGGGGGTGGTGCTGCCCGTTCAGCATTCGATGACGTTGACGGCCAGGCCGCCGCGCGAGGTTTCCTTGTACTTGTCCTGCATGTCGCGGCCGGTGTCGCGCATGGTGCGGATCACCTTGTCCAGCGAGACCTTGTGCTGGCCGTCGCCGCGCAAGGCCATGCGCACGGCGTTGATCGCCTTCACCGCGCCCATCGCGTTGCGCTCGATGCAGGGGATCTGGACCAGGCCACCGATCGGATCGCAGGTCAGGCCCAGGTTGTGTTCCATGCCGATCTCGGCGGCGTTCTCGACCTGGCCGGGGCTGGCGCCCAGCGCCGCGGCCAGGCCGGCGGCAGCCATCGAGCAGGCCACGCCGACCTCACCCTGGCAGCCGACCTCGGCGCCGGAGATGGAGGCGTTCTCCTTGTAGAGGATGCCGATCGCCGCGGCGGTAAGCAGGAAGTCGAACACGCCCTGCTCGGTCGAGCCGGGGCAGAAGCGGTCGTAGTAGTGCAGCACCGACGGGATGATCCCGGCCGCGCCATTGGTCGGGGCGGTGACCACGCGGCCGCCGGCGGCGTTCTCCTCGTTCACCGCCAGGGCGTAGAGGTTGACCCAGTCCAGTGTGGTCAGCGGATCGCGCATCGCCGCCTCGGGCTTGGACGACAGCTCGCGGTACAGGCCCGGGGCGCGGCGGACCACGTGCAGGCCGCCGGGCAGGGTGCCGTCGGCGCGGATGCCGCGGGCCACGCAGGCCTGCATCGCGTTCCAGATCGCGCGCAGGCCGCTGTGGATTTCCGCCTCGCTGCGCCAGGCGCGCTCGTTGGCGAACATCACCCCGGCGATGGACAGGCCGCTGTCGGCGCAGCGCTGCAGCAGTTCCTCGCCGCTGGAGAACGGGTAGGGCAGCGGGGTGTCGTCCGGGACGATGCGGTCCTCGGCGGCCTCGTCGGGGTTGACCACGAAGCCGCCGCCGACGGAGTAGTAATCGCGGGTGGCGATGACCTGGCCGTCGGCGTCATAGGCGGTGAAGCGCATGCCGTTGGTGTGGAACGGCAGCTTCTGGCGCTTGTTCATCACCAGGTCGCGCTTCTCGTCGAAGGCGACGACGTGGCCCGGAGCCAGGCGCACGTTGCCTTCGCTGCGGATGCGCTCGAGCAGGGCGGGGATGGCGTCCGGATCGACCGTGTCGGGCTGGTGCCCTTCCAGGCCCAGCAGCAGCGCCTTGTCGGTGCCGTGGCCGCGGCCGGTCAGGGCCAGCGAGCCGAACACCTCGGCGCGGACCCGCGCGACCTCGGCGACGCGGCCCGGCTCGACCAGCCAGTGGCCGACGAAGCGCGCGGCGGCGCGCATCGGCCCGACGGTGTGCGAGGAACTCGGCCCGATGCCGATCTTGAACAGGTCGAAGGTGCTGACGGCCATCGAGGGCGCGCGGCTCTTTGCGGAAGGCCGGCCATTGTATTGGTTGCGGCTGAAACGGGCATGACGCGCCGCGGTCCATCCGCTACCGTGGCGCCCCCGGCCCCCTCACGGATTGCCCGATGCCCCGCTACGTCCTCTACCAGCGCGACGACTGCCACCTGTGCGACCAGGCGCTGGCGGTGCTGGCCTCGATCCGCTTCCCGGAGCCGGAGAGCGTATTCATCGACGACGACGTCGCCCTCGAGGACACCTACGGCACGCGCGTGCCGGTGCTGCGCGACAACCGCGACGGGCGCGAACTGGACTGGCCGTTCGATGCCGGCCAGGTCCAGGCCTGGATGCGCTGAAACGCCGCGACGTCAGCGCGGCTTCAACACGACGCGCGTGCTGACGTTGACCTCGTTGGGGATGCTCGCGGTATCGGCCCAGTCGCCTTCGCCCACGCCGAAGTCCAGTCGCTTCACCACCGCCCTGCCTTCGAGCACCGGCTGCGCGCCGTCCTTCCAGGTGAAGGTCAGGGTGACCGGCTTGCGCACGCCGCGCAGCTCCAGGGTGCCGTCGGCGGCGTAGCGGTCATCGTCCAGCTTGCGGAAGCCGTTGGCGGTGTAGCGGGCCTGGGCGAAGCGGGCGACGTCGAAGAACTCGGCGGCCTTCAGCGTGGTGTCGCGGTCGTCGTTGCCGGTGGAGGCGCTGGCCAGGCCGATGGTGACGTCGAGCGTGCCGGATTCGGGGCTGGCCGGGTCGAAGCTCAGCTTCGTGTCGAAGCGCGAGAAGCGGCCGGTGAACAGCTCGCCGTCGTAGCGGCTGGCGAAGGCGAGGGTGGAGCCGGGCGCCTGCACATAGTCGGCGGCGGCGGCCGGCGCGGCTGCCAGCATCGCGGTGAGTGCCGCGGCCACGGCGGCCGGCGAAGTCAGCTTGATGGTCATCGTGGATCCTCGGATGGGGGAACGGAAATCCAGCCGCGCGGCAGCATCCGCGCCAGGGTGGCGTCGCGCTGGACGAAATGGTGGTAGAGCGCCGCGGCCGCATGCGCGACGACCAGCGCCATCAGCGTCCAGAACAGCAGTTCGTGCGCGTCGTTGGCGGTCTCGGCCAGCGCATGATCCGGGGCGACCAGCTTGGGCATCGCGACCAGCCCGAACCAGCGGAACGGGCGCAGCCCGCTGGCCGAGTCGTACAGCCAGCCGGACAGCGGCAGCGCCAGGACCAGCAGGTAGATCGCACCATGGGTGATCGCGGCCAGCTGCCGCTGCCAGCGCGGCGTGCCCGGCACCGGCGCCGGCGCGCCGGCGTACAGGCGCCAGCCGAAGCGCGCGACCACCAGCGCCAGCACGGTGATGCCCAGCGACTTGTGCATCGTGTAGACCCAGAAGTACTTCGGCGAACGCGGCAGTTCGCCCATCACCAGCCCGACCACGCCGATGCCCAGGATCAGCACGGCGATGGTCCAGTGCAGCAGCTGGCTGACCGCGCCCCAGCGGTCGGTGTTCCTCAGGCTCATGGCTGATCGGGCTCCTGGCGTTCCGTGGCGGTGGCGGCGGGATCGGTGGCGGGTTCGGAGGGTGCGGGGGGTCCGGGCAGGTCCGGGGTGGCCTCGTCCTGGACGGTTCCGGCTTCGTCGGCTGCGTCGTCGGCACTGCCGCGCGCGCGTACCGCCTCGGCCTCGATGCGCAGCTCCACCTCGTCGCCGATCACGTTCGGCCAGGCGTCGATGCCGAAGGCGGCGCGGCTCAGGCGTGCGTGGGCGCTGAACCCGGCGGTGCGGCGGAACGGCGGCATCGGGTGCCGGCGCAGCGAATTGAACTTCACTTCCAGCGGCACCTCGCGGGTGACGCCGCGCAGGGTCAGCTGGCCGTGCACGATGAAGCGGTCCGCGGCCAGCGGTTCGACCCGGGTGGAGACGAAGCGCGCCTCGGGCCAGCGCTCGGCGTCCAGCAGGTTGCGGGCGAGGGTGGCGCAGTTCCAGCGCTCGTCGCCCAGGTCCACCCGCTGCAGCGGCACGCTCACCTCAAGGCGCGCGCTGCTCCAGTCCTCCGGATCGAACTCCAGCGTGCCCTGGCTGCCGGAGACCGTGCCCAGCGCCTGCGAGTAGCCGGCATGCGACACCGCGAACAGCACCCGGGTGTGCACGGGGTCCAGTTCGTAGCGCGCGCTGGCGGCGGCCGCCGGCAGCGATGCCAGCGGTGTCATCGCCAGCAGGACCAGCGCCAGGCGGAAAAGGCTGCGGCGGGGCGACGGGCAGGCGGGCGCGGGGAATGGGATCATGGCCGCATTCTAGGGCCGGTCGGCCTTGGCCGCGGCTTGCGCCTGCAACGATGCGTTGCGACGATTCGGGACGGGGAGCAGGAGGCAGCGATGTTGCGTGCGCTTTGGCTGTGCGTGCTGCTGGTGGTCGCCACGACCGCCAGCGCCGCCGTGCCCGAAGTCCCGCGCTTCCGCGTGCTCGGTCCCGCCGACGGCCTGCCGGCCACCACCGTGCCGGCGCTGGCTCGCGACCACGACGGTTTCCTGTGGGCAGCCACCTGGGACGGCCTGGCGCGCTACGACGGCGCCGGCTTCCGCGTCTGGCGCCACGATCCGGACGATCCGGCCTCGCTGCCGGGCAACGTGTTGCAGGCGCTGCACGTGGACGGCCGCAACCGCATCTGGGTGGCGAGCGAAGGCGGCGGCGTGAGCGTCATGGATCCCGGCCGCCAGGGTTTCCGCCATTTCCGCAAGTCGCTGTTCCCGCAGATGGAAAGCGACGAGGTCTTCGCCATCGCCGGGCGCGGCGAGGAGATCTGGCTCGGCACGTATGGCGGCGGCCTGTACCGCATCGACGCGCAGGACCAGGTGCGGCGCCTGCGCGCCTCCGATCCGGAAGTGAACGCGGTGCTGGACCGCGCGATCCTGGCGCTGTCGTTCGACGAACACGAAGGCATCCTGGTCGGTACGCTGCAGGGCCTGGTGCGCTGCGCCGGCAAGCAGGTGCAGCGGATGCCGCTGCCCGGGACGACGCCCTGGGCCACCGTGGTTTCGCTGTGGCGCGAAGGCGATTCGACCTGGGTCGGTTCGACGCGCGGCCTGTTCCGCCTCGGCGACGACGGGCAGTGGCGCACGCCGGCATGGGCGGCCGAGTTCAAGGGCTCGCGCACCGTCACCGCGATGAGCGATGACGGCGAGGGCGGTTACTGGATCGCCACCACCGACGGCCTGTGGCGCGTGCGCGGCAACGACGCGCCGATCGCGGTGACCCGGCAGTCGCGCGTGCTGGGCGTGAACAGCCAAGTGCAGGCGCTGCTGCGCCAGGAAGACGGCGCGCTGTGGGTGGCGCTGCCTTCGCGCGGCCTCGGTTACCTGCGTTCGGACTGGCGCCGCACCGCGGTGCTCGACGCCGAACACGGCCTGCGTGGCGGCGTGTACCGCGGTGGCGCGACCGCGGCCGATGGCGGCGTCTGGCTGGTCGGCACCGCCGGCGTGCTGGAGCGGCTGGATACGCGCACCGGCAAGGTCGACACGGTACGCGAACCGGACGGCGCGCGCCCGACCGCGGTGCTGGAAGACCAGGCCGGCAACATCTGGACCGACCATGGCGCCGGCGTGATCCGGATGGAGCGCGGTACCGGCCGGATCCAGCGCTGGGACAGCGTGTCGGCGCAGGACCCGACCCTGGAGAAGGCGGCGATCAACTGGCTGCTGTCGGGCCCGGACGGCAGCGTCTGGCTGGGTTCGCCGGGCGCGGGCCTGCAGCGCCGCGATCCGGCGACCGGCCGGGTGATCGAATCGCTGCGCGCCGGCGTGCCCGGGCTGGGCGCGGCCGACTTGGCGATGGTGCGGATCGGCCCGGACGGCAGCCCATGGGTGGCGGTGGAACACGGCCTGCGCCGCTGGGATCCGGCGACTTCCAGCTTCGTCGCGCCCGACGGCATCGACGGCCAGCCGGTGCTGGCCTTCGCCTTCGACGGCAGCGAGCGGCTGTGGCTGCACCGGCTCACCGGCCTGGAAGTGTGGGAACGCAACGACGGGCAGTGGCAGCGCAGCATGCACCTGGGCACCGGCCAGGGCATCCCGGCGACCGAGGCGACCGGCCTGGTGGTCGATGGCCACCACCGCGCCTGGCTGGCCACGCGCCGCGGCCTGTTCCGCGTCGATCCGGCCGGTGGCGGCGATGGCAGCGCGGCGGTGCGCCGCTTCGGCGTGCGCGAAGGCCTGCCCAGCCAGGAATTCACCGAGCGCATGCTGCTGCTGGACGGCAATGGCGTGCTGGTCGGCAGCACCGGCGACGGCTCGCTGGTGCTGCTGGACACGAACATGCCCGACCCGGTGCGGCCGCCGCCGCGGCTGGTGGTCGACTCGGTGCGCGTCATGCGCGGCGATGCGCAGGTCGAGCTGCCGGTGCAGGGCGGCTTCGAACTGCGTCCCGGCGACCACGACCTGCAGCTGGCGGTGCGCCTGCTCGCCTTCGACGATCCGGAATCCAACCGCTACCGCTTCCGCCTGCTCGGCCTGGAGCAGGACTGGTACGAGGTGCAGGGCCGCGGCGACCGCGTGTTCGCGCGCCTGCCGCCGGGCCACTACCGGCTGCAGCTGCAGGCCGCGGCCGGTCCCGGCCAGCCGTGGTCGGAGGTGCAGGAGCTGGCCTTCAGCATGCCGCCGCCGTGGTGGCGAAGCGCGTGGGGCGTGGCCGTGCTGGCCGCGGCCGCGCTGCTGGCGCTGGCCTGGTCGGCGCGCATGTACCGCCTGCGCCTGCGCCGGCGCAGCCAGTGGCAGCTGGACGTGCACAAGCGCGAGCTGGCCGAGCAGGCCTCGCTGGCCAAGAGCCGGTTCCTGGCCACGCTCGGCCACGAGGTGCGCACGCCGATGACCGGCGTCCTGGGCATGAGCGAACTGCTGCTGACCACGCCGCTGGACGCGCGCCAGCGCGGCTACGTCGAATCGATCCGCCGCGCCGGCGAACACCTGATGCGCCTGGTCAACGACGCGCTCGACCTGGCCCGCATCGAGGCCGGCAAGCTGGAACTGGAGCCGCAGGACTTCGACCTGCGCGCGCTGGTCGCCGAGGTCGCCGCACTGATGGGACCGGTGGCCGAGCAGCGCGGCCTGGCCTTCCACGTGCACGTCGACGCCGACGCACCACAGGCGCTGCGCGGCGATCCCGGCCGGGTCCGCCAGATCCTGCTCAACCTGCTGGGCAACGCCTTGAAGTTCACCGACCGCGGCGAAGTCGCGCTGGAAGTGGCCGCCGGCGTCGGTGGCGGCGTCGGCTTCGTCGTGCGCGACACCGGGCCGGGCCTGAACGACGAACAGAAACAGCGCCTGTTCCGCCGCTTCGAACAGGCCGAGGGCGCGCGCACCGCCGCGCGCTACGGCGGCAGCGGCCTGGGCCTGGCGATCTGCCAGGAGCTGGCGATGGCGATGGGCGGCGGCATCAGCGTCGACAGCGCGCCCGGGCAGGGCTCCGCGTTCCGCGTGCAGCTGCCGTTGCCGCTGGCGCAGCCGGTTGCGCCGCCGGCGCCGCCGCGTCCGGCGCGGCAGGCCGGTCGCCAGCTGGACCTGCTGCTGGTCGAGGACGATCCGACCGTGGCCGACGTGATCTCCAGCCTGCTGCGCGCGCAGGGCCATCGCGTCGCCCGCGCCGCGCACGGCCTTGCGGCGCTGGCCGACGTGTCGGTGGCGCGTTTCGACCTGGCCCTGCTCGACCTCGACCTGCCCGGGATGGACGGCATGGCCCTGGCGCGGCAGCTGCGCCTGCAGGGCTTCGCCCAGCCGCTGCTGGCGGTGACCGCGCGGGCCGATGCCGACGCCGAAACCCAGGCGCGCGCCGCCGGCTTCGACGGCTTCCTGCGCAAGCCGGTGACCGGCGAGATGCTGGCCGCGGCGATCGAAGCCCTGCTGCCGGAGCTGGCCGAAGCATGAGGCCGGGATTGCGCCACGCCTGGTTGCTCGCCGCCGCGCTGGCCTGGGTCCCGCCCGCCTTCGCCGATACGCCCGCGGGCACGGCCGATGACGACGGGCAGGGCCTGCCCGCCACCCTGCTGCTGGGCGGCCTGCTCAGCGAAAGCCGGGTGCTGTACCCGTTGCAGGTGGGCGACTGGCGCGCGGTGTCGGAGCAGCGCTTCCCCGACCAGCGCTACGGCGTGGCGGTGCGCTACATCGACGGCGAGCGCTGGCTCGATCTCTACTTCTATCCGGGCGGCCCGCAGGCGCCGGAACTGCTCGCCCAGGTGGCCCGGGTCGAGCGCGAGAACATCGGCGCGGCTGCGCGCGAATCGGACCGCGAGATCCGGCTGGGCGAACTGCAGGAGATCGGCCTGGCGGGCGAGGCCCAGGTACCGGCCTGGCGCCTGGGCCTGGAATACCCCGGCGAGCAGCGCGCCTCGGCGATGCTGCTGTTCGCGCGCAACCTCTACCTGGTCAAGGCGCGGGCGAGCGCACCGCCGCCGGCCACGCCGGCGTCGCTGCTGGCGGAAGTGCAGGCCTTCATGGAGGTGGCGGCCGCGCAGGTGCGCATCGCCAGCACCGGCGAATGCTGGCTGCCGGAGCGACTGGAGGTCGTCGATGCGCTGCCGGATCCGGCGGCGCCGCAGGTCTTCGCCAGCTACCGCGATCCGGGCAAGGCGACGGCCGCGGTGGTCACCGCCGCCGGCGTGCAGGTGGCGCGCGCCGAAGCCGCGCGCGCGCATGGCCTGGCGACGGAACTGGCCGCGGCCCTGTATCCGGGCTGCGTGGCACCGGAGGCGATCGAGCCGGAGGTGCCGTCGCACATGCGCGAGATCCGCATCGAATACCGGATCCCGGCGGCGGACGACTCGGACCGGCGCTCGCCGCCGGTCGGCCGCCCGCGGCCGCCGCTGCGCGGCACCGGCTGACGCGCCCGCCGGGGCGCGTCCCGAGGGCGCGACTCAGCGTGCGCTGTGCGCGTGCACGGCCGCAACCAGCGCGGCGACGTGCTCCGGATCCATGTCCGGCGACATGCCGTGGCCGAGGTTGAACACGTGGCCCTCGCGCGAGCCGCCATTGCCTTCGGCATAGCTGTCGAGCACGCGCGCGGCCTCGCGGGCGATCGCCTCGGGGCTGCCGTACAACGTGGCCGGGTCGAGGTTGCCCTGCAGCGCGACCTTGCCGCCGGTGCGGCGCGCCGCCTCGGCCAGGTCGACCAGCCAGTCCACGCCGACCGCGTCGGTGCCGGTGTCGGCCAGCGCTTCCAGGTACGGCGCATTGCCCTTGCCGAACAGGATCAGCGGAGTGCGGTCGTCGCCGTTGCCACGATCGAGTTCGCGCGCGATGCGCTGCAGATAGGGCAGGGAGAACTCGCGGTACAGCGTCGGCGAGAGCACGCCGCCCCAGGTGTCGAACACCTGCAGCGCCTGGGCGCCGGCGGCGCGCTGCGCGGCCAGGTAGGCGATGACTGCGTCGGTGACCACGCCCAGCAGCCGGTGCAGCAGCTCCGGGCGGTTGAAGGCCATCGCCTTGATCTTCGAGTAGTTGTCGCTGCCGCCGCCCTCGACCATGTAACAGGCCAGGGTCCAGGGGCTGCCGGAGAAGCCGATCAGCGGCACCGCGCCGTCGAGTTCGCGGCGGATCACCCGCACGGCGTCCATCACGTAGCGCAGTTCGGTTTCCATGTCCGGCACCGCCAGGCGGGCCACGTCGGCCTCGTCGCGGATCGGGCGCTCGAACTTCGGGCCTTCGCCCTCGGCGAAGTACAGGCCCAGGCCCATGGCATCGGGCACGGTGAGGATGTCCGAGAACAGGATCGCCGCGTCCAGCGGGAAGCGGCGCAGCGGCTGCAGGGTGACCTCGCAGGCCAGCTCCGGGTTCTTGGCCATGGCCAGGAAGCTGCCGGCCTGGGCGCGGGTGGCGCGGTACTCCGGCAGGTAGCGGCCGGCCTGGCGCATCAGCCACACGGGCGTGCGGTCCACGGGCTGCCGGCGCAGGGCGCGCAGCAGGCGGTCGTTGGCGAGGGTTTCGGACACGTTGAACCTTGGACTTGGGAAAGGGCGGGTGGCCGTCAGGCGCCGCGTGGCGCTTCGGCGCCGCTGACGAACATCACCTGGAAGCCGCGCTTGAGCTGGGCGTCGCGGGCTTTCTCGAAGGCGGCGGTGGCCTCTTCCTGGAGCAGGTACTGCTCGCGCCGCAGTTGCGACTTGCCGCCGATCTGGCCGCTTTCGCGAAGCAGCTCCCAGCCGCCGAACAGGTCCGGCTGCAGGGTCAGCTGCAGGTAACGGGGGGCTTCGCCCGGCGCCGGGCGCTGCTGCAGGAGGATGCGCATGGCCGACATTGTAGCGGGGGCGGTGGGGAAGGCCGTATGGGGGGAGCTGGCCCTGTGGGGCCCAGTCGCTCTGACGGGAAGGCGGTGGACGTCCTCGGCCGGGTGAAGGCCGGCGCTTCTAACGGCAGTGCGAGGAGAAGCCCCTCTCCCCCCGGGAGAGGGATTGGGGAGAGGGCAGGTGTGCCGACGCCGCTGGGCTCCCGACCCTCTCCCCCCGCCCCTCTCCCGGTGGGAGAGGGGAGATCGAAGCCATACCCCCGCGCTGCCGCGGCTCCGTCCGAAGCCGGCCACCGGAAAGCCAGCGCTCCACCCGACAGCTCGCAGTGCGGTGAGTCACCCGGCGCATGGCGACGCGCGAGCCGTCGCCAGCGCCCTGGTTCATTCCCGGGCGTCGCGCTGTCCCGGCTCCGGCCAACGCCTGAGCTTCACCGCCAGCCCGCTCAGCCCGCCAGCAGCTCCAGCACCTTGGCCTCGTCCACGTCGGGGACGACCACGGCCTGGCCGAGGCCATGCCAGAGGACCAGGCGCAGGCGGCCGGCGAGGTTCTTCTTGTCCAGGCGCATGCGCGCCAGCAGCGCTTCGGGAGCCAGGCAGGCGGGGATCCGGGTGGGCAGGCCGCAGGCCTGGAGCAGGCGTTCGAGGCGGTCGGTGTCGGCGTCGGAAGCCATGCCGAGGCGGGCCGAAAGGCGTCCGGCCAGGACCATGCCGACCGCGACCGCCTCGCCATGCACCAGCGCTTCGCTGCCGCCGCCGGAATAGCCCTGCTCGGCCTCGATCGCATGGCCGAAGGTGTGGCCCAGGTTGAGCAGGGCGCGCTCGCCCTTCTCCAGCGGGTCGCGCTCGACGATCCCCGCCTTGTGTTCGCAGCTGCGCGCGATCGCCTCGGCCAGCGCGGCGTCGTCGCCGGCCAGCAACGCGGCGTGTTCGCGCTCCAGCCAGGCGAAGAATTGCGGATCGCGGATCGCGCCGTACTTGATCACCTCGGCCAGGCCCGCGCGCAGTTCGCGGGCCGGCAGGGTGCGCAGGGTGGCGGTGTCGGCGACCACCGCGCGCGGCGGGTGGAAGGCGCCGACCAGGTTCTTGCCCTGCGGGATGTCGACCGCGGTCTTGCCGCCGACCGAGGAGTCCACCATGGACAGCAGGGTGGTCGGCAGCTGCACGCAGTCGATGCCGCGCATCCAGCAGGCCGCGGCGAAACCGGCCAGGTCGCCGACCACGCCGCCGCCGAGCGCGTACACCGTGGCGTCGCGGGTGGCGCCGAGCCCGGCCAGCGCCTCGATCGCGCCGGTGAAGGTGGCCAGGGTCTTGTGCGACTCGCCAGCCGGGATCACGTGCTTGGCCAGCTCCAGGTCCGGCCGCGCCGCGCGCAGCGCGGCAGCCACCGCGTCCGCGTACAGCGGCGCGACCTGGCTGTCGCTCAGCATCAGCGCGTGGCGCCCGCGCGCATGCGCGGCCAGGCGCTCGCCGTCGCCGAGCAGGCCGGGGCCGATGTTGATCGCGTAGGGATGGGAACCGCCGACGTGGACCGTGCGCACCGCGCTCATGCGGCGACCCCGTTGCCGTTCCAGCGTTCGGCCAGCTGCAGGCACAGGCGCGAGGACGCCTCCGCCGCGGTCAGGCCGTCGGTGTCCATCACCAGGTCGGCGACCTCGCGGTACAGCGGTTCGCGGATGCGCGCCAGCTCGCGCAGCACCTGTTCGCGGTCCGGGCGCTGCAGCAACGGACGGCTGCGGTCGCGGGCCAGGCGCTTGAGCTGCGACTCCAGCCCGGCGCAGAGGTAGACCACGAAACCACGTTCCTGCATCAGCCTGCGATTGCCCGCGTCGAGCACGGCGCCGCCGCCGGTGGCGACCAGCTGGCCTTCGCCGGAGAGCAGTTCGGCCAGTACCGCCGACTCGCGTTCGCGGAAACCGCTCTCGCCGACGTGTTCGAAGATGGCGGAGATGGTCGCGCCGGTGCGCTGTTCGATGGCGTGGTCGGCGTCGACGAAGCACAGGCCGAAACGCTCGGCCAGGCGGCGTCCGATCGAGGTCTTGCCGGCGCCCATCGGGCCGACCAGCACGAGGTTCGGTGCGGGATTCATGGCTGGCGATGCTAGCACCGCCGCGATGGTCACTGCTGCAACCGCGGCGCCCCTGCATACCGCGCGCCTGCACGGACCCGTGCCATGGCGTTAACGGCGCCGGCAACAGACTTTCCGCCCCGGCGCACGCGCGCCCGTCCAGCAGGAGCCATCGTCATGTCGGTCGCCAAAGTCATCGAGGTCAGCGCTTCTTCGAAGACCAGCATGGAAGACGCGGTGAAGAGCGGGCTGCGCAAGGTTTCCGAGACCGTGAAGGGGATCCAGGGCGCCTGGGTCAACGAGATCAAGGTGGCCACCGACGGCGACGGCAACGTCCTGGAGTGGCGGGTCAACATGCGGGTGACCTTCATCGTCCAGTAGTCGCCAGTCCCCGATCCGGGCAGGCGGGTACCGGATGCCGCCGCCGGCGAGGCCGCGCAGGGCCAGCCGGCGGCAAGGCATGCCGCCCCTGGGAACGATGCCGGAGATGCGGCGGCAACGCGGTAACCGCATGCCGCGGCGGCGCCGGTCAGTCCGGTTCGCCGCTCAGCTGCTGCAGTTCCATCGAGATCATCAGGTGCAGCTCGTCGAGCGTGACCTCGAGCGATGCGGAACTGCGGCGCAGGTGGATGTCCATCAGCGTGGCGACCAGGTCGCACATCACGTCCGGATCGCGCGTCCACGCCATGACCACGGCGGAATGGGTGAGTCGGTGCCATTCGGGGTCGACTGCCGGCGGCGGTTGCCAGCTCCGGCTTTCGCCCACGAAGGGCCAGATGGGGCACTCGTCCATGTGCGGCGACGCATGCCTTGCCTGCGGCAGTGTCATCGTGTCCATGGACCAGATGGTGGTAGTACAACCACCCGGGCAACCATCAGACTTGTCTGAAACTTCCAGTTCCTAGACCGTGCGCACTTTCATGTTGCGCACCCTGCACTCGACAGTGGCTTCGCTTACGACAACAGGCCGTGTTCCCGTGCGTACGCGTACAGTTCCAGGTCGCTGCGCAGGCCGAGCTTGGCCATGCCGTCCATCTTCTGCCGGCTCACGGTTTTCACGCTGCGCTCGAGCCTGCGCGCGATTTCCGACACGGTCAGGCCGGAGGTGAACAGGCGCAGCACTTCGGTCTCGCGGCGCGAAAGCGGGCCGCGTGCCGAACCGCCTTCGAGGATGGTCGCGTCGAGCAGGCGGCGGATGCCGGTGCCGAGGTAGTTGCGCCGGTGCGCGACGGCGTTGATCGCCAGGGTCAGTTCGGTCAGGGCGTCGGACTTGTTCAGCAGCCCGCGCACGCCGGTGTCGAGGATCGACTGCAGCACCGCGGCATTGCCGGCCATGGTCAGCACCAGCACCGGCAGCTCCGGCCAGCGCCGGCGCAGGCGCCCGAGCATGCTCAGGCCGTCGGCGACGTTGCCGCCGGGCATGCTGAAGTCGGTCAGCACCAGGTCGGCGGCGACCCGGTCCAGCGCGGCGAACAGCTCCTCGGGCGTGGAGGCTTCGGCGACCACGCTGGCGGGGATGTTGGATTCGACCAGCATGCGCACGCCGCTGCGCACCACCGGGTGGTCGTCGGCGAGGACGATGCGCAGGCTGCGGCGCGCGCCTTCTTCGCGCGTGGGGAGCCTGGGTGAAGGCGGGTACGGGTCCATCATGGTCCACCCTCCGTGGCGGTCGCCTGGGGATCCAGGCTGTCGAGCAGTTCTTCGAGTTCGGCGAGGCGTTCGACCAGCGCGTCGCGGCGCTCGCGGTTGCTGGCGCCGGACGGCGGCTCGCCCGTGCCGGAGTCGCCGGCCAGCAGGCGCAGCGAACCGCCGATGCGGTGCAGCAGCTCGCGCTGCTGTTCGACGTTGCCCTGCTCCAGCGAGCGGTCCAGCGCATCCATGTCCTCGCGGCTGGTTTCCAGCAGCCGCTGCAGGACCTCGCGCACCTGGCGCATCGAGCCGAACGTCTCCATCAGCAGCGCCAGCTGCCGGTAGCTGGAAGAAGCGGCGGGCGGTTCCGGCGGCGCCGGCGCCCGCGCGGCGGTCGCGCCGGCCTGCTGCAGGTGCGCGGCCAGCTGGATCTCCAGCTCGTGCAGCTGCACGGGCTTGGCGATGAAACCGTCCATGCCGGCGTCGATGCAGTACTTCACCTGGCCGGGCAGGACGCTGGCCGACAGCGCGATGATCGGTAGGTGCGCGCCGGTGCCGCGTTCCTGCGCGCGGATCCGCGCGGTCAGCGCGTAGCCGTCCAGCACCGGCATGTGGCAGTCGGTGATCAGCAGGTCGAAGCGGTCGCGCGCCAGCGCCTGCAGCGCTTCCTCGCCGTTCTCGACCAGTTCGTGTTCGTAGCCCAGCCGCTGCAGCTGGCGTGAGATCACCGCGCGGTTGATCGGGTGGTCCTCGGCGACGAGGATGCGCGCGCCGGGCACCGGCACGGGGCCGGGGTTGGCCGCCTGCGGCGGTTCGGGCGAGACCAGCCCCAGCGCGGCATGGCAGGCCTTGACCGTGGCCCGCCACAGCAGCGGCGTGCCCTGCACTTCGACACCGCCGGCCGGCAGGCCCGGCGGCAGGGGCGTCAGTGGATCGACCAGGCGGATCTGGCGCGCGCCGGCGGGGAGGCGGCCTTCCACCACGAGCGCCGCGTCGGCGACGAACAGGTGGGCATCGTCCGGGCCGATCTCGGCCAGGTCGGCGGGGGAGGCTTCGATCAGGTTGAAGCCCAGCGCCGACAGCGCATTGGCCAGCCCCTGGCCGACGTGGCGGTCGCGGGTGCACAGCAGCGCGATCCGCCCGGCCATGTCCGGCTGCGGCAGCAGCGGGCGCACCACCGGCAGCAGTACCTCGAAGGTGGCCACGGTGCCTTCGTCCTGCATGCTGACCAGCTGCAGCGACCCGTCCATCAGCCCGGCCAGCTGCCGGCACAGGGCCAGGCCCAGGCCGGTGCGATGGGCGATGCCTTCGCCGCCGTCGAACAGCGGTCGCTGCACCTGGCGCAGCCGCTCCTCGGACATGCCCGGGCCGGTGTCGGAGACGACGAAGCGCAGGCGCTGGCCTTCGGCCGTGGCCTCGGCCAGTTCGATGCGCAGCTCGACCCGACCGGACCCGGTGAAGCGGATCGCGTTGCTGAGCAGGTTGGCCAGCACCTGGCGCACGCGCGAGGCGTCGCAGCGGTGCTCGGCGGCCAGCCGCCAGTCGATGATCGAATGGAGGCGCAGGCCCTTCTCCCAGGCCTGCGGCGCGAACAGTGCCAGCACCCCGTCGGCCAGCGCGCGCAGGTTGCACGGCGCCGGATCCAGGCTCAGTTCGCCGGCCTCGATCCGGGAAAAGTCGAGAATGTCGCCGAGGATGTGCAGCAGGGTGTCGACCGAGTCCTCGAGCATCCCCAGCAGGTGCACCTGCTCCTGGTCCAGCGGCGTCTGCGCCATCAGTTCGACGATGCCCAGCGCGCCGGCGATCGGGGTGCGGATCTCGTGGCTCATCATCGACAGGAAGCTGTCGGTGGCGCGGGCCGCGGCCTCGCCCGCCCGGCGCGCGTCGTGCAGGGCGGTGACGTCGGCGAGGGTGCCCAGCACCAGGCCGGC
>Ga0182737_1001590_pt1 | contig 21557 bp, 18 predicted proteins | sample eDN5th30CBELigOP_FD_128878 | JGI IMG/M metagenome (GOLD analysis project Ga0182737, IMG submission 128878) | Enriched Organic Plus compost microbial communities from Emeryville, California, USA - eDNA 5th pass 30_C BE-Lig OP (version 2) (version 2) ...
AGCAGTCGCCAGCCGGCTGCGCGCTCCTCTGCAGTCAGCGTGTTGTGCTGCGCGGGTCCGGACGCCTTCGGCTGTTGCGCATCGCACACGGCCGCAACGAGAAGCAGCGGAGCCCAGAGCAGTGCGCGCGCTGCAACACGCGCCCATCGATGCTGCCGCTCATGCGCTGCGACGTGCGCAAATCGATGCTGTGTCATACGCGCAGCCGCGGGCGTATCAGAACCAGAACCGATCCGCAGAACCCGATGCATCATACCGACCAGCCTGCGCGGTACTCGCGCGTCAGATACTGGTTGGCATCCGGCACGTTCGTGATGCGCATCTTCTCCGCGTCGTACAGGATTTTCTTCCCCTGGCCGGCGCGCAGCGCGACGATGCCGAGCAGCATGTTCTCAGTGAGTGGCGCCGCGTACTCGAACGGGGAGGTCGCCTGCCCGTTCCCCTTGCATGCGTTCACCCAGTTCATGTGGTGCGAGCCTTCGATGCGCGGGTACGTCTCGGGAACTCTCTTCGCGGCATCGTTCAGCGATTCGGGGAAGAGCTTCGGGTTGCCTCCGTACGTGCCGTGCATGAGGATGCCCTTCTCCCCGACATAGATGACGCCGCCTTCGCGCGAGAGCGGCACATCGTCCGGCAATAGATGCGGCCGTTTCGGCATCAGGCCGCCATCGTACCAGCTCAGCTTGACCGGTGGTTGCGAACCACGCGCGGGATACTCGTAATGCGCGCTCATCGCGAGCGGATAGCAGAACGGATTGTCGGAAGGCCCGCCCCATGGTGTCGATGTCGCTTCGACCTGCGTCGGATAGGTGAGCCCGAGTGCCCAGTACGGGTGGTCGATCAGGTGTGCGCCCATATCGCCCAGCGCACCCACGCCGAACGGCACCCAGCCTCGCCAGTTGAACGGATGGTAGACCGGGTGGTACGGCACATCGTCGGCAACAGGACCGAGGTACAGGTCCCAGTTGAGCCCCGCGGGTTTGGTGAAACTGCCGCCCATCGCCGAGGCGATCGTTTCGTTAATCGCCCGGCGATTCCAGTTCGTGGTCACGCTGGATTTGCGCAGCAGTTCGGTCGCCGACATCGGTTGCGGAATTCCCTGCGGCCAGATCGGGCGGTCGGTCCATACGTGGACTTCGTGCACAGGACCGATAATACCGGCCTGGATCCATTCATTGATCAGCCGCGCTTCCTTGCTCGAGTGGCCCTGGTTGCCCATCTGTGTGACCACACCGGTTTCCCTGGCCACGCGCTGCAGCACACGTGATTCGTGAATCGACCAGGTCAGCGGCTTCTGCACGTAGACGTGTTTGCCGAGCTGCATCGCGGTTTTCGCGATCGCGGCATGCAGGTGGTCGGGCGTCGCAACCACGACTGCATCGATGTCCTTCTGCTTTTCGAGCATGATGCGGAAATCGGTGTAGCGCGTCGCCGCCGCAAACTTCTTCTCGAGCTGCTGACCTTTCGGACGGGGCGTGCCGTCGCGCTCCCTGAGCTTGTTGCGGACCATCCGCTCGGAGAATGCAAAATCGACATCGCAGATCGCGACCAGGTTCTCGCTCAGCATCTCCTCGGCATTCTCGACGCCCTGCTGTCCCATGCCGATAACAGCGATGTTCAGCACGTCACTTGGCGCGCGATAGCCGCGACCGCCGAGTACATGACGGGGCAGCACGGTTGCACCGAAAGCCATCATCGCACTGTTCGCAACGAATTCGCGCCGGCTGATCCCGCTGGACATAGAGGAAGCTCCGGTCAAAAAGAGGTTGGATCCGGGCAGTATACCGTACTGCCCGGAGAGTGGCCAGATGTGCGTTGAAATATCAGTGATGGGAGGCGTGGCTGTGACCGGCGTGCGCCCGTTGCGGCGCCGAGATGACGTTGGCGAGGTCGGTTGCGTAGTCGGTGTTCTGGCGATCGAACGATGGGAAACTCCCGCGCACCAGCGCGATCCCGCCGATTACGCCCATGCCACCGTGCAACGTCGGTTCGCTTGTTGAGTTCTGGTACTCGACGACAGCGCGGTAGCGATGGTTCGCATGCAGCAGGATCCCGCCGCGTTTCCACGCCATCGTGCGGGACACGCCCTGTACGCGTCCGTCGACTTCGTCGAGATGGGCGGACCAGAGCACGTCTCCAGTGGTCACATCTTCGAGGCGAAGCATGCGCGCATAGTCGTGGACGTGCCCACCGATCGCGAGGATACGTGCATCCGTTGCGGGCGAGCCTTCCCACGCCTTGATCGTCCGGCCGGGCGGCACCGGAAAATCCTTCTCGCCGACCGGCCCGGCCACGTCGAGGTGAAACGGAAACACTGACAGCGGCTGGACCGCGCGTTTGTACGGCGTGAAATCGAGTCGCAAATGCAGATATGCGGAATCAATCGACTCGACACCGGGATTCGCGAACATCGTGACCAGCAGGAACCGGGTGTTGGATTGCAGCGGGTATCCCACGAACGCGGGAAGTTGTTGTCCCTCCGTTTCCCGCCCGAACGCGAGCACACGCCGTGCGACGGGCGAGAACAGTTCGCGCCGATCCGGATCGATCAGATTGAAATGATGCAGCAGATCCGGCGAGTACACCCGGCCGCGTGCGTTGCGAATTTCCCAGTCGAAGCCGTGCAGCCAGCCGTGCACCGGCAGTTCGGCGAGTTGAATCGGCAGCCGCAGGCCGGGCAGTCCGGCTGGCAACGCAACCGGTCCGACCGTGAACTCGATCCTGTTTGCAACCGAGTCGATCGTGACTGTGACCAGATCCGTCTCCACATCTGCGATCGGTGGCCGGTCCGTCAGCCCGAAGTCTTCAACCGGAAAATCACGGCGGCTGGCGAATGCGGCGAGGACTGCCGACATCACCACACCGAATGCAAGGATCCGCCGCTTCACGCGCATCTCTCCCTGAACGAGGAACGATGCGGAGGGGTCATTCAAGCCGCGCGCCGAACAGTGCTTCATACGGCCACGGCCGCCGCAGATCGCGGGTCTGTCGTCAGTTCGTCTTGCCCTCATCCCCGCGCATCTGGCGCGGCAAGGCAGGATAGGTTGATCTTACGCGGGGCAGCCGATGCTGGCGGCTGTAACGTGGCCGACACACCAGAGGCAAAATGCGGAGTATAGCTGGAGCAATTCTGCTCGTTTGCATCGTCGCGAACCATGCGCAGGCACAGGACAATTTCGGCGCGGGGACCGGCCCGCTGGTGAAGCTCCTGGCCGGCAGTACACGCGCAGTCGGAATGGCCAACGCCGTGCCGCTCAGCGCCATCGACTCGGACATCGTTTTCTATCATCCCGCACTGCTGACAGGCGCCAGCGGGTGGTCGGGCGCGGTACAGCGGTTCGGGGCCCAGACGCTGACGACATTCTCCGCCGCCGCAAGTGGCGGGATCGGCGTCGGCATACGCGTCCTCGAATACACCGCGCCCGCAGCAAGCTCTGCGATCGGCTCGATCCCCGACCTCGGCCGGGATAACGTGATCGGCGATCAGGCCGTCGAAACCGCGGCACGTGTGGGTTACGCTCGTACCGTATGGAAGCTTCGCCTCGGCGCGGCGGTCCAATATGCACGCCATTTCCAGGACGAATCCTCCGATGGCATGCTCACCGGCGATCTCGGCCTCACGATGAATGCGACCAACCGGTTCATCACCGCGCTGACCGTAAAGGACATCCCGTTCCACAACGGTGCGGATACGTACGATGCGCCTTTCCATGTCATGCTCGGCGCGAGCAATCGCAGTCTGCCAATCGGCCCGCTCGACCTGATCGCGTCCGGATCGATTGCGTGGGGGCCCGACCTCGATGTATTTGGCGGCGGCGGCCTCGAACTCGGGTACTGGCCGTTCTCCGGCCTCAACTTCTACGCGCGTGGCGGCGTTCGGGGCGGCAGCTACGGGCGGGTCACTGCGGGCGGCGGCATTTCATACCAGCGGATCTCGCTCGATTACGCGTTCGAACAGTTCGACAACGTCGCCGATGCGCATCGCATTGGACTGCGTCTGCGCTGAGGTTTGTTGTCAGCCGGACCGTTCGACTGCATTCCTCTGCTGGCCTGCCCCGTGTGCGCGGCGCCGCTTCACCAGAGCGACCGCGCACTCCGCTGCCCCAATCGCCACTCGTTCGATATCGCCCGCGAAGGCTACGTAAACCTGCTTCCCACCGGCCACGGCAAATCCGGCATCACCGGTGACAGCGCGGAAATGGTCGATGCCCGACGACGCATTTTTGCGCGCGAGTTTTTCGCCCCGCTTGCCGAGCGGCTCGCGGCCATAGCAGCCACTGTTGAGCCTCGCACGGTGCTCGATGCCGGCTGCGGGACCGGCTACTACCTGGATTACCTGCACAATCGGCTGGTCGGCGATGCAGAGCAGGGAACCGGGGAAACACGAGAGCGTTGCTGGATCGGCACCGATGTGTCAAAACCCGCGATCCGTCGAGCCGCACGCGATCACCGCGACCTGCTGTTCCTGCTCAATGACATCAAACACAGGCTCACCATTCAGGGCGGTACCATCGACCTGCTGCTGAACATCTTTGCGCCGCGTAACGTCAACGAGTTCGCGCGTGTGCTCGCGCACGATGGCGTGCTGCTGGTCGTGATCCCGGCCGATGACCATCTCAGGGAACTGCGCGCACGGTTCGACCTGCTCGACATCGGTGCAGAGAAGCGCGAGCGAACCATCGACCAGCTCGCAGCGCAATTCACGCTCGAGTCAGACGAGGAACTCGCTTACAGCATCGTGCTTGGTGAGGGAGATGCGGCTGACCTGCTGCGGATGACGCCCAACTACTGGCACCTGCCGCCTGAAGTATTTTCTGCCGCTGAAGAACTGAAGGGATTGGCGGTTTCGATGGGATTCCGAATCCTGAAGTTTCGAAAGCGCGGCTGACGAATCTCTCCGTCAGCCGCGCTCCACGCTCTGAACCTTCGCTGCAGACCTACTGTGATCCCGCGACCATGAACGCAGGATCCAGCTTCGAAAACCCGATGTCATCCAGGACCACGGTGCCCGCGACCGTTGGTCTGAACACGAACCTGACCTCACGCAACTGAGCCGGGTTGAAGCCGGACTGGCCGGTGAAATCGGCGAGCGGGATGGAGTAGCTCTGCAGCACCAGCTCGTACATCGTGGCGAAGCGCTCCTTATCCCGCCCGGCAACGCGCAGCACCTTCACGTCGAGCGGCCGGCGGATCGCGCCGTAGCGACTCAATCGCACGCTCGACGTTGCGCCTGCTGCATCGACCATCTGAATCTCGATGTCGATGCTCGTAGTATCGCGTCCGGGCTTCCGAGGCGCCGGTTTCGGTGCGGGTTTCTTCTGGCTGGCGGTGCTGTCCTTCTTTGTGCTGTCGGGCGGAGCGCGCCGCGGGCCGGGCTTGTCGTTGGTCGGCGCCATCAGGAACGAGAGCGTCGAGTTCTGGTCGATGCGCAACGCACTCACGGCCGAATCGCTCAACGTCATCGTATAACTCGCGGGTGGGCCCATGCGCGTGGTATCCTCGCCGGCGATGCGGTTGTTCCACCCCAGCCAGACCGCCTGGTTGTTCTGCGGGTCGCGCTGCCCACCTGCACGGGCGTTCGACCGGTACACGAGCGGGCCTTCCTTCCACGTGGAGAGGCTGTCGCCACGCAGGCGAACACCTGCCATGCTGCCCGAGAGTACATCGACATCTTCCTCGAAATCAGCGATCGACCGGTAGTTGCTGTCTTCGAAGCGCGTGATGTACATCGTCTTTGGCAGCCAGTCCGCCGCGACGCGATGATCGCGGAAGAGCGGGAGATAGCGCTTGTCGTCGCGGAGCGTTGCATCGAGGAACGCGGAGATGTAGACCTTCGCGAACTCCATCTGCTCCTCGATCGGTAGCAGCCCCCTGAGGTCGAGCATGCGGCCGCTGCGCGGACCGTTGTCCTTGTTGCGCCAGACCGAGTTCCACTGCCCGTGATTCGCGCGGTACACGTACACTGCACTCTTGAAGCGCGGCACGCCGTCGGTGAATTTCACACGCTGGTACTGGCGCAGGCCGTGGAACGTCGTGACATCACCATCGTGCGAACCGTGGAACACCAGGTAATTCACGTTTTCGACCGGCTGCAGCGTTTCCGCGGGACGGTACTGTCCGTCCACCGGTGCAATGGCCACGATCGACTTGATGTCGAAGCCGTAATCGAGCTTCACGTTCGCATTGTCGGGGTAACGCGCCAGACGGTTGAAGGCGGCTGCATGGCCGACCGCTTCACCGCCGCGCGAGTGCCCCATCAGCGCAATGCGCGACATGTCGACCTTGCCGTGGAACGGATTCGCGCTGTCCGCGTTGAACTGCTTCCACGCCTTCAGGTGCTCGAGCAGCATGATTCCGCGGCCATCGTTCTCCCCCGACAACCCGTTGATGAAGTTCATGTCGACGGAAACCAGGATGTAGCCGCGGCTCGCGAGCAACTCGCCGAGGTAGTCGTAGCCCGGGTCCGAGTAGTCCTGCGGATTGTGGTTGCCGTGCACGATCAGCGCGAGCGGGAAAGGACCCGGTCCATCCGGATACCACACGCGCCCGTTCACCGGGAAATTCTTCGGCTCGAAGCCCCAGAACTTTTTCCGGTCCTTCTGCTGCGAGGCATTGATCGACACGAATTTCGAAAGGTCGACCGCTTTCGTCTTGAACGCGACCGAGTCCCTGTATTCCGGCCGCGCCTTGTCCGTCCCGCTGCCGTAGTACAACCGCCTGACTGTGAAATTGCCGGACTGCGCCGGATTCGGCGCCGCGAGCCGATGCTGGCTCAACACCCGGTCCGCATCGCTCGGCACCAGTTCCAGCGAGCCGTAGCACGCAGAACTCGCCAGAGCCAGTACGATCGCTGCCAAACGCTTCATTGCTCGTCCCGCCAGGTTTTCGAAATACGTACCTTTACTTAGCCCGCTCCGCCTTCCTGGCGCAAGCACCCCGCCCCCGCCCCAGACCCCCGCCTCGTGAAGGAAGCGATGATGGCGGCGAGGCCGATACTTCCCGTTGCAGTGGTGCTGAATACGCCAGCGGAAGGCATGGATTTCGCTCCTGCCGGGCGGTTATGGACGAGAATCTGAAGCATCAAGTCCACGAAATGCTGGACGGCGATAATCCGGTCGTAGACAGCGAACTGCTGCACGAACGGCGCTCGAGCCGGGTTGCGAGCCGCCACCCGATGATCGCGCTCAAGGCAGCGCATTCGGCGGATCGTTCCCCCATGGAGCGCTTCGCCGATACGCTCATCCGCATCGCCAGCTCGACCGCTTCGCTCGTGCTTCACATCGCCTGGTTCTCGCTCTGGATTCTGCTGAATACCGGCGTACTCGGCACGACCCCGTTCGACCCGTTCCCGTTCGGGCTGCTCACCATGGTTGTTTCGCTCGAGGCAATCTTTCTTTCGGTCTTCGTGCTGATCGGGCAGAGCAGGGAAGCGTCGATCGCCGAACTGCGGGAGGAGCTGACGCTCCAGGTCAATCTGCGGATGGAGGCCGAGGTTACGAAGACGCTGCAGTTGGTCGCGGGGCTCTACACGAGGCTCGGCCACAAGGTCGCCGAAGATGAAGAACTGCGCGAGATGATGCAGGCGCTCGATGCAGAGCTGCTCGAGCGCGAGCTCATCGCGCAGATCAGGGGCGCACAGTCGAATTCAAAAAACCGCGACTGCCAATCGTAGGATCCCGGGCTGCTTCACACCTCAATTCCTGTGTCGTTCATACAGACTGATCGCGGATTGCCTCTGTTCGATCAAAAGCTTCTCCGTGAACGGGTCAGCCATCGGTTCCTTGAAAATTCGGCGGAGCATGTGTTTTCGATTCGGTCTCAGTACAGCCGATCGAAGTGTTGACAATTTTAATTTGACTTCTGCTTGCAGCGGTGTTACAAAATCCAACGGTGGCTGGAGTCTTCGCGGTACCGGAAATGGATCAAATGTAAAAGGGAGAGGGCACATGGTTCCGTCGCAGCGAAGGAATCGGGTAGCACTGCTAATTACGGCAGTTCTTCTAACGGGTTGTGCCGAGGCGCCGTACGCGATAGAGCCGGCTTCCGAGCACGCTGTCGTTTCTGCCACAACAGCGCATGCGCATCAATTAGCGCGGTCTGTTGCAATCTCACTCCAGGATGGCAACGCGCGATTCGATCTGTATAGAAGGATGCAAAACTCCGAGGCTGCAGAAGGGAAAGTCTTTCTGTCCTCGTACCTGCGCTCCTCAGGCCTCGACACCGCCATCAGCCGCCAAGGTGTGAACTTCGTGGATTTGGCGGATAACCTGCCAGCGCTCGAGATGTACTTGCCTGTGCCTACACATAGGAAGCAATGGCAGGGCAGCGAGGATCTTCTCGTACTCGCGGTTACATCCGAAAGAGATCCCTTGCTGGCGTATGATGTACATGGAAAACCGAGGTTATTGTCTTTAGATGCCCCCCCTGCGATTCCCGTCCTGGTGATCGTACCCGCTGAAAGCTTCGATGCAAACGGAGTAATTCGGGCTAGGAGTCGTCGAGCCCAGTCTGCCACGCCCGCGGTTATAGCACTTGATCACTGCACTCCTGAGATGATCACCTGCGATCACGAAGGTGACGTTGGATGGCTACTCCCGGAGGGGGCTCTTAGTCATCGAGGAATCGGGGTTCGAGAGTGGATCAGCCATGTAAAAACGCCGAATGATCATGAACCATGGATTTTAGGAGCTCCGGAATTCACCCTGTTTGTTGCAGGCACGAGCGATCCAGACCCAGAGGCCGAGTTCGCCAATGAAATTAATATTTCAGATGACGTATGGAGCGGGTCGGATGACACAGAGAATGCAGACTGGCATGTTATCCCATCGGGGCTGCCGATGATTGATCTTGATGTCAATTACGGAACTCACATAACGGTTAAGTGCATCGAACAAGATTGGGATTCGCCCGGTACCGTAAATGTTCCGGTTAGCGGCTCTACAACGATTGAAGGAGTAACTGTCGGCTTCGAGGCTCAGTTCGCTGTGAATGGGAGTAGTGATGACTGCGGGCAGTATCTACTTGCTGTGCGCCTCAGTACAGGAGACTGGACGAGAATCCTGAATTACTATGATGCACTGGCTGGCCGCGGGTTCAATGCAGCCGGAGATCTGCATTGGGTAGGATATGGGATGCCGATGAATTGAAGGGGGCGAGCGAATGAAGTCGGTTCTCGTACTGCTTCTGTTCTTCTGCGGGCTACCAGTTGCCGCGCAGACGTCCGTTCTGCGCGGCAGAGTGGTTGATCCCGCGGGTCTTGGCATCCAGGGAGCGGTCGTTCGGGCGTTATCAACGACCCAGCAGGCGGTAACAAATCCGCACGGGGATTTTCAGTTGACTTTACCGACCGGGTCCTTTCAATTGCATGTGGCGCGGGTCGGCTACGATCCGGTTCAGGCAGTAGTAGCGGTTCCCTCCACGGACACAATCACGTTCCGACTCAGAATTTCGCCGGTGCCTTTGGCCAGCCTTGTTGTTTCGGGTCAGCGCGAATCTGCATTTCTGCAAACGGTTACGCCGGAAACCGTGCGTAAGATACCGCCGTTGGGCGAGGCAGATGTATTTCGGGCGGTGGCGGTGTTGCCATTCGCCACTCAGCCCAACGACTTGAAAGGTCGAATCCATTTCGCGGGCGGTGCGAGTGACGAAACCGGTGTATATCTCGATGGCCATCCGATGCAGGACCCCTTCCACCTAATGGGCCTGCTTGGCGCGATCAACCTCGCGGCCATCGATCACGCAGATGTTCGTATGCATCATCTCCCCGCCTGGCGAGACGGGGCACTTTCAGGCGTGATCGAACTTGAAACGGCCAGTTCGTCGACGACCCCACGGTATGAAGCAGCCATCGGATTGCTCTCCAGTTCGCTGACAACAGCCCGTACCGTCGGGCCAGTCGACTTGTTGGCATCCGGAAGAATTACTTACCTCGATAGAATCGCTCGACTTTTTCCCGACTCAACCGGTTTGATGAGCGCGATTCCCCTGTACGGATTCACAGATGCGGTTTTACGTGCGGGGTGGACAAAACGGGAATGGTCGACGCAACTCCTGGTATACACAACACGAGACTATTTCCGCGAGCGTGAACTGATCGACGAGCCAGGATACCGGCCGCTCACCTGGGGGGAAACTCTTGTCGGTGCGCGGGTGAGTCGGAGGACGGGCGCGAGTTCACTGGACTTCCACGCCTCTCTCGATCGGGCGACCAGTGAACTTGATGAGCGGCCGACTGGAAGGGAGATCGTCCTGGATACTCGCCGGGATCGAGTTTCCGCCGGAGCGAAGTACTCTTTGCGGATTGCGTCCAGTCAGCTTGCAGGTGGAGCGGAACTCGACCGTTTTGATCACACCTATGTTTGGAACGCGCGCGGACGCACGGACGAGATCTTCACGCCTCGGACGCCCGCTGCTTACTCAGGCGCCGGAAAACTTGACCTGTTTTCCATCTGGGGTGATGCCAATTTCGACCTGTCGAATAATGTTCGGCTGTCCACGGGCCTTCGTTCGACAACCAGCTCGGGGCATTGGTGGGTCGCGCCTCGTGCCGCGGTGACCTATACGGCTGGAGCAGTTCGAGTCACCTCAGCAATAAACCGACGGCTGCAGTTTGAGGCACAGCTTGAAGAGCCTCCGGAAGGGAGCATCGCGCCGCCGGTGTTTCTACTGGAATCTCCGCGCAAGGTTGATGTGGCCGCATTGTCGTTCGAGTGGCTGGACGATCTGCAGGTTGACCGATTGCCGCTGTTCCGAATCGAAGCCTTCGTTAAGCGATATTCCGATCGGACCTACATGGCTGATTCAGCGGCATTTCCGAGTTTTGAGCGGATCCGCGGATCCGCGACCGGCGCTTCGGCTTCGGTACGCGGCTCGATTTTTGGTGGATGGCTTCAGGGAACTTACCGCTACCAGCGCGTCCGAGAGGAACTGGATCAGAGATCGATCCCAACGAGCTGGGATGCGCCACATGCTGTGACAGCGATGTTTGCGGTGCCTGTGGGCGATGCGTGGACCCTGACCGCAGTTTACCAGGCACATTCAGGCCGGGCCACGACTCCGGTCGTTGCAAGGATTTTCGCACCTCAGGAAGATGCGATTGGTCGTGGTCTGACCGACCGGTATCTCATCGGAAATCGCAATAGCATTCGCGTACCGGCGTATCACCGAGTCGATCTGGGCGCGCGCCGAACCTGGAATCGTAAGAATTCGCGGTGGTCGCTTTCTGCCCAGATCATCAACGTTCTGTATCGGCAAAACGCGATTGATTACGACTGGCAGCAGTACTATGCCCGGCTGGGCCTCGGTCGATCGGATGCCGGAACATCGCGTTCAGGACTTCCAATCGTGCCTACGGTGAGCCTCGGTATCCAATGGTAATACGCGATTTGGCGGACTTTTCCCGAACGAACATCGGGATTGTATTTGCCGCAATGTTTGCCAGTGCCTGCTCGGTTCAGGATCCGCTGTTGCCGACCCGAACCGAACCTTTTCTGCACCTCGTGCTGGCACCTGACGAGCGGCTTGCGCCGATTGAGAATCCGCCGGCAGAGCAATATGCTATCCTCATGACGACGGGTTCACCGGTACTGTCACCCTGCCGTAAAGCTCAACGATTCGAAATGCGCAGGACCAGCGATGCTGCGCTGTTCGGATGGCGCGCAAACGGGAATTGCCTCTCGGTTATGGCTGGTGAACACGTAGATGTTTTCAATCACGCGAACTATTACCTGCCCGCATCGCCGGGGCCGGACAGCGCGGGTTCGCTTGAGTTGATGCCCGGGACCGAGTATGCGTTACGCATAGAGACCGACGGCTTTGTTTTAAACGGCCGTACAATGATCCCGGAAAGTTTTTCGATCCGCCTTGATGGAGCAGGCGATGCGAGGCGAGTTGTCTGGCCACGAGTGCGTGGAGCTGCCGGTTATTTTATCCGGGTGAATTCGGGAACCAGGGCGGTGCCGCCCAGGCTGCAGACGGATACTACATTCCCTCTGGATCTACAGCATGGCACTGTGAAGGTTACCGCCCTTGATCCGAACCTGTTCACGTATCAACTCGATAAACAACAAGGGCGGGCAGGCATCGACGCAGGTTTCGGTGTTTTTGGTGCGATGAAATCCGCAAGCTTGTCGTTCTGATTCAACTCACTACCGAGTTCAAACAGTACGCGCCAGGTCGACAGAGGCACGGCCGGAACCCCGCTTCTTCGTACTGCGACTGGATGAACGGTTCGCACAGATCAGCCAGCAGCTTGTAGTAGCGCGGATCATCGTGGGGCACCGGAACACGAACGAACCGCAGCCCTCGTGCTTCGGCCTGTTCCTTCAACTCGTGGTCGAGTTCTGCCAGCGTTTCGGATTGCTCGTGCATGAATGTGCACGGATCCACCACCACCGTATCCGCGTCGATATTCGCGATCACTTCGGTGATGTCGGGCTGCGTCCACTCGATCGGCCGGTTGGAGTGGTTCTGGTAGCCGAGCGCGTAGTCCTGGACATCGAGTTCGCGCGCGATCGCAGCGATCGCATGTTCGACGTACAGCACGTACCGGCTCCCCTGTCGGACGTAGTGCATCGGCGTGCCGTGCGCCGAGAACACCAGCTTTGTTCGTGGTTCGGAGAGGTCGACGTTGTTCTCGATCAGCGTGCGCCGGATCACAGCCGCGCGAATCTCGATGTACGCCGTATGGGTATGCCAGCCGGTGATTTCGCACACGGGCACGTCCCAGTCGAGCGCTTCCATGGCACGTCGCATCTGCGCGAGCGCGGCAACGGTCGTGGTCGGCCCGCAGATCGGGTAGGCCGGCAGCCCAATCACCATTTCCGCACCATCGTCGCGGGCACGTTTGACCGCGTCCTCGATGCTCGGATCGGTGAACTGCATGCCGACGTAGCTGTACGCGTCTTGACCACGCGCACGCAGTTCACGCTCGACCGCATGCGCTTCCGCTCGCGCCTGCGCATTGTTGGGCGATGTGCCGATCAACTGGTACTCCTCGATCAGCCCCGGCGCCCGGCGAACCGCGAGTTCGTGGGCACGCGCCCGCATCTCTTCGTCTGTCGCCTTCGCGCCAAGCGTCGAATTGCCCAGCATGAAGATCTTCTCGAGGTACGGCACCACCTCTTCCACGGTGGCGTGTTCGGGTTCGCCGAAATTCAGAACCATCACGGCGACTTTCATGCGCCTGCTTTCTCTGCTTCGTATTCATGGACAAAGTCGACCAGCGCCTTGATCACGTTGTGATCCGTGCCCGGCAGCAGACCGTGTCCGAGGTTGAAAATATGCCCGGGTCGTCCTTCAACCCGGTCGAGGATGTCCTTCGCTTTGGCGAGCGTGACATCGCGTCCGGCGAGCAGCACGGTCGGATCGAGGTTGCCCTGGATCGCGCGCTCGCCGACCAGGTCCCACGCCGCATCGATCGGCAGCCGCCAGTCGACCGAGATGCAGTCCCCGCCCGCTGCGGAAACCAGCGGCAGCAGCGCGGGATTCCCGGTGTAGAAGTTGATGACCGGGACGCCGGCGTCCTGCATCGTGCGGATCAGCTTTTCGTTGTGCGGCAGCACGTAGCGCTCGTAGTCCTCGAGGCCGAGACTGCCCGCCCAGGAGTCGAAGACCTGCACGGCCCCCGCGCCGGCCTCGAACTGCGCAATCCCGAAGGCTGCGAGATGTTCGACCCAGAATTCCGCGAGTCGGTGCCACGCCTCCGGGTGTTGCCAGATGAATCGCTTGATCTCTTCCTGGTGCCGCGTGCGTGAACCCCGGATCAGGTACGAACACAGCGTGAACGGCGCGCCGATGAAGCCGAGTACCGGCACATCGATGCGTTGCACGAGCAGCTTGATCTGCTCCATGCTCCAGGCAAGCGTTAGGTTGGGATCGAACGGGGTGAGTCGATCGATGTCCGCCGGCGCCTCGATCGGGTTGTCCACAACGGGGCCGATGCCAACTTCCATGCGGACGTTGATGCCGGCTCCGAAGAAGGGCGTCACCAGGTCGTTGTACAGCACCGCGGCATCGACCGGAAAGTATTCGAGCGGCAGCGCCGTGATCTCGGCGGCAGCAGGTGGATCTCGCAGAATCGCGAGCATTTCGCGGTCGGCTCGCTTCTCGCGATATCGGGGCAGCGATCGCCCGGCCTGCCGCATCAACCAGATTGGGGTAGTATCAGTTTTCTCGCGCTTCAGCGCGCGCAGGATTCTGTCGTTCTTCACAATCGGTCCTCTCAGGAGGCCCCAAGCTACCAAGACTGTGGCCGCTTTGCGAGCCGCAGCCATGCAATGGAGACAGGAACATGCCATTCCCCGAGATGATGGTCGCGCCGATGCGGCGTGAATTGACTTCGCAGGGATTCGAGGAACTTCGCACTCCCGAGGACGTGGATCGTGTGCTTGGTGAGAAGCAGGGCACCGTACTGGTTGCGGTCAACTCGACCTGCGGCTGTGCCGCCGGCCGCATGCGCCCGGCCCTGCTGGACGCGCTTCAGCGCGCCAGTAAGCCGGATCGTCTGACCACCGTCTTCGCCGGTCAGGACCTCGAGGCCACCCAGCGCGCCCGCGACTACTTCACCAACGAGCCGCCCTCTTCCCCAAGCATCGCGATCATGAAGGACGGCGAACTCGTATACATGATGCCGCGCGCGCTGATCGAACGCCGCACCCCCGACATCATCGCCGACGACCTGGTCGAAGCGCTCAACCGCTTCTGCTGAAAAAAACGCTCTCGCTCTCGCTATCGCTTTCGCTCTCGAATCCGTCCCGGCCTGGTCCGGCGAACTGCCGAAAGCGAAAGCGAGAGCGTTCACCCCGAGCCGTTTCCGCGCCCGCGCCCGCGCCCCGCGCCCGTCACTCCCAGCGCGAGAGCGGCCGCACGAAGCGGTACAGAATGCGTAGCACAAGAAAAGCCGCGACCGCGGCGAGGCCGGCGACGAACCCCCACCACAATCCTCGCGCACCGAGTTCTGTTCGGAAGCCGAGCAGCGCGCTGATGGGCATGCCGATCAGCCAGAAACCGACGAGTCCCGCCAGCATTGGAACACGCGTATCGCCGATGCCGCGCAGCACGCCGGTGCCGACGACCTGCAATCCATCGAAAATCTGGAACACGCCTGCGATCTGGATGAGCACCGTCGCGAGCGCGAGCACTTCAATGTCGGTCGTGTAGACTCCGGCGAGCAGATGCGGCGCGGAGAGGAACAGGCACGCTGTGAGCATCATGAACCCGGCGCCGCTGAGCAGCGAGGCACCCGCGGCGCGACGGGCGGCATCATCGTCGGCGCGTCCCACGGCTTGCCCGATGAGCACGCTGCCCGCCTGCGCGACGCCCATCGGCACCATGAAGGTGAGCGAGGCGAGGTTGATCGCGATCTGGTGGCTTGCAATTTCGATGGTGCCGAGCAGTCCCATCAGCAGCGATACCACGCCGAATGCGCTGTACTCGAGCAGGCTGTGCATGCCGATGGGCGCGCCGAGGCTGAGCATGCGCTTCAATGGTGCGAATGCGATTGCGGTGCGGTCGAACGGAGTGAGCAGCGGCCGCAGGTCGCGCCAGGCGAGCACGAACAATCCCGCCAGCATAACCCATCGGCTGACGGTCGTCGCCCACGCAGCACCGGCAACACCCATCTGCGGCATTCCGAGCTTCCCGAAAATCAGCACCCAGTTCAGCAGCACGTTCGCGATATTGGCGACCACGATCGTGATCAGAATCGCGCGCATCCGGGTCATCGACTGCAGCGTCTGGCGCAGCACCGTAAACAGCAGCAGCGGCAGCAGCCCGGGAATCAGGATGCGATCATAGAGCGCGGCGAGCGGGACGATTTCCGCCGGCTGTCGCGCTGCGCGGAGCACCGGTTCGGCGAACAACAGGAACACCGATCCGAAAATCGACAGCGCGAAAGCGAGTACAAGCCCGCGCTGGACCGCGCGGCGGATCGCGGGGTTATCGTTCGCGCCGACCGCCTGCGAGACGAGCGGGTCGAGCGCCATCAGCGAACCCATCGCGAAGATGGCGGCGATGAAGAAGTAGACGTGCCCGATGGCCGTCGCAGCGAGCGCTTCGGCGGAAAGCCGGCCGACCATGATCGTATCGACAACGCCCATCACCATGATGCCGAGTTGCACCCCAACAATCGGCAGTGCGAGTCGCAGCAATTGCCGCAGCTCGACACCGCCGGGACGGAATCGGTGCAGTGTACCCGGCCCTGGTGCAAGGGCGATTGGTTCAGAGATCGAACTCATTCAGAGCTTGTGCAGTTGCGTAGTTGCGTAACGGAGTCTCAGTTTTATCCGCCTATGAGAGCACCGCTCATTGGTATTGTTATGGGATCGCGCTCGGACTGGGCGACCATGCAGCATGCAGCCGAGACACTGGCAGCCCTCGAAGTACCCTTCGAGCAGCGTGTTGTGTCCGCGCATCGCACACCCGACCTGCTGTTCGAGTACGCCGCCTCGGCGGAACAGCGAGGCCTCGAACTCATCATCGCCGGCGCCGGCGGCGCTGCCCACCTTCCGGGCATGCTCGCCGCGAAAACGGTGCTGCCTGTACTCGGCGTGCCGGTCGAATCGAAGGCGCTCAACGGCCTCGACTCGCTGCTCTCGATCGTCCAGATGCCCGCCGGCATCCCCGTGGGCACCCTTGCAATCGGGCGTGCCGGCGCGGTGAATGCCGCGTTGTTAGCGGCCGCGACGCTCGGTAGCAAGTATCCACAGTTCCGTGAGGCGCTCCGCCGGTTCCGTGAGCAGCAGACCGAATCGGTACTGCAGCACCCGGACCCGGCCGAGCCCGTTTGAGTGCAGCATTGATGAGTTCCAACGCGCAGCCCATTCCTGTTTTGCCACGCGCCGGCGTACTCGGCGGCGGACAGCTTGGCCGCATGCTGTCGCTGGCCGGCTACCCGCTTGGGATTCGACTCCGTCACATCGGTGGTCCCGACGATACCTCGGCCGGAGAAGTCGCCGAAGAAGTCAAAGCCGGGTACGACGACCGCGAAACACTCGCGCGCTTCGCGAACGGGCTGAACGTCGTCACCTACGAATCCGAGAACATCCCGCTCGAGACTGCCGAGTTCCTCGCCCAGCGAGTCTCACTGCAACCGCCGATCGCCGCACTGGCCGCGAGCCAGGACCGGCTCCACGAGAAGCGCTTCTTCGAATCCGTCGGCGTGCAGACCGCACCGTATGCACAGGTCGACTCGATCGAAAACCTGAACCGTGCACTCGCGCGGATCGGCACGCCCGCGATTCTGAAGACGCGCCGATTCGGCTACGACGGCAAAGGTCAGGCAGTGATTCGCGATGAAGCGCACGCGGCCGATGCGCTCCATCAACTCGGTGGTACGAATCTCATCCTCGAAGGCTTCGTCCGGTTTGAACGCGAACTCTCGATCATCGCGGTGCGCAGCACGAATGGCGAAACCCGGTTCTATCCGCTGGTCGAGAACCACCACGAGGCGGGCATCCTGCGCCTCTCAATCGCGCCCGCACCGGAGCTGACACCGGTATTGCAGCAGCAGGGTGAAACCATCGCGCGGCGCGTACTCGAACAGCTCGACTATGCAGGTGTGCTCGCGATCGAGTTGTTCCAGGCTGGCGACCAGTTGCTCGCGAACGAGATGGCGCCGCGTGTGCACAACTCCGGACACTGGACCATCGAAGGTGCCACGGTCAGTCAGTTCGAGAACCACCTGCGCGCCATCCTCGGACTGCCCCTCGGCGAGACCGATGCGATCGGGTACTCCGCGATGGTGAACGTGATCGGGACGATCCCCGCGCTGGCCGCCGTGCTAGCGTTCCCGGAAGCGCATCTGCACCTCTATGGCAAACAGCCGCGCGCGAATCGAAAACTCGGTCACATCACCGTCCGCGGGGATGACCCGGTGCGCGTCCGGGCGACTGCCGAAAAATTACGCGAGATCGTACGCACGTAGGCTGGACGGCGATGCAATAAAAAAGGCGTCGCCCGCGAGCGACGCCCCTACCGCACATGGCAGTGCAGGCTACGCTTTGCGTTTGCCGTCGAATGCCCCGCTCATCCCCGCATAGCTCCAGCTTCCGGAGAACTCGTTCGAGTTCTTGAACTCCATCGTGAACCCGAGTTGCCCATCCGGCATATTCCCGGTCATCGTCACGCGCGAACCCTCGACCGTTACCGAACTGATCGGGATATCGCCGGTCAGATCGGTGCTGACTCGCGCCACCAGCTTTCCTTCGGTCGTTCTGCTGATGTTGATCGTGCCCGCAACGCTCTGCCCATCCACGACGGTTGCGAATTCGTAATTGCCGACCGGTTCGAGCGCCCCCATGCGCTGTATTTGCGGCTGCGGGTCCGTACGTGTCGGCGGCAGCAGCGGCGAATCGGGTTCAGGGTTGCTCGCGCACGCGGAAATACCGAAGAACAGCACCGGGAACAGAAAGGATCGCTTCATCGCTATCTCCATGAACGTTTGACGGGATTGAAGATGGGCACGCCTGTGTGCGCCAACAAGGGCTGCATTCATCTGCGTCGAGTCGTGCGGTCCGGTGCAAACCTCTATCCGGGCCGGTCGAACTTCCCAGCGGTTGCGCTGTTCTGCGCGTCTGGGAGGTTGAACGGTTCGTATCGGCTCAAATTCCCAGGCGCGAAGCGTCCGGGTTGACGATTTCGCGATTGTGCGGTTCAGGTCGGCACAGCATCCCAAACGCCGCGGAACGCGCAGCGCGCGGGAAGTTGAACGGCGCGATGCCGAGGTGGATCGCCCACTCACACCGGAATGCCCTGGCGCGTGGGAAGTCGAACGGCGCGACGCCGAGGCGGATCGCGCAGGTGCGAGTCGCGGGTTGTGGGTTGCGGGTTGCGGGGTTGCGGGGTTGCGGGTTGCGCACCGTCGAACTTCCCAGCGGCTGCGCTGTTCTGCGCGTTTGGGAGGTTGAGCGGTTCGTATCGGCTCAAATTCCCAGGCGCGAAGCGTCCGGGTTCACGGTTTTGCGATTGTGCGGTTCGGGCCGGCACTTCATCCCAAACGCCGCGGAACGCGCAGCGCGCGGGAAGTTGAACGGCGCGATGCCGAGGTGGATCGCCCACTCACACCGGAATGCCCTGGCGCGTGGGAAGTCGAACGGCGCGACGCCGAGGTGGATCGCCCACTCACACCGGAACGCCCTGGCGCGTGGGAAGCTGAACGGCGCGACGCCGAGGTGGATCGCCCACTCACACCGGAACGTCCTGGCGCGTGGGAAGTCGAATGGCGCGACGCCGAGGCGGATCGCGCGGGGCGGGTCGTGGGTCGTGCACGTCGAAGCTGCGCGTCAACGGAGGTGCGATTCCTCAGAGAGGCGTCGGCAGCGCGACCAGCACAGCGGTGATCAGCAGGACAAGCGCCGCCAGCGCGAACTCCGTTGTTGCCGAGACCCGCAACGTGCCTGATCCCGTCGAGTCCCCCAGTCGGGGCCGTACCCGTCGCCAGTTGAACGCGCCGAGGCTCATCACGGCGAGCACAGCGAGCAGTTTGAAGAGTACCGCCTGACCGTAGGCAGTGCTCCACAATTCCGGGAACGATGGGATATGGAAGAAGGCGCCTGCGACTCCGGTGGACGCGGCGATAGCCGCGCCGATCAGCGCCACGGGCGAGAACGTCGCAACGGTAACCGCGAGGGCCTCGTGATTGCCCGAACGCAACGCGAGCGGCAGTGCGACGAGCAGAAGCATCGCCAGCGAGCCGATCCACGCGGCGGCCCCGAATACGTGTAAGGCATCGAGAACGATCGGCAGAACGGGACGTCCGGTAACCGCGGCCGCGTGGCCCGAAAGTCCGGGCGAAACCGCTAGCGCAATGGCGGCACCCGCGCAGACCAGCCAGCCGATCGCGCTGCGCGCCGGCCGGAGCAGCAGCCAGGCAAAGCAGAACGCCAGGGCAGCACCCACCTGCAGCAGCCACCCGCGCCCCCACGCCGTATCCAGAACCGACGCCAGAAAAGCGGCGTCCAGCCCGAGCCGATCTCCGTGCAGCGCCGCCGATTGCAGCAGCAGTCGTGGAATCGCGGCCAGGAACGCCAGCGCGCTCGCAATGATCGCAACAATGCGCGTGCGCTGTGCACCGGTCGCCCAGAAGTCGTCGTGAATCGGCGCAGTCCGTTGTGCATGGGAGAGGATCACCAGGAAGGCCAGACTGCCGATCACCAGCACGATCGAGGCGAATGTCAGAAACCGCGTGGCGACCCACGTACCCGAAGTGTATCGATCCCGTGATTCGGTGACGGGCAGCGTCGGTTGCGGTGGGGCAGTTGTGGCCTTCGTTGTCGCCGCGACCTCCGGCTCCGGGTCGGCTGCGACCAGAAAGCCGAAGCTGCCGTCGACCACGTGTCCGTCCGCTCCCGCCGTGCGCCAGCGAACCGTGTATTCACCCCGGTGGAGTGGTGCTGACAACTTCAGCACGAATGAGGTCAGTGTCGAATCGGAAGGCTCAGCACCCTGGGCAATTATGGCACCCGTCCCGTCGACGAGTGTGAGCGTGGTGAAACGCAGGTCCACTCGCTGCGTGAAAGTCACGCGCACGTCGTGCAGTGGCGTGAGAACGGTATCGCCCCGGGCGGGCGTGGATGAACGCAACTGCAGGTGGGCACCCGCGCTACCCGGTACGAGCAGCGCTACCACAGCCAGAATTGCAAACAGTGCCAGAATCCGCTTCAATGCTGATGTCCTTCCTGCGTCCCGCGATCGCCTGTATCCGACGCGCGGCCGCGGAATCACTCCCGCTCCGGCCTGAGTAGCCAGGACCGCAAACCTATTATACAGCCGTTGCCGCCCTGAATCACCAACCCGGACGCGAGGACATCACGACAAAGGTTACCGACGGATGGGCAGGTCACCCTCGAGCAGCGTCGACGGCCCGAAACTCGGCTGACCCAGCGGACCCGCATCCACGGTTATCGTACCTTCCATCCGGTACCCAACCGACGAGCGCGTCAGCAGTCGCGCCGCCACGTCCGCGAGCCCCGGGAGATCCGAAAAACTGATCGAGAGATCGAGCGGAATGATCGTGTCCTGATTCGCCTGCAACGGCAACCCGAGCGGCAAATTCACTTCGGCGGTACGCGTGCCTTCAAGATACAGGTCCCCCGCCAACCGGCTCAGCGTCAGCCCCAGCGTATTGGGATTCTCGACCCGCGTCCAGATCCGCAGCGCTGCCCCTCCCAGCGGCCGCTGGCTCGATGGGCCCAGCAGCCGTAACTCCGTCTGCCGGCCACTTGCCTGCGAAAACCGCGGCGCCTGCAGAATCTCACGGAGCGATTCCAACGCCGCACACCCCCCGACAAGCACGACTCCAAGCAGCACCGGAAGGATCCGCCGCATCGGATGTCTCATGGTAGATTTTGTTTTCACGCTTGTGTTCCCCCTGACCCACGTTCGAGTCCTGATCCACTCAGGCGTTTGACCCGTTCCCACACCCACACCCACACCCATACCCACACCCACACCCACACCCCCACCCACACCCAATTCCCCAGATCCCAGATCCCAGATCCCAGATCCCAGATCCCAGATCCCAGATCCCAGATCCCAGATCCCAGATCCCAGATCCCAGA
>Ga0182737_1001591_pt1 | contig 21548 bp, 21 predicted proteins | sample eDN5th30CBELigOP_FD_128878 | JGI IMG/M metagenome (GOLD analysis project Ga0182737, IMG submission 128878) | Enriched Organic Plus compost microbial communities from Emeryville, California, USA - eDNA 5th pass 30_C BE-Lig OP (version 2) (version 2) ...
GCCGACCGGGGCCGTTGCCGCCTCGGAGCTGGTCAGCGCCGGTTTCTCGGTGGTCTGCCTGGAACAGGGCGACTGGACCCCGCGCACGCAGTTCATGGGCGCGACGCCGTCGTGGGAGCTGGCGGCACAGCGACGGTGGCATCCCAATCCCAACGTGCGCGGCGGATCGGCCGACTACCCGATCGACGTCAGCGAATCCGATGTGAACCCCCTCATGTACGCGGGTGTCGGCGGTGCGTCGATCTTGTACGGCGCTCACTGGGTGCGCGCGCTCCCGTCCGATTTCCGTGTCCGCTCGATGGACGGGGTCGCGGACGACTGGCCGATCAGCTACCAGGACCTGCAGCCGTTCTATGAGGAGGTCGACCGCCAGTTCGGTGTCGCGGGCCTCGGCGACGATCCTTCGTACCCGCCGACCGCCGCTCCGCCGCTGCCGCCGCTGCCGATCGGGCGGATCGGCCTCACGGCCGCTCGCGGCATGGACCAGCTGGGCTGGCACTGGTGGCCGGCGCCCAACGCCATCGCGTCACGGAGCTATCGGGGGCGTTCGGTGTGTGTGCGTCGAGGGACGTGCCAGACCGGTTGCCCCGAGGGCGCCAAGGCCAGCGTCGACATCACGCACTGGCCGTCCGCCATCGAGGCGGGCGTCCGCCTCGTCACCGGCGCCCGGGTCCAGGAGATCACGGTCGACGCTCAAGGTCGTGCCGACGGCACCCTCTACGTCGACCGCGACGGTGTCACGCACCACCAGCGTGCGTCCGTCGTGATCGTCGCGGCTAATGGGGTCGGCACCCCGCGGCTGCTGCTGATGTCGACAGCCAAGGGTCACCAGAACGGTTTGGCCAACTCGTCGGGCCTGGTCGGACGACGATTGATGATGCACCCGTACGCGGCCGTCAACGGTGTGTACGAGGACGACCTCGAGAGTTGGCTCGGCCCGGCCGGGCAATCGATCATCTCGACCCAGTTCTACGAGACGGACCTGTCGCGCGGTTTCGTGCGCGGCGCCAAGTGGCAGGTCATGCCGTCGGGCGGCCCGCTGGGCAACCGGTCGGGCTACCACGGCAAGGCCGACGTCTCCGGTGACGACAGCGCGCCGGACCCGCTGGCCGGGTGGGGCACGGACTTCCATCGAGAGGCCCGGCGCTCGTTCGGTCGCTCCTTCGAGTGGGGCATCATCGCCGAGGATCTACCCGATGCCGAGAACCGGGTCGTGCTGTCCGACACGATGGTCGACTCCGACGGACTGCCCGCTCCCAAGATCCAGTACCGGACCAGCGAGAACACCCGCAAGCTCCTGGCCTTCCATCTCGACCGCGCTCGGGAGGCGCATCTGGCGGCGGGTGCCATCGAGACCCACGACACTCCGCTGATGCGCGACTGCGGCTGGCACCTGTTGGGCACCACCAGGATGGGCGACGATCCCGAGACCAGCGTGGTGGACCAGTACGGACGCACCCACGACGTGCCGAACCTGTTCGTCTACGACGGCAGCACATTCGTGACCTCGACCGGAATGAATCCGACCGCGACGATCACCGCGCTCGCACTGCGCTCGGTCCGTCACCTGATCGCCTCGCGCCGACAGCTGGAGGTCGCCTCATGACCGATCCCGTCGACATCTTGACCACGAGCCAGCGGGCAGTCGTCGACTCCCTCCTCGACGTGCTCATCCCCGGCGGCGACGGCATGCCGTCCGCACGCGATGCGGCGACGAGCGGGCGATGGCTGCCGACGGCGCTGGACCTGCGCCCCGACCTGCGCCCGGCCCTCGAGACGTTCCTCGATGCAGCGGCCCGGCAGCTGGCCGATGGTGTGGAGGCGGCCGACGCGCTGCGCCGGATCGCCATCGACAGCCCCGATCTGTTCGCCGCGGTGACCGGCCTGCTCGCCGGCGCGTACTACCTCGATCCAGGGGTCCGCGACTCCTTGGGATACCCCGGCCAGGAGGAACGCGTGCTCGGCGACGACACCGACAGCTACCTGGACCTGCTCGAACGCGTCGTCGACCGCGGTCCGGTCTACCGGGAGCCCGCGACCATGCATGAAGGAGGAATCCGCTGATGCGCATGAATCTTGCCGCCGCCCAGCTGGTCGTGACGGCCGCGTTGGACCATGCCGCCGAGCGGGGGGTTCCGTCCGCTGTGGCGGTCGTCGACGAGGGCGGCAATACTCTCGCGTTCGCGGCGCACGAGGACGCGATCCTGGCCGCGCGGGATCTGGCGGTCGCGAAGGCGTACACGTCGCTGTCGCTGCGGGCCGACTCCGGAACGCTGGACCAGAACGTCCAGCCCGGGGGCCTGTTCTACGGCCTCAACACGGCATTGCCGCACCGCCCCCTCGTCACCTTCGACGGCGGGCGTCCGTTGAAGGACGCCGACGGCCGGGTCATCGGCGCTGTGGGCGTCTCGGGGGGCACGCTGGAGGACGACGCCACGATCAGCGCGGCCGCGGCCGAGGCCTTCGCTGCCCACGTCGCCGAGAGCGAGGCACGATGACGGCGGCCGCCGGGTCGGCGTCGCCGGCTCGGCCCGGATCCGTCGACCTCAACGCCGATCTCGCCGAGGGCTTCGGGCGCTGGACGTTCGGTACCGACGACGATCTGCTCTCGGTGGTCACCTCGGCCAATGTCGCGTGCGGCTTCCATGCGGGCGACCCCACGGTCATCCGGACCGCCGTGGCCACGGCTGCTGCGCGTGCCGTGACGATCGGTGCCCACGTCGGCTACCCGGACCTGCAGGGCTTCGGCCGGCGAGCGATGGACGTCAGCCACGGGGAGCTGGTCGACCTCGCCGTCTTCCAGATCGCCACCCTGACGGGGCTCGCGCGCGTCGAGGGCACCGAGGTGCGCTACGTCAAGCCGCACGGAGCGCTGTACAACCGAGTCGTGATCGATGAGGCGCAGGCCGCCGCGGTCGCCGAGGCCGTGGAGAGCGTCGATCCGGGCCTGGCGGTGATGTCGCTGCACGGGTCGGCGCTGCAGCAGGCGGCTCAGGCCCGGGGCCTACGGGTCATCGACGAGGTGTTCGCCGATCGCGCCTACCTGTCCTCGGGCCAGCTCGCGCCGAGATCGATGCCGGGAACCGTGATCCACGATCCCGGCGTCGTGGTCGAGCGCGTGCTGCGCATGGTGCTGGCCGGAGAGGTCGTCGCGGTCGACGGCAGCGTCATCGGTGTATCCGTCGACAGCATCTGCGTGCACGGAGACTCGCCCGGTGCCGTCGACCTGGCGCGCCGCACCTCCACCGCCCTGCGCGACGCGGGTGTGGTGCTGCGCTCGCCGCTGGCTCCGGCGGTGACCGAGGAATGAGGATCCTGGCCGCCGGCTCGTCGGCGCGCCTCGTCGAAGTGGGCGATCTCACCGAGATGCTCGCCCTGTACCGCGGCCTCGACTCCGCCCGCCACGGGCGTTCTGGCATCGTGGACCTGGTGCCGGGCGCCCGCACCGTGCTCGTCGAGTTCGACCCGGACGAGGTCACCGGGCACGAGGTCGACGACCTGATCTGGACGACCCCGCTCGATCACGCGAACCGGGACTCCGGTGGCCTGGTCGAGGTGTCCGTGTCGTACGACGGCGCCGACCTGGGTGCTGTGTGCGACCTGGTCGGTCGCGACCGGGACTCGTTCGTCAGCTGGCACACGAGTCTGGAGTGGACCGTCGCCTTCACCGGATTCGCCCCCGGATTCGGCTATCTGGTCCGCCCGGACCATCAGTTCTCGATCCCCCGGCTGACTTCGCCGCGTACGCGGGTCCCGGCCGGCGCGGTCGCCATGGCCGATGTGTTCACCGGCCTGTATCCCGGCGCATCGCCCGGCGGCTGGCAGATCATCGGCGCGACCGACCACGTCCTGTTCGACGTCGATCGCGAGCCGGCCGCCGCGCTGCTGCCCGGACACCGCGTACGTTTCGTGGAGGCGCGATGAACGGCGCGCTGAAGATCGTGTCGACGGCCGGTCTGGTCACGGTCCAGGACCACGGCCGCCCGGGATACGCGTCCATGGGCGTCGGGGTGTCGGGTGCCGCCGACCGGCGCAGTCACGACAGCGCGAACCGCCTGGTGGGCAATCTCGGCTCAGCGGCGACGCTCGAGATCACCTTCGGCCGCCTCCAGGCCGTCGCGACCATGCCGACCTGGATCGCCGTGACCGGGGCGCCCGCGCCGGTCACGGTCGGAGGTCGCGATGTGCCGACGAGCTCGCGGATCGCCGTGCGGGCCGGCGAGGCCATCGTGGTCGGTGCCGCACGCTCGGGACTGCGGACGTACCTGGCCGTGCGTGGCGGAGTCGCCGTGGATCCCGTACTGGGATCACGTTCGACCGACACGCTGGCCCGGCTCGGCCCGCCCGTGGTCGGGGCCGGAGCCGTCCTGCCCATCGGGCCGGACTTCGGTGAGTTCCCGATCGCTGACTTCATCGCCGAGCACCCGGCCGACGACGAGGTCCTGCGACTCGCGCTCACACTGGGCCCGCGCGACGACTGGTTCGCCTCGGCGGCACTCGAACGTCTCGTCACCGCCACCTGGACCGTCGACCCGTCGAGCGATCGCGTCGGTGTCCGGCTCGACGGCCCGGTGCTGGAACGCCGTATCGCCGGAGAGCTGGCCAGCGAAGGTGTCGCGGTCGGGAGCGTGCAAGTACCGCCGTCCGGCCCCATCGTGTTCCTTGACGACCATCCGGTCACCGGCGGATATCCCGTGATCGGTGTGGTGGACCGGATCTCCCTGGACCAGCTGGCCCAGGCTCGCCCCGGCCGGCGGGTCGGCTTCGACGTGCGGCGTCTCGAACCGCCCCTGCCCGCACCTACCGATCACATCAGCCTCGCCCCTGAAGGAACCCACTAGCATGACCACCACGACAGCGCCCGCGGCCGGTTCGCCGGTCGAGTCGGCTCAGCACCCCGACCCGCTGGCCGCCGCGCGTTCGCAGCTGGCCGAGGCCGTCGAGATCCTGGGCCTCGGTCCAGGCCTGGCCGAGATGCTGGCGACGTCGAGACGCGAGATCACCGTGTCGGTCCCGTTGCGGCGCGACGACGGCTCGGTCGACGTCCTCACGGGTCATCGGGTGCAGCACAATCTGTCGCGCGGCCCCTCGAAGGGCGGCATCCGCTTCAGCGCCGACGTCAACCTCGACGAGGTGCGCGCTCTGGCGATGTGGATGACCTGGAAGTGCGCGCTGCTCGACGTTCCCTACGGCGGCGCCAAGGGCGGCGTACGGCTCGATCCGCGCGCCTACAGCGAAGCCGAACTGCAGCGCGTGACCCGGCGATACACCAGCGAGCTGATGCCGATCCTCGGCCCCACGACCGACATACCGGCCCCCGATATCGGGACCGACGAGCAGGTCATGGCCTGGATGATGGACACCTACTCGGTCAACAGTGGACACACGGTCCTGGGTGTGGTCACCGGGAAGCCGCTCGAGCTGGGTGGCTCTCGTGGTCGCGCCAGCGCCACGTCACGAGGTGTGGTCGATGTGGCCCTCGCCGTCCTGGACCACCGGGGCCTGGAGCGCGAGCGGACTCGCGCCGCGGTGCAGGGCTTCGGCAAGGTGGGTCGTGGCGCGGCGCGCCTGCTGTGGGAGGCCGGCGTCAAGGTCGTCGCGGTCAGCGACCAGTTCGGCGCGATATCGCGCAGCGACGGGCTCGACCTGCCGGCGCTGGAGGAGCACGTCGACACCACGGGTTCGGTGCTCGGCTTCGCCGGTGCCGACGACCTGCCTGAGCGCGACGACCTCCTGACCCACGACGTCGACCTGCTGGTGCCGGCAGCGGTCGAAGGAGTCATCCATTCCGGCAATGCGGGGAAGGTCCGCGCCTCGATCATCGTCGAGGGCGCCAACGGCCCGACGACGCCGGCGGCCGATGCCATCTTGGCGGATCGTGACGTGCTCGTCGTCCCGGACATCCTCGCGAACGCCGGTGGCGTCATCGTGTCGTACTTCGAATGGGTCCAGGCGAACCAGGCGTACTGGTGGAGTCGAGGCGATGTCGAAGCCCGGCTTCGCGAGCGCATGCTGGCCGGCTGGGAACGGGTGCGCGACTTCGCGGACCGGCGCGAGCTGAGCCTGCGGACGGCCGCCACGACCCTGGCCGTCGACACTGTCGCCTCGGCACACCTGGCCCGCGGCCTCTATCCGTAACCACAGACACCTCCGCAATCGACCGCCACGAAAGGAAGACCCCATGCAGCTCGAGGACAAGAAGGTCCTGATCACCGGGTCCGCGACGGGAATCGGCCGCGCGACCGCCCTGACCGCCGCTCGCCAGGGCGCGCGCCTCACCCTCGCCGACCTCAACGAATCCGGCTTGGCCGACACGGCGGCCGCCATCGAGGCCGAGGGAGGCACCGTCTCCACCCGGGTGACCGACGTGTCGCGCGGCCAGGACGTCGAAGCGCTCGTCGCGTTCGCCGCCGATGTCATGGGAGGCCTCGACGCCGTGGTGTGCAGCGCCGGTATCCAGCGTGCCGGTGCGGTCGGCGGCTTCCCGGAGGACGAGTGGGATGCGTTGATGAACATCAATGCCAAGTCGTGCTTCCTGGTGGCCAAGCACGCCGTGGCGCCGCTCGCCGCCTCCGGTGGCGGGTCCATCGTCAATATCGCGTCGCTCGCCGGTATCGCGGGCGGCCCCGGGATGACCGGCTACTCGGCGTCGAAGGGCGCGATCGTCGCGTTCTCGAAGGCGCTGGCCAATGAGGTGGCGTCACACAACATCCGCGTCAACAGCGTGTGTCCCGGCTGGATCGACACGCCCTTCAATCAGCCTGCGATCGACGACATGGGCGGCGTGGAGGCGCAGGCCGAGATGATCCGCAAGATCGTCCCGCTGCAGCGTCAGGGCACCCCTGAGGAGGTCGCGGATCTGGTCGTCTTCCTCGCCTCGGACTCGTCGTCGTACATCACCGGGCAGGCGCTGCTCATCGACGGCGGAACCCGGTAGTGGCGGCCATGACGACGTCGCAGGCCCGCCCTGCCGAGATCGGCCCCCGGGAGGCCCGGCAGGCCTTCCGCGGCGGCCTGTCGGTCGCCACGAGCGGCTGGGCCCCCGGCTTCACGCAGGCCAACCTGATCACGGTGCCGGTCGAGTACGCCTACGACGTCCTGCTCTTCGCCCAACGCAACCCGAAACCGTGCCCGGTCCTGGACGTCACCGATGCCGGGTCGGCGACGACCGCCCTCGGCGACGGCATCGATCTACGCACCGACTTCCCCGGCTATCGGGTGTACCGCGACGGTGAGGTCGTCGACGAACCCACCGACGTCGTCGATCACTGGCGTGACGATCTGGTGTCGTTCCTGATCGGATGCAGTTTCACGTTCGAGGATGCCCTCGAGCGGGGAGGCGTCCCCGTCCGCCACCGCGTCGCCGGCACCAACGTGCCCATGTTCCGCACCAGCATCGAGGCGCGATCGGCGGGACGGATGGCCGGTCCGACCGTCGTGTCGATGAGGTCGATCCCAGCGGCACAGGTCGCGCGGGCCGTCGAGATCACCGCCCGGTTCCCGAACATGCACGGCACCCCGCTGCACATCGGTGATCCCGCGGCGATCGGCATCGCCGACGTGACCCGGCCCGACTACGGCGACGCGCCGATCGTCGAGCCGGGTGACGTCCCGGTGTTCTGGGCGTGCGGCGTGACACCGCAGGCCGCGGTCGTCGCCGCCCGCCTGCCGTTCGCGATCGCGCACGCCCCGGGACAGATGCTCATCACCGACGGGACCGACGACCAGTGGAACGCCTGAATCGCGCCATGTCCGACGCCCCGATGGAGAACACATGACCCAGCAGCACCCCGGATACGATTCGCTGCCCGACATCGCCGACGTGCTCGTCGTCGGCGCGGGCCCCTCGGGCGCGGCGATCGCCAAAGCGTTCGCCGACGCCCGCATGAGCGTGGTCTGCCTCGAGCAGGGCGACTGGCCCGACTACTCGACCGCGCGCTCGGACCAGCCTGAGTTCGAGGTCGCGGCCGGCAAGGCGTGGTCACCACTTCCCAACGTCCGGAGGGGCGTCGGCGACTATCCCATCGACGAGACCGAAGCCGACATCAGTGCCCTGATGTGGAACGGCGTCGGTGGCAGCGTGATGCTGTACGCCGGTCAGTGGATGCGCAACATGCCGTCGGACTTCCGGGTGCGTTCCCTCGACGGCGTCGCTGACGACTGGCCGTTCACCTACGAGGACCTCGTGCCGTTCTACGCCCAGGCCGAACGCGATTTCGCCGTCGCGGGGCTGCATGGCGATCCGGCGGTGCCTGCGTCGAGCACCTATCCCATGCTGGCCGCTCCGATCGGCGAGGCCGGACGTCGTGTCGCGGCCGGGCACAACCGGCTCGGCTGGCATTGGTGGCCCGGGTCGAATGCCATCGCCACCCGGACGTACGGGAATCTCAAGCCGTGCGTGCAGCGCGGCACGTGCATCTGGGGCTGCATCGACGGAGCCAAGAGCACGCCCGACATCACCCACTGGCCCGATCTCGTGGCCAGCGGCGTGCACCTGGTGGCGCGCGCGGCCGTCGCCCGGGTCGAGACCGATGCTCGCGGCCGGGCCACCGGCGTCGTGTTCGTCGACGCTGCGGGCGTCGAGCGGCGGCAGCGAGCTCGTCTCGTGGTGCTGGCGGCGAACGGGGTCGGCACCCCGCGGATCCTGCTGATGTCCGCGACGGCCCAGCATCCGAACGGCCTGGCGAACTCATCCGGGCTGGTCGGCAAGCGGCTCATGATGCATCCGTATGCGGCGGTCGTGGGCACATTCGACGATCCGATCGGCACGACTCAGGGTGCGTACGGACAGCTGATCTACTCACTGCAGTTCTACGAGACCGATGTCTCGCGAGGGTTCGTCCGCGGCGCGAAGTGGAATCTGATGCCGACTGGCGGGCCGATCGCCATGATGCGTCCGTTCCCTTGGGGCGACAGCAGCGGGCTGTGGGGCGAGGGATTCCATGACACGGTCCGCGCCAGGCTGAACCATTCCGTCACGTGGGGAATCACCTGCGAGGACCTGCCCGAGGAGCGCAATCAGGTCGTGCTCAGCGATACCCAGGTCGACGACTACGGACTGCCCGCCGCGAAGATCGTCTACGAGACGTCGGAGAACAGCCGGCGCATGCTCGAGTTCCAGGCGGCCCGGGCCCAGGAGTCCCTGCTGGCCGCCGGCGCCTCGAGCGTCAGCGTCGCGCCGCAGGTGCGCGAGACCGGCTGGCATCTCCTCGGCACCACCATGATGGGCGAGGACCCGGCGACGTCGGTCGTCAACGGCTACGGCATCGCGCATGACATGCCCAACCTGGTCATCGCCGACGGCAGCACCTGGCCCACGTCGGCGGGCATGAACCCGACCGCCACCGTGGCCGCGATGGCGCTGCGGACCGCTGACCATCTCATCGCCCATCGCTCGGTCCAGGAGGTTTCCGCATGAGCATCTCGTCGGTGTGGACCGATCGTGAACGTGAGGTCCTGGGTGCCGTGGCCGATCTGCTGATCCCGGCCTCCGGGGAGATGCCGTCGGCGACGGCTGTGGGGGTGGTCTCGGAGGGTATCGACGAGATCGCTGCCATCCGCCCCGATCTGCTCGACGCCGGACGCCAGGCCGTCGAGCTCATCGGAGCGGACCGGCCGGATTCGGTGCCTGCCGTGCAGGCGGTCCTGTCCGGCCTGTTCGGGCCTGTCAGTGAGCTCTTGGCCAGCGCGTACTTCCTTCGGCCCGAGGTGGCTCGACTGATCGGCTACCGATCACGCCGGGCGATTCCGCTCGACGACGAATCATCTCGTCGCGACCAGCTGGAGCAGCTGGTGGAACCGGTGCGGGTTCGCGGCAACGTGTGGCGGCGCACCGAGGGCCCCTGACGGCTGTCTCCTGGCCTCGCTGGTGGGAGGTCAGCGGCTCGGCATCGGGCCGATCAGAATCGCTGCGTTATTCTCTGCGGGGAGTGCGTGGTGAGGTTCGAGTCCAGCGGCGAAATCAGGTCAGGATCGAATGGGTCGGCGTTCAGGCTCTGCTCGGTGACCTCCGTGCAGCCAGAGCATCGACGGGATGCTGCCGAGATCCGACCGGGTGTCGTGGTGAGAGGTGGAGGGCCGTGAAGCACGCGACGGAGCTGGGCTACGTAGCAGCGCTGGAGCGGCACGCACCGGCCGACGCCGTGGATCTGGCGGCCTACGCCGAGCAGCACGGTTTCGTTGGCACGCTGGCGACCGACCACTTCCAGCCCTGGCTGCCGCGCCACGGCCAGAGCCCCTTCGTGTGGAGCGTCTTGGGCGCGGTCGGCGAACGGACGACGACGAACTTCGGCCCTGGAATGGCGGTCCCCGGCTATCGGTACCATCCCGCCACCTTGGCGCAGGCGGCTGCGACCGTGGCCGCGATGTATCCGGGCCGGCACTGGCTGGGCATCGGTCCAGGAGAGTCCCTGAACGAGCACGTGACCGCCCAGTACTGGCCGGAGGCGCCAGAGCGGATCAGCCGGATGTTCGAGGCGATCGAACTGATCAAGAAGCTGTTCGCCGCTTCGATCGCAGGGCGTGACGTCAAGTTCTCGGGCGAGTTCCATCAGATGGAGTCGGCCCGCTTGTGGACCATGCCCGAGGTGGCGCCGCCGGTCCTGGTCGCGACGAGCGGCCCGGTGACAGCGCGCCGTGCCGGCAAGGTGGCCGATGGGGTCGTCACGGTCGGTACCTCGCTGGATCGTGCGGCGGCGGTACTCGAACGCTTCGACCGTGGTGTGCGCGAAGCCGGCCGTGACCCGGCGGCCATGCTCAAGGTCCTGCATCTGCATCTCAGCTGGGCGGAGACCGATGAGGAAGCGGCGGCCCACGCGGTCCGGGAGTGGCCGATCGGCGCGATGCACTTCGCCAAGGGCGATATCCGCAGCCCTCGGGTCTTCGAACAGATCGCGCGCCAGATCGGGCCCGACGGATTCGAGGGCCGCCTGCTGATCAGTTCCGATCTGGAGCAGCACCGGGCCCACATCCAGCGGTTCGCCGATCTCGGATTCGATCGGATCTACCTCAACAACGTGGGGCCGAACCAGCGGGAATGGATCGAAGCCTTCGGCACCCACGTGCTGCCGGCCATTCGCTGATACAGTCGGCGATAGATCCGTCGTGCAACCGATGTGCACGATGTGACACCCCGGAGACTGGGATGTCTGATCTGGTGCCCGTGGAATCGCCGGGCCGTTCTGTGCATGCGCTTGCACGCGCGCGCATCGACGCCGTTCACTCGATCTGAGGACACCAGACATGACACAGCACGTACATTCCATCGCCGTCGTCGGTGGCACGGGCCCACAGGGCCGCGGGTTGGCCTATCGTTTCGCGGCCGCCGGTCACCGCGTCGTGATCGGTTCACGCGCAGCCGATCGGGCCGAGGAGAAGGCAGCGGAGATCAACGACAAGCTGGGGGAGTCGGTGGTCTCGGGTGCGGAGAACGGCGCGGCGGTCGCTGATTGCGATGTGGTGCTGTTGGCGGTGCCGTGGGACGGGCATGCCGAACTCGTTTCAGGCCTGGCGGACCAGCTGGCCGGCAAGCTGGTGATCAGCTGCGTGAATCCGTTGGGCTTCGACGAGCGGGGGTCGTACGGTCTGGTGCTGGAGGAGAGCGCGGCCGAGGAGGCGCAGCGGTTGGTGCCCACGGCTCGTGTGGTCGGGGCGTTCCATCACGTCGCGGCGCTGTCGCTGTGGAAGACAGCCGAGCCGTTGTCGCACGAAGACGTCCTGGTGTGTGGTGATGACGACGAGGCCAAGCAAGCAGTCGCCGCGTTAGCGGCCGCGGTCACCGGCAAGGTCGGCATCGATGCCGGTGCGCTGCGGCTGGCGCGTCAGCTGGAACCCCTGACCGCGGTGCTGATCAGCATGAACAAGCGGTACAAGACCAGGTCGGGGATCGCGATCACCGGGGTGGCGGCGCATGAGTGATGCCCTGCCGACCGAACGCGAGATCGCGCGCGCGGTCCGTCGTGCGGAGTCGGCCAAGTCGCTGGACCTGGCCGAGACACAGGCGTTGTTGCGTGCTCGAGGCGAGCTGCTGGACCGGCTGATGGCCGTCGCACGGCGGGTGCGTGACGCCGGACTGGAGAATGTGGGCCGGCCAGGCGTCGTGACCTACAGCAAGAAGGTCTTCATCCCGCTCACGCGCTTGTGCCGGGACCGGTGTCATTACTGCACGTTCGTGACGACTCCTGTCCTGCTGGCCAAGCAGGGCCAGGCCCCGTTCATGACGCGTGACGAGGTGGTGGCGCTGGCGCGTGAGGGTGCCGCCCTGGGGTGCAAGGAGGCGTTGTTCACCCTGGGCGACCGGCCCGAGGACCGCTGGCCGGAGGCCAAGGAGTGGCTGGCCGAGGCCGGGTACGACTCGACATTGGAGTATGTCCGGGCGATGGCGATCGCGGTGCTGGAGGAGACCGGACTGCTGCCCCACCTGAACCCGGGCGTGATGTCGTGGACGGAGATGAGCCGGCTCAAGCCCGTGGCGCCGTCGATGGGGATGATGCTGGAGACGACGAGTCGCCGGCTGTACGAGACGAAGGGCGAGGTGCACTACAAGTCGCCCGACAAGGACCCGGCCGTGCGGGTACGGGTGCTGGAGGACGCGGGGCGCCTGAACGTGCCGTTCACCACGGGTCTGTTGATCGGGATCGGCGAGACCGTGGCCGAGCGCGCCGACGGCATCTTCACGTTGCGCAGGATCGCCCGCGAATACGGCTCGATCCAGGAAGTGATCGTGCAGAACTTCCGAGCCAAACCGGACACCGCGATGCGTCACGCCGACGATCTGGGGCTGGCCGAGTATCTGGCCGCGATCGCCACGACCCGGGTTCTGATGGGTCCGGGGATGCGGGTCCAGGCACCGCCCAATCTGGTCGATCTGGCCGAATGCCGTGCTCTCCTCGACGCCGGTGTCGACGACTTCGGCGGCATCAGCCCGCTGACCCCCGACCATGTGAATCCCGAGCGGCCGTGGCCGCAGATCGATCGGCTGGCGGACCTGTGCGACGAGGCGGGATTCGTGCTGCGCGAGCGGTTGACGGCGCACCCGCACTACCTCGACGTCCCCTGGCTCGACCCGCGGGTCGTGACGCATGTGGAGGCGCTGAAGGGACCTGACGGCCTGGCCGACGCGGACGCGCGAGCGACCGGCCTGCCGTGGCAGGAGCCCGACGGCGGTTTCGAGGTGACGACAGGCCGTGCCGATCTGCACCGGACGGTCGACACGACGGGCCGGACCGAGGACCGGCGCTCCGATTTCGAGGACGTCTACGGCGACTGGGCAGCGCTCCGGGAACGCGCTCATCCCGCGACCCCGCCTCAGCGCATCGACCGCGATGTGGCAGCCGCGCTCCGTCAGGCGGAGGCCGATCCGCTTCAGCTGACCCAGCCCCAGACACTGGCGCTGCTGACCGCCGAGGACGGTCCGGACCTGGAGTCCGTGGTCGCGCTGGCCGACGCGATGCGTCGTGACGCGGTGGGCGACGACGTCACCTACATCGTCAACCGCAATATCAACTTCACCAACATCTGCTACACCGGCTGCCGCTTCTGCGCGTTCGCTCAACGTAAGACCGACGCCGACGCCTACACCCTGTCGTACGACGAGATCGCGACGCGGGCCCATGAGGCCGTCGCTGCCGGAGCGACCGAGATCTGCATGCAGGGCGGCATCGACCCCGAGATGCCCGGGACGGCCTATTTCGACCTCGCGCGGGCCATCAAGGCCGCCGAACCGTCCTTGCACCTGCATGCGTTCAGCCCGATGGAGATCCTGAACGGCGTCATGCGTACGGGGCTGTCGGTGCGCGAGTTCCTGATCGCCGCGAAGGAGGCCGGCGTCGACTCGCTGCCCGGCACAGCGGCTGAGATCCTCGACGACGACGTCAGATGGGTCCTGACCAAGGGCAAGCTGCCCACCAGCGCCTGGATCGAGGTCATCACCACGGCGCACGAGATCGGGCTGCCCACGACGGCCACGATGATGTACGGCCACGTCGACCACCCTGGTCACTGGGCCACCCACCTGGACGTCATCGCCGGCATCGCCGAGCGCACGGGCGGCTTCACCGAGTTCGTCCCCCTGCCGTTCGTCCATCAATCCGCCCCGATCTATCTGGCAGGCGTCGCCCGCCCCGGGCCGACGGTCCGCGACAACCGCGCCGTGCACGCGGTGGCCCGGATCCGGCTGCACGGACTGATCGACAACATCCAGTGCTCGTGGGTCAAGCTCGGAGCTGATCAGTGCACCCAGGTGCTCAACGGGGGCGTCAACGATCTCGGTGGCACGCTGATGGAGGAGACCATCAGCCGCATGGCCGGCTCGACCAACGGCTCGCGCAAGGAGCGCGAGGAGCTGGAGGCCATGGCAGCGCTCGCCGGCCGTCCCGCCCGCCAGCGCACGACGCTGTACGGAGCGGTCGAAACGGTGGCAGTGCCCATGACGGTGGGGCCGTGAGCGCATCGACGAACGGCTGGACGGCCATCGTGCCGGTCAAGCCGTGGCGGCTCGCCAAATCGCGGCTCGCCGTCCCTGGTCGCGATCGCGCGGAGGTCGCGCGAGCTCTGTCGCTCGACACCATCGAGACCGTGCACCACAGCGACATCGTCGAGCGCATCGTGGTGGTCAGCGTCGAGGTCGAGTTGGCCGTCGCCGTGTCGCGCCTGTCCAAGGTCGTCGTCAGGCAGGACCGCCCGATGCTCGCCGTGGACATGCTGAACCCGGCTGTCGACCAGGGCCGCTGGTGGGCGCAGAGCGAGGCCCCAGAGTCCCCGGTCGTCGTCGTGCCCGCTGACCTGGCGGCGCTGACCACCGACGTCCTGGACTGCGCCCTGGCCCGGCTCGCCGAGCATGAGCGCGCCCATGTGCCCGATCTGCGAGGCGGCGGGACGACACTGCTCGCCGCTCGGCAGCCGCTGCGGCTGGAGTCCCGGTACGGGGTCGACTCGGCCCGGATGCACGCCGAGCGCGGTTCTGTGCCGGTCCTGGACGTCGATCCGCGGGTTCGGCTCGATGTCGACGACGTCGAAGACCTGAAGGCGGCTAGACGATGGGGACTCGCCCCGCGCATCGGTGCTCTCGTCGCCCCGATGCCCGCCGTGACCTGACAGCTGGGAGCGCCCGGCTGTCGGGACGGCTCAGTAGTCGTCCTGCCCGACCGACCGGACCTCGATCCTGAGCGGAAGGCGGTGGGCGGCGGCGAGGATGCGCAGCTGTTCGGCGATACGGCCGGCGTCGAGCATCTGATCGTGCCCCGGGGACAATGAGACGAGGTCGCCGTCGACGCTGACCGCTACGTGCGTGTCGAGTTGCTCCAAGAGCTCGTCGAGCGTCGCATCCGGCGATGGGAAGCCCCGGCTGGTGCCGGCGACCGCCGCAAGCACGGCCTCGCGGGCGCCGAGGCCGAACAGGTCGCCGTCCTCGTCGCGGATGAGAGCGGCGGCTCCCGGGCCGTCGTCGTCGAGCAGCAGGTGATCGGAAAGCCCTCGCACGATCACGAGGGGCCGGCCGCCCAGCTTGCTGGACGCCAGCTCCGCGGCACCGGCGATCTCGTCGGCCACGGCAGGGGCCGTCACGGCGAGCGGATTGCCGTGCGTGTCGGTGCGCCCGGCGAACGACTCGAAGGGAAGGACTCCGGCACATCCGATCGCCAGGTCGGTCTGGCCCACGCGCCAGGCGCGGCCCGCCGTGTCGCTGATGATGACACCGATGCGCAGGCCTGTGCGCTCGGCGACACCGGCGCGGATGCGGCGAGCCTCGCCGTCGGGATCGGGCGGCAGAGGCAGGACCGATCCCGCGTCGAGATTCGAGGCGTCGACGCCCGCGGCCGCCATCGTCAGACCGTGGTGGGTGCGCACGATCCGTGTGCCACCGCGTTGGGCGACGACCCGGTCGGTGCCCTCCGCGATGACCTCGTCCTTGTCGCGCGTCGTCGCGAGACCGAGCGCCTTGCTGACGATCTTGCTGGTCACGACGACCACGTCGCCCTCGCGCACCTCGGCGTGCTCGACCACCAGGTCGGCCAGATCGACACCCGGCCGCACCTCCCCGATGCCCTCGACCGCCGTCACCGTCAGGGTGCTCATCGACTCACTCCGTCTCCGCGAGTGGCGCACAGCTGTACGCGAGTGGCGCAAGATTGCTCGATCTCGGTGCGGAAAGCAGCAAAGTTGCGCCACGCGCGGGGACTGGGGCGGGGCTGAGAGAAGGCCTGGGGCAAGTTCACCGGAGGGTCTCCGCGAGAGCGAGGGCGTCGCTCGCGAGCTGAGCGGTCGTGGTGTCGTCGCTCATCCACAGCGGGACCGCACGGGAGACAAGACCGGCGGCCTCTAGGCGGGTGACCTCGGCGGCGTCAGCGGTGTCGACGAGCCAGCCGTCGAGCACGCCGTCGGCCGTGCGGGCCCCGTGGTGCAGACCGACCGCGGCGGCGCTGTTCTCGATGCCCAGCCCGGCGAGCAGCTGATCGGCCATGCCGCGCACGGCAGCTCCGCCGATGATCGGAGAGACACCGACGACCGGGGCGCTCGTCGCGCGCAGCGCATCACGGATCCCTGCGACGCCGATGATGGGCCCGACCGAGACGATCGGATTCGACGGCGGAATGAGCACGACATCGGCGCCCGTGATCGCCTCGACGACACCCGGAGCCGGCCGGGCCGAGCCGACGCCGCGGACCTGCACCTCGTGCACCGGAACCTCGGCGCGATGCCGGATCCAGAACTCCTGGAAGTGGATCGTGGTCGGTACGCCGTCGACGACCGTGGCGATGTGGGTCTCGACCTCGTCATCGCTCATCGGCAGCAGCCGAACCGGTGGCTGCCACCGCCGGCACAGCGCGTCGGTGGCATCGCTGAGGGTGCCGCCGTTCCGCAGGATCTCGGTGCGCACCAGATGTGTCGCCAGATCGCGGTCGCCGAGGCCGAACCAGGCCTGTTCGACGCCGTACGCTCCCAGTTCGTCCTTGGCATTCCAGCTCTCGTCGGTGCGGCCCCACCCGCGTTCGGTGTCGATGCCGCCTGACAGCGTGTACATGACCGTGTCGAGATCGGGCGAGACGCGCAGCCCGAACAGCCAGATGTCGTCGGCCGTGTTGGCCACGACCGTGACGTCGGCCTCGGGTGCGGCCTTCAGGACTCCGCCGATGAACTTCGATCCGCCGATCCCGCCCGACAGCACCGTGATCCTCATGTGGGAATCCTGTCACGCACCCGCCCGGCGCCGACGAGTGGCGCAAGAGTGACCGCGAGTGGCGCAGATTGGTCGCATTCGGTGGTCGAAAGCAGCGAACTTGCGCCACTCGCGGGAATGGGCGCGCGTGGTGGTGGCCTGGGTCAGGAGAGGCCGAGGCGGGAGGCGAGGGTGTCGAGGTAGGTGAGCACCTCGGACTCCGATGAGTCCGGGACGCCCCAGATCAGCTCGGAGGGGCCGGCCGCGAACCAGTCGGCGTAGTCCTCCTTGGTCGGCTTCTTGGCGACCAGGATGCGCACGTCGGGCTCGCCGTCACGACCCGCATCGGCCCACTCGCCGCGCAGGACTTCGGCCTTCGCGGCGATGTCGGTCTCGATCGGGGTCGTCATCCAGCCGTCGGCATGGCGTGCGATCCATGTCATCGTCTTGGGGCCGCCGCCTGCACCGATGACGACCGGCACCCGGCCCTGGGGTGGCTTGGGGTAGGCCCAGCTGGGGCCGAACGAGACGAACTCGCCGTCGAACGATGCCTCCTCCTCGGTCCAGAGCGCCCGCATGGCAGCCAGGTACTCGGCCAGCACGGTCCGGCGTTTGTCGGCCGGGACGTGATGGTCGGTGAGCTCGTCGGTGTTCCAGCCGAAGCCGGCTCCGATCGTGACACGCCCGTCCGACAGATGGTCGAGCGTCGCGATCGTCTTGGCCAGCGTGATCGGATCGGACTCGACGGGCAGCGCCACGGCGGTCGACAGACCGATGCGCTCGGTGACCGCGGCCGCCGTCGCGAGTGAGACCCACGGGTCGAGCGTGCGCAGGTAGCGGTCGTCCGGCAGATCCTCGCCGCCGGTCGGGTGCAGAGCGTCGCGTCGCACCGGGATGTGCGTGTGCTCGGGCACGTAGATCGTGTCGAAGCCGCGATCTTCAGCCGCCTTCGCCAGCGTCGCGGGCGCGATGCCGCGGTCCGACGTGAAGAGGACGATTCCGTTGCGGGTTCCAGCACTGTGCGTATCAGCACTACCGGTCTCAGAGGCCACGGGCCCACACCTTCTGTTCGGTCAGTCGTTCGCTCCGCCAGCCGTCGGCCGTGCGGATCATGCGGTGGTGATAGACGCCGGCGACCTCGACGGGCTCGCCGTCGAGCATCGTCATCGGATTGGTGAAGTAGGCGCTGACGTCGGCCGCATCGGGTCCGTCGAACGTCACGTCGAGCTGGCCCACCAGATGCAGCCAGTCGGTGAAGAACAGGGGGAGGGTCTCGCCCAGCCAGGTCTTGATCTCGTCGCGGCTGCCCGCCGTGCCCCCGGTCGAGGTGTAGTCGATCCGGGCGTCCGGCGTGAAGACGGTGTCGAGCCGGTCCCACTCGCGCAAGTCGACCGCCCGGGTATAGCGGGTGATGACGTCGGCGATCTCGAGCCGATCGCTGATCTGTTGAAGGTCCACGGACACACTCTGGCACGAAACTGAAACACGTTCTAGTATCGAGCGATGCGCTTCACTTACGCCGAGGGCATGACCCACGCGAAGTACTACGTCCCGCTGGCCCAAGCGGCCGAGGCTGCCGGCTATACGTCGATGACAGTCGCGGACAGCCTGATCTACCCGCGGGAGTCCGATTCCACGTACCCGTACACCGACACCGGCGACCGGGAGTTCCTGGAGGGCAAGGAGTTCATCGAGACGATGATCCTGTGCGCCCAGCTGTTCGCGGTCACCACGACGTTGCGCCTCACGCCGTTCGTGCTGAAGCTCCCGGTGCGCCCGCCCGTGTTGGTGGCCAAGCAGGCGTCGTCGCTGGCGTTCCTGTCCGATAACCGGCTCGGCCTGGGCGTCGGTCTCTCACCATGGCCCGAGGACTTCGCGGCGCTCGGGGTGCCGTGGGCCAAGCGCGGCAAGCGCATGGATGAGTGCATGGACATCCTGCGTGGCCTCACGACCGGCGAGCATTTCGGCTATGACGGCCAGTTCTACCAGTTCCAGCCGCTCCAGCAGTGCCCCGCTCCGACCGAGCCGATCCCGCTGTTGGTGGGTGGCCACTCCGATGCCGCCCTGCGCCGTGCGGTGCTCAAGGGCGACGGCTGGATGCATGCCGGCGGCGACGGCGAGGAACTCGACCGGCTGCTCACGCGCCTGGCCGAGATCCGCCAGGAGGAGGGCGACACCCGCGACGACTTCGAGATCCACGTCATCTCCTACGACGCGTACACGCCCGATGGCGTCAAGCAGCTGGAGGACAAGGGCGTGACCGACTGCATCGTCGGCTTCCGCGTCCCCTACATCAAGGGCGGCGACACCGAACCGCTCGACACCAAGATCCGGCACCTCGAGCGCTATGCCGAGGACATCATCGCGAAGGTGAACTCATGACGTACCGCGTGGTGGCCTGGAGCACGGGCAATGTGGGCAAGCACGTCATCGCCGGCATCGACAACCGGCCCGATCTGGAACTGGTCGGTCTGTGGGTCTCGAATCCGGACAAGGTCGGACAGGACGCGGGCGTGCTCGCCGGTCTGGACCGGGAGTTGGGCGTGGTCGCGACCAACGACGTCGACGAGATCATCGCGCTCGAACCCGACTGCGTCTGCCACACCGCAATGGCCGATGACCGCCTGGAGGAGGCGATCGCCGATCTGGAGCGGCTGCTGAGGGCCGGTATCAACGTCGTGTCGTCGGGACCGGTGTTCCTGTCGTTCCCGGTCGGTCCGGCCGGCGAGCTGGCCGAGGGGTCGCGTCAGGCCGCGCGCGAAGGAGGAGTGTCGCTGCACGTCAGCGGCATCGACCCCGGATTCGCCAACGACGTCCTCCCGCTGAGCATCACGAGCATCTCCGAGCGCATCGACGAGGTGCGCTGCCTGGAGATCCTGAACTACAACACCTACAACCAGGGCATGATCGTGCTCGACGTGCTGGGCTTCGGGAAACCGATGGACGATATCCCGATGATCCTGCAGCCCGGCATCCTGACGCTCGCCTGGGGCAGTGTCGTCCACCAGATCGCGGCCGGACTGGGTGTCGAGCTGGACGAGGTCGAGGAGTTCTACGAGCGGCTGCCCGCGACGCATACGTTCGACATCGACTGCGGCACGATCGACGAGGGCACGGTCGCCGGCATGCGGTTCGAGCTGCGCGGCAAGATCGGCGGCCGGACGGTCGCGGTGCTCGAGCACGTCACTCGGGTTCACGACGACATCGGCCCCGACTGGCCGCAGCCGGCAGGCCAGGGCTGCTATCGCGTCGTGGTCTCCGGCGAGCCGAACTACACCGTCGATCTGCAACTGCTGGGCACCGACGGCGACCACAACACCGCCGGTCTCAAAGCCACCGCGATGCGGCTGGTCAACTCGATCCCCGCCGTCGTCGAGGCCGAGCCGGGCCTGCTCACGGCGCTGGATCTGCCCCTCGTGACCGGCAAGGGTCTGGTGCGGACCTGATCGCCCACCCCTCGGGTGGGTGCGGTCAGCGCAGGAGGAGTCGGACCGCGACGTCCATCGACGGCGTGACCTCGTCGGCCTTGGTGCGCCCAGTGACCCAGCCCATCAGGGCCGACAGCCAGACATCGCCGATGACGCGCACGATGGCGGTGTCCTCGTCGGTGACCTCGCGGTACTCGTCGGTGCCCTCGATGGCATGGGTGATCATCGAGGTGAGCTTCATGCCCACGTAGTGGATCTCGTCGGCGACCGAGGCGTCGGCGAACATGAACGCGCGGGTCAGGGCCTCGGTGAGATGCGGCTGCTTCTGCAGCGCCTTGGTGGTGGCGCCCAGGATGTGCATGACCCGCTCGTGCGGGGTGTCGCCCGGCACGGGCCGGCCGCGCGACTGCTCCTCGGCGCGTTCGAACTGGCGCCCCAGCGCGGTGACCAGCAAGTGGATCTTCGACGGAAAGTAGCGGTACAGGGTGCCGAGTGCGACTCCGGCCTGATCGGCGACCTCGCGCATCTGGACCGCCTCGAACCCGCCTTCGGTGGCGAGGGCGATCGTGGCGTCGAGAATCCGGCGACGGCGTTCACGCTGGGCGTTCGACCCTGTGCTCTCGGTTACGACACTCATCGCAGCCATTGTCCCCTCTCGCGCGGGCAAACGCGGTAGCGACCCCGAGCCCTCGGTATGATTGAAACACGTTCTACCTGGGGAGGCACAGCGATGGTGCTCGGGATCACGCGCGATCATCTGGCGCTCTCGTCGACGTTGCGCGACTGGGCGGCGACGATCGACGGCTCGGCGACCGCGCGCGAGGCCGAGGTCGACGACGCGGCGACGTTCTCCAAGGCCTGGAGCGAGATCGTGGCGATGGGGCTCACGAGCATCGGGGTCGCCGAGGAGCACGGCGGTGGCGGCAGCGATCTGGTCGATCAGGCGATCGCGCTGGAGGCGTCCGCCC
>Ga0182737_1001592_pt1 | contig 21546 bp, 19 predicted proteins | sample eDN5th30CBELigOP_FD_128878 | JGI IMG/M metagenome (GOLD analysis project Ga0182737, IMG submission 128878) | Enriched Organic Plus compost microbial communities from Emeryville, California, USA - eDNA 5th pass 30_C BE-Lig OP (version 2) (version 2) ...
GGAACGATCAGTAGACCTTACTGGTCTTTATTCCATACATGACAGCAATCATCCTGTCGGCCAATCGCAGGGCGCCCCCGATCCGCATCCCGCCGGATCCGCCCCGCGGACCGAGGCCGTCATGAGCCACCTCTACGCATTGCTGGGCCGCATCGGCCTGTCGTTGATCTTCATCGTTTCCGGCTGGGGCAAGCTGGCCGCCTATGCCGGCACCCAGCAGTACATGGAAAACATGGGCGTGTCCGGCGCGCTGCTGCCGCTGGTGATCGCCCTGGAAATCGGCGGGGGCCTGGCGGTGCTCGCCGGCGTCCTCACCCGCAGCGCCGCGCTGGCCCTGGCGGCCTTCTCGCTGGCCACCGGCCTGCTGTTCCACGCCGATTTCGCCGACCCGAACCAGTTCATTCACCTGATGAAGAACGTGGCCCTGGCCGGCGGCTTCCTGATGCTGGCCGCCAACGGCGCCGGCGCCTTCAGCATCGACGCCTGGCGCCGCGACCGCCAGCTTGCCACCCTCAACCCCCGAGGTGCCCTGTGATCACCCTGCGACCTGCCGCCGAGCGCGGCCATGCCAACCACGGCTGGCTGGATTCCTGGCACAGCTTCTCCTTCGCCGGCTATTTCGATCCCGAGCACGTGCAGTGGGGACCGCTGCGGGTGATCAACGAGGACCGGGTCGCCGCCGGGCAGGGCTTCGGTACCCACGGCCACCGCGACATGGAAATCATCAGCTACGTCCTCCAGGGCGCGCTGGCCCACAAGGACTCGATGGGCAACGTGGAGCGGATCCTGCCGGGCGAGGTGCAGCGGATGAGCGCCGGCACCGGCATCACCCACTCGGAGTTCAACCACGACCGCGAGGGCACGACCCACTTCCTGCAGATCTGGATGCTGCCGGAGCGCACCGGGATCACCCCCGGCTACGAGCAGAGGCGCTTCGACGACGCGGAAAAACGCGGCCGGCTGCGCCTGCTGGTGAGCCCCGACGCGGCCGACGGCTCGCTGCGCATCCACCAGGACGCGCGGATGTACGCCGGGCTGTTCGACGGGGCGGAGGCGGGCCGGCTGGCCCTGGCCCCGGGCCGGCTGGGCTACGCCCACCTGGTCCGCGGCCGCGCCACGGTCAACGGCCGCGCGCTGGGCGCCGGCGACGCCCTGTTGTACCGCGACGAGCCGGAGGTCCGGATCGAGGCCGGCGAGGACGCCGAGGTCCTGGTCTTCGACCTGCCGGACCGGCCGGCCTGAGGCCACCCATGACTGACGGCAGGGGCTCTTGAAACCCCTGCCGGACGGCCTCACACGGGATTGGCGGACGGCGGCGCACCATGGCCTTGGCTGCGGCCGCCGCCGTTCAGAATTCGCAGGGTAAACCATTGATTTTCATGGTCTCCCTGCGACCTGGGACGTTGCATGGATGCAATGCAGGGAACCATTCCCGGTGTTAGCAGTCCAACCACCCGATTGCTAAGATGGATGCCATGACCCAGACCCGTTCCAATACCAGCCTGGTTGCCAACAACCTGCCGATTCCCAGCCCGCTGGGGTCGCTGGAGGCCTACATCAACGCCGTCCACCAGATCCCGGTGCTCAGCGTCGAGGCCGAGCAGGACCTGGCCCGCCGCTACCGGGACCACGAGGACCTGGACGCCGCCCGCGAACTGGTGCACTCGCACCTGCGCTTCGTCGTGCACGTGGCGCGGGGCTACAGCGGCTACGGCCTGCAGCTGGGCGACCTGATCCAGGAAGGCAACATCGGCCTGATGAAGGCGGTCAAGCGCTTCGACCCGGACCTGGGCGTGCGCCTGGTCAGCTTCGCCGTGCACTGGATCCGCGCGGAGATGCACGAGTTCATCCTGAAGAACTGGCGCATCGTGAAGGTCGCCACGACCAAGGCCCAGCGCAAGCTGTTCTTCAACCTGCGCAAGGCCAAGACCCGCCTCGGCTGGATGAACGCCGCGGAAGTCAGCGCGGTGGCCAGGGACCTCAACGTCTCCGAGCGCGAAGTGCTGGAGATGGAAGCGCGCCTGTCCGGCCGCGACATCGGCTTCGACGCACCGGCCGACGAGGATGACGACCACGCGCCGCCGGCGCCGTCGGCCTACCTGGTCTCGCATGACGAGGACCCGTCGCTGGCCTACGAGCGTGCCGACAGCGAGGACCACCAGCTGGAGCTGCTGCGCGAAGGCCTGGCGAGCCTGGATGCGCGTTCGCGCGACATCGTCGCCCGCCGCTGGCTGGATGCCGACAGCAAGGTGACGCTGCAGGAGCTGGCCGACGAGTACGGCGTGTCCGCCGAACGCATCCGCCAGATCGAGGCGAACGCGATGAAGAAGATGCGCGCGCTGCTGGCGGCCTGATCGCCACCGCAGTGCGCGAACGACGGCCCGGGACTTCCCGGGCCGTTTTGTTTGCGCGGATGGGCCGCGCCGCGATCGCCAGCGAGGCGCGCCGCGGCGCGCCATGACAGCCGCGTGCATCGCTGCGAGGCTTGCCCCCGACCCCTGGAGTCCGACCTGCCGTGAGCTTGCTCCTGCTGCTGTTCGACCTGACCGGCACCTTCGTCTTCGCGCTCAGCGGCGGCACCCTGGCGGTGCGCTACCGCCTGGATTTCTTCGGCGTGCTGGTGCTGTCCTGCGCGGCGGCGGTGTCCGGTGGCCTGGCGCGCGACGTGCTGATCGGCGCGCAGCCGCCGGCGGCGCTCGCCGACTGGCGCTACCTGGCCACGGCGATGCTCGCCGGCGTGGTCACCTTCTATCGCCACGAGGCGATCGAACGCATGCGCAACCCGGTGCAGATCTTCGATGGCGCCGGCCTGGCGCTGTTCGCGGTGCTGGGCACGGGCAAGGCGCTGGACTTCGGCCTGTCGCCGTTCGCCGCCACCCTGCTGGGCATGCTCAGCGGCATCGGCGGCGGCGTGGCGCGCGACGTGCTGGTGGCGCGCACGCCGGTGGTGCTGCAGGCCGAGCTGTACGCGGTGGCGGCGCTGGCCGGCGGCGGCGTGGTCGCGCTGGCCGACGTATTCGCGCTGCCGCGCACGCCGGCGATGGCGTTCGGCGCGCTAGTCTGCTTCGGCCTGCGCTACATGGCGATCCGCCACGGCTGGCACCTGCCGGCGGCGCGGCTGCCGGAAGACCGCGGCTGAGCGTGGTGCTCAGCGCGTTGGCGCGTCGTCCGCATCGTCTGCGTCGCGGCCGAGGATGATCCGCGCGCCGCGCTGGTAGCTCCAGTACGCCCACGCCCAGTTGAGCAGCACCGACAGGCGGTTGCGGAAGCCGATCAGGAAGAACACGTGCGCGGCCAGCCAGAACCACCAGGCCAGCACGCCGGACAGCTTGAAGCCGTGCAGGTCCACCACCGCGGCCATGCGGCCGATGGTGGCGAGGTTGCCGAAGTCGCGGTAGCGGAACGCCGGCGAGGGCACGCCGCGCAGCCGCGCCCGGATCGCGGTGGCAACGTGCCGGCCCATCTGCTTGGCCGCCGGCGCCACGCCCGGCACCGGCGTGCCGTCCGCCCGCGACACCGCGGCGAGGTCGCCGGCGACGAACACCTGCGGGTACCCGGGCACCGACAGGTCCGGCTCCACCGGCACGCGCCCGGCGCGGTCCAGCGGCACGCCCAGCGAACGCGCCAGCGGCGAGGCCGCCACGCCCGCGGCCCAGACGATGGTGCGCGAACGCACGTACTCCTCGCCCAGGCGGTAACCGCCGGCGTCGATCGCGGTCACCGGCACGCCGGTGCGTACTTCCACGCCCAGCTTCTCCAGTTGCCGCCGCGCCTTTTCCGACAGGTCTTCCGGGAACGAGGCCAGCACCCGCGGGCCGGCTTCGAGCAGGCGCACGCGTGCGCTGGCCGGATCGATGTGGCGGAACTGGTCGCGCAGGGTATGGCGGGCGATCTCGGCGAGGGTGCCGGCCAGTTCCACGCCGGTCGGGCCGCCGCCGACGATGGCGAAGTCCAGCCACGCCGCGCGTTCGGCCGGATCCTCGCAGGCTTCGGCGCGTTCGAACGCCAGCAGCAGCTTGCGGCGCAGCTCCAGCGCATCGTCCAGCGACTTCAGCCCGGGCGCGTGCGCGGCCCATTCGTCGTGGCCGAAGTAGGCGTGGGTCGCGCCGGTGGCCAGCAGCAGGTAGTCGAACGCAAGCTGCGCGCCATCGTCCAGCGTCACCGTGCATGCCGCCGGATCGACGGCGGTGACTTCGGCCAGGCGCACTTCGGCGTTGGCCTGCCGGCGCAGGATGTAGCGCAGCGGCGCGGCGATGTCCGGCGCCGACAGGCCCGCGGTGGCGACCTGGTACAGCAGCGGCTGGAACAGGTGGTGGTTGCTGCGGTCGACCACGGTGATGCGCACCGGTGCATTCGCCAGCGCACGTATCGCCCACAACCCGGCGAAACCGCCGCCGACCACCACCACGTGCGGGAGATCGGGGCGGGCGGTCGGCATGGGCGTCCTCGTCGTTTCAGTGGGGGTCGTGGTCGATCCGCGAATGCGTGCGCGTGTCCGGCATCAGCAGGTAGACCACCAGCGAGCCTGCGATACAGGCGGTGACGTACCAGTAGAAGCCGCTCTCCATGCCGTGGTGCTTGAACCACAGCGCCACGTACTCGGCGCTGCCGCCGAAGGTCGCCACGGTCAGCGCGTAGGGCAGGCCCACGCCCAGCGCGCGCACTTCCACCGGGAACAGCTCGGCCTTCACCACCGCGTTGATCGAGGTGTAGCCGGTGACGATCGCCAGCGCCGCCAGCACCAGCCAGAACGCCTCGCCGGCGCTTTGCACGGTCTGCAGCCGCATCATGATCGGCACGGTGAACAGCGTGCCCAGCACGCCGAAGGCGATCAGCACCGGGCGCCGGCCGATGCGGTCCGACAGCGCGCCGACCACCGGCTGCAGCAGCATGTAGATGAACAGCGTCGAGGCGTTCACCCGCGCCGCCGCCTCGGTCGACAGCCCGGCGCTGTTGACCAGGAACTTGTGCACGTAGGTGGTGTACGTATAGAAGGCCAGGGTGCCGCCCATGGTCAGGCCGACCACGGTGAGCACCGCGCGCGGATGCCGGAGCAGCGCGCGCAGCGTGCCCTGGCTGCGCTGGTGCGCCGGCGAGTCGTCGGCCTCGCTGCGCACGAAGGACTCGGTCTCCAGCATGGTCCGGCGCAGCCACAGCGCGACCAGCGCGGCCAGCGCGCCGATCGCGAACGGGATCCGCCAGCCCCAGGCGCGCAGCTGTTCGGCGTCGAGCAGCTGCTGCAGCGACAGCAGCACGCCCAGCGCCAGCAGGTGGCCCAGCACCAGGGTCACGTACTGGAAGCTGGACCAGAAGCCGCGGTGCTCGCGGCTGGCCATCTCGCTGAGGTAGGTCGCCGAGGTGCCGTATTCGCCGCCGACCGACAGGCCCTGCAGCAGGCGCGCCAGCACCAGCAGCACCGGCGCGGCGACGCCGATGCTGGCGTAGCCGGGCGTCAGCGCGATCAGCAGCGAACTGCTGCACATCATCCACACCGACAGCAGCAGCGCGGCCTTGCGCCCGTGGCGGTCGGCGTAGCGGCCCAGCAGCCAGCCGCCGAGCGGGCGCATCAGGAAGCCGACCGCGAAGATCGCCGCGGTCTTCAGCAGCTGGCTGGTGCGGTCGCCGCCGGGGAAGAACACTTCGGCGAAGTACAGCGAGAACGCCGCATAGACGTACCAGTCGTACCACTCCACCAGGTTGCCGACCGAGCCGCTGAAGATGCTGCGCAGGCGCCGGGCGGGGGTGAGTGCGAGGGTCGCTGCCATGCGCTGGATGATGGCATGGCGGGGGAGGGGATGGGCCGGACCGCGTCTTGCCGCCGCCGCCACGGCGCTGTGCCAGACTGCCGCCATCCCATTGCCCACGGTGTCTCCCATGGCCGAACCGGAAAAGCGCATCGCCCTGCTGATCGACGCGGACAACGCGCCGGCGGCCAAGATCGACGTGGTGCTGGCGGAGGTGGCGCGCTACGGCGTGGCCAACGTGCGCCGCGCCTACGGCAACTGGAAGAACCCGCACCTGAAGAGCTGGGAGGCGGTGCTGCACGAGTACGCGATCCGTCCGATCCAGCAGTTCGCCTATTCCACCGGCAAGAACGCCTCGGACATGGCGATGGTGATCGATGCGATGGACCTGCTGTACGCACGCAACCTGGACGGCTTCGCCATCGTCTCCAGCGACGCCGACTTCACCCCGCTGGTGATGCGCCTGCTCACCGACGGGGTGAAGGTGTACGGCTTCGGCGAGAAGAAGACCCCGCTGCCGTTCGTCAACGCCTGCTCGAAGTTCACCTACGTCGAAGCGCTGGGCGTGCCGGAACAGAACGGCAAGGCCGAGCAGGAGGCGCCCAAGGTGGCCCGCGACCTGCGCGCGGACGCGCGCCTGGTGCAGATGCTGCGCAGCGCGGTGGAGTCCGGCAGCGGCGACGACGGCTGGACCCGCCTGGACGTGGTCGGCAGCCAGATCAGCAACCAGGCTTCGTTCGACCCGCGCAACTACGGCTACCGCAAGCTCAGCGACCTGGTGAAGGACAGCGGCCTGTTCGAGGTGAAGCAGGACGACAAGACCATCTGGGTGCGCGACCGGCCGCGGAAGCGGGCGGCGAGGAAGAAGAAGGTCGACTGAACCGGCATAGCCGCGAAAGGGTTCCCGGATGCGGCCTTCGGCCTTGTCCGGGCTGCACGGCGCCTAGTAGAGGTCGACGGGGTCGATGTCGAGCGACCAGCGCGTGCGCCGCGCCCCGGGCAGGGCGTGGATCGCCGGCAGCGCCGCGTCCAGGCTGGCGTGCAGGGTGCGGCGCGCGGGCGCGGACAGCAGCAGCTGCATCCGGTACAGCCCGGCGCGGCGTGCCATCGGCGCGGTGATCGGGCCGTGCAGCTCCAGCGTGGCGTCGTCGCCGGACGCATCGCGCAGCAGCGATTTCGCCGCGCGCAGGAAGGCGCCGGCCGCGTCCGCCTGCTGCGCTTCGGCGCGCAGCATCGCCAGGTGCGCGAATGGCGGGAAGCCGGCCGCCTCGCGCAGCGCCAGCTCCTCGTCGGCGAAGCTGTCGTAGCCGCCGCGGATCAGCCCGTGCAGCAGCGGGTGGTCCGGGTGGTGGGTCTGCCACCACACCTCGCCCGGGCGCCGCGCGCGGCCGGCGCGGCCTGCCACCTGGATGAGCAGCTGCGCCAGCTTCTCGCCGGCGCGGAAGTCGGAGGAGAACAGGCCTTCGTCGACGCCTACCACCACCACGCGGGTGAGGTTGGGCAGGTCGTGGCCCTTGGCCAGGATCTGCGTGCCGACGAGGATGCCGGGCGCGTCGCCGAGTTCGGCCAGCAGCTTCTGCAGGCCGTCGCGGCGCGCGGTGGTGCCGCGGTCGATGCGCAGCACCGGCCAGTCGGCGAAGCGTTCGGCCAGCAGTTCCTCCAGCCGTTCGGTGCCGATGCCCTGCGGCTGCAGCGCCAGGCTGGCGCAGTCCGGGCAGGCCGGCGGGCGCGCCTGGCGATGGCCGCAGTGGTGGCACACCAGCCGGCCGCCGCCGGCATGCACGGTCATCGGCGTGCCCTGCAGCGCGCTGCTGCAGCGCGGGCAGTGCGCGCTCCAGCCGCAGTCGTGGCACAGCAGCACCGGCGCGTAGCCGCGGCGGTTCTTGAACACCAGCACCTGGCCGCCGTCGCGCAGCGCGGCGCCGATCATGTCCAGCACTTCCGGCGCCAGGCCGGCCTGCAGCGGGCGCTTGCGCACGTCGAGGATGCGCACCGCCGGCGGCCGCGCGTCGCCGGCGCGCTGGCGCAGGCGCAGGTGCGCGTAGCGGCCGGCGCGGGCGTTGTGCAGCGTCTCCAGCGAAGGCGTGGCGCTGCCAAGCAGCACCGGCACGCCCAGCGCCTTGCCGCGCACCAGGGCGAAGTCGCGGGCGTGGTAGCGGATCCCGTCCTGCTGCTTGTAGCTGCCGTCGTGTTCCTCGTCGACCACGATCAGCCCGGCTTCCGGCAGCGGGGTGAACACCGCCGAGCGGGTGCCCACGACCACGCGCGCCTCGCCGCGCCACGCCGCGACCCACACGCGGGCGCGCTCGTTGTCGTTGAGCCCGGAATGCAGCGCGTGCACCGGCACGCCCAGGCGCGCGCGGAAGCGGGCCAGGGTCTGCGGGGTCAGGCCGATCTCCGGCACCAGCACCAGCGCCTGGCGGCCGCGCGCCAGGCAGTCGGCGATGGCGTGCAGGTAGACCTCGGTCTTGCCGCTGCCGGTGACGCCTTCCAGCACCACCGGGGTGAAACCCTGGGCGGCGCGCAGCACCTCGATCGCGGCCTGCTGTTCGTCGTTGGGCGTCGGCCCCGGCTGCGGCGCGGGTGCGCTGGCGTGCGCCGGGACCGCCACGCGCTCGGCATGGCCGCGCTTCGCCAGGGCCCGGGCGGCCTCGCGCCAGCCCTCCAGGATGGAGTCGAGCCGGTCTTCGAGGCAGGGGCCTTCGGCCAGCAACGCGGCCAGACGCTGCGGGCGGGTGTTGCGGCGCAGGCCCTCGCGCCCGGTCGCGCCGGCTTCGGTCAGGACCCAGGCCCAGGCGTGGGTGTCGGGCAGCGGGTCGGCCCCGCGCAGGGCGGCAGGCAGGGCGGTGGCGAAGACTTCGCCGGCCGGGGCGTGGGTGTACCGGGCCAGCCACCGCAGCGAATCGAGCAGCTCGCCGGTGAACAGGGGTTCCGGATCGGGCAGGGCGATGGCCTGGCGCAGGCCGGTGTCGGTTTCGGCCGGGCCCACGCCCAGCACGACCCCGGCCAGTTCGCGGTTGCCGAACGGCACCCGCACCCGGTGCCCGACCAGGTCCGGGGTCGCCTCCAGCCCCTCCGGGGGCAGGTAGTCGAACAGCCGGGGCAGCGGAACCGGCAGGGCGACTTGCAGGCAGACGGGGGCGGCGGGCATCGCGCCAGTCTAAGCCAGGCGGTCCCGGCCACGACCGCTCGCCGTTTGCCGGGCATTGCTCTGGCCGGCCTGATGAAGGGGATGTAAACCGCCGTCACAGTTGGATATTTCGGCTTATCCACACGAGCTGTGGATAAGCTTGTGCATGACCGTGGTGCTTCACGGCGCAACGACGGCATTTCAAGCGGGTCAGTCAGGTTGGTCAAAAAAACGCCACATGAAAAGTCTTTTTGAAATCAACAACTTGGCCGTGAAACGCCGCGGCGGCGCTGGCGCGGTTCCGGAAACGGGCCTCTTGCGCGGCGGAAATTTGCGCTGTGCACAACCGCGCAGCCGCCAAGCCTTGTAACAGCGGGCTGGAACAGCTTCCGCGCGCCTGTCAAGGACCCCATCCGGGCCCCGCCGGCCGTATCCTGCAGGCCCGACGGAGTTCCAATGCACGACCCTTCCTCCCCCCGGACGACGGAACTGCCCGCCGCCCTGAACGCCTTCCTGCGCGGCGTCGAACGGCGCGCCTTCGTATTCCTCTGGCTGCAGGACGGCGACGAGCGCGGCGCCGGCCATGCCCTGGCCGCCGCCATCCGCGCCTTCCCAGGTCCGGCCGCGACGATGCCGATGGGCGAATGGCCGGGCCGGTTCTGGAAGCTGCTGCTGGCCCTGCCTCCGGGCTCCGGACGCGGCAGCTGGCCGGAAGACCTGGGCTTCCTGGGGCGGATGCCGCTGGCCGCGCGCCGCGCCCTGCTGCTGCGCCAGGTCGCCGGCCTGGACGAGGCCGCCGCGGCCGAGGCGATGGACCTGGACCTGGCCGGCTACCAGCAGGCGCTGGCCGAGGCCTGCCCGCGCGATGCCGACGGGGCCCCCGATGCCGCCGGCTGGCGCCGCCAGGCGGAGGCGATCCAGCAGGTCGGCCGCCAGCTGCCCCCGGACCGCCTGGCCTGGCTGGGCGAGCTGCACGAAGCGGCCCTGGCCGGGCAGTTCCCGCCCGGCTCCGGAGAGCCCGCGCCGGCAGCGCCGGTGCCGCCCGCGCCGCGGGTGCGGGCGCCGCGCCCGCCAAGCCGCCCGCTGCGCTGGCTGGGCGTGGTCGCGCTGCTGCTCGGCCTGGCCGGAGCGGCCTGGTACTTCTGGCCGAAGCTGGCGTCGCCGTCGGCGACCAGCGAAGAGCTGGCCCCGCCGCCGGACGACGGCCGCGTGCACGATGCCGATCCGGTACTGGTCGAACCGTTGCCGCCCCCGGAAGCCCCGGCGACGCCGCCGGACGGCGAGCCATCGCTGCCGCTGGCCCTGCAGGAGGACCCGCTGGTGGCCGACCTGGCCCTGCTGTCCTGGTACGCCGCCGGCATGCCCGGCTCGCGCCTGGACCGCGAGCGCGCCGGCCCGGGCGAGGAGTCGCCCGCGCCGCCCGCCGAACCGGATCCGGCCTCGGGCCTGGAAACCTGGTCGCAGCTCGATCCCCAGGCGCAGGCGCAGCTGCGCGCCGCCGCCGCGGAGTTCCAGGCGCTGGACCCGGCGGCGCAGGCCAGGCTGCGCGCGCGCTTCGCCGCGCTGGATGCGATGGAACGCCGCGGCTGGCTGCTCGGTCCCGAGCTGGGCGCCGACTACGTCGCCCTGCAGCCGCTGGTGGGATTCGTGCCGGAAGCCGAGCGCCTGCCGCTGCTGGCCGCGCTGCGCGCGCTGGACGCCGACCAGCGCGCGCGCCTGGGCGCGCTGGCCTGGCGCACGCCGCCGTACGAACGCGAGAAGCTGCGCCGCGACCTGCTGGCGACCGCGCCTTCGCAGCGCGGTCCCTGGCTGGAGCAGCGCGAGCGCGAGTAGGCGTCGTCCCGCGTGGCCGGCTTCAGAGGTTGGCCAGCGCCCACAGCGCCACCGCGCCGGAGGCGATGCTGATGACGAGGATGTAGACCGAGCCGGCGACCAGGAAGCGCAGCGTGGTCGCCAGCCAGCCTTCGCCGTAGACGCGCTTCTGCGACAGCAGCAGGTAGACCAGCATCCACGCCAGCAGCAGCGACGAGGCCACGCTGGCAGTGCTGCCCAGCGGCGTCTGCGCGTAGTGGTTGGCCAGCGCGACCAGGCCGAACTGCGCCATCATCGCCAGGCACAGGAAGGCGTGGCTGTACAGCGCGACCACCAGGTGTTCGAGATAGCTGCGTCCCGAGCCGAGGTAGAGCAGCTTCAGCAGCAGCGCGAACAGCGGTACCAGCACGAACAGCGCGCTGGGTACGGCGCCCATCAGCGCGGCGCGGTACAGGCCGGGATCCTCGCGCACGCGCGCCAGGTTCTGCTGCATGCGCAGCGCCTGGCGCTCCCACCAGTTCTTCGGTTCCCGCCTGGCCGGTGCGGCGGCAGGGGCGGCCGCGGGAGTTTCCGCGGCAGCCGCGTCCCCCTTGGCCTCAGGCGCGCTTTCCGGCGTGCCGCCGAGTTCGACGATGCGCCGGTCGGCGGCGCGGCGTATGTCGGCGATGCCCTTGTCGTAGCCGGCGAGCACGGGCGCCAGGTAGGTCGGGGTTTCCTCGCGCGCCTTTTCCAGCCCGGCGATGGCCTGCTCGCGGATCCTGCGCACTTCCTCGATCGAGCTGGCCCCGCGCATGGCCGCGTCGCTGCTGAGCAGCGGCTTGTTGTCCGCGGCTTCGTCCACGTTGAGTTCGATGTCCAGGCCCAGGTCGACCACGCGGCCGACGAAGAACGCCATCACGCACAGCACCACGAACATGCGCATTGGCGCCACGTAGGGCGCGCGGTGGCCGGCCAGGTAGTCGCGCGCCAGCGCGCCGGGCGAGAGCAGCCTGCGCAGGCTGCGGAAGATGCGCCCGTCCAGGTGCCAGAACGACTCGAACACTTCCTCCACCGCGTGGGCGAAGCTGCGCACCGGGTTGTGCGCGGATTGGCCGCAGACGTGGCAGAACGCGCCTTGCAGCGGCGTCGCACAGTTCTGGCAGGCCGCCGGATGGCTGTCGTTCATCGGTCGGATAACGGAGGGGATCGGGCGGCGGCTAAGATAGCGGCCTGCCGGAGCCCGGTACCAGTGCCCCCTGCACGGCCGCAGCCCGCTTCCCGACGCTTCCCATGTCCAACGATTCCCCGCCGCGCTTCGGTCGCGAACTGCGGGCTACCGCCACGCTCGCCCTGCCGCTGGTGCTGGGCCACGTGTCCACCGGCCTGATCAGCTTCGTCGACAACGTCATCGCCGGACACCACGGCACGCGCACGCTCGCCTCGGTGACGGTGGGCACCGCGCTGATGTGGCTGCCGATGATGGTGCCGCTGGGCACGCTGATCGCGCTGACCGCGTCGGTGTCGCAGCTGGACGGCGCCGGGCGCCGCCACGAGATCGGCCCGCTGTTCCGCCAGGCGCTGTGGCTGGCGCTGGGCCTGGGCCTGCTGATGTTCGGCTTCCTCAGCGTGGTGCCGCTGGCGCTGGGCGCGTTCGGCATCGCCCCGGACATCATTCCCGGCGCGACCGCGTTCTGCCACGCGGTGCGCTGGGGCGCGCCGGCGATGGTGATGTTCTTCTGCATGCGCTACCTCAGCGAAGGCACGCACTGGACGCTGCCGACGATGCTGCTGGGCTTCGGCGGCCTGGCGGTGCTGGCGCCGCTGGGCTACGCGCTGACCTTCGGCGTCGGCCCGCTGCCGGAGATGGGCGCCGCCGGCCTCGGCGCCGCCTCGGCCACGGTGATGTGGCTGCAGGCGCTCACCTTCGCGCTGTACCTGGGAAGGTCGCGGCGGTTCGCGCCGCTGGCGCTGTTCTCGCACGTGGAGCCGCCGCGCTGGAACGTGATCCGCGGCCTGCTCGCCACCGGCCTGCCGATCGGCGTGACCGTGCTGATGGAAGGCGGGCTGTTCATCGCCACCGCGCTGCTGATCGCGCGGCTGGGCGAAGTGCCGGCGGCCGCGCACCAGATCGCGATCAATGTCTCCGCGCTGTGCTTCATGTTGCCGATGGGCCTGGCCGAGGCCACCACGGTGCGGGTGGGCCATGCGCTCGGCGCGCAGGATCCGGCCGGCGTGCGCCGCGCCGCCTACGCCGGCTACGCCATCGTGCTGGGCACGCAGCTGTGTTCGGCCACCGTGCTGCTGCTGGGCCACGACGCGATCGTCTCGGTCTACACCTCCGACGTGGCGGTGGCGGCGCTGGCTTCGACCCTGCTGCTGTTCGCCGCCGCGTTCCAGTTCCCCGACGGCATCCAGGTGATGTCGGCCGGCTCCTTGCGCGGCCTGCGCGATACCCGCGTGCCGATGCTGCTGGCCACGGTCGCCTACTGGGGCCTGGGCATGCCGCTCGGCGCCGGACTCGGCCTGGGCCTGGGGCTGGGCCCGCAGGGCATGTGGGCGGGCCTGATCACCGGCCTGACCGCCGCCGCGATCCTGATGGGCGCGCGCCTGAACTGGCGGCTGCGCAACCTGCCGCCGCCGGTCGCCAGCGGACCTCCGCCTGGTGGCACCCTGACTTAAGGCGTATGAAAGCCCGCGGCGCTGGGGCTATCCTGCCTGCGTAGAACCCCGCATGCCCTCCGCCGGAGCCCTTGCCCGATGATCCCGCCCCCCCTGCCGCCGCGCCGCAATCCCGTCGCCACGTTCTTCGTGGGCCTGTGGGACGTGATGAACTTCACCCGGCGGCTGATCCTCAACCTGCTGTTCTTCGGGCTGCTGTTCCTGATGCTGCTGGTGTTCGTGGCCGCGCTGGGCAAGGGCAGCGGCGCGAAGCCGCTGCAGGACCGCACCACCCTGGTGATCGCGCCGGAAGGACGGCTGGTCGAGCAGTTCTCCACCGACCCGGTGAGCCGTGCGTTCGCGCGGGCGATGGGCGATTCCTCGGCCGAGGAGATCCAGCTGCGCGACCTGCTGCGCGCGATCGAGGCGGCGAAGGAGGACAAGCACATCGAACGCGTGCTGCTGCAGCTGGACAAGCTGCAGCCGTCGGGCATGGCCTCGATGCGCGAGGTGGCCAAGGCGCTGGCCGAGCTGCGCGCCAGCGGCAAGCAGCTGGTCGCCTACGGCGAAGGCATGGGCCAGGGCCAGTACCTGCTGGCCGCGCAGGCCGACGAGATCTACCTGGACCCGATGGGTTCGCTGCTGCTGGAAGGCCTGGCCCGCTACCGCCAGTACTTCCGCACCGCCCTGCAGGACAAGCTGGGCGTGGACGTGCACCTGTTCCGCGTCGGCGAGTTCAAGTCGGCGGCCGAGCCGTACATCCTCGACGCCGCCTCGCCGGAGTCGAAGGAAGCGGACCTGTACTGGATGAACGACGTCTGGCAGCGCTACCTGGCCGACGTCGCCAGCGCGCGCGGTCTGGATCCGGCGCAGCTGGGCGCGCAGATCAACGCGCTGCCGGAGAGCATCGAGGCCGCCGGCGGCGACCTGGCCCGGCACGCGCTGCAGATGAAGCTGGTCGACGGGCTGAAGACCCGCGAGGAAGTGGAGCAGCTGATGGCCGAGCGCGGCGTCGCCGACGAGGACGACGAGCGCGGCTTCCGCAACATCTCGCTGCAGGCCTACCTGGCCCAGGTCGACAGCCGTCGCCTGCCGGTCGACAAGCGCCCGCAGGTGGCGGTGGTGGTGGCCGAGGGCGAGATCACAGGCGGCGACCAGCCGGCCGGCCGCATCGGCGGCGAATCGACCGCCGCGCTGCTGCGCCAGGCGCGCGAGGACAAGGACGTGAAGGCGGTGGTGCTGCGCGTCGACTCGCCCGGCGGCGAGGTGTTCGCCTCCGAGCAGATCCGCCGCGAGGTCGAGCTGCTGAAGGCCGAAGGCAAGCCGGTGGTGGTGTCGATGGGCGACCTGGCCGCTTCCGGCGGCTACTGGATCAGCATGGACGCCGACCGCATCTATGCAGACCCGTCGACCATCACCGGTTCGATCGGCATCTTCGGTCTGGTCCCGAACTTCACCCGCACCCTGGACAAGATCGGCGTGCATACCGACGGCGTCAGCACCACCCGTTTCGCCGGCGCCTTCGACGTGACCCGTCCGCTGGATCCGGAAGTGGGCCGCGTCATCCAGGCGGTGATCAACAAGGGCTACGCCGACTTCACCGGCAAGGTCGCCGCCGCGCGCGGCAAGCCGGTCGAGGAAGTGGACGCGGTCGCCCGCGGCCGCGTGTGGAGCGGCGCGCAGGCGAAGGAACGCGGCCTGGTCGACGAGCTGGGCGGCTTCGGCGATGCGGTCGCCGACGCGGCCTCGCGCGCAAGCCTGGAAGACGGCAAGTACCGCGTGCGCTACATCGAGAAGCCGGCGTCGCCGTTCGCGCAGTTCATGTCCGGCTTCGCCGGCACCCGCATCGGCGGCGTGCTGCTGCACGAGTCGGGCCTGGCCCGCGCCGCGCTGGCCCGGACCATGCCGGAAACCGAAGCGCAGCTGCGCTTCGTCGAGAACGCCCTGCGCGACCGCAACGGCGCGCCGGTGAAGTCGCTGGCCTACTGCTTCTGCGGCTGGTGACCCGGCGAGGCGGCGGGCCCATGCCCGCCGCCCCGTAGAGCGGGGCTCGCCCCGCTGCTTTTTCCCCCGACCCGGCACACCAGGCGGCGGAGTCGGGCAAGCCCGACTCTACGGGGCAGCGCGCGATCGCCCTCGGCCGCGTCGTAGAGCGGGGCTTGCCCCGCTGCTTCTTCGCCCGGGCAGGCACATCAGGCGGGGGAGTCGGGCAAGCCCGACTCTACGGGGCAGCGCGCGAACGGCCCCCTGCCGCGTCGTAGAGCGGGGCTTGCCCCGCTGCTTCTTCGCCCGGCTGGTCACATCAGGCGGGGGAGTCGGGCAAGCCCGACTCTACGGGGCGGCGCGCGAACGCCCTCGGCCGCGCCGTAGAGCGGGGCTTGCCCCGCTGCTTCTTCGCCCGGGCTGGCACATCAGGCGGGGGAGTCGGGCGAGCCCGACTCTACGGGGATCGCGCGCGGCCTTCCGCTGGCGCCTTGGCTCAGCCGCCTTCGGCCGCGTCCACCGCGGCCTTCTGCCGGTCGGCGGCGTCCTGCAGGGTCTGCTCGGTCGCCCGCGCCTTGTCCTGCGGCGCGCGGATCGCGTCGCGCAGATCGTTATGGGCCTGCGCCTGCGGTTCCGGCGGCTGTTCGGTCGGGGGCGGTTCGGGCCGGCATGCGGCCAGCGCGGCCAAAGCGGCCAGGCCCAGGGCCAGCGCGCGGGCGCGCGTGGCGGCCGGATGCATCGGGCGGCGGATCGGTGTCATCGCTGCACTCCCGTGGAAGGCCGGGGTTATCCTACGCCCATGACGACGAACCGGTGGCGGCTGGACGGGCAACTGGCGCTGGTGACCGGCGCTTCCGCGGGCATTGGCCTGGCGATCGCACGCGAGCTCGCCGCGCTGGGTGCGGACCTGCTGCTGGTGGCGCGCGCCGAGGACGCGCTGCAGGACGTGCGCGACGAGCTGGCCGAGCGCCATCCCGCGCAGGACATCCTCGCCATGTCCGCCGACGTCGCCGACGACGAGGACCGCCAGGCGATCCTCGACTGGGTCGAGGACCAGGGCGAAGGCCTGCACATCCTGGTCAACAACGCCGGCGGCAACGTCACCAAGGCCGCGGTGGACTACACCGAGGACGAGTGGCGCAGGATCTTCGAGACTAACCTGTTCTCGGCCTTCGAGCTTTCGCGTTACGCGCATCCGCTGCTGGCGCGGCATGGCGCCTCGTCGATCGTCAACGTCGGCAGCGTCTCGGGCATCACCCACGTGCGCAGCGGCGTGGTCTACGGCATGAGCAAGGCCGCGCTGCACCAGATGACCCGCAACCTCGCCGCCGAATGGGCCGAGGACGGGATCCGGGTCAACGCGGTGGCGCCGTGGTACATCCGCACGCGGCGTACCTCCGGGCCGCTGTCGGACCCGGACTACTACGAGGAAGTGATCGACCGCACGCCGATGCGGCGGATCGGCGAACCGGAAGAGGTCGCCGCGGCGGTCGCGTTCCTGTGCCTGCCGGCGGCCAGCTACGTCACCGGCGAATGCATCGCCGTCGACGGCGGCTTCCTGCGCTACGGGTTCTGAGCGCGGCGGCGTGCGCGCCGCCAGCACTGCAGACGCCGCGCCTCAGGTGCGCAGCGCCGACTCAGGCACCTCGATCTCCATCGCCAGCGCCAGGTGGTCCGAAAATGCGGCCGGCACCGCCTTCGCACCCATGCAGCGCAGCTGGCCGCTGACCAGGATGTGGTCGATCGCGCGCTGCGGCTTCCAGCTGGGGAAGGTCGGCACCGGGCATTCCGGTGGCCGCAGGGTGGTCCGGCTGTAGAGGACTTCCATCTCCGGCTGGTCGGGCAGGCAGTTGAAGTCGCCCATCAGCACCGCGTTGGGGTGGTCCTGCAGCACCTCGGCGATGAACGACAGCTGCGCCAGCCGCGAGCGCGCGCCCAGCGACAGGTGCGCCACGGCCACGGTCAGGCCTTCGCGGTCGTCGCCGAAGTGCGCCAGCAGCACGCCGCGGCCCTTGATCCGGCCGGGCAGGGAATGGTCGCTGGTGCGCACCGGCTCCAGCCTGCTGAGCAGGCCGTTGGCGCTGGAGGCGACGCCGCCGACGCTGCGGTTGGGCTGGTGGGTCCAGTAATGGAAGCCCGCGCGCTGGGCCAGGTAGTGGGTCTGGTTGGTGAAGCCCGAGCGCAGGCTGCCCGGGTCGCTTTCCTGCAGGCCGACGATGTCGTGGTCGCTGGCCAGCTTCGCGATCGCGTCCAGGCTGGAACGCTTGCGCCCGGCCGGCAGCGCGTGCGACCAGCTCCGGGTCACGTAGTCGCTGTAGCGGCGGGTGCTGGAACCGGCCTGGATGTTGGCGCTGAGCACGCGCAGCCGGCGTGCGCCGGCTGCGCCTTCGCCGGCCTCGTCGGCCGGCTGCACGCGGGGTTCGTCGTGGGCGGGCGTGGGGGTGCCCATGCGGCCGGTGCGGCGGCGCCTCAGCGCGCGCCGCGCTCCTGCGCGACCAGCCAGTCCACCGTCTGCAGCATCTTCTCCGGGCCGGCGGCCGGGATCGGCACGGTGTACTTGCCGTTGACCACGATGGTCGGGGTGGCGTCGATCTTCGAGCGGACCGCGAACTGCTTGGCGCGGTTGATCTTGGCGTCGATGCCGAAGCTGTCGAAGGTGTCGGTGAAGCGCTTGGCGTCCACGCCGTGCTGGGCGTAGAACGGGGCCAGGTCCTTGGCGCCGACGTTGGCCGACACCGGCAGGGTGCGCTGCACGTGGATCGCGTTGAACACCGCGTCGTGGGTCTGCGGCAGCACGCCCAGCGCCTCGGCGGTGAAGTAGGCGCGCGCGTACGGGGTCCAGTAGCCGCCGAAGGCCGCCGGCACGTGGATCGCGTTCACGTCGGCCGGCTGGCGCTGCTTCCAGGCCTGGTAGACCGGCTCGAAGTGGGCGCAGTGCGGGCAGGTGTAGCCGAACACCTCGGCCACCTCGATGCGGCCGGTGGCCGGCTGGAACGGCTGGCCGCCGCTGATCTCGATGTAGTCGACGCCGGCGACCGGGGCCGGGCCCTGCGGCGCGGCCGGCGCGACCGGGGCAGCCGGCGCGTCCTGGGCCGGGGCGCTGGCGGCTTCGGTGCCGGCGGCCTCGCCCTGCGGCGCGGCCTCCGGGCTGGCGGCTGGCGCGGTTTCGGCTGGCGTGGCGGCCGGGGCCTCGGCGGCGGGGGCGGCCGGAGCCGGGGCCTCGGGGCCGGAACAGGCGGCCAGGGCCAGCAGGAACGGCAGGGTGAGGCTGAGGTGGCGCTTGCTCATGGATGGTCTCCTGGAAGCTGAGGTTGGGTCGTCGGCCGTCAACGCAAGGTCGGGATGGCCGCCGCCGGGGGTTATCGGCCGGTCTTCAGGGCCTGGCGTTCATGCGCCACCAGCCATTCGGCGATGCGCAGCGAATCCTCGAGGCTGCTGCCGCGCACGCGGTAGCGGCCGGCGACGATGAGGGTCGGGGTGGCGTCCACGCCGCTGGCGACGGCGAACTCGCGCGCCTGGCGCATGCGCGCGTCGACCGAGGGGTCGGCCAGCGCGGCGCGGAAGCGCTCGGCGTCCACGCCGTAGCGCGAATAGAAGGCGGCCAGTTCCTGCGCGGTCGGGTTGCGCGGCAGCTCGCCGTTGCGGTGGATCGCGGCGAACACGGCATCGTGGCTGCGCGCCAGCACGCCCAGGTCGGAGGCGGCGAAGTAGGCGCGCGCCCAGGCGTCCCAGTAGCCGCCGAACACCGCCGGCACCGGCACCAGGTCGACGTCGCGGCCCTGGCGGCCCTTCCATTCCTTGAGCATCGGCTCGAAGTGGGCGCAGTGCGGACAGGAGTAGCCGAACAGCTCGGCCACCTCGATCCGCCCGGGCCTGGCCGCCCACGGCTTGCCGCCCGGGATCTCGACGTAGTCGCGCCCGGCCACCGGCGCGTCGGCGGCCAGGGTCGGCCCGGGCAGGAAGGCCAGGGCGGCGAGCAGGAGTCCGGACAGCAATGCCTTCATCGATGAGTCTCCGGGCTGGAACCGGCGTTGCCGGCCGGCGGAAAAAACGACGCCGGCCCTGGGGCCGGCGCGAGTCTGGAGAGAGGGACCGCGGCCATCAGACCGCGCCGGCGCCGCGAAGTTTCAGGATTGCGGTTCGGCGGCGGCCACGTCGTCGGCGCGGGGGTGCAGGCCCTGCAGGTAGCTGGACAGCGCGCCGATCTCTTCCTCGGTCAGCGAGCGGGCGACCTTGGCCATGATCTCGAAGCGGGCCGGGTCGCGCTCGCTGGTCACGCCGGCCTTGTACTCCTGCAGGCGGCGGGCGGTGTAGTCGGCGTGCTGGCCGCCCACGTGCGGGTAGCCCGGGCCCGGGTTGCCGGCGCCGGTGGGGCCGTGGCAGGCCATGCAGGCCGGGATGCCGCGCCCGGCGTCGCCGCCGCGGAACAGCTGCTCGCCGATCTGGTAGTACTTCAGGCCGGCGTAGGCGCCGTCGGCGATCTCGCCGTCGTCGGCCACGCCCGCGCCGGACTTCTGTTTGGCGAAGTAGGCGCCGACGTCGCGCATGTCCTGCGGGCTCAGGGTCTGGGCGAAGGGCACCATCACCGCGGCCAGGCCGCTGTGGCGCTCGCCGCTGGCGAACAGGGCCAGCTGGCGGGCGATGTAGAGCTCGCCCTGGCCGGCCAGGCGCGGGTACATCGGGTCGACCGGGTTGCCGTCGGCGCCATGGCAGGCGGCGCAGGTGCCGGCCAGGCCGGCGCCGGCTTCGGCGTCGCCCCAGTGGGTCTTGCTCAGGTCCACCTCCAGCGGAGCCGTCTCCACGGGCGCGTTGTCCGGCACCGGCACCACCGTGGTCTGGTTGGCGTAGGCAGCGACGGTGGCGACCGCGAGGGTCAGTCCGGCAAGGGCGAAAACGCGAGCGTGGCGCATGCTAGAGCTCCGGGAACCCGATTCAGGAGGCGGCCGGTGAACGGCCGCGAAACGTCGGGATTATCCCTGTGGCGGGGCGCGACGGTCAACGAAATCCCTGCCATGCCCGGCCAGCGCAGCCTGGCGATGCCGACTCGTGCGATCCTGTGCGCATGTCCAATCCCCTCGAGAAGGCCCGCTACCTGGGCTCCGCGCACACGCCCGCGCAGCTGCCGCCCGATGGCGGCTTCGAAGTGGCCTTCGCCGGCCGGTCCAACGCCGGCAAGTCCAGCGCGCTCAACGCCCTGACCCGGCAGAACGCCCTGGCCCGCGTCTCCAAGACCCCCGGCCGCACCCAGCAGCTGGTCTATTTCGAGGTGGCGCCGGAGCGCTACCTGGTCGACCTGCCCGGCTACGGCTACGCCAAAGTGCCGATGGAGATGAAGGCGCACTGGGAGCGCTTCCTCGACGGCTGGTTCCAGACCCGGGAGGCTCTGCGCGGCCTGGTGGTGGTCATGGACATCCGCCATCCGCTCAAGGACTACGACCGGCAGATGATCGACTACGCGATCAACCGCGGCCTGCCGGCGCACGCGCTGCTGACCAAGGCCGACAAGCTCGGTCGCGGCCAGCAGGCGCAGGCGGTGCATGCGGTGCGGCGCGAACTGGCCGCGGCCGGCGCCGGCCAGGTCGGGGTGCAGGCGTTCTCCAGCGAGAGCAAGCAGGGCGTGGACGAAGCCCGCACGGTGGTGTCCGGCTGGCTGGAACTGGCCTGACCGCGCGGCCGCCCCGGCGGCCGCTCAGACCGCCACGTCGAACAGCCCGCCGATGAGGTGGGCGGCGGCCATCGCCGCCGCGCCCCAGAACCCGACGCGCAGCGCGCCGCGCAGCATCGGCGCGCCGCCGGTCCAGGCGGCCAGCGCACCGGACAGCAGCAGCCCGACCAGGGTGGCCGAGGTCACCACCAGGCCGGTGGCGCTCGGCGGCGAAAGCAGGGTGGCCGCGACCGGCAGCACCGCGCCGGCGCAGAAGGCGGCGGCCGAGGCCGCGGCCGCCTGCACCGGGCGCGCGCGCAGGGTCTCGCTGATGCCCAGCTCGTCGCGGGCGTGCGCACCGAGCGCATCGTGCGCGGTGAGCTGCTCGGCGACCTGGCGCGCCAGCGCCGGCTCGAGGCCGCGCTGCCGGTAGATCTGCGCCAGCTCCTCCAGCTCCGCTTCCGGATCCTCGCGCAGCTCGCGCTTCTCGATGGCCATGTCGGCCTCTTCGGTGTCGGCCTGCGACCGCACCGAGACGTACTCGCCGGCGGCCATCGACATCGCGCCGGCGGCGGTGGCGGCGATGCCGGCGGTGA
>Ga0182737_1001595_pt1 | contig 21514 bp, 21 predicted proteins | sample eDN5th30CBELigOP_FD_128878 | JGI IMG/M metagenome (GOLD analysis project Ga0182737, IMG submission 128878) | Enriched Organic Plus compost microbial communities from Emeryville, California, USA - eDNA 5th pass 30_C BE-Lig OP (version 2) (version 2) ...
CAGTTCCCCTTCGAGATAGTCAGTCCAGAGCTGCTGAAAACGGTCGTTGGAAGAAGGGGTCATGGGGGAGTCCTTTCGGGCGCAGGTGTCATGCGGGATTCGATGCAGGTTTGTAGGCGCTGTCGCAGCAGCCAGAGTTGCTTTTTGACGGCGGCAACCGAACGCCCGCTCAGGGAAGCCATTTCGTCGAGCGGGATTTCGTCGTAATAGCGCCACTGCAGGTAGCGGCTGAGGGGGTTGCCGAGTTGTTGGACGCAGTGACGAAGGTGGTCGAGGCGGGTGGCAACGAGGTCGGGGAGGGCTTCGCGATTGCGCTGGAGTTCGAGGTGGAGAAGGTCGGGGGCGTAGCGGGCATGGTAGTCGGCGACGCGACGCAACCGGGTGGTTTCGGTTTTCAACTGCCAGCGGGCAATGGTGAAGAGCCAGGAGGCGAAGTGGGTGCCGGGTTCGAATTCAGTGATGCGGGAGTAGGCGGCAATGAACGTTTTTTGAGCGATTTCATCGGAGTCGACGCCGGGGGGCGTCTGGGTGGCGAGCCAGGAGCGCAGGGGGCGTTCAAAGTGGCGCACGATGACTTCGAAGGCATCGGCATCCCCGTGGCGAAGCCGGTGAAGGCATTCGGCGTCTGGGATTGGGCTGATGGGCTCCGTGGACATTCAACTAGAATATGGCAGCAGGAGGCTTGGGGTTACCCTTAAATTTGGCGCTTTTTGTTGGGTGGCCAGGCGCGGGCAATGAGAACGGGTCAGACCAAGAAGTTTTTCATCCCACCTGCCACTTGCAACATGCTATGATGTTTTGTCTGCGATAACACACGTCGTTCTTTGATCTGAATATGCTTTTAGAAAGCGCTACGTTGCAGGCCGCGCTGCCTCCTCCCTGCTATGTGCACGAAGGGCCAAACGTATTTCTGTATTTTTACTCAGCACCTATGGCTGCGTCATAGGCTATAGATGCGCGCCGGTTCACATCAATTGACAGCGCAGGCAGTAGAACCTATCCCAAAACCCTGTTGAGGTAACAGAAGCTTATGTTAAAGGGATAGTGTGATTGAACTAAGTGAGCAGCAATTAGATTGGTTGTGTGAGAAGATCAAGGATCATCCTGTGAGTGCGAAGGGTGGTCGGCCTTGTGCAGATAAGCGCAATGTATTGCAGTGCATCTTCTGGATCTTGGACAATGGCGCAAAGTGGAAGGACCTTCCTTCACGGTTTGGTTCTAAAAGTACGGTGCATCGCTGGTTCCGTAAATGGGCTCAAGAAGCCGTATTTGATCAACTCATGGCTGAAGCAGGAGCCCTGGTGGAGCAACGTGCAGGATTTAAGCTCTGCTAATGTTTTATTGACGGAAGCTTTAGCAAAGCCAGGGGCAGTGGGGATGGTATTGGATGCACCAAAGCTGGCAAAGGAGTGAAGATTATGATCATGGTGGATGCTCAAGGTCTGCCAGTGGCAGCTTGTACCACATCAGCCAACCCTCATGAGAGCACGTTGGTGCAACAATTCTTTGAGTTCATGATTACCAAGCAGGGACCAGAGCGGCTTATTGGAGACAAAGCTTACGATAGCGACAAACTCGATGATCAACTGGAGAGCATGGGAGTAGAGATGATAGCCCCCCCATCGAGGGAATAGAAAGCCTGAGAACAAAACCCAGGATGGGCGTGCCTTACGTCGCTATGCGAGGCGTTGGACAGTGGAGCGCACCATAGGGTGGCTGCAGCACTTCAGGAGGTTATGCATACGCTGGGAGAAATCGACAACCATGTTCCAAGCTTTCCTACACTTAGGTTGTACCATTTTTACTAACTAATAGGCTTTGGGGATAGATTCTAGAATTACGCGCATATTCTGAAATCAGACCTGCGGAGCATGCGTGAAGTTATATCTTTCGAGGTATGATCCGCACTTGTATAACTTAAGCACGCGTGCCGCTCGCGTATGATCTCCACGCACAGTAAATGAAGATCCGATGTTGGCCACATGCTTGCAATCTTTCCCTTAAAAACCTGTCCGCCTAGCCTCTAACGAGGGTGACACGTAACACGATCATTCTCAGGCACAGCATGTCATTTCATTTGATAATATCTAACTACGGTTACCATGGCGACTTCAAGCAGCAAATGCCGCCGTGGTTCAGCCATCATCCTGAAATATCGCCAGCGGATCAGCGACCCTTGCTGGATCGTATTGACCTGCACGTGGAATCTTTCCAAGAGCCCGATTCATCGACGGCCAGCAGCTCTCGTGATGCTCAATCATCACATTGCCGGACGGCCTCAATGAACTTCAATATCCAATGCGACTTATTTGGACTTGTTGTGAGTGACGTTGTGAGAAGCGCTTGAAATTTTATACAACGCGTTGATCATCAACGTGGCTACCGCGCCTGGATTCGAACCAGAACTAAGAGAGTCAGAATCTCTCGTGCTACCGTTACACTACGCGGCAATTGCTTTATGCAGGGGAAATATGTAATGCATGCAATAGCTTTTGCAAGTCGCGCTTGTTGCTCTCTGGCCGAAGAGTGCTGGGAAGCGGTCTTGTTTGGGCGATTGGCGTGATTGGCTCAAAAAAAATCTGCAGATTTGCCGGTTGCCAATGGCTTGGTCGGCGTAAGTTAATTTTGTAGTGTAGAGGACGACCTCGCCCGTAAGGGCTTTTGGGTCCAGGACGGCCTGGCTTTTTGATTAAATAAAAGCTGACTGTATTTTATCTATGTCCTGGATCTATCTACTCGCCGCTGGGGTTCTAGAAATTGCATGGGCTCTGGCCATGAAACAATCTGAGGGCTTTGCCAAGCCAGGCCCGACGTTATTCATGGTGGTGGCCATGATTGGAAGTTTTATCCTGCTGTCTCTGGCGATGCGATCACTGCCGCTAGGAACCGCCTATACCATCTGGACCGGCATCGGGGCTATAGGCGCGTTTGTCATCGGTGCGCTGTATCTTGGGGAAATGGTAACTCTGCCGAGAGTCGTGGCACTGGTCTTGATTGTTTCCGGTCTGACGCTGATGAAGCTTTCTGTAGCAGCATCATAGCTGGAGCAGGGGGGTATAGACCGTGAGGCAGATTTTTATGCGCCGCCCGCAGCGCTCCTTCACTTTCTATCAGGTCGGTTATGCTGTGCCATTGGAAGATGGCTACCTCGTAAGGATTCGAACCTTAACAAAGAGAATCAAAATCTCTTGTGCTACCGTTACACCACGAGGCAGTTGTGAAAATAGCGGGAAGGAAAATAACCGCCTTTTTCAGGGAGGCAAGCGGGAAAACGCTTTTTGCGATGGTATTTTCCCAACGGCGATATGTAGGCCAGCCGGAAGTGTTACTTCTTGGGCTTTTCAGGCAGTCCCTGACCGGGCTTGGGATCGAGGTTGGCGTTCAGATCGGCATCGGTCACAGTACTTGGCACACCATCCGCAGGCACTTCTGCACCAGCGGTCCAGAGGATGGCGTTCAGGATCAGTTTACGCTGGTTGTCATTGGCCCATCCCTTGTGGAAGTGGCCGCCAGTGAAGCCGAAGCCACGTCCGCCGCCGCCTTCTCGCTCAGCGGCCCAGGCGACGTGCTGTTTCTCCCTGGCTGCCACGGCTTTGCGTACATCCGGATTGCCGCTGTGTTTGCCATCTGGGCGGCTCATGGTTTCATCCGGCGGGACATCGGAGAGAATGGGGGTGACGCCTTGCATATTCCGGCGGAAGCGCATGTTGAAATACCATTCGTCACGGGCGCCGAAGGGTTTCACCCCATTAATGACGGGATGTTTTGGAAGGTCGGTAAAGTTTGCATCCCAGTGGGGGTTTACGCTCCAGTTTGTTTCAAAACAGCCGCCCATCCAGTCGATAAACTGCTTGTTGCCTTTTTCCAAGGTGGGCTCAACAGCGTAATGAATGCACATGAAACCTGCACCCCGGGCAGTTTCTTTTTCCAACTGTTGGAGGCGGTCTTCTTGCAGCGCAGGATGGCCGCCGCCGCCATCAGAATAGATGACAATGGTGTCTGCCTTGGCCAGGGTTTCAGGGGCTGGCCATTCTCCGTTAAGGTGGACTTTGATGTCCACTGGTGAGCTGGCTTCTTTGAGGCATTTTTCAAACAGCAGAATACCGGCATTATGTTCATGCTGCCCGGGGCCGTGGGAGGGCTTTCCGGCAATCATCACGACGTTTTTCTTTTCCTGAGCCTGTGTTTGTGCCGGGGTCGCCAGGAAGGCGCCAGTGAGCATCACTAGGATGGCGGTTTTCAAAGTGCGCATATCAAGTAGATGAGAAAGGAAGGAGGGTAAGCCTGGAGGTGATGTGAAGAAACGCAGCCAGGGGGCAGTACCTTTCTGACAGTTGCAAGGGTTTCATGCAAACAAAGATGACGGCATTGAATAAATGTTCTAGCGGTGGGAGTGACTTGATTCCATCAAAGTTTAACCTAAGCAGGAGCCCGGGAGCCTGGCGACTTGTTCCCTTATCGAGTTTGGTTGCACATGTAATAAATCCGTGGGATGCTTTTGTTAGTGATGAGAACATCCAACCCCACTCTGAACGACAGTACCTTCACGCGGGAGGGTTACGCTGGTGGCGCGGTGATGACACTGCAAGGTACGGTTAACAAGACCTTAATCTTTTTAGGTTTGTTAACGATGACTGCGATGTGGACCTGGAACCGCTTCTGGACGGATCCGGCGGGCACCATGCCGTTTCTGTGGGGCGGCGCTATTGCCGGACTGGTACTGGCATTGATCACTTGTTTCAAGAAGACATGGTCGCCAGTGACAGGCTCACTTTACGCCGTGGCTGAGGGTCTGTTTGTAGGCGCCCTTTCGGCACTGTACGAATCCCAGTTTCAGGGGATTGTGCTTCAGGCGGTGCTGCTGACCGTCGGCACGCTGCTGGCTTTGCTGGCGGCCTATTCCATGCGGATCATCAAGCCCTCAGAGAACTTTAAGATGGGCGTATTTGCGGCGACTGGCGGCATTGCGCTTGTGTACATCGCCACCCTTGTGCTGGGCTTCTTTGGCATTCAGATTCCCTACATTCACGGCAGTGGCTGGATCGGCATAGGTTTCAGCGTCTTTGTGGTGATTATCGCTGCGCTGAACCTGGTACTGGATTTTGATTTTATTGAGCAAGGCGTCGCACAGGGCGCGCCAAAATATATGGAGTGGTATGCCTCCTTTGGCCTGCTGGTGACTTTGGTCTGGCTGTATATCGAGATTCTGCGCCTGCTTTCAAAGCTGGCGCGGCGGGAGTAGCGAGCCTGAATCTGATGGCCTCAGAGAGGCTGCACCTGGTGTAAAAAAGAAGAGCCAGTTTTGGGCTGGCTCTTTTATTTTGTGATGCAATATCAGGCGTCTGCCGCGAGCAGTTCCTGAAGCATGGGCACCATTTGCACATACAAGCTCTTGCGCCCAAGGCGGCTTAACAGGTTGGCAATGAGCGCTGCATCCGTGGGAAGGTCGGCTGGCAGGATTTGTTCGTGTGAGTGATCTGGCATATTTACGCTGGCGCACACATAGGAGGAGCCGCAGGCGCGATCTACACCAAAGCTGGCTGTATCCGAGGCCAGTTCTACAGCTTGAAGGGGCTCAGTGTCCTTGCCTTCTTTCACATCAATCTTGATCACCTGACCTTCTGGTAGAACCAGGGTGGAACCTTTTACGGTGGCCTTCAGCCGCACACCGACCCACGCTGCCAACAGCAACGCTGCAACCCTGTGCCCGGGGCCATGGGTGATCTGTATGCGGTTCAGTTTATGCAGTTCTGCAAGTGCCAGGGGATCATTAAAGCAGGAGGCCAGGGCAGTGCGGAAGTAGTGCGAGCGCAGCCAGCTCAGATCATAGACGTGGAATCTGGCTGCATCCTGGCAGTGAGCATTCAAAAGCTTGCCGAAATCTCCCTTGGGATCTGACCAGCTTGAGCTGTCAACAAACAGCAGGTCAATGACACTGTAGAGGCGTTCATCAAAGTTCACCGTGAGATCGCCCTGCCACCAGAATACCAGCGGCAGGTCAGAGTCCAGGTGTGCGAACACCGTATTTCTGACCTGGTTACCCGTGCCGCCTTCCAGCAGGAAGGAGACCTGCTCGCTGCAGACGGATTTACGGCCATCCAGCAACTGGCAATGCGCGGTGACCCATGCCCGGGTCTTTGGCGGGGTCTCGCCATTGGGCTGATTGAGGATCAACAAACCCCGACAGGCGTGTTCCTTGGTAATGTCTGCCAGGAGCTGGGTGTTGTTGACGAGAGACTCAGGGTTTTCACAATAGATGGCAAAGTTCATCAACGAAGCCTTGTCGCGGGCTTCATCAGCGCCCCAGAGTTCTTTGAGCGCTTTATCCACCTTGCCAAGCGGCACTTCCTGACCCAGGACGGAGAGATTGGATTCTAAAGAGGGCATGAATCAAATTACGTTAGCGATTCGTTAAAGCCTGCGCCAGACGCGGCCGTCTTCCTGTAGAAGCTGGTCAGCTTCTTTTGGGCCCCAGGAACCGGCGGGGTACTCACACATCGGCGGTTGAGCGCCTTCTGCGTGCCAGGCCTGTTCGATTTCATCAATAAAAGCCCAGGCGTTTTCCACTTCATCACGACGGGCGAACAAGGTCGCATCACCTGCCATGGCATCGAGCAGCAGACGCTCATAGGCTTCTGGGCTGGCCTTGCCAAAGCTGGTGCTGTAGCGGAAGTCCATCTTCACCGGTTGCATGAGAAGCTGCACGCCGGGGAGCTTGGACATCATGCGCAGGGAGATGCCTTCATCTGGCTGAATGCGGAACACCAGCACGTTACGGCTGCCGCCCTGATCTGCCGTGGCAAACGGCACCTGTGGCGGCTGTTTGAAATGCACGGAGATCTCTGTGGCCTTCTTCGGAAGCTGCTTGCCGACGCGCATGTAAAATGGCACGCCTTGCCAGCGCCAGGTATCGACAAACAGGCGCAGGGCTACGTAGCTCTCCGTCATGGATTGAGGGTTCACGCGATCTTCCTGGCGATAGCCGACGCGTTCTGCGCCATCCACACTACCAGCGGTATATTGCGCGCGAATCACGTTTTTGGAGACTTCTTCGACGCCTTTCCACTTACGCAGGGAGCGGATGACTTTAACTTTTTCATCTCGTACGGCATCAGCGCTGAGGCTGGTGGGTGGCTCCATGGCGACGAGGCTGAGGAGCTGGAACAGGTGGTTCTGCACCATGTCACGCAGAGCGCCTGCGGTGTCATAGTAGCCGCCGCGGCCCCCTTCCATGCCGAGATTTTCTGCACAGGTGATCTGTACCTGCTCAATAAAACGATTGTTCCACAGAGGCTCGAAGATGTGGTTGGCAAAACGCATGACCATGATGTTCTGGGCCGTTTCCTTGCCCAGATAGTGGTCAATACGGTAGGTGTCTTTTTCGTCGAACGTTTCTGCCACCACCTCGTTTAGGTGACGGGCGCTCTTCAGGTCTTTACCGAAGGGTTTTTCACAGACTACTCGCGCCCATTTTCCGCCAGGGCCTTCATTCAGGCCGCTTTCACGCAGCATGAGCATGATCTGGTCAAAAAACTCCGGGGCAGAGGCGAGGTAGAAGAGACGATTCGCCGGAGCGCCACGCTCTTTGTCGAACTCATCGAGCAGTTTTTTCAGACCCTTGTAACCATCCAGATCCTGAAATTCACTGCGGTGATAGTGGATGCACTGGCCGAAGCTGGCCCAGAGAGTGTCATCATGCCCCTGGCGGGAGTTTTTCTTGTTCGACTCCTCCATTTCCGTGCGGAAACCTTCGTCTGTCTTGTCACGGCGGGCAAAGCCCACCACCTTGAATTGAGGGGGTAGATCACCCCCAGCGGCGAGGTTGTAGAGGGCGGGAATCAGCTTGCGATGAGTCAGGTCGCCCGTGGCGCCGAAGATGACAACGGTGCAAGGCTCAGCACGGTGGCGCGAGATGAGCGTTTCCTGGAAAGGATTTTCAATGTCTGACATGAGAGTGAATAAAAATGCCGCACCCGGGAAGAGCGCGAAGGGCGCAAACTAAGCTGCGATAGCGCTGCGTGCAACCAAGGAGCGTAGCCCAAAGCAGCGCAAGCAATGAAAGTGTTTCATTGCGGGAATGAAAATCCCTGAGCGGTTCCTATTCAACAAGGCTGCCTGCCCGTGGGACGGCGGCGGTAGACCACCATGGCGGCGACTGCCATGAGCAATAACGCAGCCTTCCCAGGCTCCGGCGCATTGAGGAAGCCATCCAGCGTTGCAGCGCCGAGGCCGGTTTCCATGCTTAAGGCAAACCTGTCAAATGCCGCTCCTGTCTCACGATCTCCAAAACTGAAAACCACGGTGTTGCCAACCTGACTGGGATCTACCGTAAACTGTAGTCCGGTGGATAACCAGCCAAACGTGCCTTCCGTATAGTTTGAGGTGACTGTAGCGGAGAAGTTCACCTGACTGGGTGATGCCGTGTCCGCAAATGTGCTCGTCGAATACACAAAAAAGGAGTCTTCATTGCCATATCCATTCAGCACGTCGGAGATCTCAAAAACACTCACGCGGGCATAAAGAGAATAAGTGCCAGCCTGGAGAAAAGTCATCTCATAGCTGACTTTTGAGTTTTGCGTGTAGTTTATCCCCGTTACATTATCTAGAAGCGCCGCCCGACCTGAGGCGTTTGTTGATGAAGGCAGAATCGTTGTTCCCAGTAAACTGGTGATGGTCGTGGTAGTATTTACACTAATGATTCCCTGCCCCGTGGAACCTGTCAGATTCGTCAGCGTGGAATAATTTTCTGCCTCCCATGCCATGTAATTTGTGCCTTCGAGCTGGGTGAACAGACTGGCAGTGTGAGCTTTGCCAGCAAAAAGCAGCAGGATCAGGATGCTGCTGAGCAGGCCATGAGAACGATGTTCTGCAAAAGTGAACATCTTGTATGTTATCGTCATCAACTCATGAGTCGAGCACTAATGCAAGCGGCTGAATAGTTTGGGACATTAAATCAGCCAGCCGTCGCTTTGCGGACGTAAACCCGTTAGTCGTGAGCTTGTTATCATGTGCCAGTGTTTCTGAAACAGTGGCGATTTCACGGATTGTTTTTCGCTCTTTTCCTCCCCACACATGCCTCGAAAGCTTCTTAGCGAACGGCTGCTGCTACTGCTACTGGCAGCGGTACAGTTCACGCATATCATGGATTTTATGGTAATGATGCCGCTGGGACCCCAGCTCATGCGCCTTTTTGAAATCGAACCGCATGAATTCAGTATTCTGGTGGCAGTTTACACGTTTAGTTCCGCCATTGCAGGAATAGCAGGCGCGTTATTCATAGACAGGTTTGACCGGCGCACAGCGCTGTTGTTTGCCTATATCGGCTTCTTGATTGGAACGCTGGCCTGTGCACTGGCTCCGGGGTACGAGACCCTGCTGGTGGCACGCGCTGCCAGCGGTGCCTTTGGCGGGGTGGCGGGCTCCTTGGTGCTGACTATCATTGGAGACATCATCCCACCTGAAAGACGTGGTGGAGCGATTGGGATGGTGATGGCCTCGTTCTCACTGGCATCCGTGGCAGGCGTTCCCGTGGGGTTGTGGCTGGCAGCCAGGTGGAGCTGGCACGCCCCGTTTCTGATCATCGTGGCTGTGGGCTTGGTTGTGCTGGTGATGAGCCTAAGGGCCCTGCCATCCATGCGTGGCCACATGGTAGCAGCACATCTCAGGGAACGAAACGCTCTGGCCGGTGTAGGTGAGCTGCTGTCACATGCCAACTCCCGGGCCGCTCTCGGCTTCATGATGATGATGGTGTTTGGCCATTTTATTCTGATCCCGTTCCTAAGTCCCAGCCTGGTGGCAAATACAGGGCTGCTGGAAGATGATATTTTCTGGTTTTACCTGGCGGGAGGGCTGGCCAGTTTGTTCAGTGCCCCGTACATCGGACGACTGGCCGACCGTTACGGCAAAAAGACCATGTTCATCGTCACTATTACACTGGGCATGGTTCCGGTGTATTTCATTGCCAATCTGGGCCCTACGCCGCTGGGTGTAATTATGGTGCTGGCCGCGGTATTTTTCATGTTTGCCGGCGGGCGTTTTGTTCCCGGTCAGGCAATTGTCACGGCGGCAGTCCCGGCACGGCTACGCGGCAGCTTCATGAGTTTGAACAACAGTGTGCGTGATATGGCGGCGGGGGCGGCTTCATTGATCGGCGGGCAAATCGTCATGCGCGACGCGATGACTGGCAAGCTGCTGCATGTGCCGGTGCTAGGCTGGATAGCCATTGGTGTAAGCCTGCTCAGCATTCTGATGATGTCCCGTGTTCGCTCCGTGGCGTAGGGCGCCTCCCGACGATCATGGATTCAAGGCACACTGACCAGCGCCTGATCACGTTCCTCCCGCAACAGCCTGCGCCACTGGCCGGGTAACAAATCGGCTGGCAGTACAAGCCCGCCGATGCTTTCACGATGCAATGTTACTACACGGTTGTTAACACGATGGAACATGCGTTTGATCTGATGATAACGCCCTTCATATAGCGTCACTCTTGCCAGCTGTGATGCCAGAATGTCCAGTCTGGCTGGCAGAGTGTGAATGTCTTCCGTGTGAAAGTAGAAACCTGCGGCAAACGACTGTACTGCCTCAGGGGAAATGGGATCGCTTGTTCCCACCAGATAGGATTTTGGCACTTTTTTGCCGGGCTCCATCAGCCGCTTTGACCAGCGACCATCATTAGTGAGAAGAAGCAACCCTGAGCTGGCTCTATCAAGCCGACCAGCAAGGTGCAGTGTCTGTTTATCTGGGTCATCTATCAGGTCCAGCACCGTGGGATGTTCGGAATCTGAAGTCGCACTAAGATAGCCGATGGGTTTGTTCAGCATGATGTAGAACGCCCGTGCAGCCTGTTGCACGCAGGCACTATCCAGCGCCACTGTCATGAAGCGGTCCACTTCATATGAGCCATCGCGAACCTGAATGTCATTTACCTTGACCCGGCCTGCCGCGATCAACTGATGCGCAGTCGTACGACCAAGGGATTGATGGCTGGCGATCAGGCGGTTGAGTTTCACAAAGTACCAAAGGGCGGCGTTCCACCGCTTATCTCATATTGTCGTTTCGGCCGACAGGAAACTGAAGGCTCCACAAGATCAGATCACGGATTTCACCTTTGAGAAAAATTGCGGGGTCAATGGCGCGCTCGAATAAATTTCACTTTCTAGTTAGCACAAAGAAACTTCAATGAAAGATTTTTTTACCCACGCCTGATTGCATGATTATGCATCTTCCCTTGTAGCTTTAGTTTGAGCAGCCGACCCTTTCAACCATTGGCCTGCCTTATTCGCGAAAACCATACTGGGTTTATCGATCCAGCGTGTAAGAATATCTGCTGCGATCAGAGACGCAATGACGTACGAGATCAATCCCAGGAAACAGGCTGGTCCTTTGCCCAGGCCATTCTCAATTAATGTAACTGTCACTGAGTAACCTACAGTAGCCAGTAACAAAGCATGCACGGCATAAAGTGAAAATGAACGCTCGCCAAGCCATAGTAGTGGCTTCCAAGTGATAAATCGCGAGAAACTACCTGATAAGGCCACCAGGATTACAAATCCGAAGGCGGTGGAATGTGTGATTAAATGATGCTGCCATGATGTGAAAGTTAAAGCCGGATTCAAATAAATCAGCCATCCGGGAGAGGCTGCCCCCATGATTAAACAAATGATAAAAATAATCCATGTCATGCCAGCGTTCAAAGCGTGAGGATTGGAACCGCGAGAGTATCTGTAAGCAGCGAGGAAAGCTCCCAACATGAAGTCCACAAAAAACAGTTTGCCCATCACTGTTGCACAGATACTAACCGCCACCCAGATAAGGTAACGATGTTTCAGAGTCATCGTGCATGCCAGAATGCCAAAGAGCACAATAGAACCTCAAAACTCCAGCCCGATGGTCCACAGTGGCCCATTGTAGTTGTCGCCAAAGAAGAGCGAATCCCACAGCGCATCTATTGCACTGGGATCGCCAGCGAAACGTACCGCCAGCAATCCTGTAGGATAGCCAGTGGCCTCTATGTAATCTTTATGCCAGAGAGCATGCGTTTCCAACAACACAAAGGAAAGCAGTGTAGTAAAGAATGCCAGAGGCATCAGGCGAAAGTAACGTTTCACGGCCGCTTGGGATAACTTTTCGTAATCCAGCTTTCTCATGAAGGGTAATGTTAGTACTAGGCCACTAAGAATCCAAAAGATGCTTACCATCATGGAGCCATTCAGAAGTGTAGCGACTGGAGAGAACTTTATCCATTCAACAAGTGCAGGTGCTCTTTGTAATCTCCCATTTTCTATAATTACACTGAACCATTCCGCCGGAAAAAAGCTGACTGTGGAATGCATTAACGCCACTCCAAATGCGGCAATCCCGCGCAACGAGTCAAATTCGGCCATCCGGGCAGTTGTTGTCGTTTGGCCTGTTGATTTAAAGAATGATAGTCCCCAGAGACTAAGGAGGAGAAATGTACCAATTAATGCTGGTCTTATCCAATATTGAATAAACTGCTTGAAATCTATGGCAAGAATTAATGCGTCTTGTGTAGTCGCCAGCCGATTAGTGACAGATTGATTAATCAAAACATTCGAAGAAGTAATGCGACTGGCCGATTCTGTCATCTCACGAAAAGCGCTTGAGTTTTTCGCAACAACAATGGGCTCGCCATCCTCCCAATAGAGCTTCGGTGACATTCCGCGCTCACGCCATTTTTCCATCTGCCGAGGTATTTTCAGCCTGTGATAACCAGACTCTGGATCCATTTTAAACTGGTCGGTTGTAACTCTTACAGGTTCAATTTGTGGCATCAATGATGCCCAGATAATACCAATTGCAGATGCCGTTATAAGTATGAGTGCAAGTCCAAAGAAAAGTTTGGGCAATAAAGAGCTGGATCCACGCATCATGACTCATTTGCACATGGAAACAGGAAAAAGCAAGGATTGCGGATATCAAAGTCCATCCATCGATGCGCAGCCGTACGACCAAGGGATTGATGGATGGCGATCAGGCGATTGAGGTTCACAAAGTACCAAAGGGCGGCGTTCCGTCGCCTATCTCATATTGTCGTGTCGGCCAACAGGAATGTGAAGACTTTAGCTTAATCAGATTGCTGCACGTCAAGGATTTCACCTTTGCGCAGACCAGCAGGTCCAATAGCCAGATCAAAAATATTCTTCCCAGTTACTGTCGCTTTTAACGGCACCTCAAAGCCTGATGCGGACTCCAATTCCATCAAGGTGACCGAGCAATCCGCAAGGCCGATAATGATTTTGCCGTTTTTCCAGCTCCGGCCTTTCACAGTTTTTCCAGGGATGTTGGCATTCCACTTGGGCGGCCATTCTGCTTTGGCAGGTGCCTCAAAAATGAAGGGAATATCGCCCGGTGACTTATCAGTTAGCCCTTTGGTCATGCCCAATGATTCTCTCCGGCCTTTACGGCATCTGAAAAGTCTGGTGCGCTGCCGATCTTGCCATCAGGATTAGCCGGACTATGGGGACAGCCAAAAATCATTTCGTTATCTATGATTTCTGTAATGAAAAGCTGCCGAAAGACTTCATTGGATGACGTGGCTGAAGGCGCTGCGGCATCAGGATAGTTACCGCCATGCTCTGCTGCATATAGCATACAGGCGGTGCTGATTTGTCTGCAGTTTGATATTCCTTTTGTGATATTACCGCGTCCAGAAATGCGTGACCAGCAGGCTGTTGACAACACCATTAGCATAAGCACTAATATAAAGCTTACGGCTTTTTCTAATCTGCCAGGTTTAGAATCAGTTTTCATGGTAGCTGTGCATTTGTGGTAGGGTTGCTTTAACCACCAATCCTCTCTGCATGATAACTCATCAAACCAGATTTATTGCTCTCAGACAATAGTTTTACTAACATACCCATAAAAAGGGCCGGGCTAACTAGCCCGGCCTCATGAAGTAGTTAAGCACTGTATCGCAGTTATCGTATAACTTATGGCAGCGGGAAGCGCTCGTTCAGGGCCACGACGTTCTGACGAATCACTTCGAGCACCTGTGGCTTCTCGCGATTTTCCAGGGCCTCGTGAATGAAGTGCGCGATCTGTTTCATCTCGTCTTCTTTCATGCCACGGGTAGTCACGGCAGGTGTACCGATACGGATGCCACCACCCAGGGTGATTTTTTCTGTATCAAACGGAATGCCGTTTTTGTTCACCGTGATACCCGCGTGGTCGAGAGTTTCACTGGCGATCTTACCATTCAGACCACGTGGGCGCAGATCCACCAGCATGAGATGGTTATCCGTGCCACCACTGACAATGCGGTAACCCAAATTCGCCAGTTCGGCGGCGAGGGTCTGGGCATTTTTCACGATCTGCTGTTGATATGCCTTGAAGCCGTCTTCCAGAGCTTCTTTAAAGCAGACTGCTTTGGCGGCGATCACGTGCATGAGGGGGCCGCCCTGCACGCCAGGGAACACCTGGGCATTGATCTTCTTGGCCAGGGCTTCGTCATTAGTTAGGATGATGCCGCCGCGAGGTCCACGCAGGCTCTTGTGTGTAGTGCTGGTGATGAAGTCAGCGTGGGGCACAGGTGATGGATGCACGCCTGCGGCGACCAGACCGGCGATGTGCGCCATGTCCACAAACAGATAAGCACCTACGCTTTTGGCGATTTCCGCAATGCGGGCGAAATCAATCTCACGCGGATAGGCTGACGCACCAGCCGTGATCATCTTGGGCTGAACCTGTTTGGCCTGTTCCGCCAACGCGTCGTAGTCAATCCGCTCGTCTTTTTCACTTACGCCATAGTGGGTGACTTCATAGAAGTTTCCGCTGAAGTTGGCGCTGTGACCGTGAGTCAGGTGGCCTCCGTGGGCCAGATTCATGGTCAGGATGCGGTCGCCCGGTTTCAATACCGAGAAATACACAGCGGCGTTCGCCTGGGAACCGGAGTGTGGCTGCACATTGGCATATTTGGCACCGAAGATCTGGCAGACGCGGTCAATGGCGAGCTGCTCCACCTTGTCCACTTCCTCACAGCCACCGTACCAGCGGCGTCCGGGATAGCCTTCTGCATATTTGTTGGTGAGGCAGGATCCCTGAGCAAGCTGCACAGCGCGGCTGGCGAAGTTCTCGCTGGCGATGAGTTCGATATTGTTCTGCTGGCGATGTTCTTCCGCCAGAATGAGGTCTGCAATAATCGGGTCCGTTGAGCGCACCACTTCTGCAGCCACACCGGCAAGGCTGTTCATTTTGCCAACGCGACGGGCGTGACGACCGCCGGCGAACGGGGTGGCAAGGAAGGCATCTGCAATCTGAATGGCGTCTTCGATGGAGGTCTTGGCGCCGCTGAGGCAGAGCACGTTGGCATTGTTATGCTGGCGGGTCAGCACGGCCTCCTCCGCATCACGGATGGTCGCGGCCTGAATACCCTGATGGCGGTTCGCCGCAATACAAATGCCGATGCCGCTGGTACAGATGAGGATGCCAGCATTGGCGCTGCCATTGACCACTTTTGCAGCAACGGCGTCTGCGAAATCCGGATAATCCACGGAATCATGGCCGTGTGTGCCGACGTCAGTCACATCGTGGCCTTGCGCTTTCAGATGAGCGACAAGGGCGTCTTTCAGATCCACACCGCCATGGTCTGCACCGATGGCGAGACGATGGGTGGCAGCAGCGGCGCTGGCGGCTGGTGTGGCTTCAAGTTGGGCGTTGGCGTGCATGGTTTTGGGTTCGGGTGTATGATCAAAAGTCTGGTCAACGTACGAAAGGACGGTGGGCAGAAGTTTTTGGATAATGTCTCGTGTGGCTTTGTAAGTGGGAAAGTCTGAACCGAAGGGATCTACCACATCGCGGTCACGCAACTGGTCATCGGCTGAAAACTCACTGATGAGATACGCTTTTTCTGCGGCTTCTGGAAACTGCATTTCCAGGCGCTGAAGGTGGCTGTTCGCCATGGCAAAAATGTGCGTAGCGCTGGCGACCAGCTCTGCGGTCACCTCCTGACTGCGGAATTTAGTGACATCAATCCCCGCCTCTTTCAGGATGGCGGCGGTGTGCCCGTTCATTTGATCGCCGGTGTAGGCAGAGACGCCGGCGGAAGTGACTTCATAGTCCGGCCTTCCCTGCACCAGTTTGCGGAACAACCCCTCTGCCATCGGACTGCGACAGGTGTTGCCGGTGCATACGAAAAGGATGCGTTTCAAGGGTCAGCTAAGGTTAGAAAGGACGACTGGCGGGCACGTGAGGGATGTACAACATGCAGGAGGATACGCTTTTGTCAAAGTCCGCTACTTTCCACTTTCGCGTGGCGCAGTTACAGCTACCTTGCGGTTACAATGCTCCAAATCATCTTCAATGAGATCAGCGCCGCCGAACTCTCCCAGCTGTCGAACCAGATTCAGTTCACCCTGCTGGAGGCGCTGAATATTCAGCCTGAAGACATTGAAAACAGCCGTCTGGAGCAGCGGTATGGGGTCATCACCCGTGGCGAGGGACGCCTGCTGCGCTGCCGTGCGGGAGACTACCGCATCTATTTCGCTGTCGAGGGTACTCATGTAAAAGTGCACCGCGTGTTACACAAAAATTCCCTGAAGGACTTTCTTTTCCGCAGCAACCTCGGCAGCGCCGGCGAAGACGAGGCGCTTGGCGAATCCAAGAGCTTCTGGAAGCTGATCGAAGAAGGCGAGCGCACCCTGCGTTCTGCCTGAGGCCCATGCCAGGGCTTATTCCAGCCCAAGTCAGCCAGGCTGGGCTGGAAAATGCTTCATCAGCAGACCTGATGAAGCTCATCAGATAATCCGATTGGCATCAAGCGGCAGGCGATGGGACAATGGAGGGAGATTAAATCCTCCATTTTATTCCCCACTTTCCTGCCCTTATTGCCATGGAACTCTACCAACTGCGCACTTTCCTGACTGTTGCTGAAGAAGGCCACCTGACCCGCGCAGCAGAAAAACTTTTTGCCAGTCAACCCGCAGTTAGCGCCCAGATTCGTGCGCTGGAAGCGGAGATTGGCGTTCGCCTTTTTGATCGGGGGCCCAAAGGCATGACGCTTACCCAGGCGGGCACGGCCCTGTATGAACAGGCGCAAAAGATCGTGGATGCCGCACGGGATTTTAAACACTGCGCCGAGCATCTGCGAGGGGCCGTTGCTGGCGAGCTGGTGCTGGGCCTGAACAATCGCCCAGAGATTCTGCGTCTCATGGAAGTGCTACGACTGCTGACAGAGCAACACCCTGACCTGCGCTACGAAATTGCCAATGGCAGCAGCGGTGTGATCATTCAGGGTCTGGAAGACCGCAATATCTCTATCGGTTTCTTTGAAGGCCAACATGAAGGCAACAAACTAACCGTGCATCAACTGGATACCATTGAGCTATGCCTTGTCTGCCCCATAGAGTGGGCGGACGAACTTTCCACGCCTGACTGGAAACTGCTCGAATCCAAGCCATGGATCTTTGTCTCCCCCATGTGCAGCTATTTTCGCGCCATCCAGCGCATTAGTCAGGAGCAGGGCCTTAGCATCACGCCGCGTTTTCGGGTGAATGAAGACCTGACAGTGCTGAACCTCGTGGCGGAGGGGCTGGGCATCACCCTGATAGCAAGACAACAAATCGAGTTAAATCAGTTCGCAGGGAAGGTCGCAGCCCTGCCACATTTCCGCGCCACGCTGCCGCTTAACATTGCCTATTTGACGGAGCGGGCCAGTGACCCGGCTATCTCCGCCGTGCGTGATGCCGTGTTGGAGGTATGGAAAGACAAGGCCCCGCCAGCGTCTATCCATGACCCGATGGGATATCACATGCAGAACCGCTTAAACGCATAACCGGCTAAAGAACATGAAGGCCCGTGTCATTCTTCCAGGCGACAGCCTGCCTCTGTTGATTCGCATGCACATGGAAAAACAAAAGCTTTTTTCAAGGGTGCTTGCAGAAGCTGAAACGATCCATTGGCAGGCGTTATCAGGTTCGTTCTGGATCACCATGGAGGGAGATACGAATGATTATGTGTTGCAGGCAGGTGAGCGACTGCAATTCCATGGTCCTGGCAAAGTTGTAGCTGAAAGCCTTGAAGCCTCCTCGCTTTTAATGTTGCTGGGCGATCCACAGGCATAGCATAGATAAAAAGAGAAAGAGCCGTGGTACAGGTTCGTTACAGAAATGCGTCTGCCTGCCGACTCTGACATGAAAATACTACCCCCCTCTGTTTTAGCTCTGCTGTTATTTTGCAGCGGTCTTCCTCAAACGATGGCGGCTGAAAAGCCGAACATTATTATCATCAACATCGATGATCTGGGCTATGCTGACATAGGCCCATTTGGCTCGGAAAATGAAACGCCGAACCTGGATCGCATGGCAAAGGAGGGCCGAAAGTTAAACAGCCACTATGCGGCCCCGGTGTGTTCACCCTCACGCGCAGCGTTAATGACGGGCTGCTATCCCAAGCGGGTGTTGTCCATTCCGCACGTGCTGTTTCCTGTCTCCAGCGTGGGTCTGAATCCAAAAGAAATCACCATTGCCGACCTGCTGAAAGGGCAGGGTTACGCCACGGCCTGCATTGGCAAATGGCATCTGGGTGACCAACCGGAGTTTCTACCAACCCGCCAGGGTTTTGATTATTATTATGGCATTCCCTATTCCAATGACATGGGCACGATAGAGGATGGGGCCAAGAACAATGCCGACGCACCTCCTCCTAAGCCAAAACCCCAGAAGGCTAAAAATAACGCCATAACCCAGGACGAAACAGGCATCCGCGGCCCTCAACAGCCACCTCTGGCCCTATTAAAAAATGAAACCGTCATCGCCCGGGTGAAGGCTGAGGAGCAGTTTTCCCTGACACAAAACTACACCACTGAAGCTAAAAAATTTATCGCAGACAACAAGGATAAGTCTTTCTTCCTTTACCTGCCCCATTCAGCAGTGCATTTCCCTTTGTATCCATCCAGGGAGTACATGGGAAAATCCTCCATGGGATTGCTGGCTGATTGGGTGCGGGAGGTGGACTGGAGCGTAGGACAAATTCTCGACCAGCTTCGCGAGCTCAATCTGACGGAAAAAACGCTGGTGGTATTCACCTCAGACAATGGCGGCTCCTTCAGGCATGGATCGGTGAACGCCCCGCTACGTGGCAACAAGACAGAAACCTGGGAAGGTGGCATACGCGTCTGCACCATCGCCTGGTGGCCTGGAAAAATTCCGGCTGATACGGAAACGGACGCCATCACCAGCATGATGGATCTGCTGCCCACCTGCGCCCATCTTGCAGGCGCCACACTTCCGCTTGATCACAAGATTGATGGTCAAAATCAATGGCCTGTTTTGAGCGGCAATCCTGCCACCCCCCCGCGTGATCATTTCTTCTACTACCGCGGGCATCGTATGGAAGCCGTGCGCTCCGGCCCATGGAAGCTGCATCTGGATAAAAAGAAGCTGTTTAATCTGGAGAACGATATTGGTGAAAAGTCCGATCAATATGCCGCTCATCCTGACATCGTTTCAAAACTGGAAAAACTGGCATTGACCATGGAGGATGATCTGGGTCTGGATGGCGTAGGCCCAGGCTGCCGCCCCCTGGGTCGCGTCAGTAATCCGCAACCGATCATCTCCATGGATGGCGCCGTGCGGGAGGATCTGGTTGGAGAACAAAAGATGTTCCCCTAGATCAAGGCGCTGGCAGTTCACCTTCCTTGATCTCAGACTTCTGGTCCAGCAGATAGTCTGCGAGGAAGGCGTCTCTCCTCGCCACAAGTTCTGCGCTGTCTAGCCGACCATGGCCGCCCTCTTTGATCTGCTGAAAGTACACAGGAACGCCGACTTTCTTCAAAGCCTCTACCATGGTCGTGGATTGATCAAATGGCACCACACGATCCGCAGTTCCATGAGCAACAAAGAAAGGCGCAGCCTCTGAAGTCACCCAGCTTAGCGGAGATGCCTGCGTGGCCTTCGCCTTGTTTTCTTGAATGGGGCCGCCAATCAAGCGGCTTTCTGGTGAATGGGGGGCGTTATGCCCACCCGCAGAGGCCGGATCTGTCATGGTCAGCAATGAGGTGGGGCCGAAATAATCCACCACGGCTGAGACACGGGTGTTCTGCTCAAGATGCTCCCCCAAGGTTCCCTCAAGCTGGGCCCTGCTGTCTTCCTCGCCCGTCACTCCCAGCATGGCCACGAGATGACCGCCAGCAGAACTGCCCCACACGGCGATCTTGTCTGCGTTCAAACCATGTGTTTTCGCATTCGCCTTGATCCACCGGATGGCCGCTTTGCAATCATGAATCTGCGCGGGCCATTGGGCTTCGCCGCTTAAACGATAGCCTACGCTGACGCCAGCATATCTGCCGCTGCTCACGTACGGTAAAAGATGAATCCGCCCACCGGTTTTGCTGCCATTCTGCCATCCTCCACCATGAATGAAAACAATCACGGGAAGCGCCTCACCTTCTTCGGGACTGGCCGGTAAAAATAAATCCAGCTTCTGCACGGCGCTGCCCTCGGAGACATAGGCTATATCTTCATGCACTTTAACATTAGCGGGTATCGCACGGTTACGATTGCTCATCGTGCTGTCGCCGGTAGAACGGGACTTCTGGCGAAAAATACGGTCTTCTTCCCTGGTGATCAGTCCATCACCATTGGCGTCCACACGATCAAAGTTCCGCTGCAACGGAGCAGGGACTTCAGCGCGGCTCAGCGTTCCACTGCCATCCTTGTCCCAGTTGTCGAATGGAGCGGCAAAAAGGCCGCTGGCTACGAGCATGGCGCTGGCATGAATGATGTGTTGAACCCTCTTCATGCCCTATCCAACCCGGCTGAAGGAAAAAGTTTCTCCAGACAGATAAAAAGCAGAATGAAACATCACACGCGACCGGGGTGTCACGTTCGACTCATTGTAAGCTGTCGCTTAAACCAAATCAGCAGCCAGCGCAGCATTCCCGATGATGCCGGCTTCGTTCTGGAATTTGGCAGGAACAATCTTTAACCCTTCGAGAACCACATTAGAGAGCATGGACTTCATCTTGTTCTCCAGGGGTTCAAACAAAAGGTCGCCAGCCTGGGCCACACCACCACCGATGACAAAGGCATCCGGGTTCAACAACCAGGCGATGCTGGCAAGGGCGGTGCCCAGCCAGTCGGCAATTTCATGCCAGACCTGCAAGGCGATGTCGTCGCCTGCGTGGGCAGCTTCAGCAATGGCTTTGGGGGTGCATTCTTCGGCAGATTTAACAATGCCTGCGGCGGCATAACATTTCACAGCATGTTCGGCAATTTGCTGGTTGCCCATGTATTTTTCCAGGGCTCCAAGATTGCCGTAATGTCCCACCACGCCACGGTAATCAATGCTCATCTGACCGATCTCACCGGCAGAATAGTGGCTGCCGCGATGCATCTGACCCTTCAGGATCAACCCGCCGCCTACACCTGTCCCAAGCGTTAACGCGACCACATTCCGCAGTCCCTGGCCAGCGCCATGCCGCCATTCCGCATACGCCATGGCGTTGGCATCATTTTCCACCACGCATGGCAGACCGGTCATGTCCCCGAGTATTTTCTTC
>Ga0182737_1001598_pt1 | contig 21466 bp, 20 predicted proteins | sample eDN5th30CBELigOP_FD_128878 | JGI IMG/M metagenome (GOLD analysis project Ga0182737, IMG submission 128878) | Enriched Organic Plus compost microbial communities from Emeryville, California, USA - eDNA 5th pass 30_C BE-Lig OP (version 2) (version 2) ...
CCCACCAAGCCAGCCAGGCCACGCGCCAGTTCCAGTTCGGCCGTCGACGAGGCGACTGGACGGAATGCAGTGGCGAGGGCGGTGCGCCGTTGGTCACGGATGCCGACGACGATGTTCTCGATGACGGTGAGCGATTCGAAGGCCGCGGCGCCCTGGAACGTCCGGGTGAGGCCTGCTGCGACACGCTGGTGAGGCGGCAGACCCGATAGCGGCGTCGAGCCCAGCGTCACCTGACCGCCGGTCGGCTGCTGGAAACCACTGAGTGCATTGAACAGAGTCGTCTTTCCGGCGCCGTTGGGCCCGATGATTCCCAGCAGCTCTCCGGGCACCGTGGAGAAGCTGACGTCCGTCAGCGCCTTCACTCCACCGAAATCCTGGCTTAGACCCTCGACCTGCAGGATCGGGCCGTCCGCCGCTGCTGCCTCACGAACGCGTGACACGAGAACCGCCTTGACGTCGATCGCTTCGACATCGTCGTTCATCGGCCGGCCGCCGCCGCGGGACTGGAGTCTCTCGACCAGAGCGGTCACGACACCGCGCGGGAGCAGTAGCAGGATCAGCAAGGTGACCGCTGCGACGACGATGCCGACGTAGGCATCGGACCACCGGACCGCTACCGGGAGCGCCCCGAGGATCAGGGTGCCGACGACAGCTCCCGAGATGTACCGGCGTCCACCCAGGATCACGTACGTCAAGACGTAGATCGACAGCCACATGCTGAAGGACGCCGGCGCGATGAATGCGAGGTAGCTGGCGAACATGCCGCCGGCGATCCCCGCGACGAAGGCCCCGAGCACGAAGGCCGACAGCTTGCGCCGGAACGTGGCGACGCCGGCAGCGGCGGCCAGATCTGAAGCATCCCCGATCGCGCGGAGCTCGAGGCCCCACCGCGACCGGTCCAGCGCGGTGTACATCACGATGACGAGCACCGAGAAAGCGGCCGCCAGGAAGTAGAAGTCCTGGACACTCGAGATCCCATCAGGCTGTGGTATGCCGACAATCCCGCTGAAGCCTCCGGTCAGGCCCTTCAGGTATTGGAAGAGCGAGTTGAGGACGATGAGGAATCCGAACGTCATCAAGAAGAAGTAGGACCCGGTGGTGCGCAGGCTCGGAATTCCGACGATCAGCGAACCGATCGCCGCGACCAGGCCGCCCACAGGAAGCGCCAACCAGACGTTCCAGCCGTGATCGACCGACAAGATCGCGACGGTGTAAGCGCCGAGGGCGTAGAAGCTGCCATGGCAGAAGGACGCCTCGCCCGCCACCAGGAGCGGACGGAGGGTCACAGCCAAAATGATCGATAGGGCGGTGATCACTCCGACGTGCAGATAGTAGTTGGACTGGGTAAGACCGAAGACCAACGCTCCGAGGACGAACGAGCCCATGGCCAGGGTGGAGGCCCTCGGCCGCCGACGGGCCGCCGACATGGCGGGCTTGTGGATGGTGTCAGTCACTGCCGAACAGTCCCTTCGGTCGGAACGTAAGAACGATGAGGACCAGTCCGAAACTGGTCCAGACGGCGGCTTGCGGCGTCCAGTACGTGGAGACTCCGCTCTGGACGATGCCGATGCCGAGCGAGGCGAGGAGCGCTCCGCCGACGCTTCCCATCCCGCCGAGGATGATCGCGACGAAGCCGAGCAGCAGCGGCGCTTCGCCCATGCTGGGCAGCAGAACCTGTTCCGGTGCGACCAGGGCGCCGGCGGCACCGGCGAGCGCACCGCCGAGACCGAACGTCAGCGTGCTCATCGTGTTGGGTTCGATCCCTTGCATCCGCGCAGCCGCCGGATCCTGCTGCACGGCCCGCATGGCCCGGCCGAACGACGTCCGGTAGACCAGGTAGCTCAGCGCGAGGACCAGCAGGACCGCGACACCGATGATGAAGAGCCGGTGACCTTGCATGGTCAGCTCACCGATCTGCACCGCCTTGCCGTCCAGCGGCCCCTTGATGCTTCTCGATGCGCCTCCGAACACCAAGAACGCCATGTTCTGGAGCAGAAGGGTCAGGGCGATCGCAGCGATGGCCCCTTCAAGGCTCAGGCCGTGGAAGCGCTTGAACACGGCCATGTCGAGCACGATGCTGACCGCACCGATGATGACCGCGGATAGGACGATGGCGACGAGATATGGAACTGCCGCCTCGGTCGTCAGGTAGTACGCGGTATAGGCACCGAACATGAACAACACGCCGTGCGCGAAGTTCACCACCCGCATGATCCCGAAGACCAGAGTCAGGCCGACGGCGACCAGCGCGAGCGTGGCGCCCGCCGATACACCATTGAAGAGAACCTGTGCCAGTTCCATATCTCGTACGCCGCCCTCTCAGCTACCTGGAGTGACCAGGACGGACTTGCCGTCCTTCACCTCGGACACGCCGTACGGAAGGTTGAGCGCGCGGTCGATGCCGTATCGGTCCGCACCGCCGTAGGACACCTCGCCGAGGATGCCTTGGACCTTCTGCTTGGGCAGGGCGTCAGCGACCTTGGCCGGATCCAGCGACTGGGCGTCGTTGATGGCCGATGCCAGCAGGAGCAGGTTGTCGTACGCGACCGCCGTCCAACCGTCGACCTGTCCGGTCTTCTTCTTCATCGAAGCGGTCCACGCCTTGCCCTGTTCGGTGAGATTCGCTTGGAACTCCAGTGCGGGCGCGGCCAGCGATCCCTCCAGATCCGCGGCGCTCGCCGTCTGCAGCAGCGTGTCCAGCGACAGGGTGTCGGAGAAGGTGAAGATGCCCTCGAATCCCAGCTGTCGCGCCTGCTTCGCTGCCACGGCCTGCTGGCTGGGAGGCAGCGGACCGAAGTCGATGACGTCGGTCTTCTTGGCGATCTTGGACATGATCGGTGCGAAGTCCGTGACATCGCGACCCACCAGCTCGGCATGAGCCTGGAATCCGGCGTCCTCGGCGATCTTCACGGCATCCGGGCCGACACTCTGGCCGAGATCGTCGTCGGGGTACATCACGACGAGACGTCCCTTGTCGCCACCGTTGCCGAGGTAGTAGTCGAGGATCGACTTCAACGCCTCGCGGACGTCGTAGTACGGGTGAAAGGTCTTCGGCTGATCCTTGCCGATGAAGTCGTCACCCGCTGCGGTGGCGAAGATGAGCGCATTCTCCTTGTTCACCAGGGGCTGGACGGCGGGCACGATGCCGCCGCCGAGCACCTCGAAGTATCGGACCCCGTCTTGATCGAGCGCCTGGCGCGTGACCGTGACTGCCTTGGTCGGGTCGTAGGCGGAGTCGTACTGCTTGATCTTGAACGTGACGGGTTCGCCGTCGATCTTCGCGAGTTGGTTCTTGTTCGCATATTCGACCGCCGTCTGCAACGACGCTCGTTCGGCCTCGCCGTATGCCGCGGCGGAGCCCGAGAACGCCGTGACGAGACCGATCGTGACTTCGCGACTGTCGGAGTCCGTACCTCCGTCGTCGTTGCCGCAAGCGGTCACTGTGGCGGCGACCATAGCCACGCTTGCCAAAGCAACGGCCGCTCTCCGCGTCCTAGTTGTGATCTGCATGTCGGGCACTTCCATCCTTCCTGTTCACCTGGTCGTGGCCGACCGAGGCGCTGAGCTGATTGCGCAGTTCGAATTTCTGGATCTTTCCCGTCGGCGTGGTCGGGAATTCCGAGACGAAGTACACGTGGTCCGGGACCAGGAACTTCGGGGCACGATTGAGGACGTGGGCCTTGATCTCATCCGCAGTGACGCTCACCTCGGGCGACACTTGGACGAAGGCCGCGATCTCCTCCTCGGAGAACGCGGAGGGAACACCCACGACAGCGCAGTCCATGACGTCGGGATGAGACCGCACTTCCCGCTCGACCTCGAAGGACGAGATGTTCTCCCCGCGTCTCCGGAGGGAGTCCTTCAGACGATCCACGAAGTGGAAGTGATCACGGTCATCGCGCATGAAGACGTCGCCCGTGTGGATCCATCCGTCCTGGATCGCGGCTGCCGTCGCCTCGGGGTTGCCGTGATAACGCTGCACGAGCATGCCGGCCTCATCGTGAGCGAGCCACAACTCCCCTGCCGTGCCGGTCGGGACATCCTGCCCGTCGGAATCCACCAGGCGCACCCGGTAGCCGTTCCGAACCCGGCCGGCGCCGTCTGTTGCGCGCACCCCCCAGTCGGCGACCATCGGAACGTTCGCCTCGGTTGAGCCGAAGCAGGTCGTCACGCGAACATCGAAACGGCTCCGGAAGTCATCGAGATCCTCGATGAGCGGCACCATGAGCACACGGTCCAGAGAGCTGGTGTCGTCATCGAGACGACGTGGCAGGTTGAGGACGAACTGCGCCATCGCGCCAAGGAGGAATGTCACTGTCACGTCGTTGTGTCGGACGTCATCCCAGAACGAGGAAATGCTGAAGCGTCGGACCAGCACCGCTGTCGCTCCGCGCTGCAAGGCCGCGTAGACAACAGCCCAGCGACCCGCGATATGGAACAACGGCAAGGGGGCGTAGTAGCGGTCAGCAGCCGTGACCTCGAGCATCTCGGCGCAGGCACCCGCGTACTCGAAGGCGTGACGCTCTGTGATGACCGCACCCTTGCTTGGGCCGGTGGTGCCTGACGTGTACATGACCGCGGTCTCGGCCAGTTCGCCGCGACCGACGGGAACCCCGGGGCCCGCGCTGGAGCCCAGCAACCGAACCGCGTCGTCGCCCTCGTAGCCGTCCACGTCATCGATGACGAGAATCGAATGCAACGAACCCCGCGCCACTGCAGCGAGCCGGTCGACGAAAACACGCTCGGTGATGACCATCTCAGCGCCGGAGTCATCGACGATGTGAGAGAGCGTCTCTCCGATCAGGGCGGTGTTGACCGGCACTTCGACGCCGCCGCCGAGCGCGACCGCGAGCCATGTGACGACCGACTGATCGGTGTTGTCGAGCATCACCAGGACGACGGACCCTGCCGCGAACCCCTCGGCCTGGAGGGCGCCCAGGCGAGCCAAGGCCGCCTCATGGAGTTCGGCATACGTGTAGGTGGCGCCTTCGAAAACGAGCGCGGGCGCGTCCGGCGTTTCGGCCACCGCGCGTTCGAGCACGGTGCGGATCGTGCGAGGTTCGGGCGTATTCATACTCAGCGCCTCTCGCCGTGCAGAACCATGTCGACCGCGATCTCACAGAACTGATCCGCGATCTCGGTCAACTCGAGGGGCCCATTGGGCCGGTACCACTGGTGCACACCCGTGCACATCTGGATCAGCGCGAGCCGGAGGAGTGCTTCGTTGAAGGCGCTCGGATTCTGTCGCGCCAGATCGGAGACGGCCGACCGCCACAGATCTTCGTAGGCGTCACGGATCTTGGTGATGACGAGCCGGTTCTCCGGGCTCAGAGCGCGGAGTTCAGTGTCGCCGACGGTGGCGGAGTTCTGATGAACGCCGTGATCGGTCACATGGGTCCGGACGAGGGCCCGAAGTCGCTGTTCCGGGTCGTCGCCCGCGGCGGCCACTGCCTCCACGGCCGAGTCCATCAGCCGCTGCATCGTCGAGGACATGATGTCGAGAAGAATCGATTCCTTCGATGGGTAGTGGTGATAGAAAGCGCCAGGCGTGAACCCGGCCGCCCGAGCGATATCACGCATCGACGTCGCCTTGTACCCGTGCTCAGCGAACAAGTCGAGTGCGACTTGGCGTACTCGATCGATGGGGATCATTCTCTCCGCCTCCTAAACGAACGTTCAGTTAGGAGAGGACGCTAGAGACCTACACGTGCACGGTCAAGAGGAGGTAGGAGATTTTCTTGATCGGCCCAGGTGGCGACGAGACGGGAGGGTAGCCTCTCAGCGTGCAGACGCCCCGACGCCTTCTCAACCGTCTGGTTCACGCCACGTGGCGCTGGGCCGATGCGGTGGGCACGATCATCCCCGGAACCGTGCGAGCCGACCGTTTCGCCCGCTTCGGCGACGGCAGCGCTATCGGATTTCCCGTGGCGACGCTGTTCGGCGAGCGCCACATCCGCATCGGCGAGAACACCATGATCGGCCGGCACTGCACCCTGTCGGTCGGCTACTCCCAGGACGATCCGCACGAGCGTACCGACGGGCTGGTGATCGGTGACCGGTGCGTCATCGGCGCACGTAGCAGCTTCACGGCCCACGAGTCGATCGTCATCGGCGATGATGTCTGGTTCGGCCAGGACGTGTTGGTCTCGGACTCCGGGCACGGCTACCAGGACCCGGGCCTGCCGATCGGCGTCCAGCTGGCGCCGCACCAGCCGGTGCGCATCGGATCGGGATCATGGATCGGCCACGGCGTCATCATTCTGCCCGGCACCACGATCGGCCGCCAGGTCGTCGTGGCGGCCGGCTCGGTCGTCCGCGGCGAGGTCGAGGACCACGCGGTCGTCGGCGGCGTCCCGGCGAAACCGCTGCGCCGCTACGAGCCCGGCACCGGCTGGGTCGCGACCAACGATCCCGACGATGTCCGCCCCGAGCACCGGCAGACCTGGGCCATCCCCGTCGTTCCCGGTTCGCCCAAGCGCACCACGCCGAGCCCCGAGTCCACCTGACGACGGCTTCGCGCGGAGAGGGTCATGCGCGTCGGGTGTCGTAGGCCCACATCGCGATCTCGACACGGTTGCGGGCGCCGAGCTTGGTCATCAGCGAAGCGACATGCGACTTGACCGTGCTCAGCCCGATGAAGAGCTCCGTGGCGATCTCGGCGTTGGTCCGGCCACGCGCCACCAACGCGAGCACCTCCTCCTCGCGCTCCGTGAGCGGATCGACCGGTTGGACCGGCTCGACCGGCGCGTGATCGGCGAACGTCGCCAGCAGCCGACGCGTGACGTTGGGTGCGATCAGTGCGTCCCCCTGGGCCGCCGCATGGATCGCTTGCACGAGCAGCTGCGGCCCGGCGTCCTTGAGCAGGAAGCCGCGAGCGCCTGCGCGGAGGGCGCCGAGGACGTACCCGTCGAGGGCGAACGTGGTGATCACGACGATCGCCATCGGGTCGGTCACGTCCGGCCCGGCCAGGCGCCGCGTCACCTCGACACCGTCGAGGCCGGGCATCCGGATGTCGACGAGGAGGACATCGGGACGCAGCCGGGTCGCCAGATCGAGCGCAGCGATCCCGTCGGCCGCCTCTCCCACGACTTCGAGGTCTGGTTGAGCCCCGAGGATCATCACCAGCCCGGTCCGGACCAGATCCTGGTCATCGGCCACGACCACACGGATGCTCATGCCGGCGCCTCGACCGGCAGCACGGCTTCGACCACCCAGCCGCCGTCGCGCCGCGGCCCCGCGGAGAGTGAGCCGCCGAGGAGCTGGGCGCGTTCGGTCATGCCACGCAGACCGAATCCCGGCTCGGCGACTGGCGCCGGCGCGGTCCGTCCGTCGTCGAAGACACGGAGCCTGACGGTGTCACCCGCCCGGGTCACCTCGATCGCGATGTGGCTCGCGCCCTGGGCGTGGCGCAGGGCGTTGGTCAGCGACTCCTGCGCGAGGCGGTAGATCGCGACGTCCACGGGCGGTGCCAGCCCAGTGCATGATCCGTCCAGCGACACGTCGACCGTGGGCGTCGCATCGGTCCGCGCCAGGGCAGGGAGGTCCGCGACACCCGGCCGCGGCGAGTAGGCCGCGGCGTCCTCCTCACGCAGCACGCGCACCATGGATCTCATCTCCGCCAGGGTGCGCGACGCTTCGGACTCGATCGCGGCCAGTACCTCGATCGCCTTCTCCGGCTGGAGGGCGGCGACCACGCCACCGGCTTGCGCCTGCACCGCGATCGCCGAGACGTGGTGGGCCACGGTGTCGTGCAACTCGCGAGCCAGCGCCACTCGCTCCTGATTGCGGATCTCGAGCTGTTGGCGATGCCAGAGGTCCGCGCGGTACCGGAACACCGCCGCGAGCGCGACGAGCAACAACAGGAGGACGCTTCCACCGAAGGCGTCGGCCCCGCTCGCGGAGGATGCGTACATCCCCAGCCCGACGACCGCCACCACGAAGGTCATCCCCACGACGATCTCGCGACCCGAGCCCCACCGCACCAGGGAGTAGAGGAGGATCAGGACGGCCATCATCGAGTAGAGACCGAGCTCCCTCCCAGAATCCGCAGCCAGCTGCAGGATCGAGAGCAGACCGGCGGCGCCCCACCCGACCAGGGCGGTCGTCAGGGGGCGAGTCCGCCGCCAGAGCAGGGCCGGGATCAGTACCAGTGCGAGCACCGTGACCAGCGGCCGCCAGCCCAGGTCCGGTCGAACGATGCCCTCGACCAGGGCAACGACCGCGAACGCCCCCACGGCCAGCCGGTCGAGCCGGTTGCTAGGCGGGGCGTCGGCAGGCCGCGGCTCTTGCCAGAGGGAGCGACGGACCGTGACCACGGGCACCAGCGTAGGGACCGGCGTGCCCCGGCGTATCCACCGAAAGGACGAGAGGGCGACCATGCCATCGGACGGGCGAGCTTCGACCTCAGGGCCGATGCGCCGGCCGCCGGGTTCGGCGAGCGTGGACCCGTCGATCCCGACCACGAGCAACGGAGTCCGTCATGAGAACACGTCAACCCCTCGCACTGCTGGACGAGGCACCGATCCCCGTACGAGCGAAACTCGCCGCAGCATGGACGAGCTTCATGTTCCTGTACGCCTACGTGGACATTCTCAACTTCTTCACGCCCGGCGTCGTCGAGGACATCCTCGACCACCGGGTCTTCGAGTTCGACCTGTCCCAGACCTTCTCGACCGCGGCGCTGACCCTCATGGCCGTCCCGATCCTCATGATCGTGCTGTCGACGACGCTGCCCGACCGAGTGGCCCGCCTCGCGAACCTCGCCGTGGCCGCCCTCTACGTTCCGGTCACGGCGTTCAACATCGTCGGCGAGTCCTGGCTGTTCTTCTACGGCCTCGGCATCGTGCTGGAGCTGGCCCTTCTCGCCCTGATCATGCGTTCGGCCTGGACCTGGCCCAGCGCCGGCCGATGGGGACGAACCGAGCGAAATGACGACAGTCCCTGATCTGCATCTCTGCAGATCAGGGCTGTCTTGGTAGCGGGGACAGTGCGCTGGTTCAGGACATCGCCTCAACTCAGGTGTCCGGAACAGGCGAAGGACACGGTCAGCTCAGCGCGCCGAGAGCCCGAAGGCCCCCGCGGCTTGTGCCGTCTCAAACGCCTTGTCGTCGATGCCTAGCAAGTCGGCGAGCACCTCTTGTGTATGCTCGCCGAGTTTCGGCGCTCTGGTCGGGGTCCGAGTCTCATGGCCCACCTTGACCGGCGAGGCAAGCGTTCGGACGGTGCCGTAGCGGGGATGCTCCGCGGAGACAATCATCCCGCGGGCCGCCACGTGCTCGTCCTGGAGCGCCAGTGGTACCGAGTTCACCTCACCGACCGGAACCGACGCATTCCGAAACAACTCCACCCAGTAGCCGGCAGACTGGGTGCGGAACAGATCAGCTAGCAAGGCCAACAGTTCGGGTGCATTCGCCTGCCGCTCGGCGAGCCCCCGGAACCGTGGATCGGCTGCTAGGTCTGACCGGCCTATGGCCTCTGCAATACGCACCCAGAACTTCTCCTTAGCCGCACCCAGCACGAACCAGCCATCAGAAGCTTCGAACGCCTGGAAGGGAACCAGAGATGGGTGCGCGGACTGGGCGGTGCGGGTTGGCTCATATCCCGCGTTCAAGTGCCAGACACCTGGGTACGTCAGCATGCTGATCGCCGTGTCGAACAGCGAGACATCGCAGTCCATCCCGATGCCGTCTCGTCGCGCAGCGTTCAGCCCAGCCACCAGCGCGAGCGCAGCCACATAGCCGGTGGAGAAGTCGACGATCGAGAGCCCCGACTTGGTTGGCGGCCCGAGCGGCTCGCCGGTGACGTCCATCCATCCAGTCAACGCCTGCATGATGTAGTCATAGCCGGGTTCGGACTTGCGGGGGCCGGTCATCCCGAAGCCGGTCAACGAGCAGCAGACGATCGCGGGATTCAAATGACACAGGTCGGCATAGGTGATCTGCATCTTTTCCGGCACATCACCACGCAGGTTGGAATAGACAGCATCGCTCGCGACGACGAGATTCTCGAAAATCTCTCGCCCAGCGGCGTTGCGCATATTCAACGTGATTGACTTCTTGCCGCGATTGAACGTCTCGAAGAACAGCGAGTCCGTCCCAGAAGCGTAAGGCGGGACATATCGTCCGACGTCTCCTCCGGCCTCGGGGTCCTCGATCTTGATGACCTCCGCACCCAGGTCCGCCAAGTGCGAGGTTCCGAATGGGCCGGACGCGAACTGCTCGAGCGACAAGATACGGATCCCGGCAAAGGGCAAGGCCATTCTGGTTCTCTCATTTCATCGTGAACTAACATTCGAGCCGATCTGAGTGCCCGACCGGCTGCCTCAATGACTAGGTCCAGGCTTCGAGGATCTGCTGGGTCGTGACCACATCGGCCCGGTAAGCTCGGAGGATTTTCATCGCCGCATCATGAAGTTCACGATCATCGCTGGCTACACCATCCTCGGGCACCACCGCGATGTAGTCCCGGAACCCGGCATCACGCACGGTGGAATCCACGCACCCTTCTGTCGTGCAGCCGGCAAATACCACATTGCGAACACCGAGTGTGCGGAGCACCGAGTCCAAAGTCGTACCAAAAAACCCACTGGAGCGGAACTTGTCCACGACAGGCTCGGACGGCAGGGGTGACAGGTCATCGATGAAGGCTGCACCCCACGAGCCTGGCGTGGTGTACTCCCAGGCGTCGTTCTGTTTGAGGCCTCCGTAGAACGCGGCAGCACGCAAACGTACTCTCATCCAACCCGGCGAATCGGTGTGTCCTCCCCTCGGCGTGAGCATGCGTACGTGCACGACCGGTACACCCTTTTCACGGGCCGCGCCCAACAATGCCTTCATTCTTGGGATGGCCGCGCCGAACATCTCCAGCGATCCACCAGCCATATCAACAGATCCGCCTTCTGAACAGAAGTCGTTCTGCATATCGATGAGCACCAGCGCCGCGCACCTAGGATCGAGCAACTCCTCGACCGACGTCGGAACCTGCTTGCCATTGATCTCAATCATCGTCGTGCGCCTCCTGTGGCTTCCGAACTCCGGACTGCGCGATGTCGGCGCGCTGATAGATCTCATCGACCGCCACCAAAGCCTGATACCCACGCTCAGGCGCCAAGGCAGCGCACAGGGTCGCAAGGCTGTTGACCAAGGCCATCGGCGCAACCACAGAGAGGCTGATCTCGGGCGCTTCGACATCTGCAGTCAGCACGACGTCGACCACCTCAGCCGTTGGAGCCGCGTGGCTGTCGGTGATCGCAGCGGTCCACGCGCCGCGCTCGTGGGCCAGACGCAACAAGCGCGTCGTGCTCGATATATAACGCCAGAACGACACGCCAATGACGACATCGTCCTCAGTAGCTCGGGCAATCGCCACGGCACCGGCCACTTCGTCAATAGCGTTGTGCGCGTTCACACCCACCAGTTGGAGCAGGTGGGCGAATGTGGCTGTCACCGCTTGCGACAAGCCACCCGAGACAAGCACCACTGACCGGGCTTCCAGGATGCGCTGGGCTACCTCATCGAGTTGGTCCAGACGATTGGCACTCGGTAGACGGCTCAGGTTGGCAGCATCTTGGTCGAACGATTGCGTGACCACCGACAGGTTGGGATGCGTCTGACTCAACCGGCGACGGGCCTTCTCTAACGGGGTCGGTTGGAGCCCGAAGACGCTCTGACGAATCGCATCACGTAGGTCGGTATAGCCCTCGAAGCCAGCCTGACGGGAGAACCTCACCACGGTCGACGGATCGACACCGGCACGCTCCCCGAACTGTTGCGCCGAGGCAAGCGCCACAAACTCGGGCTCGTCGAGGACCAGGGCCGCGAGCCGGCGGCGTTTAGGAGTGAGAGTTGACAACAACGAGCGCAGCGTGGCGTCAACATCAACATCGGAGGGTGTGTTCACGATGCGACCGCGCCGCCGAACCAACGCAATGTGTTCCCGCTACATACGGCCATGGCGGCGGCGTCGTCCGGATATGACGTACGCCGCATTCGCTCCGCCTCCAAACGTAGGTTGTAGTACGGGGACGAGCTTCCGAACGCGACGCGTTCTGGCCCGATGGTGGCGATAGCGTTGTCAAGAAAGTCCTGGCGGTACAGCCCCGAGCCGTGCACTGCCAGATTCGGACAAGACTCCAGCGCACGATCCACGTCCACACCGGCTAGTCCCGACATGTTCAGCTGGGCTCCGTTCGTGACGACGAACTGTACGTCAGGATGTCGCTGGGCAAGATCTGCGACTTGAAGTGCCTCCGACAGCCACGGGAACCCCCCGACGACGACCACGGGCAGATCTAGCTGCCCGGCAGTCTCGACGACCGCATTGACCACTTCGTTGGAGGTCGCAAAGCATTCCTCCCACGGGTGCAAGAGGACTCCCCTTGCACCGAGAGTCTGGGTTCGGCGGACCTCAGCTACCGCCTGACCCCGCTGCCAGGGATCGATTCTGGCTAGGGGGATCACACGATCGGGGTGAACTGCGGCAACCTCAAGCACCACGTCGTTTGCCGCACCAAGGTCGTATGTAGGTGGCTTGTGGGCTGCTGCCACGCACCCGTCGACTCCCGCATCATCAAGGTTCTCGAGGAGCTGCTGCACGGTGACGTCCCGTTCAAAGAGCGACGATCCAAAGAACAACAGCCCGTCCCACAGGCGCACCCCGGGGCCGGTCATGACAGCCCCAGCAGAGTCTGGGCGTTGTCCCCGAGGATCAATGCCTCATCCTCGGCAGAGAAACCACACATCCGGATCTTTTCGACCTCCAGAACCGGAGAGCACACGGGCCCATCGCTGCCGAAAATCACGCGCTCAGCCCCTACTCGTGCCACTGCTTCCACGATCTTTTCCGGATAAGGACAAGCCGACGTTTCCAGGATGATGTTCGAGTGGAGCTCAGCGACGCGGATCGCCTCATCGGTGTGCCCATAGCCGCCCATGTGACCCAGAATGATCTGCGCTTCCGGGCACCTAGCGGCGGCATCGGCGATGGCGAGTGGTGTGGTCATCGGGTCATCACCACAGTGGAACAGGGTGGGGATGCCCAGCTCACCCGCACGGCGTATGAGCCGCATGGACTCCGCCCCGCTGGGTTGCGCAAGCGTCGAGACGGGGTGCAGCTTGAGGCCCCGGAATCCGTGCTCCAACACAGCGCGGTCCAACACCTTGATCGACTCGGCGTACCACGGATGGATGCGTGCGAACCCAAACAACCGACCCGGGTAGCGCGTCATTTCACCCGCGATGAGCTCAAGCGCATTCGGGTTGACCTCAGGGATGTCGGTCACCGTCATGATCACTGCAGCGGAGATGCCAGCTTCATCCATGGTCTCGATACAACGACTGGCTGGCATGCTCCAACCCAGGCCCGGCAGTTCGTCTACGTGCATGTGCATATCAATGATCATCAGCTTCCCTCCTCGAGGAATTCTGCTGCGTTCGTCAGCGGGCTGGCTTCGTCCCTGCCGCCCAACGAGCCGATGACTTCCTCGAGCCAAGCAGGATCGAGCATCTGTCCGCGACGGATGACCGCCACTGGCTTGTTGAGCACCGCGACGTCCTGTCGCGGGTCGTCCCTAGCCACGACGAGATCTGCAGGTGACCCGATTTCTAGCACGCCGGCAGGAATACCCAGCATCTTTCCCGGCCTGACAGTGGCCGACTTCAGAGCGTCGAGGTGGCTCATCCCGAGGCCGACGTACTCCCCCAACTCATCGACGAGTCCGCCGATGGGGTTGAAGGCGCAGCCCGCATCGGTGCCGGCGACGATCGCGACACCATCACGGATCGCACGAGCGATGTTGGTGGCGTAGGTGGCTCGGATCGCATGCGTTTTGGCGACAACGTCGTCCGCCACTCGTGCATCAGCGGGCAGCCGAAAGACCGGTGAAAGCGTCGGGACCAGGGCAGTGCGTGCGGCGATCATCGCGGCACACTCGTCCGCCCCGATCAAGCCGCCATGCTCGATCGTGGCAACCCCGGCCCTCGTCGCGGCAAGAACCCCGTCTGCGCCGTGTGCATGGGCCGCGACCGCGAGTCCCGCGTTACTCGCCTCGACCACCGCTGCCGACAACTCGTCCTCACCCAGTTCCGACGATCCCGGCAGGCCCGGTGTCGTTAGTCCGCCGGTGGCCATCACCTTGATGACTCCTGCGCCTGCACGAACCTGCTCACGTACGGCACGCCGTACCTCGTGCGGGCCGTCGGCTTGACGGGCGTACTGCCACAGGTGGCCACCCGTCATCGCGATCGGGCGTCCGGACGCGATGACATTCGGTCCCAGCACGCTGCGCGTTGCGGTCATTCGGCCATACCCGATGACACTGTCGTCCACGTTTCCGAGGTCGCGGACCGTGAGGATCCCTGAGGCCAAGGCGACCAGGCCGTTGCGGGCCAGGCCGATCATGCGGTCGGGCATGCTGGCGTCCCACTGCGCAAACGGTGCGGGTGCAGCAGTGAGTTCGAGGTGAACATGCATGTCGATGAGACCTGGGACGACCCACGCGCCAGCTAGATCTACCTCTACGGCGTCTTCGATGACTCCCTCGAATGAAACGATGTGGCCATCGATGATCCCCATCGCATCGAAGGGGCGCTCTTCGAGTTCGTCGCCAAGCAATGCCGTGCCGCCGCGCAGGAGCAACGGCCTGCGCGATTCGCCCCGATACTGATTCACGCCGTCACGCCCAGCTTCCGAGCGGCAGAGAGGGCCAGGAGACGACCCATCTCATTGCTGACGATCATGTATCCCTCGTCGACGCCCATCCCCGGTTTGGCCAATGTCTGCGCTACGCCGCACGCGACGGCGATGTTGGTCGTGATCTGGGCCGAGCGGTCAGTTTCGTTACACGTACCTCCGGCATATGCACGTACTCCGTTCTCTCGGCAGATCACCAGGGCCTTGATCACCGCGTCCACCGAGCCCAGGTCGGGCGTCTTGACCTGGATCATGTCGGCCGCCTCGTGGCGCACGAAGGCACGGACGTCGTCCAGGCTGTTGCACCACTCGTCCGCGACGATCGTCACGTCGGTGCCTTGCTTCCGCAAGAGGACCTTCAACTCGGACAATCCGTCGATCTGGGCAGCCCGGCTGCCCAGATCGATCGGGCCCTCGATTTGCAGAGTGAACGGCCCGGCGGCTTCCTTGAGTCTCGCCAAGTCAGATGCCACCTTGGACAGGTTTCGTTCGCGAAGCCTCCCTAAGGTGCCGTAGAGATCGAAATGGAGCACCGGGTTGTAATGGTCGTCGCCCCGACGGCTGATGACCCGATTGGCGACCCACTGCACATAGTCCAACAATGTGGCGGCGTCGGGACCGACCTTGTCCATCGAATTGATGAGCCCATGCGGGAGTACGTCGATCTCACGCAAGATCATCTTGTCGACGTTGTCGTAGGGGCTCTCCCCTGACTGGGCAAAGATCGGCACCGGTGCAAGCGGGTTAGCTAGGTTGTATTCGAACTGGACCTGCTCGGCGATCGTCCGACTGTTGGCAAGGGCCGCAGCGTGGAGAAGCGCTTGCGAGACGCCGTATAGCACCGCCGGATGTCCGGCACCGAGTGCAGATACAGCGATACTCTCTAGGCGTTGAAAACGATCGACCCTCTCTCCCAGCAGAGTCGTCTCTAGAGCGTGCACCTCCTGTACTCCCAGCGCTGCGCTGAATGCTGGTGCCCGGCCACCAACTCCGGAGTACTGCACCGAGGCACAGTCGCCGTGCGCCACCTGGCCGTCGCTGAGGATGAGCATCACGGAGACCGCGTGACCTGGTTGGCGAACAGCGCTCATGCCGGGGGTTACCGAGGTGCCGCGATAATCGAAGCCATCGCGCTCGGCACCTGCGAGAATCGCCGCCTGGTCGTCAGAGTAGTAGCCGGTCACCGCGGGCACGGCCAAGATCTTTTCGATGGTGATCACGTCGTCGCCCATTCGGCCGGTTCGCGGTAGCTTACGTCGGCAACCATCTCCGCAGTGAGCCCGTCACCGGCTAGTTCGGCGACCACCGAGCCGCGCTGGAAGACTAAGACCCGATCACAGATCCGAGCGACGTCCTCGAACTCCGACGACGCTACTAAGGCCCCAGCTCCCTGCCCGACGACGTCGGCCAGCAGGCCGTACACCTCCGCGCGTGCCTCTACGTCCACCCCCTGCGTCGGCTCATGCAGCAAGAGAACCTGCGGATTAACCTGCAACCATTTGCCGACGACGGCCTTCTGCTGGTTTCCTCCGCTGAGTGTGCTCATTGCCCGCTCGGGCTCCGGCGGTCGCACGCTGTACCGCTTGAGAAGACTTGCTAGATGGCTCCGTAACGAACTCTCCCGGATGAACGCGAACTTTGAGAAACGACGCAATACCGGGCCTTCGACATTCTCGGCAACGCTGAGCGTGGCGGCAACTGACTGGCGTAAACGGTTGCCGGGGACAAGAATCATCCCCCGGCGTATCGCCTTGCCTGGCGTCATCGACTTGGCTGGCAGGAAGCCGTCGTCGCCGCACCTCAACTCCCCTTCTGCTGCCTTTGTAGCGCCGTAGAGCAGGTATGGGACTTCTTCAAATCCGGATCCAACCAAACCCGTGACACCCAACACCTCGCCCTCATTGATCTCAAGGGTCACGCCGTGTGCCACGGTTCCACTCAGGTGCCGGGCTGACAGTAGTGATCGGTGATCGCGTGCCTGCGGATGTGCCGGATAGACATCGCTGACTGGGCGGCCGACGATCCACTCCACCAGTTGTGCTGTGTCGGCCGAGCGAGTGGGCGCATCAGCCGTCACGCGTCCTCCTCGCAGCACAGTCACCTGATCGGTAACGGCAGCGACCTCGCTGAGCTGGTGGCTGACGAACAGGACCGCCGTCCCCCTTTCGGTGACTGAGCGCATCGTCGCGAACAACCGATCGACCCCGTCCTTGGGCAGGTACACCGTCGGTTCGTCGAGGATGAGCAGGCCGGGCCGCCCCTGGCGTTCTATTCCGTCGACCGCACGCGCGATGGCCAACAGTGCGCGCTGCACTTCGCTGAGATCGCCGACAGAGTCATGCGTCCTGGCACGAACGTCGAACCGCTCCAGTAGCTCCTCGGCAGATCGCCGCTCTTTCTTCCAGTCGACGAGACCCCTCCGGGACCGATACCGGCCCACGGCGAGGTTCTCGAGCACCGGGAGGGAGTCGACGAGGCCAAGATCTTGATGCACGAATGCAAGTCCGCTCACCGCCTGTCCACGTGGGGTGGGAACGTCGTCTCCGTCGACTCGGAACGTTGCTCCCGGGTCCGCGACGTGGAATCCGGCGAGGATCTTGATGAGGGTGGACTTCCCCGACCCGTTCTGTCCAAGCAACCCATGGATGCTTGACGGAGCAATGGAAAGTCCCACCTCATCCAGAACACGCGTGTCACCGAATGTCTTTGACAGCGACGAAACCTCTAGTCGGGGGGCCACCGGGGCACCCGTCATGCGAGACCCCACAGCTTCTTGTAACCGTCGATGGCAGCGTTGGTGTCGTACCACGTGCCTTCCTGTGCATCGACATCGATGTCCGTGATGTTGGTGGTATCGAACATCCGCAGTGGGATGTTCTGCTCGACCGGTTCCATACCGGTCAGTAGTCGCAACGCTTGGTCGACGTACGCCCAGCTCTCCCACACGTTGCCCCCGCCCACGTTGGCTTTGACCGGGCTGCCGTCCCGCAGCATCTTCATCACGGCTGGGGTCGCATTGAACGTCGAGATACTGACCTGATTGGCCTTGTTGGCTTGCTTGAGCGCGGGCACGATATTGAGCGCCATTCCGTCCACCAACGGGATGATGTAATCCAGGTCCGGGTGCTGAGTGAGCAGCGTGCGAGTCAACGTGGGCAGCCTGGTCGCCCAGTCCGGAATGGCGACTTCCTGGACGTCGACGATTTCAAGGCCAGGGGCGTGCTTCTTGAACTCATCTTTGATTCGGTCAACCATCCCGTCATGCGCCGGAACATTCGGCATACGGAAGATTGCGACCTTGCCAGTTCCCTTGGAGTCGCTGATCACCCAGTCGGCCTCCAGCTGAGCCGCGTCGGAGTACGGCATGCTCACGCCGCCGTCGATATCGCTCAGCACTGGTCCGCCGTCAGCTGCCGTACGCTCGTTGCAGATGATGACCTTGATGCCGGCCTGACGTGCACGCTTGATCGGTTCGGCGATGCTGTCGCTGGCGATCGATTCGACGAGGATCACGTCGTAGCCCTGCGACACGGCAGTCTCAAAGCCCCGGACGAACTCGTTGGGCTGACCCTTACCGTCGAAACTTGTGGCCTCAAGACCAACAGCCTCGGCTGCGTCCTTCAACCCACCGAACCAGGTTTGCACGATCGGGACATTCATCGTCACCGCCAGATAAAAGATCTTCTTACCCTTGGCTTTGGCCGCGTCCACTGCGGGTCCTGGCGGCGCGAATGACGGTACGCCGCGGGCCGAGTCAAGCGTCTTGTTCACAGCTTCGATAGAAGCGGCCTCGGACTTGGGCGCGTCCGAGGTTCCATTCGAGTCTGAACCACAAGCGGCCAAAGTCGAGGTCATGAGGAGCGCTCCGGTCACTAATGCGATGGAGCGCAGCAACGAACGCCCCCCGCGCTCGGATTTGCTAGAGGCTTTCGTGTTCATGTGCATACTCCTTGTTGTGGTTGGTCGAGCGAAGAGACTGGACAGATGGGCGCCAGGTTTCATCGTGAGTTGTTGCGCCCGGCGATCTTTGACAGCACGACTGCGAAGAGAAGAGCAACGCCATAGAAAAACTGTTGAACCCAGTCCTCCAGCCCGAGAAGTTGCAGCCCAGTCACACCTGTGGTCAGAAAGTACGCAGCGAGGATCGTTCCGACCGGATTGAAGAAGCCCGGGCGAATCGTTGTAGAGCCGAGGAACGCCGCCGCGTAGGCAGGTAGTAGGAAGGGTGCGCCGCCGGCGGGGTCGGCTGAACCGAGTGTTCCGGTGAGCACCACGCCAGCAAGACCTGCCAGCGCACCACCGGCCACGAATGCTCCACCGCGTAGTCCCGCCACCCGGAGACCGCTCAGTCTGGCCACCTCGCGCGAGCGTCCGACAAAGTACAGGTGTCGCCCTATCGCTGTGTGGCTGAGCAGCAGCCACATGACTACAACCAGCAGAAGCCCGTAGTAGAACGACAGTGGCATACCCCACGCCCGGTGGCCGATGGCGTCGATCAGTCCCTGGTCAATCCCGCTGATCGTCTTGTAGTCGCTCACCGCGAGTGCCAAGCCTGCTGCAAGAGTGGAGACGCCCAATGTCGCAACCAACGCATCTACCCCTATCCCCACGATGAGGACCGCGTTGATGAGACCGACCATGGCGCCGCTGGCGATGGCCGCTACAACGACTAGTGAGATCGGCCATCCATGATTCACGTTCAAAGTTGCTACAACGATCGCGCTCAAGCCCATGTTCGCGGCGATGGACAGATCGAACTCGCCCACGATGAGCGGCAGCAAGGCGGCCAGCGCCAGGATGACCAGCACACTCTGGGTGGAGAAGATCGTCTGCAGGTTCGCTGTCGTGGCGAACGTCCCGGGACGCAGAATCGCGAAGACCACTGCCATCGCTACCCAGATGATCGGCAACGCAAACCGATCACTGCCGATCCTCAACTGGCGTGGGAAGCGCAGCTCCCGGGCGGCGCCGTCCGAGTCCACCTGTGTGGGGGATTGCATGCTCAACAGGCCTCCAGGGGTAGCAGCAGATAACGAGGAGACTAACCAGAATCGCCCACTGTGTGCAATACCCATTGCGACAGTGTTTGTCCCTGCAATAGCTATTGCTTGACGCCCGCGCTGCTGAGCACTGTGAACCGTCACGGGCCTTGGCGGCCGAGGCCACAGGTTCCCGATACATCTCGACGGCGTTGGAGGAACCGCCGCGATGGAGACTAGGCTCTGTCGCGCTCAGCAACCGGGTGACACGAAGCGTCCGGCCCCAGACCGTCGACCAGCTTCAAACACTGCTCGACACCTTCGTCGACCGCCGGCGCCCGCACCGATCCCTGCCACACCGAGCAACACCAGCAGACCGGCGCCGTCACCCTGCGCGTCCACGGCCGCATGCACCACATCGGTGTCGGACGAACCCAGGTCATCCTGCTCGTCCAGGACCTACACGTCGGAATCGTCAACGCCATCACCGGCGAACTACTCCGCGAGCTGACCATCAAATCCCGCCCGCGACGAGCGGAGCCTGACCCGGTTTCGCGGACACGGATCTTGTGGTGATCATGCCGCTTCGTGGGCGGTGTTGTGAAGGGCTTCGAACTCGACCGGTGACAGGTTTCCGAGCGAGGTGTGCCGACGTCGGGGGTTGTACCAGCCTTCGATCCACTCGAACATGGCTGCGGCGAGCTCGGTGCGTGTCTGCCAGGTCCGGCGGTCGAGGAGTTCGCGTTGCATGGTCGACCAGAACGATTCGATGAGCGCGTTGTCGACCGATGAGGCGACACGGCCCATCGAGCCGAGCAGCCCGGCAGTGCGGAGCCGGTGGCCGAAGATCCAGGATGTGTATTGCGCTCCGCGGTCGGCATGAACCACGGTCCCGGGTGCTGGTCGGCGTTGCCAGCGGGCCATCTCCAGGGCGTCGACGACCAGCTCTGAGCGGATGTGGTCGGCGATCGACCAGCCCACCACGCGGCGTGAGTAGGCGTCGAGGACGGTGCAGCAGTAGACCCAGCCGTCGGCGGCGCGGTGTTGGGTGATGTCGGTGAACCACAACCGATCTGGCGCATCTGCGGCGAACCGACGTTTCACCAGGTCGTCGTGCGTGGCTGGCGCCGGTCTCCATCCGCGGCGTTTGCGCTGATGACAGACCCCGACGAGCCCGTTGGTGCGCATCAACCTGGCGACGCGTTTGCGGCCCAACCGCAGACCCAGGCCGAGCGTCAGTTCGGCATGGACCCGCGGTGCGCCATAGGTTCCGCGGGACTCGTAGTGGACCTGTTCGATCGTCTCGACCAGCGCAGCATCGGCGACCGTGCGCGCCGACGGCGGACGTTTGAGCCAGTCGTAATAGCCCGAGCGGGACACCTTCAGAACCCGGCAGGCCACCGCGACGTCGAACCCGTCGTCAGCAAGCTCACGGACCAGCCGGAAACCTATTTTGGGAGCACGTTCTCCCGCGCGAAATACGCCGACGCGCGTTTGAGGATCTCGATCTCGGTTTCCAGCACCCGGTTCTTGCGACGCAACTCGACCAGCTCACGCTTCTCCGCGCTGGACAGACCCTCTTTGGCGCCCGAGTCAACCGCGGCCTGATCCATCCACCGGCGCAGACACGACTCACTGATCCCGAGGTTCCTCGCGACCTGGGCTACCGGCTCTCCCTGATCAACCAGATCCAGGGCACGGCGCCGGAACTCCGGCGACTTCGCTGCAGGCATGTGCGGACTCCTATCCGAGACGATCATCGCCTCAACTCAGGTGTCCGGAAAAGCGGGTCAGGCTCC
>Ga0182737_1001600_pt1 | contig 21436 bp, 19 predicted proteins | sample eDN5th30CBELigOP_FD_128878 | JGI IMG/M metagenome (GOLD analysis project Ga0182737, IMG submission 128878) | Enriched Organic Plus compost microbial communities from Emeryville, California, USA - eDNA 5th pass 30_C BE-Lig OP (version 2) (version 2) ...
AGCAGGCCCTGCTTGATGGCGTACAGCGGAATGGCGTTGACCAGGTCGCGCAGCGTGACGCCGGGCTGCATCTTGCCCTTGAAGCGCACCAGCACCGATTCGGGCATGTCCAGCGGCATCACGCCGGTGGCGGCCGCGAAGGCCACCAGGCCGGAGCCCGCCGGGAACGAAATGCCGATGGGGAAGCGCGTGTGCGAATCGCCGCCGGTGCCCACGGTGTCGGGCAGCAGCATGCGGTTCAGCCACGAGTGGATCACGCCGTCGCCCGGGCGCAGCGAGATGCCGCCGCGCGTGCTGATGAACTGCGGCAGCGTGTGGTGCGTCTTGACGTCCACGGGCTTGGGATAGGCCGCGGTGTGGCAGAACGACTGCATGACCAGGTCGGCCGAGAAGCCCAGGCAGGCCAGGTCTTTCAGTTCGTCGCGGGTCATGGGGCCGGTGGTGTCCTGGCTGCCCACCGAGGTCATGCGCGGTTCGCAGTACGTGCCGGGACGCACGCCCTGGCCTTCGGGCAGGCCGCAGGCCCGGCCCACCATCTTCTGGGCCAGCGTGTAGCCGCGGCCCGAGTCGGCCGGGTTCTTGGGCAGGCGGAACAGCGTCGAGGGCGGCAGGCCCAGGGCCTCGCGCGCCTTGGCGGTCAGGCCGCGGCCGACGATCAGGGGAATACGGCCGCCGGCGCGCACTTCGTCGAACAGCACGTCGGACTTGACCTGGAATTCGGCGATCACTTCGCCGTTCTTCAGCGCGCGGCCTTCGTACGGGCGCAGTTCGACCACGTCGCCCATTTCCATCTTGGAGGTGTCCAGCTCGATGGGCAGGGCGCCCGCGTCTTCCATGGTGTTGTAGAAGATCGGGGCGATCTTGCCGCCCAGGCAGACGCCGCCGTAGCGCTTGTTGGGCACGAACGGGATGTCTTCGCCGGTGAACCACAGCACCGAGTTGGTGGCCGACTTGCGCGACGAGCCCGTGCCCACCACGTCGCCCACGTAGGCGACCAGGTGGCCTTTTTCCTTCAGGGATTCGATGAACTTCACCGGGCCGCGCTTGCCGTCTTCTTCAGGCTGGAAGGCGGCGCCGTCGCGCTTGTTCTTCAGCATGGCCAGCGCGTGCATGGGGATGTCCGGGCGCGTGGTGGCGTCGGGTGCGGGCGACAGGTCGTCGGTGTTGGTCTCGCCCGGCACCTTGAACACGGTGATGGTCAGGCTCTGGGGCAGTTCGGGGCGGCTGGTGAACCATTCGGCGTCGGCCCAGCTTTGCAGCACGGCGCGCGCGTTGGCGTTGCCCTGGTCGGCCTTTTCCTTCACGTCGTGGAAGGCGTCGAACATCAGCAGGGTTTTCTTCAGGCCTTCGGCGGCGATGGTGCCGACTTCGGCATCGTCCAGCAGTTCGATCAGCGGGCCGATGTTGTAGCCGCCCAGCATGGTGCCCAGCAGTTCCGTCGCCTTGGCCCGGCTGATCAGCGCACACGATTCCTTGCCCAGCGCCACGGCGGCCAGGTACGACGCCTTGACCTTGGCGGCGTCGTCCACGCCGGCCGGCACGCGGTGCGTCAGCAGGTCCAGCAGGTTGTCTGCTTCGCCCGCGGGCGGGTTCTTCAGCAGTTCGATCAGGTCGGCGGTTTGTTGGGCCGAAAGGGGCAGCGGGGGGATGCCCAGCGCCGCGCGCTCGGCGACGTGTTGGCGGTACGTTTCCAGCATGGGAAGGCCTGCGTAAAAGTCGGGTTGCGGGAAGGGGTGTTGGCCGGGATTGTAGAGGGAGGAAGGGGGTGGGGGCAAGTGTCTTATATCTTATATAAGACTTGCGCCAAGCGCGGGCCGCATACAATGCGCCCATTGCCTGATGCCCGCCATGCACTATTTCCGCCGCCGGTATTCCACGCCGAACCCTCACCTGGACCACGACCCCTTCGCGCCGCCGCGGCCCGCGCAGGCGGCGCCGTCGCGGGTGGCCCGCCACCGGCTGGCGCTGCAGGCGCTGGACGGCGCCTTCGCGGTAGCCGACCTGGAAACGACCGGCCTGTCCACCGCCACCTGCGAAATCCTGGAATTCGCGGCGGTGCACGTGGCGCCGGACGGCTCCATCGAACGCGAATTCTCGCAGGTGGTGCGCACCCGCGGGCCGGTGCCCTCGTTCATTACCCGGCTGACCGGCATCACCCAGGCCGAGGTCGACGGCCACGGCATTCCGGTGGCCGAGGCGTTCTCGGCGTTCCTGTCCTTCCTGGCCGATACGCCGGTGTTTTTTCACAACGCCTCGTTCGACCGGCGCTTTCTCGAGGCCGCCGCGGTGCACACCGGCCTGCCGTTTGCCAATGCCACGCATTGCACGCTGCAGCTGGCCCGCCACGCCTGGCCCGAGCTGCCCTCGCACAAGCTGCAGAACCTGGCGCGCCATGTGGGCGCCGCCGACCCCACCCACCGCGCCCTGGCCGACGTGCGCAGTACCGTGGCCGTGGCGCTGGCCGCGCGGCGCAAGCTGGCGGGCGGGTAGGCAGGCGCCGGCGCGCCGGCGCGCAATGGTAAGGTGGGTGTTCGCGGCGCGCCGCCACGCGGCCGCGCCGGCAACCGCAAGGAGCATCCCATGATCTACGACCTGTGGTATTGGGACGGCATTCCGGGCCGCGGCGAATTCGTGCGCCTGGCGCTGGAAGCCGCCGGCATTCCCTACCGCGAATGCGCCCGCCAGCCCGGCGCTGCCGAGCGCGCCCTGATCGACGACATGCAGGCGCCGCGCAAGCAGCCGCCGTTCGCGCCGCCCTACCTGGTGGCGGGCCAGCTGACCCTGGGCCAGACGGCCAACATCCTGCTCTACCTGGGCGACAAGCATGGCCTGGCGCCGGCCACCGTGGCGGGCCGCTACTGGACCAACCAGCTGCAGCTGACCATTGCCGACATGGTGGCCGAGGCGCACGACACCCACCACCCCATCGCGGCCAGCGAATACTACGAAGACCAGCGCGACGAGGCGATCCGCCGCGCCGCCAGCTTCCGCGCCGAGCGCATTCCCAAGTTCCTGGGGTATTTCGAGCGCGTGCTGCAGGCGCGCGGCGACTGGCTGGCGGGCGGGCGCCGCTGGTCGTATGCCGACTTGTCGCTGTTCCACTTGGTCGACGGCCTGCTGTATGCCTTCCCGCGGCGCATGGGCACGGTGTCGCGCCGCTACCCCAAGGTGATGGCGCTGCACGCCCGGGTGGCGGAGCTGCCCGCGCTGCAGCCATACTTCGCCAGCGGCCGGCGGCTGCCGTTCGGCGACGGCATTTTCCGCTATTACCCCGAGCTGGACGGCGACTAGGGCCGGCCCCGGCGCTTCAGTTCGCCGGATTGGCCAGCGGCCAGTATGCCTCGCGCCAGTCCAGGCCGGCGCGGGTATCGCCGCGGGGCAGGTATTCGCAGCCGATCCAGCCGGCGTAGCCGCTGCGCGCCAGGGTGCGCAGCGCCTGGGCCACGGCCGGGTCGGCCGGGTCGGGTTCGTGGCGCCCTTGCGGATGGGCGAACTGCACGTGGTGCACCAGCGGCAGCGCGTCGCGCAGGGCGCGGTCCAGGTCCAGCCCTTCGCGCTGCGAATGATAGAAGTCGAACTGCAGCCGCACGCCAGGGTGCGCGACCTGGGCGATGATGTCCGCGACCTGGTCGGGCAGGTAATAGAAATAGCCCGGCATGTCGTGCCGGTTCAGGGCCTCCAGGGTCAGCACGATGCCGTCGGCGGCCGCCAGCGCCGCGGCGCGCCGCAGGTTTTCCACCAGCGTGCGCCGGCAGGCCTCGCGCTCGGCCTCCTGGGGCGGCTGCCCGGCCATGACGTGGATCGCCCGGCATCCGGTGGCCCGGCAGACCTCGATCGCCCGCGCCAGCGCGGCATCGAAGTCCGCCTGGCGGCCAGGCAGGCAGGCCAATCCCTTTTCGCCATGAGGGCCCGGCGGCGTGTTCACCAATACCAAGTCCAGGTCCCGGGCGCGCAGCAGGCCGGCCAATTCGCGCGGGGCGATGTCGTACGGGAACAGGATCTCGACGCCGGCGAAGCCGTCGTCGGCGGCGAGCGCCATGCGCTCGGCCAGGGGCAGGCCAGGGTAAAGCAGGGAAAGGTTTGCAGCCAGTTTCATGAGTTCCTCGCAGAATGTGGAGAATTTTCCACACATTTACGGGGTGAGCCTATTGCTTATTGAGGCATTCGCAAATTTACGATTAAATGCGTTGGAACTGATACATTAAATTTCTAATCGCATCAATTGTTGTCGTTGGGCGATGTCGATGAAGGGGACGCATCATGGCCGGGCTGGGATTCCGAAATCTGTTCTCGGGCAATCGCAAGCGGCGCGACGCCGACCTGCGGGGCCAGGTGGCCGCCATCCACAAGGCCCAGGCCGTCATCGAGTTCGACATGCAGGGCCATGTCCTGGCCGCCAACCAGAACTTCCTGGACGCCGTCGGCTACCAGTGGGAAGAGATCCAGGGGCGCCACCATGCCATGTTCGTCAAGCCGGCCGAGCGCGATTCCGAGCGTTATCAAGACTTCTGGCGCAAGCTCGGGTCCGGCCAATACGATGCGGGCCGCTACTGCCGCGTGGCCAAGGACGGCCGCGAAGTCTGGCTGCAGGCCAGCTATAACCCCATCCTGGGCGCCGACGGCTTGCCGTTCAAGGTGGTGAAGGTCGCCGCCGATGTCACGGACCAGCAGCGTCGCGCCGCCGACATGGCGGGACAGCTGGAAGCCATTTCCAAGGTGCAGGCCATCGTCGAGTTCGAGCTCGACGGCACCGTCATCCGGGCCAACGACCTGTTCCTGGATGCGCTGGGCTATGAGGCCGACGAAATCGTCGGGCAGCACCACAGCATGTTCGTGCGGCCGGAGGAACGCCACAGCGCGGCCTACGCGGACTTCTGGCGCAAGCTGTCCGGCGGCCATCACGATGCCGGCCAGTATCTGCGCCTGGGCAAGGGCGGGCGGGAAGTCTGGATCGAGGCCAGCTACAACCCCATCCTGGACAGCGAGGGGCGGCCGTTCAAGGTGGTGAAGTACGCCACCGACATCACGCGCCGCTTCACCGCCGCCCAGACCTTGCGCGTGGCCGTGCAGGGCCTGACCGACAATGCCGAACGCGCGCGCCAGGCCAACGACCTGGCGCGCGAAGCCTCGCAGGTCGCCGAGCAGGGCGGGCAGACCGTGCAGGACGTGGTGCGCACCATGAACGCCATTACCGAGAGCTCGCGGCGCATTTCCGAGATCATCGGCGTGATGGACGGCATCGCGTTCCAGACCAACATCCTGGCGCTGAATGCCGCGGTCGAAGCGGCCCGGGCCGGCACGCACGGCAAGGGCTTCGCCGTGGTGGCCGCCGAAGTGCGCAGCCTGGCGCAGAACAGCGCCGCGGCCGCCAAGGAAATCAAGGACCTGATCACCGCCTCGGTGGACCAGATCCGCAGCGGCGCCGAGCTGGTGCAGTCGGCGGGCGCCACGATGGGGGATATCGTCGATTCGTCGCGGCGCGTGACCGATATCGTGGGCCAGGTGGTGGATGTTTCGCTGGCGCAGTCCCGCACGCTGGGCGACGTCACCGACGACCTCACCCAGGCCAGCGTGGCCGGCACGCAGTCCCGCGCGGCGGCCCCTGTGGCACGAGAGCCGCTGCGCCTGGCGCGCCGCGCTGCCTGAACGGGCGCAGGCGGGGCGCCTTACTGCAGCTTGATATTGCGTTCCCGCACCAGCTTCTTGCCCTGTTCGGTTTCCTTGGCCAGGTAGGCCTTCAGTTCCTCGGGCGAGCCGCCGATGGGTTCGGCGCCGATGGCGTCCAGCGTGGCTTTCACTTTGGGGTCGGCCAGCGCCTGGCGCATGGACGCATTGAGCTTGGCGATCACCTCGGGCGGCGTGCCGGCCGGCGCGAATGCGGCGAACCACGGCGTCAGTTCGTAGCCGGGCAGGCCGGCCTCGGCCACGGTGGGCACGTCCGGCAAGGCCGCCGAGCGCCTGGCGGTGGTCACGGCCAGCGCCGTCAGCTTGCCCGACACAATGTGCGGCTTGGCCGACGTGATGCTGTCGAACATGTAGTCCACCTGTCCGCCCAGCAGGTCGGATACGGCCGGGCCGCTGCCCTTGTAGGGCACGTGCAGCATATCCACGCCGGCCATCGAGACGAACAGTTCGCCCGCCAGGTGGATCGACGTGCCGACGCCGGCCGAGGCGTACGTATAGGCGCCCGGCTTGGCCTTGGCCTTGGCGATCACGTCGGCGACGCTGGTGGCGCCGGTGCGCCGGGGGTTGGTGACCAGCACGTTGGGCACCACCGCCAGCAGCGAGATCGGCGCGAAATCGGCCTGCGGATCGTAGTTCAGGCTGGGATACAGCGCGGGGTTGACCGCCATGCCGTTGGCCACGATCAGGATCGTATAGCCGTCGGGCTTGGCGCGCGCCACGGCCGCCGCGCCGATATTGCCGCCCGCGCCCGCGCGATTCTCGATCACGAACGACGTGTCCAGTTGCCGGCCCATGGCCTCGCCCAGGGTGCGGGCGATGTTGTCCATGGCGCCGCCCGGCGGGAACGGCACCACCCAGGTCACGGGGCGCTCGGGGTAGGCGGCCAGGGCCGCGGGCGCGGCCCCCAGCAGGGCGGCGGCCGTGCACAGCGCGGCCAGGGGCTTCAGAAAGGCTTTCTGCATGAGGGTGTCTCCTGTGTCGATGTCTTGTGTCCGGCTAGGCCGGGTCGCGCCGGTAGAAGGCCAGCTTGTCCTCGTCCAGCGTCAGCCCCAGCCCGGGCCCTTGCGGCAGTTCCAGGGCGAAGTCGTCGTAGCGCGGCGGGTTGGCGATCACGTCGTCTTTCACCAGCAATGGCCCGAACAGTTCCGTGCCCCAGTCCAGCCGGGGCAGGGCGGCGAAGCCGTGCGCCGACGCGATCGAGCCGATGGCGCCTTCCAGCATGGTGCCGCCGTACAGCGCCATGCCGGCCGCGTCGCCCACCGCCGCCGCGCGGCTCATTTCCAGGATGCCGCCCGACTTGGCGATCTTCAGCGCCAGCACGTCGGCGGCGCCCAGCCGCGCGATGTCCAGTGCATCGGCCGGCGTGCACACCGCTTCGTCGGCCATGATGGGCACCACGAAGCGCGCCGCGAGCCGGGCCATGCCGGCCAGGTTCTCGCGCGGGATCGGTTGCTCGATCAAGTCCACGCCGGCGGCCTCCAGCCGCGCGATCGCGCCGGCCGCGTCGGCTTCGTTCCAGGCCTGGTTCACGTCCACCGTCACGCGGGCGCGCTCGCCCAGCGCCTGCTTGATGCGCGCCACATGGGCCACGTCGGCGGCAATATCGCGCCGGCCGATCTTCAGCTTGAACGTGTTGTGGCGGCGCGCCTGCAGCAGCGCCTCGGCCTCGTCGATGTCGCGCGCGGTGTCGCCGCTGGCCAGCGTCCACAGTACCGGCAGGCGCGTGCGCACGGCGCCGCCCAGCAGCGTGGCCACCGGCACGCCCAGGCGCCTGCCTTGCGCATCCAGCAGCGCGGTTTCCAGCGCCGATTTGGCGAACCGGTTGCCGCGCGCCACCTTGTCCAGCCGCGCCAGCGCGCCGCGCACGTTGGCGGCGTCCTGCCCGGCCAGCGCCGGCGCCAGGTAGGTGTCGATAGCCAGCTTGATGCCTTCGGGGCTTTCTTCGCCGTAGCTCAGCCCGCCGATCGTGGTGGCTTCGCCGATGCCCTCGATGCCGTCGCTGCAGCGCAGGCGCACGATCACCAGCGTCTGTTGCTGCATGACGGCCATCGCCAGCTGGTGCGCGCGGATGGTGGGCAGATCGACCAGAATGGCCTGGATGGCTTCGATGCGGACTTGATCCATACCTGAAATAGCTGTTTAAGAATACGTTTGCCAGTATGCCGCTCGATTTATCGCGGGTCCAAGACTATATTGGTTGCTTTCAATACCTTTCAGGTATGCATAATCATGGAATTCAGGCACCTGAGATACTTCCAGGCGGTGGCGCAGGAAGGCAGCTTCACGCGCGCCGCGGCCCGCCTGCATATCGCCCAGCCGCCGCTCAGCCGGCAAGTGCGCCAGCTGGAAGACGAACTGGGCGTCGTCCTGATCGAACGCGGCGCACGCGCGCTGAAGCTGACCGAGGCGGGTCGTTTCCTGTTCGAGCAGTCGTTGCAGCTGACCGCCCGCCTGGACGAAATCGTGCAGGGCACCCGCCGCCTGGGCCGCACCGAGCGCGGCTGGTTCGGCATCGGCTTCGTGCCGTCCAGCCTGTATGGCTTCGTTCCCGAGTTGATCCGCCGCTTGCGCGAGGCCGACCCGCGCGTCGAGGTCGGCCTGGCCGAGATGACCACCTTGCCGCAGCTCGAGGCGCTGAAGGCAGGGCGCATCGACATGGGCATCGGCCGCATCCTGTTCGACGACCCGGCCATCGAGCGGCGGGTATTGATGGCCGAGCCGCTGGTGGCGGCGCTGCCGCTGCATCATCGCCTGGCGCGGCGGCGGCGCGTGGGCATCGCCGAGCTGGCCGCCCAGCCGTTCGTGCTGTATCCGGCCCGCCCGCGGCCCAACTACGCCGACCATGTGCTGGGCCTGTTTCGCGCGGCCGGTCACGCGCCGCGCGTCGTCCAGGAAGCCAACGAGCTGCAGACGGCCATCGGCCTGGTGGCCGCCGGCCTGGGCGTCACGGTGGTGCCGGCGTCGGTGCAGCGTCTGCACCGTGCCGATGTCGCACACGTGGCCATCGATGCCGCATCGTTCGTCTCGCCCGTCATCCTCAGCTACCGCAAGGACGATCGCTCGCCGTTCCTGGCCGATGCCGTCAAGCTGGCCATCGACCTGGCCGGCATGCCGGCGCAATAGGCCTAAGGGGGCCGCGGCACGTCGTCGCGGCCATCCCGCCTGGGGTTACTTGCTAGAAGTTGCTTTAGCCTTTAGCAACTGAATTGGCTTGGCATGGAACCAGCACCGTTGGCCGCCGCGCGGGCCGTGCCGGGTCATGGCGGTTCATCCGTCTTCCGGCGGCGGGCCTTACATCACCTTGGTTTCGTGATGCACCTGCGGCGGCTGGGCGAAATGCGGGCCCACCAGCTTGCGCCATTCCTGGAAGTCGGCCGATTCGCGGAAATCCACCATGTGGTTCTCGACGGTTTCCCAGTCGACCACCAGGGTGTACTGCTGCGGGTTCTCGATCGAGCGGTGCAGCGCCACGCCGTGGCACCCGCGGGCGCGCAGGAATAGCGGCTTGGCCTGGGCGACGCCCGCCTCGAACTGGGCTTCGCTGCCGGCGGTGACGAGAATACTGGCGATTTCCTGGATCATCGGGATTCCTTGGGTAGATGAGAAGGGTGGGCGGCAAGTATGATCGAGCCGTTTCGCGACTTTAACGCAGGAGCGGCCATGCATTATCTGATGTTCTACGACCTGGTTCCCGACTACCTGGAACGCCGCGGCGAATTCCGCGACGCCCACCTGGCGCTGGCCCGCGAGGCCGTCGCCCGCGGCGAGCTGGTGGTGGGCGGCGCCCTGGCCGAGCCGGCCGACCAGGCGGTGCTGCTGTTCAAGGCCGATTCGCCCGCCGTGGCCGCCGCCTTCGCCGAGGCCGACCCCTACGTGAAGGCCGGGCTGGTCAGGCAATGGCGCGTGCGCCGCTGGACCACCGTGGTGGGCGACCAGGCCGAGCACCCGGTGCCTGCCTGAGCGCGGCCCCGCGGGCGCGGGGCAAATGCCGGCCTTGGGCCGGCGGGGGTATGATGCCGCCTGGCTTCCGACCCCTTGCGCCCGATTCATGCCGCTGTCCCATCTATTGCTGGCGTTGTCCGTTGTCTTCATCTGGGGCACGAATTTCGTCGTCATCAAGTGGGGGCTGGCGGAATTCCCGGCGTTCCTGTTCGCCACGTTGCGGTTTCTGCTGTCGGCGTTGCCGTGGGTGTTCCTGTTCCGCCGGCCGGCGGTTCCCTGGAATGCCCTGGTGCGCGCCGGCCTGCTGCTGGGCGTGGGGCAGTTCGGGCTGCTGTACTGGGCCATGCGCCAGGATATTTCGCCGGGCGTGGCCTCGCTGGTGGTGCAGTCGCAGGTGTTCTTCACCATCCTCATGTCCATGGTGTTCGACGGCGAGCGCGTGCGGCCGCTGCAGGTCGGGGCGCTGGTCCTGGCCACGGCGGGGTACGCCGTGGTGGCATGGCACGGCGCCACCGATCCCGCCGCCGCCGTCACCCTGACGGGGCTGGGCCTGGTGCTGGCGGGCGGGTTCTCGTGGGCCTGCACCAACATGACCATGCGGGGGGCGGGGCGGGTGAACATGGTGGCTTTCACCGCCTGGAGCAGCCTGTTCGCCATCGTTCCGCTGGGGCTCATCAGCCTGGCGGTCGACGGGCCGGCCAATGTGGCCCATGCGCTGGCGCACGCCAGCGGCTGGGCCTGGCTGGCGGCGTTGTGGCAGGCCGCCGGCAATACGGTGTTCGCGTTCGGCGCCTGGGGCTGGCTGCTGGCGCGCCACCCGGCCGTCACCGTGACGCCCATGGCGCTGCTGGTGCCGGTCTTCGGCATCCTGGCATCGGTGGCGCTGCTGGGCGAACCGCTGCCGCCCTGGAAAATCATGGCCGCCGGCCTGGTGCTGGCCGGCTTGTCGTTGAATGTCTATGCGGGTCGCGCGGGAGGCAGGCGGTAGCGGTATGCGGCGCGCCCCGGGGGCGCGCTCGCGGCGGTTGTCGTAGTGTTGGCATGACGTGGGTTGATCATCTGTTGTTCCTGGGCTGCGTGGCATTGGCCACCTATGCCCAGACCATGACCGGGTTCGCTTTCGGCCTGGTGCTTCTGGGGCTGACCGGCCTGTTCGCGCTGGCGCCCCTGCCGGAAATCTCCAATGTCGTCAGCATGCTGACGCTGGCCAACGCGCTGGTGGCGCTGGGCCGCGCGCGTTCGCACCTCAGCTGGGCGTTGATCCGCCCGCCGTTGGCGGGCAGCCTGGCCGGCGTGATCCTGGGCGTGGCCCTGCTGGAATGGATCAGCGGCAATACCGCCTTGTTGCTGCGCTGGCTGCTGGGCCTGACGATCCTGGCCTGCGCCATCCTGCTGGTGGCGCGCACCCGGCCGCTGGCGCGCGTGTCGTCGCGCTGGTCGTTCCTGTTGTTCGGTGGCCTGTCCGGCGTGCTGGGCGGGCTGTTCTCCAGCGCCGGGCCGCCCATGGTGTACCAGATGTACCGCCAGCCGCTGCCTCTGCCGGTGGTGCGCAACAGCCTGCTGGTGCTGTTCTCGGCCAACGCCGTGCTGCGGCTCGCGCTGGTGGCCGGCCACGGCAGCCTGGGCGCCACGTCGCTGTGGCTCAGCCTCGAGGCGCTGCCGGTGGTCGTGGTGCTGACCTGGCTGGTGCGGCGCTACGCTTCCGCGGAATCCGTGCGCACCGTCAAGCGGATGGTGTTCGTGCTGCTCTTGCTGGCGGGGCTGGGCCTGCTGATACCGGCCACGCGGGCGCTGCTGGCGTAGCGCCGCCAGCGCCGCGCCGGCCGTTTCAGCCCTGGCCGCGCAGCCGCGCCAGCTCGCGCTCGGCCACGTCCACGCGCACCGCGCCCTGTGCGACCAGGGCCCTGGCCACCAGGCCGATTTCCTCGCCCACCGCGCCCGCCATCATGGCGATGTTCTGCGAGTGCAGCGACATGTGGCCCTTCTGGATGCCGGTGGTGGCCAGCGCTTTCAGCGCCGAGAAATTCTGCGCCAGCCCGACGGCCGCGATCAGGCGCGCCAGGCGGTCGGCCGAACTCACGCCCAGGATCTTCAGGCACGCCCGCGCCGTCGGATGCAGCTTGGTCGCGCCGCCCACCAGGCCCACCGCCATGGGCATTTCCAGCGTGCCGGCCAGGTGGCCGTCGGCGGTCACTTCCCAATCGGTCAGGCTGGAATACCAGCCCTTGCGCGCGGCGTAGGCGTGCGCGCCGGCTTCCACCGCCCGCGTATCGTTGCCCGTGGCCAGCACGACCGCCGATACGCCGTTCATGATGCCCTTGTTGTGCGTGGCGGCGCGATACGGGTCGGCGGCGGCGAACTGGTAGGCGCTGATGATGCCGTCGCGCACGGCGGCGCCGCCGATGGCATCGCAGGTCCATACGGCCCGTGCGCGCGCCAGCCGGCGATCGGCCAGGTTGGACAAAATCCGCAAATACACGCGGCCGCCGGTCCAGGCCTCGATGTGCGGCGCCAGCTTCTCGGCCATGCTGTTGACGGCGTTCGCGCCCATGGCATCGCGCGTGTCGACGATCAGATGGGTCACGACCATGGGGCCGCCGGCCGACTCCACGATGCGCACTTCCACGTCCTGCAGGCCGCCGCCCAGCTTCACCAGCAGCGGGTCGCACTCGTCGCACAGCGCCTTGATCCCGGCTTTGTGCTCCAGGATGCGCATGCGGCTGTGGGCCGCGTCCGGCACGCCCACCAGTTGCACCTGGGCAATCATCAGCGAGCCCGACATCGAGGTCGTGAAGCCGCCCTGGTCATAGCATTGGCGCGCCGCGTTGCACACCGCCGCCACCACCGACGATTCCTCGGTGGCCATCGGCACCAGTACATCCTCGCCGTCGACCTTCATGTTGGTGGCGATGCCGATCGGCACGTTCAGCGTGGCGATCACGTTCTCGATCAGATGGTCGGCCAGGTGAGGGTCCAGGTTGCCCATGTCGGCCAGGTGGCGGGTCGTCTCGTCGTCCAGGGCGGCGAATTGCGCCACGCGGGCCAGCCGCGTGGGAATGTCGTCTTTATGGAAACCGGGAATGCGGGAATTCTTGGCGGTGCTCACGATAGTGTCCAGTGTCGATCAGGGAACAGGGGGAAATCAGCGGGCCATCAGTTGCGGCAGCCACGTGACCAGGCCGGGAAACGCCGCGCAGATCAGCAGCGCCACGATCTGCAGCAGCATGAAAGGGGTGACGCCGCGGTAGACGGTGCCCATGCCCAGGTGTGGCGGCAGCGGCCCCTTGATGTAGAACAGCGTGTAGCCGAAGGGCGGGCTGATGTAGCCGGTCTGGATGGTGATGGCGTACAACACGCCGAACCAGATTTCGTCGAAGCCCAGCAGCCGTACGATGGGCAGGAACACCGGCACGGTCAGCAGGATGATGCCGATCTCGTCCAGCGCTGTGCCCAGGAAGATCAGGATCAGCATCATGGCCGCCAGGATGGCGTACGGCGGCACGTCCAGGTGGCGAATGAACTCCATCAGCGTGTTGGCGCCGCCCAGGCCCGTGAAGATCGCCACATAGGCCTTGGCCCCGATGGTGATCCACAGGATCATCGAAGTGGCTTTCAGGGTCTCGACCGAGGCCTGGGCCAGCCCGCGCACGGTCAGCCGGCGCCGCACCGCGCTGGCCAGCACCGCGCCCAGCACGCCGACCGCGGCCGCCTCGGTGGGGGTGGCGATGCCGAAGAAGATCGAGCCCAGGATCATCACGATCAGCAGCATCGGCAGGATCACCGCGCGCAGGCTGCGCAGCTTGGCCGCCAGCGGCACCGGTTCGCCGGCCGGCGCGGGCACCTGGCCCGGCCGGAAATACGCCACGAACAGGATGTAGGCGATATACAGCACCGCCAGGATCAACCCCGGCATGATGCCGGCGATCAGCATCTTGCCGATCGACACCTGCGCGGTCACGGCGTAGACGATGGTCAGCACCGACGGCGGGATCAGGATGCCCAGCGTGCCCGATGCGCAGATGGTGCCGGTCACCAGCTTGGGGTCGTAGCCGCGCCGCAGCATCTCGGGCATGGCCAGCAGCGCCATGGCGGTCACCGCGGCGCCGACCACGCCGGTCATGGCCGCCATGATCACGCAGATGACTACCGTGCCGATCGCCAGGCCGCCGCGCAGCCGGCCGAACCACAGTTCCATCGCGCGGTACAGGTCTTCGATCACGCCGGAACGCTGCAGAATGCCCGCCATCAGGATGTACAGCGGAATGCCCAGCAGCGCTTCCGAGCGCATCGTGTCGAAGACCTGCAGCACCATCAGCACGACGGCGTCGGCGTTCCACAGCGTCACGGTCAGCAGCAGCGACAGCCCGCCCAGCACGAAGGCGATCGGCAGCCCGGTCAGCATCAGCAGCGTCAGGCCGCCGAACATGATGGCCAGAATGGTATTGGGGCTCATGCCGCGTTCTCCAGGGCGCTCGGGTCGCGCAGCAGCAGGCGCAGGAATTCGGCCAGGCTTTGCGCGCCCAGCAGCACCACGGCAACCGGCACGGCGAATTTCACCGGCCACACGGGCGGGTTCCACGCCGAGAACGAGGTCTCGCGAAAGGCCAGCGATTGCAGCGCCAGCGGCAGCGAATAGACGACCAGGATGGCGCAGAACGCCATGATGACCAGGTGGTTGAACAGGTCCAGTTGGCGGATGCGATGCGGCGGCAGCCGGCGGCGCGCCAGGTCCAGGTTGACGTGGCCGCGCAGGTGCAGCAGGTAGGGCCCGCCCAGCAGGAAGTACGGGCCGAACAGCATCGTCGCCAGTTCCATGCCCCACACCGTGGGCGCGCCGAATACATAGCGCGCCACCACTTCGTACAGCATGACGGGAACAATGATGACGACCAGTGCGGTCACCGCCAGGAACAGTGCACGGTTGAGGCCGGTCACCAGCGTGACGTACCAGCGTATGGCTCGGGGCATGAGAACCTCGGTCGAATCAAGAAGGCGCGCCCGCGGCACGGGCGTGCCGCGCCGGGCGCCCGGTGGCCAGGGGTTCAGCTGAGCAGGCCCAGCTGCTTCATGAACGCCACCTGGCTGTCCAGGATCTTGACCGCGTTGGCATTGCTGCCGGCCGCCTTCTTCCAGGTCTCGACGACTTTCACGCGCGCCTGCGCCAGTTCCTTCGGATCCAGCGCCGTCACGGTGACGCCCTTGGCCTTGAAGGCTTCCAGCGCCTTGCCGTCGGCCACCAGGATGTGCTGGCGCAGCGCCGCCGACGTCTCGCGCGCGGCCGCGGCCAACGCCGCCTTGTACGGCGCCGGCAGGCGCTCGTAGGCGGCGCGGTTGGCCACGTAGCTGGTGGCCGTGGTGGGCTGGTGCGGGCCGGGCATGACGATGTACTTGGCCACTTCGGCCAGGCCGGCTTCCAGGTTGGCGGTCAGGTCGCCGCGGTCGGCCAGGTCGATCACGCCCTTGTCCAGCGCCGAATACACCTCGCTGGTGGGCAGCGGCGTTACCGCCACGCCCAGCGCGCCCATCACGGTCGAGGCCAGGCCGACGAACCGGCCTTTCTTGCCCTGCAGGTCGGCGATCGTGTTGATCGGTACCTTCGAATGGATCGGCTCGGGGCCGTACACCGTGGGGGCAATGTAGAACAGGCCCGCCGGCGCATACGCTTCGCGCGCCAGATCCAGCCCGCCCAGCTCGTAGAACCAGGCCTCGTACTGGTCCGCTTCCGGGAAGCCGAACGGCACGGTGCTGGTGAAGGCCAGGCCCGGGATCTTGCCCGCTTCGTAGCCGTCGAAGGTCTTCATCATCTGGAAGGCGCCGCCGCGCACTGCGTCGAAAGCCTGGTTGGCGGGCACCAGTTGCCCGGCCGAGAACAGCTCGATCTTGAATTTGCCGTCGGTCAGCTCGCCGACACGCTTGACGAAATGTTCCTCGAATTTCTGCGGCGTGGTGCCGCCGTCCCACAGCGCCTGCATGCGCCAGTTCACGGTTTCCTGGGCCCGTGCCGGCAGGGCCGCGGATACGCCGGCCACCCCCAGGGCGCCCAGGCCCAGTGTCTTGATGGCCGAGCGGCGATCGATGGTCTTCATGTCTCCTCCTTATGCGTGCTGTGTTCTGGCGCCGGCCCGCGAGGGCGGCGTTCGCCGTGTCGGCCGGCGGATTCCGGCAACCTGGCTGCCGGGCTTGCCCATCAGCGGGCAGATGGGATAATCGGCGCTAACCCGGGACAATACAAGGTACAGTTGTGGGCCAGTTTGAAAAACTGTCCCAGATACAAAACCGGTACGATCACCCCCCTATGCAGGAGTCCCCATGAGCCGTGTCGGTACCATCGTGGAACAGATCGCCGAACGGGTGTCGCGCGGCGTGCTCAAGCCCGGGCAGCGCCTGCCCTCGGTGCGGGCCGGCGCGGTAGAGCACGGCGTGTCCAAGAACACCATGGCCGACGCCTACGACCGGCTGGTCGCCATGGGGCACTTGCAGGCGCGGCCGGGCTCCGGCTACTACGTGTCCGCCACGCGTCCGCTATCTTCGGCGCAGCGTTCGCGGCATGTGGCCCAGGCCATCGACACGGTATCGCTGCTGCGCGAGCAACTGGTGCAGCACTACGAGGTGCGGGTGGGCGACGGCCGTCCGCCGCCATCCTGGATGGAACGCTTCGACCTCGGGCGTCCCGGCGGCAATGCCAAGGCCTTGCGCGATACGGATATCGGCCATGGCTACGGCAACCCCTGGGGCTACAAGCCCTTGCGCGAGCGCATCGCGCTGGCGCTGGCCGAACGCGGCATCCAGGCCGGCGCCGAACAAGTGCTGCTGACGCACGGCGCCAACCACGCCCTGGACCTGGTCGCCCGCCAGTTGCTCGAGCCCGGCGACGTGGCGCTGGTCGACAGCCCCGGGTACTACCCGTTGTTCGGCAAGCTGCGTTTTTCCAATGTGAAGCTGGTCGGCGTGCATCGCCGGGCCGACGGCCCCGACCTGGACGACCTGGCGCAGAAGGCCGCCGCCTTCAAGCCCAAGGTGTTCTTCACGCAATCGCTGGCGCACAATCCCACCGGCGGCTCGCTGACGCTGCCGGTCGGGCACCGCGTGCTGCAGGCGGCGGCGCAATACGGCTTCTACATCGTCGAAGACGACCCGTTCGCCGATATCCTGCCGGCCGCCAGCCCCCGCCTGGCCACGCTGGACCAGCTCGAGCGGGTCATCTACGTGGGCACTTTTTCCAAGACGCTGTCGGCCAGCCTGCGGGTCGGCTACCTGGCGGCCAACCCCGCGCTGGCCCATGCCCTGTGCGACCTGAAAATGCTCACGCTGGTCAGCACGTCCGATTACGTCGAGCGCGTGGTCTTCAACCTGATCGCCAGCGGCCAATACCTGAAACACCAGCGGCGGCTCAAGGCGCATGTCGAGCGCGCCACGCGCGATGCGCTGGCCGCCCTGAAAGGCGTGGGAATGGCCTTGCCCTATGCGCCTGGCGGCGGCTTCTATCTGTGGGCGCGCCTGCGACCGGGCCAGGACGAGCTGGCGCTGGCCAGCCAAGCGTCCGACGCCAGCATCTTCCTGGCGCCCGGCGCCATCTTCATGCCCGACCGCGGCCAGCTGACCTCGGCGCTGCGCATCAATATCGCCTACGCCACCGACCCGCGCTTCCTGGACTTCATGAAGCGTCAGCTGGCGCGCCCGGCGCCGGCGGCTCGGCCGCGCTGATCTCGGGCTTGTTGCCGTCGCGCGCCGGCGGGCGCGCCAGTACCAGCGTCGAGGGCGACGCCAGCGGCAGTTTGGCCTCGGCCATGCGCTGCAGGATGTCGTACAGCAGCGTGCTGCGCACCCCGTATGCATTGCGCGGCGAACCGACATAGCCGCGCGCATTGAACAGCAGGTGGCCGTTCTCGATGCCTTCCAGGAAGACATCCGGCGCGGGCGTTTCCAGGATGCCCTCGTGCGCCGCGAAGGCCTCCAGCATCAGCGCGCGCACGCGCTGCGCGTCGGCGTCCAGCGGCATCGGCAGCTTCACTTGCACCAGCCCCAGCGGATTGGCGTGCGTGACGTTGCGCACTGTCTTGGTCACGAATTCCGAGTTCGGCACGATCACCGTCGAGCGGTCCGCCATCTGGATTTCGGTGGCGCGCACATTGATGCGCTGGATGTCCCCCTCGACCCCGCCCAGCGACACCCAGTCGCCCACTTTCACCGGCCGCTCCGCCAGCAGGATCAGGCCGGACACGAAGTTCTGCACTACCGCCTGCAGGCCGAAGCCGATGCCCACCGACAGCGCGCTGGCAATCCACGCCACGCGCTCCAGCCCGATGCCCAGCGCCGACAGCGCCAGCGCCACCGCCACCACGAAGCCGGCATAGCCGAACAGCGTGGCGGCCGACAACTGCATGCCGGGGTCCAGTTCGGTGGTGGGCAGGTAGCGGTTCGCCAGCCAGCGCCGCAGCAGCCGCACGCCGATCAGGCACAGCGCCAGCACCACCAGGGCCTGCATCAGCGCGCCGGGGCGCAGGTGCACCTCGCCGATCTGCAGGCCGCTGTGCAGCTGGTTCATGCGATGCAACAGGTCGCTCGGCCCTTCGCCGAACGGCGCCAGCAGCAAGGTGGCCGCGAGCAGGCCCACCGCCACCCGGCCGATGCCCGACAACAGCACCGCGGCCTGGCCCCGCGTGCGATTGCGCGCATCGTCTTCGTCGCGCTGCGCGGGTGCCAGCAGAGTGCTGAAGCCATCCTCGATCAAGACCGACAGCAGGTACGCGGAGCACAGAATCGCCAGCGTCCACAGGACCTGCTTGACGATGAAGCTGCCGAAGGCCACATACCCCGCCAGCAGGCTGATCACGCTGGCCACCAATACGGCCCAGGTCACCGCCACCAGCACCGACAGCCAGAACGGACGCGGCGGCACGCGGCCGTCTTCGGCGGCCTGCCGCGCTTGCTGCTGCAGTCGCGTGCAGCGCCGCAGCCCCCAGGCCAGCGTGGCGGCAAGCAGCAGGGCGGCCAGCGAAGTCACCGAGATGGTCGTGGTCAGGCTGGCATTGAGCAGCACCGGCAGCTCGTCGCCCAGCCAGATCGCCACCACCAGCACGCCCAGCACGATGGGCAGGTGGCGCAATCCTTGCGCCACGTCGTCGTGGATGGCGGGCAGGCGCCAGCTGGATCGGTCCGGCGACAGCAGCGCATGGCCCAGCCCGGCCACATAGCCGCCGAAGCAGACCACCGCGACCAGGCTGCCCAGCAGGTCGGTCGTATCTTCCGACAGCGTGGCGTCCCAGGTCAGGCCGATATGCAGCAGTTCGGCGATCAGGCCCGGCGTGGCCACCGCCAGCACCACCACGCTGACGGCCAGGAACGAGCGCCGCAGTCGCCCGGGCGGCACGCGCGTGGCGGTCAGCCGCACCAGCAGGCGGCTGCAGGCGGCCCGCAGCAACAGCACTGCGCCGATGGCCAGCGCCAGCGCGATCCAGATCCCCGCGGGCGTGCTGGCCGCGGCCTGGCGCAATTCGCGGTTCAGGTCCGCCAGGCGGCGCAGGTCGCGCGGCAGGTCGCCGCGCAGTTCCGACCAGAAGGGCGTGGCCAGCAACGAGTCGCGCCGCTCGCCCAGGCGCGCCTGGAACTGGTCGCGCCGCAAGGTGGATATCTGTTCGGCCGTCTGCGCCGCTTCCACCGACAGCAGGCGCGCCAGCTTGGTCTGCGAGTCCAGCGCGCGATTGTCTTTCTGCAACTGGGCGCGTTGCGCCGCCACGTCGGGCGCCTCGCGCGTGCCGGCGGGTGGCTCGCCCAGCTCGGTCAGCCGCGCCGTCACGCTGGCCAATTGGGGCGCCAGGGCCTCGGCCATCGCATCGGCGCGCGACTGGATATCCAGCACGTCGGCGCGCCAGCGCACCAGCTGCGAATCTTCGCCGCCATCTTCCAGGCGTTCCCGGATGTCGTCTATTTGCTTGCGTGCATCGGACAGTACCGATTCGGCCTGCGCCGCGTCCGGCGGGCGCTCGGGCTGAGGGGCCGCGTGGGCGGCCGTGCCCAGCCACAGGCACAATATCAATCCCGCCCACAGGCGGGCCGGGCAGGCGCGTCGTACGCGCTGGAGCAGCATCATGATAGGAGAACCTCGCGCTCCTCTTTCAGTCGGCGCAGCATAGCAAGCCTGCCGGCAGGGGGATGCAACAAAACCTGTAAGCCGGCCTGCACGGACATACGCGTTTACCGGCTCAACGTTTGGATTCAGTTTCGTCCCGGCCCGCATCGCACGATGTCAGCGTGGCGCGCGAGCGTTCCAGTTCGTCGCGTATCCATTGCCGCAGCGCCTGCAGCGGCGGCCAGTCGCGCAGCCCGGGCGGATACACCAGATGATAAGTATCCGCCGGTTCGAAATCCACGCTGACCGGCGACACCTTCACCAGCCGGCCGTCGCACAGCGCGTCGGCGGCCAGCAGCTCGCGCCCCAGGGCCAGGCCCAGGCCCTGTTCCACTGCCTGCAGCATCAGCCCGGCATCGTTGAACGTGGCCACCGGCGTCACATTGACCGCCAGGCCCGCGGCCGCGAACCACTGCCGCCATAGTTCCTTGTCGCCCAGCAGCGGCTGGCTGGCCAGCGTCTCGGGGCGATTGTCGGGCAGCCGGCGCGCCGTGGCCGGCGAGGCCACCACGATCATGGGCATGGGCGCGCCGAACAGCGGGTCGGACACCACGCCCGGCCAGGGGCCGTTGCCCGAGCGCAGCGCCGCGTGCAGCCCCTCGCGCTGCAGGTCGGCCACTTGCTGCGAGGTCTCGATCTCCAGCGTCAGGCCGGGATGCCTCTCGTGCCACCGCGCCATGCGCGGCAACAGCCAGCGCTGCGCGAACGACGGCAATACAGAGACTCGCAGGCGCTGGCTGGCGCCGCGCGCCACCGACGCGGCCGCCTGCACGCCATCGTCCAGCGTCGCCAGCGCGCACTGCACGCTGCGCAGCAGCGTTTCGCCGGCGGTGTTCAGCACCACGCGGCGGCCCCGCCGGTCGAACAGTTCGAAGCCCAGTTGTTCTTCCAGCCCGCGAATCTGCTGGCTGACGGCGCTATGGGTCAGGTGCAGCCGGTCGGCCGCGGCGCGCAGGTTCTGCAATTCGGCCACGGCGCGGAAGGCGGGGAGGGTGTTCAAGGGTAGGCGGCTCATGCTGGTAAGCATAGCCGACCAATTTGGCGAGAACAATGCGATTCACAGGTGGGTCTTGGGCTCGTACGCTAACCAATATGGCATTCGCCTCAACGACGTTCACCCTATTGGGAGGCCAATCATGCAATCGCAATGGACACTCGACCCCGCCCCGCCCGCTGCCCCGGCGGCCTGCCTGGCGTCGCCGGCCCGCCGGGCCGGCTTTGCCGCCGTGCTCGATGCCGGCAGGGCGGCGTGGCAGGCCCTGCTGGCCCGCCATGCCCGCCGGCAGGCCGCCATGGCCCTGAGCGACCTGGACGACCACATGCTGCGCGACGTCGGCGCGCCCGGCTGGCTGCTGCGCGAAACAGAGATACTGCGCGATATCGAGCAAAACCGCCTGTCGCACTGGCTGCGCTCGTGAAGGCGCGGCATGTCATTTGCCGGTCTGGGCAGGGTTGTCGGAATTCGTGTATAGTCTCGCCTTTTCGCGGTTCGGGCGGCGGTGTTGCCGGGGTCGCGGGAAGGCAGCAAATCAGGTCACGATTGATTTGACAGGTTTCAAAAAAGGCCTCATAATCTCGTTTCTGTGCTGCTGACACAGCAAGTGGTTGGCAGTACGACGCAGTACCCGTTCTTTAACAACGAAACAACCGATAAGTGTGGGCGCTTGGTGGGTGGCGCAA
>Ga0182737_1001601_pt1 | contig 21423 bp, 22 predicted proteins | sample eDN5th30CBELigOP_FD_128878 | JGI IMG/M metagenome (GOLD analysis project Ga0182737, IMG submission 128878) | Enriched Organic Plus compost microbial communities from Emeryville, California, USA - eDNA 5th pass 30_C BE-Lig OP (version 2) (version 2) ...
CCCAGGGTGACGACGTTCGAGGTCTCGGTGACCCCGAGCCGGTCGGCGTATTCGCGGAGCACTCCGCGCCAGACGTGTGCCATCTCAGTCTCCTTCCACCCGCAGGACCGAGACGACGCGCTCGACGACGCCGGTCTCGGCGAGCCGCGCGACGGTGCGGCTCAGGTCCTGCTCTCGTGCCTTGTGCGTTCCGATGACCAGTCGCGCCCTGGTCGCACCGGTCTCGGTGTCGATGCCGGAGGCGGTTCCGGTGGACGGGTCGATGACGGTCTGCTCGACCGTGGCGATCGACACGCGCCCTTCGCTGAGGATGCCCGCGACGGTCGCGAGCACACCCGGCTGGTCCTCCACCTCGAGGGTGATCTGGTAGCGGGTGACGGCGTGGCCGATCTCGAGGACCGGCAGGTTGGCGCGGGTGGACTCGCCCACCCCGACGCCGCCGGCGATGTGGCGGCGCGCGGCGGAGACCACGTCGCCGAGCACGGCGGAGGCGGTCTGCACGCCGCCGGCACCGGCGCCGTAGAACATGAGGGAGCCGGCGGCCTCGGCCTCGACGAACACGGCGTTGTTCGCGCCGTGCACGCTCGCCAGCGGGTGCGTGCGGGAGATGAGCGCCGGGTAGACGCGCACCGAGATGGCCTCGCCGGATGCGGAGGCGACGGCCTCACCGGTGAGGCGCTCGCACACCGCGAGGAGCTTGATGACGTAGCCGGCCTTGCGGGCGGCCTCCATCATCCCCTTGTCGATCTGGGTGATCCCCTCGCGGTGGACGGCGTCCAGCGGCACCGTGGTGTGGAACGCGAGGGAGGCGAGGATCGCCGCCTTCTGCGCGGCGTCGTAGCCTTCGACGTCGGCGGTGGGGTCGGCCTCGGCGTAGCCGAGGCGCTGCGCGTCGGCGAGCACGTCGCCGAACTCGGCGCCTTCGGCGTCCATCCGGTCGAGGATGTAGTTCGTGGTGCCGTTGACGATGCCCATGATGCGCTTCACACGGTCACCGGCGAGCGAGTCGCGCAGCGGGCGGATGATCGGGATGGCACCGGCCGCGGCGGCCTCGTAGTAGACCTCGGCGCCGACCTGGTCGGCGGCCTCGAAGATCTCGGTGCCGTGGGTGGCCAGCAGTGCCTTGTTCGCGGTGACGACGTCGGCACCGGAGTTGATGGCCTGCAGCAGGTAGGTGCGGGCCGGCTCGATGCCGCCCATGAGCTCGATGACGATGTCGGCGCCGACGATGAGCGACTCGGCGTCGGTCGTGAACAGCTCCTTGGGCAGGTCGGCGTCGCGCGGGGCGTCCACGTCGCGCACCGCGATGCCCGCGAGCTCAAGGGTGGCGCCGGCGCGGTCGCCGAGTTCGTCCGCGTGACGCAGCAGCAGCGACGCCACCTGGGACCCGACGGCCCCGGCGCCCAGCAGCGCGACGCGGAGGTTGCGGTAGTCGATCATGCCTTCCCTTCCCGTGCGGGGACGCCGGCGTCGCGGGCGAGGAGGTCCTCGACCGTCTCGCCGCGCACGATGACGCGCGAGGTCCCCTCGTGCACCGCCACGACGGGCGGGCGGGGCACGTGGTTGTAGTTGCTGGACAGTGAGAAGCAGTAGGCGCCGGTGGCGGGCACGGCCAGCAGGTCGCCGGGGGCGATGTCGCCGGGCAGGTACTCGTCCTCCACGACGATGTCGCCCGATTCGCAGTGCATGCCGACCACGCGGGTGAGCACCGGGTCGGCGTCGCTCGTGCGCGAGGCGATCCGGGCGGAGTAGGCGGCGCCGTACAGGGCGGGGCGGGCGTTGTCGCTCATGCCGCCGTCGACGCTCACGTAGAGCCGGGTGTGGGTCTCGTCGACGCGAACGGGCTTGGTGGTGCCGACCTCATAGAGGGTGACGCCCGCGGTGCCGACGATGGAGCGGCCGGGTTCGAACGCGAGCGCGGGCACCGGGACACCGCGCGCGGCGCTCTCGCGGGCGACGGCGGTGACGATCCCGTCGGCGAGGTCTTCGATGGGGCTGGGGTCGTCGACCGAGGTGTAGGCGATGCCGAAGCCGCCACCGAGGTTCAGCATCGGCACCTCGCAGTCCGCGGCGAGCTGCGCGTGCAGCGCCATGATGCGGGCGGCCGATTCCTCGAAGCCGCTGATGCCGAAGATCTGGGACCCGATGTGGCAGTGCAGGCCGAGGAAGCGCAGGCCGGGGATCTCGCGGATGCGGGCGACCGCCGCGGGCGCGTCCTCCATGGCGAAGCCGAACTTCTGGTCCTCGTGCGCGGTGGCCAGGAACGCGTGGGTCTCGGCATGGACGCCGCTGTTGACACGCAGCAGCACGGACTGGACGACGCCGAGGGCGGCGGTGATCTCGGCGAGCCGCTCGATCTCGACGCGGCTGTCGACGACGATCGTGCCGACGCCCTCGCGGACGGCGCGGGTGAGCTCGGCGATCCGCTTGTTGTTGCCGTGGTAGCCGATGCGCGCGGGTTCGGCACCGCCGGCGAGCGCGACGGCGAACTCCCCCGCGGAGCACACGTCGATGCAGAGGCCCTCCTCCCGCACCCAGCGGACCATGTCGGTCGAGAGGAACGCCTTGCCGGCGTAGTAGACGCGGGCGGTGGTGCCGTGGGCGGCGGCGGCACGCTCGAACGCCGCACGGGTGCGACGCGCGCGGGTGCGGACCTCACCCTCGTCGAGCACGTAGAGGGGGGTGCCGTAGGTGGCCGCCAGCTCCGTCGCCGGGACTCCCCCGAGTACCACGACGCCGTCGGTGCGGTGTGCGGAGGCGGGCCACACGGCGGGTGCGAGCGCGTCGGCGTCCTCCGGCACGGCGAGCCAGGTCGGCGCGAACGGGCGAGCGGGCGAGGCGGACACGGTGGGACCAATCAGGTGGGTGGACGACGTGCACTGCCGGGACGGGACACCGGGCGCGCGGATCCCTTGCAGTCTAGGGGATGCCGGGACCCGTCCCCGCCCCGCCGCCACCCGGGGTCATCCGCAGGTGCCCTTGGCGGCAAGCGCCTCCTCGGTGAGGGGTCCGGGGGCGATGTCGAAGCGCGCCTCGAGCCGGTCGCCGACGACGTCGACGCCGGACAGGACCAGCAGTGCGGGAAGGCTGTCGGCGATGCAGACGTGCCATCCCCGGACGAGCGGGTCGGCGAGCCTGCCGAACCGGTCCCGCACCTGTTCGGCGGTGAGTTCGGCGTCACCGAGGGTCACGGCGCTCGGGGTGAGCACGAGGTCGCCGTCCGCCGCGGAGGGGGTGAGCGCGAGCCCGAGGGTCGTGGAGACGCCGAACAGGCCGAGCTCGACGGATGCGGTCACGTCGGGAGCCGCCAGGCCCAGGGTATCGGCGGGGACCCCGTCGACGGTGCTCGCGAGGGCGCGCAGTTGCGCAGCATCCAGCGATACCGTGGCGGTGCCGCCGGCGGACGCCGGGCCGTCCCGGAGCGCAAGGTCGTGGAAGGTGACCGAGACCGCGCCGCTCAGCCGGTCGGTGCGCAGGTCCGGGGAGGACACGGTCGCTTCGCCGATCGTGCCCGTCGCGAGCTGGAGGAGCAGGCTTCCCGGCACGTCGACGTCGATCTCGGTGTCGGCGGGCGCGCCGAGCGCCGCGACCGCGCGCTCGCGGACGGCAGTGTGGACGAGATCCCGGGCGAGCCACTCCCCTGCCGCGACCGCTGCCACCAGCAGCACGACGGCGACCGCGAGGCCGATGACGACCCTCCGCCCGCGACGACGCGGGCGCGGCGCGGGCACCGGCCCCGGGGCGTCCGGGAGCGGGAGGGTCGGCTGGGTGTCACCGGCCACGGGCGCGCGTCACATCCGCTCGGGTGCGCTGACGCCGAGCAGGTCGAGGCCGCTTCGCAGCACCTGGCCGGTCGCGTCGTTCAGCCACAGGCGGGTGCGGTGGACCGATTCGATCGGGTCGTCGCCCTGCGGGATGACCCGGCAGTTGTCGTACCAGCGGTGGTAGAGCCCGGCGAGCTCCTCCAGGTAGCGGGCGACCCGGTGCGGCTCGCGCACGTCGGCGGCGAAGGCGACCACGCGGGGGAACTCCTGGAGCGCGCCGAGCAGTGCGCCCTCGGTCTCGTGCGTGAGCGTCTCGGGCGCGAACTCACCGCGGTCGACCCCGGCCTCGGCGGCGTTCCGGGCGACGTTGTGGGTGCGCGCGTGTGCGTACTGCACGTAGAACACCGGGTTGTCGTTCGTGCGCTTGCGCAGCAGTTCCGGGTCGAGGGTGAGGGGCGAGTCGGCGGGGTACCGCGCGAGCGAGTAGCGGAGGGCGTCGGTGCCCAGCCACTCGCGCAGGTCGTCCATCTCGATGATGTTGCCGGCGCGCTTGGACAGGCGGGCGCCGTTCACCGACACGAGCTGGCCGATGAGCACCTCGATGTCCTTCTCCGGGTCGTCGCCTGCGGCACCGGCGAGCGCCTTGAGGCGGTGCACGTAGCCGTGGTGGTCCGCGCCGAGCAGGTAGATCTTGTGCGCGAAGCCGCGGTCGCCCTTGTTGAGGTAGTAGGCGGCATCGGCGGCGAAGTAGGTGTACTCGCCGTTCGCACGGCGGATGACACGGTCCTTGTCGTCGCCGAACGTGGTGGTGCGCACCCAGACGGCACCGTCCTGGTCGTACACGTGGCCCTGTTCGCGCAGGCGCTCGACGGCCTGGTCGACGAGGCTCGGGCCGCCGTCCTGCGCGGGCGCGTGCAGGACGCGCTCGCTGAACCAGACGTCGAAGTGCACGTTGAACTTGGCGAGCGAGTCCTTGATCTCGCCCAGCTGCAGCTTGTACGCGATCTCGCGGGCCGTCAGCAGGCGGTCGATCGGCTCGAGGTCGAGAAGGTCGGGGCGCTCGGCGAGCACCCGCTGCGCGAGGGTCTCGATGTACTCGCCCGCGTAGCCGTCCTCGGGCGTCGGCTCGCCCTGGGCGGCGGCGAGCACGGAGCGGGCGAAGCGGTCCATCTGGGCGCCGGCGTCGTTGATGTAGAACTCGCGCACGAGCGTCGCGCCGCTGGCGAGCAGGAGGCGGGCCATCGCGTCGCCGAGCGCAGCCCAGCGGGTGTGGCCGATGTGCAGCGGGCCGGTCGGGTTGGCCGAGACGAACTCGAGGTTGATCGTGTTGCCGTGCTGCGAGTCGTTCGTGCCGTACGCGGGGCCGGCCTCGACGATCGTCTTGGCCAGTGCGCCGGCGGCCGCCGCATCCAGGCGGATGTTGATGAAACCGGGTCCGGCGACCTCGACCGAGGCGATGCCCGGGGTCTGCTCGAGACCGGCGGCGATCTGCGTGGCCAGTTCGCGCGGGTTGGCGCCGAGCGGCTTGGCCAGCTTCAGCGCGATGTTCGCGGCCCAGTCGCCGTGGTCGCGGTTCTTCGGCCGCTCGAGGACGACGTCGGCGGCGGACAGCTCGGCACCGGCACCGGCTCGTCGCTCCTCGGCGATGGGGACGACGACGGCGAGGAGTGCGGCGGAGAGCTGTTCTGGATCCATAGCGATCCATCCTACGGTCGCGCCCGGGCCTCATCCTGAGCGCGTGCCCTGCTGCGGCCGCTCACGCCAGACGGACGAGTTCCGACGGGTCCTCGGTCGGCAGCGGGACGTCTTCGAGCCGGGCGTCCACCCGCAGGTGGGTGAGCTGCAGCGCGGCACCGTGCGAGCTGAGGAAGGCGCAGTCCGCGGCATCCCTTCCGGTCGCGATCCGCACCAGCGATGCCCGCGGTGCGAGCCGCGTGGCGTCCACCACGTACCAGGTGCCGTCGATGCACGCCTCGGCGACCGCGTGGAAGTCCATCGGCTCCAGTCCGGGCGCGTACACCGCCGCGTAGCGGGCCGGCACGTCCATCGCGCGCAGCAGCGCGATCACGAGGTGCGCGTAGTCGCGGCACACGCCCTGGCCGGTGGCGAGGGTCGTGACCGCGGAGTCGGTGCCACGGCTCGTGCCGGGGCTGTAGGTCACGCTCGTCGCGACCTCGTCCTCGACCGCGGCGAGCAGGTCGTGTCCGGCGAGCCCGTGGAACCGGCGCCGCGACTGCGCGAACACCTCGTCGGACTGGCAGTACCGGCTCGGTCTGAGGAAGGCGATCGCGTCGAGTTCGTCGGCGGGTTCCGGCGCCCCGGCCTCGCCGACCGTGGCGCGGTAGCGGATGCGGACCGGGCCCGGACCGACGTGGATCCGGTGCAGCCGGTTGCCGGCCGCATCCACGAGTTCGGTCGCCTCGAGCGGTTCGCCGTCGCCGTGCACGATGTCCAGGTGCTCGGCGGGCAGTGCGACGCGCCGGGCGACCGCGACCTGCAGGATGAGGTCGACCGGGCCCGCCGGCTCGAGGTCGAGTTCTGCGGTCACTGCGCGCTGCACCTCCCGATCCTCCCACGTCGTCGCCAGGCCGAGGCCGCCCCCGGAGCGCCGTCGTGTAGCTTGTGCCCCATGGGCAGGTTCATCTACGCGGATCCGGCGAGTTCGTTCGACATCGACGACCGCCTGCTGGCGCACCGGCGCATCGTGGTGATGAACAAACTGCGCCGCAACGAACCGTTCATGTTCCACCTCGACCGCACCGACGGCCTGGGCCCGAAGAGCGTGTGGATCCATCCCGCGGTGCCCATGGTGTTCCACTTCTACGGCTCCCGGCAGCCGGCGATCAACCGGGCCTGGGTCGAGGAGCTCATGGCGGAGGCGAGTGGACCGAACGGGCTCACGCTCCTGCCCGAGCCGGAGGCCGCGAGCACCGCACCGACCGCCTGAGCCCCGACGCGCTCCGCTCCGTCCGCTCGGAAGCGGTGTCAAGGGGTGCGCGGGGCCCGTGCGCCGCGACCTACCCTGTGGGCGACGAGCGGAGGGGCAATGGGGATGCAGGGTGCGGATCCGGATGGGGCGCCCGGGCGGGACGAGACGCCCGAGGAACGCGCGGACCGCAACTGGGCGGAGATCCTGCAGGAGCTTCGCGCCGTGCAGACCGGCACCCAGATCCTCACCGGGTTCCTGCTGGCGATCGCGTTCCAGCCGGTGTTCGCCGAGTTGGCGATGCCGGAGCGGCTCGGCTACCTGTCGCTCGTGGTGGGCGCGGGGGTGGCGACCCTGCTGGCGATGGCGCCCGTGATCATGCACCGCCTCCTGTTCCGCCGGCGGCAGAAGGAGCGGCTCGTGCGTGCGGGCAGCCGGATCCTCATCGCACTGCTCGCGGTGGTGTCGTTGCTGGTCTCAGGGGTCGCCGGGTTCATCTTCGACGTCACGCTCGGCCGCGCGGCCGGGGTGGCGGCGCTCGTCGTCGCGTTGGCCGCAGTGGCCGCGACCTGGCTCTGGATCCCGCGCATCGGCGGTGCAGGGCGGCGGCTCAGTCGTCCCCGTCACGATTGATCTCGCCCGGATCGGCGTCGCCGACGTCGTCGGGACCGCCGATCCGAGGCGGGCCGCTCGGCACCTGCGACGGGGTGACAGCCCGCGGGAACGCCGAAGGGGAGCCGATTCCTCGACTCCCCTTCTCGTACGCCGTGCCCCCGGAGGGATTCGAACCCCCGACTTTTGGTACCGGAAACCAACGCTCTATCCCCTGAGCTACGGAGGCGTACCCGATCGAGACTACCACCGGATGCGGGCCGTTCCGGACCGCCGGCGGCGCTCAGCCGCGGTCGATCCGACGGTAGGCGAGGTCGCGGATCTCCCGCCCCGCTTTCACGCCCTTCCGCTCGAACGCGGTGACCACACGCCCGTCGAACCGCTCGGCCCACGCACCGTCGAAGGCCCGCTCGAACGACGGTGCGGCATCGAGCACCTCACGCATCTGCAGGGCGTACTCCTCCCAGTCCGTGGCGAGCCGCAGCGTGCCGCCGTCACGGAGCGCACCGGCGGCGAGCTCGGCGAACTCCGGCTGGACCAGGCGCCGCTTCGTGTGACGCTTCTTGTGCCACGGGTCGGGGAAGAACACCCAGATCTCGTCGACCGACCCCGGCGCCAGCAGATGCTGCAGCACCTCGGGTGCGTTCGCCTCGACGAGGCGCAGGTTGCGCACCCCGGCGCGATCCGCATCCAGCATCGTGCGGGCGAGCCCCGCCTTGAACACCTCCACCGCGAGGAAGTCACGCTCCGGCGCGTGTGAAGCGGCGTGGACGATCGCCTGCCCCTGCCCGGAGCCGATCTCGACGGTCAGGGGCGCCGTACGGCCCCACACGGCCTCGCGGTCGAGCTCCGCGTCGGCGGACACGCTCGTCGCGGCCCTGCCGCGGGGAACCTCGATCATGTACACCGGGCTGAGCTCGGTCCAGGCGCGCTCCTGCGCCTCGGACATCCGCCCGCTGCGACGCACGAACGACACCGGCTTGTCGCGGAACACGGGTGCGGCGGATTCGGTCATCCCTCCAGGGTACCGAGCGGCGTCCTGGGAACCCGTCAGGCCGTGACGAAGTCGATGAGCTCCTCGACCCGGCCGAGCAGGGCCGGCTCGAGGTCACGGTACGTGTGGACGCGGGAGAGGATGCGCTGCCAGGCGCGCGCGATGTCGGCCTGGTCCTCGGCCGGCCACCCGAAGGCGCGACAGACACCGACCTTCCATTCGACCCCGCGCGGGATCTCCGGCCAGCTCGCGATGCCGAGCGCCTTCGGGGTGACGCACTGCCACACGTCGACGAACGGGTGACCCACGATGCGCACGTGGCGCCCGTGCGGACCACGCTCGACCGCACGGGCGATGCGCTCCTCCTTCGAGCCGGGAACGAGGTGGTCCACGAGCACGCCGTACCGCCGTTCCGCGCTCGGCGGCTCCTCGTCGAGGAGGGCGGACAGCAGGTCGACGCCCTGCAGGTACTCGACGACGACGCCCTCCACGCGCAGGTCCGCGCCCCACACCTTCTCCACGAGCTCAGCGTCGTGCCGGCCTTCGACGAGGATGCGGCTGGGACGGGCGACGCGGGCACGGGCATCCGCCACGGCGAACGACCCGGATGCGGTGCGCACGGGCGCGGCGGACGCGGACCGCGCCGCGGGGGCCTCGAGGATGACGGCCTCGCCGTCGATGAGGAACCCCGGGCCGAGCGGGAACATCCGACGCCGGCCGTGCCGGTCCTCCAGCTCCACGAGCCCGCCGCTGACACCGGTCACCGCACCGCAGAACCCGTCCTCGGCGACCTCCACGACGGTGTCGCGTTCCGCGGGGACGCGGGCGAGCTGTTTCCGCATCCGCTGCTGCCAGCCGGCGGCGAGCACGTCGGTGCCGTATCGATCGTCCATGGGGGCCTCCGGGTCGGTAAGCGTAGCCGCCGACGGCCCGGCACACGGGCAGGCGCACCGCGCACGGGTGCGCGTGGCGGCGGGTGCGCACGCGTGCATAGACTCGCTGCGGGGGCGGGATGACGCACCCGGAGGAGGCATTGATGCGGCGCTGGGTTCTCTCGTTGATCGCGGCGGTCGGGATCGTCTTCGCGACGGCTGTCCCGGCGGCGGCGGAGAACCCGGTGACACTGGGCGCCGGCTACGTGGCGGACGAGGCCGGCGTGCTCAGCGCGGCGCAGACCGACGCCGCCGAGGACCGGCTGGAGCGGTTCCGGGCGCAGACCGGCCTCGATCTCTGGGTCGTGTTCGTCGACGAATTCACCTCCCCCGCCGACGCGGAGGGGTGGGCGAACGAGACCGCCGAGCGCAACGGTCTGGGCCCGACCCAGTACCTGTTGGCCGTCGCGGTCGAGGGCCGCATGTTCTACCTCTCCGGCGACAGCGCGGGTCCCCTGAGCGGCGACCAACTCGGCGCGGTGGAGCAGCGCATCCAGCCGTTCCTGCGTGACGGCGACTGGGCGGGCGCGATCGGCGCGGCCGCGGACGGCATCGCCGCAGCCGCGGGCGGCGCCACCGGGGGTGAGCCGGCCACAGGGGGTTCGACCGGAAGCGCCCCACAGGGTTCAGGCGGCGGTGCCGGCACGGTCGTCGCGGTCGTCGCGATCGTCGCGATCATCGGTGTCGTGATCTTCTTCATCGTGCGCTCACGGCGTTCCCGAGCGCAGGGCAGCACCGACCCGAAGGCGGAGCCGCTGGCGTCGCTCGCCACCCGTTCCGGCCAGGCGCTCGTCCAGGCCGACGACGCGGTGCGCACCGCCAAGGAGGAACTCGACTTCGCCAGCGCGCAGTTCGGCGATGAGGCGACCGCGCAGCTGCAGGGCGCACTCACCGCCGCGCAGCAAGACCTCGACCGGGCGTTCACGCTGCGTCAGCAGCTCGACGACGACACCCCGGACACCCCCGAACAGCAGCGGGCCTGGCACGAGCAGATCCTGCAGCTGTGCGCCGGCGTGCAGGAGCGGCTCGCCACGCACATCGCCGCCTTCGACGAGCTGCGACGTCTGGAGCAGGATGCCCCGGCCGCACTGGAGCGCCTCGTGGCCGCACGTGCCCGCACCGCCGAGAGCGAGGACGCCGCCCGCGCCGCGCTGCAGCGGTTGACGAGCTCGTTCGCCGCCGCGGCCGTCGCCCCCGTCGCGGACAACCCCGCCCAGGCCGCCGAGCGCCTCACCTACGCGGATGCCCGGATCGGTGAGGCCCGCGCCGGGCTCGCAGCCGGCGACACCGGCACCGCGGCGGTCGCCATCCGCGCCGGAGAGCAGGCCGTCGCGCAGGCCGCCCAGTTGCTCGCGGCCGTCGAGGCGCACGGCGGCCGGTTGGCCGAGGCGACCGCGCAGCTGCCCGCGCTGCGCGCCGAGGTCGAGCGCGACATGGCAGCCGCCGCCGCCCTCCCGGACCCCGACGGCGCGGTCACCCGCGCCGTCGACGCCGCCCGCCGCGCCCTCGCATCCGACGCCGGCGGCGACCCGCTGCTGGCGCTGCAGACACTGCAGGACGCCGACACCGAGCTCGACGCCCGCATCGGCCAGGCCCGCGACGCGGCGGAGCGCGCCGCGCGCGCGAAGGCGGTGCTCTCGGCGACGCTCACGCAGGCGGATGCCGAGGCCGCCACCGCCGCGGACTTCATCGCCTCCCGCCGCGGCGCCGTCGGCGCCACGGCCCGCACCCGACTGGCCGAGTCGCAGGGCGCGCTGGCGCAGGCGCGGGCGCTGGCCGCATCCGATCCCGAGCAGGCCCTCGCGCAGGCGCAGCGCGCCGACCAGCTCGCCCGCCAGGCCCTGCAGTCCGCGCAGCGCGACGTCGGCTCGTTCTCGTCGGCGCCGCGCGGCGGCCCCGACATGGGCGCGGTGCTCGGCGGCATCGTGCTCGGCTCCGCGCTCTCGCGCGGGTCCTCGCGTCCGTCGTACCGTCCCGGTCCGTCGGTGCGCAGCTCCGGCACCCGCTCCCGCTCCGGTGGCGGCGGTTTCGGCGGGGGCGGTTCGCGCTCCCGCCGCGGCGGCGGCCGATTCTGAGTCGCCCCTCGACATCCACCCCCGCTCCCTAGGAAAGGAACACCGATGGCCAAGCAGTCCATCTTCGGACGCATCTCCACGCTGGTGCGCGCGAACATCAACGCGATGATCGACGCCGCCGAGGACCCGCAGAAGATGCTCGACCAGCTCGTGCGCGACTACACGAACAACATCGCCGACGCCGAGGCGGCCATCGCCGAGACCATCGGCAACCTGCGCCTGCTCGAGCGCGACTACCAGGAGGATGTGCAGGCGGCGGCGGAATGGGGCAGCAAGGCCCTCGCCGCCAGCCGCAAGGGCGACGAGCTGCGTGCCGCAGGCGACATCGCCGGCGCCGACAAGTTCGACAACCTTGCCAAGATCGCGCTGCAGCGCCAGCTCTCCGAGGAGAGCCAGGCGAAGGCCGCCGAGCCGCAGATCGCCGCGCAGACGGAGGTCGTCGACAAGCTCAAGGACGGCCTGAACGGCATGAAGCAGAAGCTGGAGCAGCTGAAGGCGAAGCGCTCCGAGCTCCTCGCCCGCGCGAAGGTCGCCGAGGCACAGAACAAGGTGCACGATGCGATCAAGAGCGTGAACGTGCTCGACCCGACCAGTGAGCTCGGCCGCTTCGAGGACAAGATCCGCCGCCAGGAGGCGCTCGCCCAGGGCAAGGCGGAGCTGGCCGCGTCGAGCCTCGACGCCCAGTTCGAATCGCTCGAGGACATCGGCGAGCTCACCGAGGTCGAGGCACGGCTGGCCGCGCTGAAGGCCGGCAGCACGCCGGGCGCCATCGGCACCGGTGCGCAGGCGCAGGGCGCCATCGCCCACGACCTGCCGCAGCAGACCCAGCAGTGACCGGACGGAGGGGGCTTCGCACCGCGTCGCCCCCTCCCACCGCAGGAGGTGCCGTGACCCGGTTCGTGATCGTCCCGCAGTGGCAGGGCTCCCCGTCCGCGCGCGCCATGGGCCTCGTCGACGGCGCCGAGGCGATCGCCGGCGACCTGCCCTCATCCGCGGTCGTGCGGGTCGCGGTGCCGCTGGAGGCGGGCGACGCGCTCGGGAGCCGCGTGCACCGGCTCAGTGCGCTCGCCCGCGTGCGCGGCGCGCTGGACGAGCTGCTCGGCGGCATCGACGAGCGCGTGCTGCTGGTCGGCGGCGACTGCTCGGTCTCGGTGGCGGGCATCGCGCATGCGGCCGCCCGTTGCGAACGCCTCGCGGTGGTCTGGGCCGACGCGCATCCCGACCTGCACACGCCGGATTCCTCCCCCTCCCATGCGTTCAGCGGGATGACCTTGCGCGCGGTGCTCGGCGACGGCCCCGAGCCGCTCCGCATCCGACCCGGCGCCGTGCGTCCCGGGGACGTCGTGCTCGTCGGTGTCCGCGCCTGGGACGACGCCGAGGCCGGCTACGCGGACGGCGCCGGGATGCGGACCGTTCCGGCCGCCGCGCTCCCGGATCCGGACGCGATCGCCGACGCGGTCGCGGCGACCGGCGCGGATGCGGTGTACGTGCACGTGGACGTGGACGTGCTCGAACCCGGCTGCATGCCGGGCGTGAAGGCCGCCGAGCCGTTCGGGGCGGATCTTCCCGCGCTCGTGGCCGGACTCAAGCGGCTGCGCGAGCGCGTGCCGCTCGCCGGGGCGACGATCGCCGAGTACGTCCCGGCGGATGCGGGGCCGGACCCCGCCGACCTCGGGACGATCCTGCGACTCGTGGGGGCGCTGGCGTGAGGCTCGTGGCGGCGCTGCGGTTCGCCGGCTACGTCTACGGGTGCACGGTCGGCTGGATCTGGGGCGGACTGCTCAGCCGCGGCCGGATCGAACGGCACGGCAGGCTGTGGGTGTTCCGCGGGCTGCCGTCGTGGGCGTACCCGCGCGGCGGCGTGTGCGTGGGCCACTGCTTCCTCACCGGCGACGGCCCCCTCGACGACCGGCTCCTCGCGCACGAGTCGGTGCACGAACGGCAGTGGCGCCGGTACGGCTTCCTCATGCCGGTGCTGTACGCACTGGCGGGACGCGATCCGCTGCGCAACCGTTTCGAGATCGAGGCGGGTCTGGAGGACGGCAACTACCTGCCGCGTCGCCGAGGCGCGCCGGTCAGCGGACCGGGAGCAGGCCGAAGCGTTCCGGGGCGTGGATGCGGGCGGAGTCCATCCCGCGACGCTGGATGAGGTGGTCCACGATCTCGGCCGTGCCGAGGAACCCGCCGAGCAGGGTGACCGTGGTCTCGCAGTGGTCGTCGCAGAGCATCTCGTCGGCCCAGGCGTTCACGGCCCGCGCGAGCGCATCGCCCTGGCGGCATGCCTCGCCGGTGCCGGGGGCGCCGCTGCGACGGTCGCGGCACAGCCAGGTGACCGTCATCCGGGGCGGGGCTGCGAGCGGGACGATGTGGGAGGCGTCGGGAACCTCGACGAACACCCGCCCGGTCGAGCAGATCGGCAGCGTGGTCAGCGCGACCTCGAGCTCGGCGAGCGACGTCTCGTCGGCGGTGACGAGGTGCTGGGCGCGCGCGTGCTTGGACGCGCGGCAGGCGCTCTCGTTGTGCGTGGTGTGCTCGGGCATGACACGACCACTATAGCGCGGTCAGGCAAGGCATGCCTAACCTTGGTTGCGCTCGGCCTCCTCGACCAGCACGCGCCGCAATCCGAGCACCTCGTCCTCGGTGAGGCCCGAGGCCAGCAGGTAGTCGGCCGCCGAGCCGTACCCGCGCTCCACATGCTCGAGCAGGTCCGCCATCGCCGGCGCCGGCGAGCGCGCCACCAGCTCCTCGACGTGCCTCGCATGCGGATGCGCATTCCTCAGCCACGCGATGAGCCGCCGGTTCCGCTCGGCCGGGAGCGCCTGCTCGGTCCGGGCGTAGTCCGCCACGATCGCGTCACCGTCGACGCCGGCCGCCGCGAGCAGCACGGCGACGCTCACCCCGGTACGGTCCTTGCCCGCAGTGCAATGGATGAGCGTCGGTGTCCCCGACAGCACCACCCGGGCGACCCGCACCATCCCCTCCCCCGACTCGCGCACCAGATGGCGGTAGAGCTCGCGCAGGCTGATGTCGTGCGCGAAGAAGGAGTCTGCCGAACCGAGGAACAGCGGCACCCGATCCGGCACGGGCAGTCGCTCGTCGAGCGCACTCGGCTCGCGCGCCACCTCCTCGTCGTCGCGCAGGTCGACGATCCGCCGCCGGCCGAGCCCGGCGAGCGCGTCACGGTCGGCGGCGGAGAGCCGGTGCAGCGCGCCCGAGCGCAGCAGCACCCCGTGCCGGGTGCGGCCCGCTCCCGCCGGCAACCCGCCGACATCACGCAAGTTCACCGCCCCCGGGACGGACAGGGCTCCGCTCATCCGGCCTCGCCTCGCGGCGGCACCGGGTACCGACCCGCGATCGCGACCCGGTTGAAGGCGTTGATGGAGACGAGGATCCAGCTCAGCGCGACGTACTCCTGCTCCGAGAGGATGCCGCCGACCTGGTCGTAGACCGCATCCGGGACGCCCTCCTCGTGGATGTAGGTGAACGACTCGGTCAGCTCCAGCGCCGCCCGCTCCCGTTCCGTGAACACGCCCGACTCCCGCCAGGTCGCGATCTGCGCGATGACGTCGGCGTCGAGACCCGCCTTCACCGCGCGGTCCACATGCACGCGCACGCAGAAGGCGCACCCGTTGAGCTGCGAGGCGTGGATCTGCACGATCTCGGTGAGCCGGGCGTCCAGGCCCGCCTCCGCCGCGAGCGTCCCGGCCGTCTTCGCGAGCGCACTCAGCGCCTGGTACGCCGCAGGGGCCGACTTCGACAGGTGGACACGGGCTTCCTCGCTCATGCCGCCAGACTACCGAGCGCCCAGTCGACCACGGCACGCGCCGTAGCATGCTGCCGTGACCGACGACGTGTGCAACGAGTTCTCCTTCCTCGCCGAGCAGGCCGAAGCCCTCGGGGTGTCCGGCCCCCTCCCCGTGGTGACGCGGTCGACGCTCACCCTCCCCGACGGCCGGTCGCTCTCCGCGATCCGGTACGGCGAGGATGCACCGGAGGTCGTACTCCTCCACGGCGCGGGACTCAACGCCCACACCTGGGACGCCACGGCGCTCGCGCTCGGCATGCCGGCGCTCGCGATCGACCTCGCCGGGCACGGCGACTCGTCGTGGCGCGACGACGCCGCGTACGCGCCCCGTGTGCTCGCCGGCGACGTGGTCGCGGCGCTGGGCGCGTGGACCGACCGTCCGCAGCTCATCGTCGGCCACTCCCTCGGCGGGCTCACCGCGGCGGCGGTCGCCGCATCCGCCCCCGAGCTCGTCCGCGCGCTCGTCCTGGTGGACATCACCCCCGGCGTCGACCCCGACGCCGGACCGCAGCAGATCCGCGCGTTCTTCGCCGGGCCGACGGACTGGGGCTCGCGCGACGAGCTCGTCGAGCGGGCGATCGCGTTCGGGCTCGGCGGCGACCGCCGGGCGGTCGAACGGGGCGTGTACCTGAACTCCCGCATCCGTCCCGACGGCCGGGTCGAGTGGAAACACCACTTCGCGCACCTCGCCGCCGCGGCCGGCACCGACGATGCCGGGCAGGACGACGCGCTCTCGACCCTGCTCGCCGCGTCCGGCTGGGCCGATCTCGAGGCGGTCGCGGCGCCCGTGACGCTCATCCGGGGCGCCGCCGGCTACGTCACCGAGGCGGATGCGGCCGAGTTCGCCCGTCGCCTGCCCGCGGCCCGCACGATCACCGTCGCCGCCCACCACAACGTGCAGGAGGAGCGCCCCGCCGAGCTCGCCGAGCTCATCCGCGCGCTCCGCTGACCTCGCGCGCGCCCACGCGGGGTGTCACATGACGCCACCGTGACCCATCCGTGATCCGCGCGCATCTAGGCTGGTCACCGCAACGCCGCACGACCCTTGATCACATGCCCGATTTCGGGCGAAAGGACGCGCATGCTCCGCCGCACCCTTCTGGCCGCCACAGCGCTCGTGGCCGCCGCGACCCTCACCCTCACCGCCTGCGCCGGCGGCGGCGGGTCCACCGGCACGGGCGAGGTCGACCCCGACGCGACCGTCACCGTCCGGCTCGCGCTCGCCCCGAACGACCTCGACGTGCGTGTCACCTCCGGGGCGCCGCTCGACCAGATCCTCGTCGACAACGTCTACCAGGGCCTGGTCGCGCGCACGCCCGAGCAGGAGATCGTCCCCTCGCTCGCCACCGACTGGACCGTCTCCGACGACGGCCTCACCTACACCTTCACCGTGCGCGAGGGCGTCACCTTCCACGACGGGCAGGAACTCACCCCGCAGGACGTGGTCTGGTCGCTCACGCAGCACCGTGACAACGCCGACTGGGTGCGCGCGGTCTCGCTCGCCGACGTGACCGACATCACCGCGGAGGGCCAGGAGGTCACCCTCACGCTCTCCCAGCCGAACTCCTCGCTGCTGTGGGAGCTCACCGGACGCCCCGGGCTCATCTTCAAGGAGGGCGACACGGTCGACTACCAGACCGCCGCGAACGGCACCGGCCCGTTCACCCTCGCCGAGTGGGTGCAGGGCGACAGCGTCACCCTCGCGCGGTACGACGACTACTGGGGTGAGCCGGCGGCCGCCGCCGAGGTCGTGTTCGTCATCATCCCCGACACGCAGACGGCGCTGAATGCGGCGCTCGCCGGCGAGGTCGACGTGGTCACCGGGTTCGACGCGACCCTCACCGAGCAGATCGAGGCGAACGGCAACTTCGAGGTGGAGATCGGCGCCTCCACCGACAAGGGCACGCTCGCGTTCAACCAGACCTCCGGGCCGCTCGCCGACCAGCGCGTGCGCCAGGCGATCCGCCAGGCGATCGACCACGAGGCCTTCATCGAGGCGGCCGGCGCAGGCGAGGTCATGACCGGCCCCATCCCGTCCCTCGACCCCGGCTACGAGGACCTCTCGGACATCGCCCCCTACGACCCGGAGGCCGCCAAGGCGCTCCTGGCCGAGGCGGGCTACGAGGACCTCGAGCTGACGCTCACGATCGGCAACTGGTACTCCAGCACGATCCCGCAGCTGCTGGTCTCCGACCTCGACGAGGTCGGCATCACGCTGAACGTCGACTCGGTGGACTTCCCGACCTGGCTCAACGACGTGTACCTCAACAAGGACTACGAACTGAGCTTCGTCCTGCACACCGAGGCGCGCGACTTCGAGAACTGGGCCAACCCGGAGTACTACTTCACCTACGACAGCCCCGAGGTGCAGGAGCTCTACGCCAAGGCGATCGCCGCGACCAGCGACGAGGAGGCCGCGGACTACCTGGCCCGGGCCGCACGCGTCGTCGCCGAGGACGCCGCGGCCGACTGGCTCATCAACGGCGCGTCGATCGTGGCGGTCGCGACGAACATCACCGGGATGCCGACGGTGAACGTCAACGAGCGCATCGACGTCTCGAAGCTGGCCAAGAGCGACGGGTGATCCGCTACGCACTGGCACGACTGACCCTGCTCGTGCTGGGTCTGTTCGTCGCCAGTGTGCTCATCTTCGTGACGCTCCGGCTGCTGCCGGGCGACGTCGCGCAGATGATCGGCGGCACGAGCGCCACCCCGGCGCAGATCGCCGCGATCAGCGAGCGACTCGGCCTGGACCGGCCGTGGCCGGTGCAGTACGCGGAGTGGATCGGCGGCCTGTTCCGCGGTGACCTCGGACGCTCCCTCGTGACGGGCACCCCGGTCGCGGACGAGCTGGCGCGCAAGGCGCAGGTCACGTTCCCGCTCGGGGCGCTGTCGCTGCTGATCGCGCTGCTGATCAGCATCCCGCTCGGCGTGCTCTCCGCCATGCGACGCGGGCACGCATCCGGCACCGCACTGGGCGTGGGCGCCCAGGCGCTCGCAGCCGTGCCGGTGGTGTGGGCGGGCATGATGCTCGTCGTGGTGTTCGCGGTGTGGCTCGGCTGGCTGCCGGCGCAGGGCTTCCCACGCTCCGGCTGGTCCGACCCCGGGACGGCGCTGCGGGCGCTGCTGCTGCCGGCGATCACGATCGGTGTGGTCGAGGGTGCGATGCTGCTGCGGTTCGTGCGGAGCGCGACGCTGCAGGCGGTCGGGCAGGACTACGTGCGCACCGCCGCGGCGAAGGGGCTCACCCGCACCCAGGCCCTGCTGCGCCACGGCCTGCCGAACGTGGGTCTGTCGGTCATCACCGTCCTGGGACTGCAGGTGGCCGGCATCGTCGTCGGCGCCGTCGTGATCGAGCAGCTGTTCGCGCTCCCCGGCATCGGGCGGATGCTCGTCGCCGACGTCGGCGCCCGCGATCTGCCGAAGGTGCAGGGCGAGCTCCTCGTGCTCACCGCCTTCGTGCTCGTCATCGGCTTCGTCGTCGACCTCGTGCACCGCGCGATCGACCCCAGGCAGCGGGAGGCGGCATGAGCGCACGGCGTGCGGATCGGCGGCCCGGGTGGTGCCGGCGGCTGTGGGCGACCCCGACGGGGCGCTTCGGCGTGATCGTGGTGGCGCTCGTGCTGCTCACCGCCGCCGTGTCGCTCGTGTGGACGCCGTTCGACCCGCAGCGCACCGACGTGCCGAACCGGTGGGCGGGCCCCGGATGGCCGAACGTCCTCGGCACCGACGCGACCGGGCGCGACATCGCGAGCCTCCTCATGGCGGGCGCGCGCACGACCGTCGTCGTCGCGGTCGGGGCCGGGCTCGTCGCCACCCTCCTCGGGCTCGCCCTGGCCGCGCTGGGCGCGCTGACCACCCGGTTCGTGCGCGAAGCGGTCGCGGTGCTCGTCGACATCCTCATCGCCTTCCCGGTGCTGCTGATCGCCATGATGATCGCGGCCGTGTGGGGCGGGTCGCTGTGGGTCGTGATCTGGTCGGTCGGGATCGGATTCGGGGTCAACGTCGCCCGGGTGACGCGCCCGGAGCTCCGCCGAGTGCTGCACAGCGACTTCGTGCTCGCCGGACGCGCCTCGGGGCTCGGCACCGGCCGGAACCTGATCGTGCACCTGCTGCCGAACGTCGCGCCGGTGTTCATCGTGCAGCTGTCCTGGGGCATGGCCGTCGCGGTGCTCGCCGAGGCGGGGCTCAGCTACCTCGGGTTCGGCGCGCCCGTCACCCAGCCGTCCTGGGGTGTGCTCCTGGCCCAGCTGCAGCAGTACCTGACCGCGCATCCGCTGTCGGTGGTGTGGCCGGGGCTCGCGATCGCGGTGACCGTGCTCGGGCTGAACCTGCTCGGCGACGGGCTTCGCGACGCGACCGACCCGACGCTGTCCCGCCGTCGCGGCGAGGCCCGCGTGCACGTGCCGGAGGTGGTCGCATGAGCCTCGAGGTGCGCGAGCTCACGGTCGAGATCGACGGCCGGCGCGTCGTCGACGGCGTCTCCTTCGATGTGCCTGCCGGCGCGCGGCTCGGTCTCATCGGTGAGTCCGGGTCGGGCAAGTCGCTCACCGCGCTGGCCGTGCTGGGCCTGCTCCCCGACGGGGCGAGGGCGGGCGGCAGCATCCGCTGGAACGGCCGGGAGCTGCTGGGGATGCCCGAGCGGGAGCTCGCGCGGCTGCGCGGGAGCGAACTCGGCATCGTGTTCCAGGAGCCGCAGACCGCGCTGAACCCGATCCGCACGGTGGGTCGGCAGATCGCGGAGGCGGTCCGCATCCATGAGCGCACCGGCCGCGCCGAAGCGCGTCGCCGCGCGCTCGAGGAGGCCGCGCGCGTCCAGCTGCCGGAGCCGGAGCGCCTCGTGCGCCGCTACCCGCACCAGCTCTCGGGCGGGCAGCGGCAGCGCGTCGCGATCGCGATGGCGCTCGCCGCGCGGCCGCGGCTGCTCATCGCGGACGAGCCGACCACGGCGCTGGATGTGACCATCCAGTCCGAGATCCTCACGCTGCTCTCGGGTCTGGTCGAGGATGCGGGGATGTCGCTCGTGTTCATCACGCACGACCTCGCGGTGCTCTCGCAGATCGCGACCCACGGGATCGTGCTCGAGCACGGCCGCGTCGTCGAGGACGCCCCCGTGGCGGAGCTGCTCACCGCGCCGCGCTCGCCGGTGACGCAGGGGCTGCTCCGGGACGCGACGGCCACGCTGTGGCATCCCGAGGGCAGGGACGGGGGACTCGCATGAGCACGCTGCTGCGCGGGCGGGGCCTCACCCGCCGGTACACCCTCCCCCGCCGCACCCCGTTCGAGGCGCGGCGCACGACGGACGCACTCGTGGACGTGGACGTGGACGTCGACGAGGGCACCGTGCTCGGGGTCATCGGCGAGTCCGGCAGCGGCAAGTCGACCCTGGTGCGGCTGCTCCTCGCGCTGGATGTGCCGACGAGCGGCACGGTGGAGTTCGACGGCACCCCGGTCGATCCGCGGGCCTCGGCGAAGGCGCTGCACTGGCTGCGGCGGCAGACCGGCATCGTCTTCCAGGATCCGTACGCGTCGCTGGACCCGCGGATGTCGGTGGGCCGTATCGTCGGCGAACCGCTCTGGGCGCTGGATGTGCCGGGCGACCGCCGCGCGCGGGTGCGGGAGGTGCTGTCGCAGGTGGGGCTGGATGCGGCGGCCGCCGACCGCTACCCGCATGAATTCTCCGGCGGGCAGCGGCAGCGCATCGCACTGGCCCGCGCGATCGCCCACCGACCGCGGCTGCTCGTCGGCGACGAACCGCTCTCCGCGCTCGACGTGACGGTGCGGGCGCAGATCCTCGAGTTGCTCACCCGGCTCCGCGCCGAGGAGGGGCTGTCGATGGTCATGGTCTCGCACGACATCGGGGTGGTGCAGAACCTGTGCGACGACGTGATCGTCATGAAGGACGGCCGCGTCGTCGAGGAGGGCCCGACCGAGCAGGTGCTGCTACAGCCGCAGGCGGCGTACACGCGGCGGCTGCTCGCCTCGATCCCGACGATCGACCCCGGTCGCTCCCCCGGGCGCTGAGGTTCGGCCGCGCCGCCCGTGCCGATGTCGGTGGCCCGGCGTAGCGTTCGTGGTGTCAGGAATCACCGCACACGTGCCCGTTTCGTGCGACCCGGCCACCGCCTTTCGGGTGGTGTGGATGAGGGGCGAGCATGGGCACGACGTACACCGACCGGCTTCGTGTGCTCGTGCGGGAGGCCGCCGCGGCGCATCGTGCGGTCGCGGTCGCGCAGGCCGGGGAGGCGCGGGTGTTCGCGGCGGCGGTGGCGCTCGTGCTGGAGCGGCAGGCTGCGCTGCGGGCAGACGGCCGCC
>Ga0182737_1001604_pt1 | contig 21391 bp, 15 predicted proteins | sample eDN5th30CBELigOP_FD_128878 | JGI IMG/M metagenome (GOLD analysis project Ga0182737, IMG submission 128878) | Enriched Organic Plus compost microbial communities from Emeryville, California, USA - eDNA 5th pass 30_C BE-Lig OP (version 2) (version 2) ...
ACAGCGAGCCATCGCATCAGGCAGATGCAAAACTGAGGCGACACAGTCGTTCGTGTCGCCTCAGTTTCGTGTAAAAAGATCGGCTTTCGTGCAACTCAGCGATGCAGCTTGCCAATCTCCTCGGTCAGACGTGGCAGCACTTCCGTCGCATCCCCAACCACACCGTAATCGGCGACCTTGAAAATCGGCGCATCCGGGTCCTTGTTGATCGCGACAATCGTGCGTGCGCTGCGCATCCCGGCCAGGTGCTGCATGGCACCGGAGATGCCGACCGCGAAGTAGAGCTGCGGAGAGACGGTCTTGCCGGTCTGGCCGACCTGTTCGGCGTGCGGCCTCCAGCCTGCATCGACGACAGCACGCGACGCACCGAGTGCGCAGGTGTTGCCAATCGCGTCACGGAGCTGTTCGAGCAGGTGCCAGTTCTCGGGGCCCTTCAGACCGCGCCCACCACTCACCACGATCGGCGCTTCGCCGACGTCGAGCTTCGCGTCCCGCGCGGCCTGCAGTTCACGCACGCGCACCTTCTGTTCAACACTCGGCACGCTCACTTTTTCGACCGTGCCGGCTGCCGCGCGCTCTTCTGCACGGAACACGTTCGGCCGGATCGACAGCAGGCGCGTCGCTGCGTTCAACGTGATTTTCGCGAGCAGACGACCGGCATACACGGGCCGTGTGATGACCAGTTCGCCGCCATCGACATCGACCGCTGTGACATCGGTAGCCAGCGGCAGGTTCAAACGCGCCGCGACGCGCGGGGCGAGGTCCTTGCCCATCGAACTTGCCGGGAAAACGACCGCGAAGTAGTCGCCGTTCTTCAACTGCTCGGCGACAAGCGCAACGGCGTGATCGGGCGAATTGAACTTGAAGACATCGTCTTCGGCGACGAGCACACGATCCGCGCCGAATTTGCCGAGCTCAGCGGCACCGGCGGCGAGGCCTGCCGGACCGAAGGCGAGTGCGTCGACCTCTGCACCGATCGAATCGGCGATGGTGCGCGCGACGCTCACGACTTCATGGGAGACGCGACGCAGCGCACAGTCACGCTGCTCTGCGATTGCAAGTACCCTCGCCATCAGAACACCTTCGCTTCCTCGCGGAGCAGGCGTACCAGCTCCGGCACCGCATCCACGCCCTCGCCGATGATCCTGCCCGCCGGGCGCTCGGGCGGATAGCTGAGTTCACGCACCTGCAACTGCGATTCGCCGAGCTGCGCATCCTTCTCTTCGAGCGGCTTCTTCTTCGCCGCCATGATGCCCTTCAGCGACGGATAACGCGGCTCGAACTTTCCCTTGGTCATCGTGATCACCGCCGGAAGCGGCGCTTCGACGATTTCGACGCCGCCTTCGACTTCGCGATGGCACACCACCTTGCCGTCTTCGAGTTCGAATTCGGCAACGACAGTGACGCACGGCAGACCGAGCAGTTCGGCGACCATTGGCCCGACCTGCTGCTGGTCGTCATCGATGGCCTTCATGCCGAACAGCACGAGGTCCGCACCTTCGGCTTCCGCGGCGAGCGCGCGTGCCGTAGCCAGTCCGTCGAACGATGTCTGGCCCTTGAGCAGCACCGCGCGATCGGCGCCGACGGCCAGCGCCGAGCGCAACTGCTCGGCGGCACCGGCTTCGCCGACCGACAACACCACGACTTCACCCTCGCCCTTCGACTCTTTCATGCGGAGCGCCGCTTCCAGCGCAAACTCGTCGTACGGGCTGATGACGTACTTGATGCCGGCAGGGTCAATGCCGGTCTTCTGGTCATTCAGTTTGATGCGGGCCTCCGTATCCGGTACCCGCTTGATACATACGATTGTTTTCACCGCCCACTCCTGGGTTGTTTCACGGGGCGCAATGTAGGCAATGATGAGGCTTCGGGCGATAGTCCGGCACGGCCCGGAAAGGCGCGCTCACCGGCCCGGCGAAGCGGTTCGCGCCGGGTCGGTGGGCAGCCCCACCCTCCCGCCTTGCCGCGCCGATCAGAGCCGGACCGTCGTGCGCCACACGATGTGGTGTTCGCTGTCGGAAATGAACAGGAATCCCTGATCCGAGAGGTACAGTCCGCGCGGGAAGTTGAGCGACGTCTGGCCGGCAGGCCGCCCGTTCCCCGTGTACGTCGTGCTGCCGGTGCCGGCAAACGTCGAGATCAGCCCGGTCGCAAGGTTCACCGTTCGTACGACATGATTGCCAAGCTCAGTGAAGTAGATCGTCGACGCGTCGGGAGTGGCGACAATCGACCAGGGCTGGTTGAGCTTCGCATCGAGTGCAGGCCCGCCATCCCCGGAGTAGCCGCCTATTCCCGTTCCGGCGACCGTGCGAATCGTCCCGGTGGAGAGATCGACCGCACGGATGAGGTTGTTCCCGTTGTCCGTGATGAACAGGGTGTTTTCGGCGACGGCGATCCCGCCGGGCTGGTTCAACTGCGCCGAGGTCGCCGGGCCGCCGTCACCAGCCCTGCCAAGTTCGCCGTTCCCGGCGATGGTCTGCAGCCGGCCATCCGTGCCGATTGCGCGGATTCGGTTGCTGCCGCGCTCGACGAAGAGGATCCGGTTATCGGGGGCAATTGCGATATCGGTCGGACTGGCGAGGGGGGCATCCTGAGCCAGAGTGCCATCCGGGCTGGACTTCGTTTCGCTGTTGCCTGCGATCGAGGTGATCTGCCTGCCGTTCAGGTCGAAGCGCCAGATGCGGTCGGTCTGATCGTCGGCGATGAGTAGCGCATCCCCATGCAGCGCGATGCCCTGTGGGCGGACCATGCAGGACTCATCCACACAGCCGGGGCTCTGGTACAACACACGGAATCGTCCGCTGGGCGAGACGGTGAGGATGCGGCGTGCATGGTCGGTCACGATCAGGTCGCCGTTCTCGCGTAATACGAGACCCGCGGGGCTCTGCAGTCGTGCGTTCACGGCAATCGAGTCGAGGCGCACACCTGGCTCGTTCGCGACGCCGGCGACGAGCCGCATGAAGCCCGGCAGATCGCCCATCACCACCAGCGGATCGCCGCAGGCAGCACTGAGACAGGCAAAGGCGAGAACCAGCGAGTTGAGAAGCCGTCGTGTCATTGTGCACCTGCGAGCGGAGCTACCCAGATATCGAAGCTGGTGCCTTTCTCGAGGTCGCGGGAGAACGCGACCAGCCTGCCGTCCGGTGAAACGGCGGGAACATGGCCGTCGAATGTACCCGGGATGCTCGCGGCATTACTTCCATCCGCGGCACTGCGGTAGAGCATGCCGGCCCGCCGAAACACGAGTTGCCCGTCCGGCGTCCAGGCCGGCGCATCGCCACTCCCGAGTTCACGGCTGTTGCTGCCGTCGGCACTGATCAGTGTGAGCGTACCGTCGCCGAGTGAACCGGTGTAGAGAATGCGATCCTGCACTTCGCTGATCTGTCCGCGCGGCGACAAGCAGTTGCACGTACTGCGCAGGATCTGCCCTCTTTCGGCGCGGGTGTAGGCGATGGTCTGTCCGTCCGGACTCCAGGCAGGCAGCATCGCATCGGGCGTGTTCGGTATGGGTTGAGGGCTCTGCCCGATGCTCCAGAGCATCAACTGGTTGCCATCACTGAAAACGAGGCGGTCGCCATCAGGGGACCAGGATGGGCGGAAGATCGCGACGCGTTCGGCCGCCCAGCGCGCCTGGTACGGGTGCATGTCGAACACCCAGGTGCCACTGACTCCCGGTACCGGCCGAGTGGGGTCGAATGTGCGGTCCATGAAACGCACAGTGGTCTCGGCAACGACCGTACGGGTTGCCGTCGAAAACACGCGGATCTGCAGGCTGTCGAGTTCAGGGAATGCTTCCAGCGCGAGCCGCGGACCGGCCGGCCCCGCGCACTGCACGGAGCAGTTTGTGGGCGTGGCCAGCGGGTACAGTTCGACAAAGGCAAGGAACTGACCATCCCTGCTGATCGCTGGCGAGGTCAGCCATCGCTCGATATGCACGTTCGACTGCAGTTCCGGCACGAGCACCGAGGCCGGACCATGCTCCGGGGAAACCGAAAGAAGCACACCTCTGGACTCGCTTGGCAGTCCGATGAAACCGGCTCCCGTGTAGTAGATCGAGTCGCCGTCGACGGACCATACCGGCATCTGATCGGTGCCGGTGTTGAAGGTAAGCTGCACGGGTGCGCTCAGGTCGTGCTCGTCCTGATCAACCGACTCGAACGGGGTCGGCGCTTCCCGGCATGAACCCAGCAGCACAGTTGCGGCGGCCAGCGTAATTGCGCAGCGCGCAGGACGTCGCGTCATCATCAGAACACCACCTCGATACCAACGCGAACCTGTCGGGATTCGCCGTAATACAGCGATGGATGATAACGGTCGAGCACCGCGGCCGTCCGCGCGGTTCTGAACTCCTCGCGTGTGATCAATCCATCTTTGTCGAAGTCGATCAACTGGCTGTATGCCGGCGATTCGCGCGGGATCGGAACGGAGAGGTCGAGCGAGTTCGTGATGCGCTGGATGTCGGCAATGGAGGGGGCCATGGTCCCGGTATCACGGCGCAACGCGAGGACGTTTTTGCGGTTGAAAATGTTGCGCCCATCCGCATTGATGCGCCAACTGCAGCGGTCGCAGCCGGGCAGCCGACCGATCTCATAGCTCGCGCGCAGATCGGTCGTGAACGTCCAGGGCAGATAGCGCTCCACATCCCTGCGCGCGCTGTCGGGATTCGCGCTCATGCGGAACAGCGGATACCCGCTTTCGAGCGTGCTCGTCAAGGCCGCGGACCACGGCAGCTCCGCGCCCGCTGCACGCCCGAAGAACAACGCGAGATCCGAGGAGTGCCGGCGATCGAACGCGAGCGGATACTCGGTACGCGCCGGGTCTCCACCCTGCGCCGAGTCAGCATCAACGCCGGAACTCAGGCCGGTCGCTTTCTGAAGCGCGTAGCCGCCGCGTCCTGCAATCCAGCGCCATTGCGCGCGCAGCGAAACCTCGAGTCCCTTCACCGAACCGAAGTCGCTGGTGCTGAACCGACCGACGGTCCCCAACTCGCCGGGGCTGACTGCGCCGGTCACGACATTGTCGAGGTTCTTGCGGAACGCGGTTACGCCCAGGGCGACTGCATCGCTGAACAGGTGGCTGAACCCGACTTCGTACGAGGAGCCCTGCTCGAAGGACAGATTGGGATTGCCCTGCCGCCGAATGTCCGTGCGCAGCGAATCGCCGATTGTCGAGTCGAGGAAGTACTGGAAATCCGGCGCCTGCGCGACGCGTCCCCAGCTTACGCGAATTCCGGTACGTCCTTCGGAGCCCGGGATCGGGAACGCAGCACCCACACGTGGCAGGAAATTCAGCTTCCATTCGGAATCGGTGACCGGCGAGAGGAAATCGCCGCGATCGAACTGGAACGCGATACCGGAGCGAAAGGCCTCGGCACGGACGCCGACCTGGAAATGCATGCCGTCGAGCGTGGCGATGTCCACCTCGGCGTAGCCGCTCCAGTTGGCCGGGAAAAATCGCGCGTAGTTGGGAGTCGAGCCGGCCAGGTTCGCATAGGCCCGCTCGTAGGTCTCGATGCGGTACAGCTTGCCGGAGGCGCCCGCACGAAAGGCGCTACCGGTCGAATTGAAGTGTGCCGCACTCAGGTCGAGCGCCAGCAGGTCCGACCGGCTCCAGTTCGCCAAAGTCGGCGTGCCTTCCGTGAAGAAGATGCCCTCAGCCGCGGGCCCGAACGGCGAGCCCGTGTACCCACCGGGCGTGATGTAGCCGGGGATTGCGCTGGTCTCGCGCAGTTGCTGGTCGATCGGCCGACGCGCGAAGGATTCACCGACAAAGTCGAAGCTCCCGAACCCGAGCCCGCCGACGTTGAACCGGCCATCCAGCGATTCCGGGTCGATCACGCCGAGGTAGCGATCCAGGCGCATGAAGGCGGTGCGGCCGGTGATCGTGGTTGCGCTGCTGGCGCGGTTGCGCGTCCAGTCGAGCGCGAGGTTCACCAGCGTACCTCCCGTGCGCTGCCCGAGCTGCCAGGTCGGATTGTACCTGAACTCCGAGGTAAAAAGCTGGCGCTGGTAGCGGTTGCGCAGCACCGATGCGGTCAGACTTACCGTTTCGCTGAACGGGCGATCGACCCGCACGAACGCGATGTACTTGTCGCCCTGCTGATTGGGAAAGACCTCGCTGCTGTACGGGCAGTACAGTCCCTGCGTAACTGCGTTGCCGCGCAGCGATTCGATCTCCGCGCGCACGCCGTCGTCGACGTGCTCCGGGCCAAGGCAGGTCAGGCCGGCGGCGCGCGGATCGGCGTCGAGGTATCCCTGCCCGTAAACATCCATGAAGATCGTGCTGCCGCGCCCGAGCAGGTTGATCGGTCCGCCGGCCGAGGCACTCAGGCCGAGATAACCGCGCATCAGCGACTCCGGCGCCCAGTGATCCGTGGCCAGCGCGCTGCGGCCTTCCCAGCGCTCGCGGTTGCCACGCCGCGTCGCATAACTGACGACGCCCGAGAGTGCGGAGCCGTAGGCTGCGCCGAAGCCTCCGGTCATGACATCGATCTCTTCGAGCGCATACGGCGAAAGCTCCAGCCCGAACCCGGCAGTCGACGCCTCGAGCTGATTTTTGAGCGCCAGGCCGTCGATGACGTAGACCTCCTGGCCAACCCGCCCGCCGCGGAAATGACCGTCGGATACGCCGGTGGTCAACTCGATGATGTCCTGGATATGATCGACGGGGAGTTCGCGGATTTCACGGGCGACCAGCACCTCGTGCGTGGTACTGACCTCCGGTTCGACGAGTCGCACCCGCTGCGCCTCGACCACTACACCAGGCAGTGCAACCGGCGCGGTCGTCATGACAATCGGCACCTCGACCGACCGACCGGCTCTGACCTGCACGCGCTCGACGACGACAGGTTTATAGCCGATCAGCTCCGCACGCACCTCGTGTTCACCCGCCGCAATCGCTGCGAGCAGAAACCGGCCATCCGCGCCCGTCGCCGTGCGGCTTGGCTGGTTCACCAGCCGGATAGTCACTCCCGACAGTGGAGCCCGGGTCTCCGCGTCCACGACACTTCCTACGATGCTTCCGGTTGATTGCGCAGCAATCGGAACAGGGACTGCAAACAACAACAGTGTCCACAGACCGCAAACCACTCGTACGGTCTGAGACAGTTGCGCCTTCGTCATCTTGCTCCCTGGGCTGAAACCAGATCTGTGGGGTGCCGCAAATCCGTGCAGAAGATCTTCAGAAACGAATTCCCCCGTGCGTTCGTGACGCACGGGGGATTATTCGTTCAAACACTGCGTACATCAAGGTACGCCGAGCGGAACGTCCTCTTCCTGAACTTCTCGTTCGGGGCTGTACGGCTCCGGAAGCCACGAGGGCGCGTCGTCAGGCGCAGCCTCCCAGCCCTCGTCCTCATGCGGGGGCTCCAATCCCGGAGCACCCGGACGGGGCAACGGCTTGTTCGGATCGGGACCGGGTACACTCGCCATTACTTCCTCCATCGTGCTACAGACACTGCTTGCACAGAGGCCAAGGCGCATCATGCATGCCACACCCATTCCTTTTCCGGCGCGTCCCGCTTTCGAGTTTTCTGCTCTCAAAGTTGGCTCGTTTGGCGAGGACCGCCTGCGCCGGTCAGTCGCGACTGCATCAGCAGTGCGTCACCAGCGTTAGTTAGCGGGACAGGAAGCGCGAGCCCCGGATCGTGAACCGGAGCGGCCAGTCAACCGCTCTCGTGATGCCGATGCGGCCACTTGCTTCGACCTCGGAATCGGCAACGGGATCGCCGCCAAGGATCTGCAACGGGGGCAAACGGAGATCGTGTTTGTTGAGCGCGCCGGTGATCGCGAGCGCATCGGCGAGTTTGCCGGGGCCGTTGGCAATGAGGCGATCGGGCCCGTGTTCTCTGCCCGGCCATCTGCGCTCGCGCATCACCTCGGTGCCGTACAGCGGTTCGATGGCACGGATCAGCACTGCCGCAGGATACCCCTTCTCGCGGGTCACCGCATTGAGGCACCAGTGCACGCCATAGATACGGTAGACGTAGGCGGTGCCCGCATCGCCGAACATTGGCTCGTTGCGGGCGGTGCGACCGATGCGCTCGGCTGCATGCGAAGCCGGATCGTGAGGACCGACGTACGCCTCGGTCTCCACGATCCGGCCTTCCACCCGATGCCCCGCAAGCGAGGACACCAGGATGGTCCCAAGCAGCTCACGCGCTACGACCTCCGTCTCGCGGGCGTAGAAATTCCTGCCGAGCGGACGCCGCCTGCGCGCGCCGCCGCTCACTTGCCGGCGCGAACCGTCTTTTTCCGCGCGGCTGTCTTTTTCGCTGCGGTCTTGCGCGCCGTCTTCTTCGCCGGCTGAGCAGCGCTAACCGGCTCGGCGGCCGCCTTCTTCGTAGCGCGCTTGGCCGTCTTCTTCGCGGCCGGCTTTGCAGCTTCTCCGGTCGGAGCCGCTGTTTTGGCCGCACGCGTCGTTTTGGCCGCCGCCTTCTTCGCTGGCTGCTTCCTGGCCGCCGTGGTGCGACCCCGCTTCGCCGCCGGCTTTGCCGCGGCCGCTTCCGCCGCTTCCGGCTCCGTCACCTTCGCCGTTGCGGGCTTCTTCGGCCTCGGAGCAGCAGCTTCCTTCGGCGCAGGTGTCGCTGCTTCCGGCGTGGCGGGTTCCGGCCTGGCGCCTTCGGCCCTGAGGGTCGCCGGTTCAGCGGTCAGCGCGGCAACGCGCCCCACCGGGATGGTCTGGCCTTCGAGCAGCGGCGGGGGTGCAGCCACCGGCGAGCCCCGGCGCGAGCCACGTCGCATGCCCAGTGAAACGGCGGGCGCCGCCGCGGCGGGAGCCGGCCTGGTCTCCGGAGCAGCGGCTGCCGGTCTCGCTTCGCGCTCCGCAGGCGCGGGCCTGGGCTCCTGGGCCGGCGCCGCCGGCCGGGCCTCCCGGGCTGGAGCAGCCGGTCTGGCTTCCCGTGCGGCCGCGGCCGGCTGTGCTTCCGGCCGAGGTGCTTCGGCCCTGGCCGCAGCCACCGGCGCACCCTCCGCTGCGGGCAGGCTGACCGGCTCCGCGCGCGCCGCCGCAGGTGCCGCGGCTGCGGGCTGTTCGCGGGTGGAACGGTCGCGATCGCGACGACGGCGATCGCGCTCACGGCGCCCCTCGCGGGTTTCAGGGCCCTCTTCTCGCGACGGGCGGGCAGGCGCGGCATGCAGCACCGGCTCACGGCCGCCGGTCGACGGAGGCGTCACCTCGTACGTGCCGTTCTCAGCCTTGTGGAGGTCGATAACCTCGGCGTCGTGCGCCTGGCGCAGGAAGCGGCTGAACTTGCTGAAGCCGAAGGCGCCTTCGTCGAAGCCGGGTTGCAGTTCGAGCATGCGACGCTTCAGGTCGCTGTCGCGCACGGGCCCGCCACGCCCGCGCCCCACGTCCTGGAGCGCGCGACGCAGCAGGTCGTAGCCGCCACGCAGATCGGTGACCGCCGGTGCTTCGGCCGGAGCCGCTGCCGCTGCGGCGGGGGCCGCGGGGGCCTCAGGGGCCGGAGCCTCGGCTTCGACCACCGCTTCCACCGCGACCGCGGGAACGGGTTCGGCCACGGCTGCTTCGGCAGCAGCAACAGCAGCGGGTGCGACGCGTTCCTGCTCACGATCACGGCCGCGATCGCGGTCACGATCCCGGCCGCGGCCACGGCGGCTACGCGGTTCCGGCGCAACTGCCGGTGCGGTCTCGACCGGAGCGGCGACACCACTCGCCAGCGGCGCCTCTTCACGCAGCCCGACTTCGAACTGACCGTTCTCCATCTTCCGCAGGTGCAGCAGGCCGCGATTGGCCGCTTCCTGCACGAAACGGTTGAACTTCGGGAAGCCGAGCGCCTTCTCGTCGAAGTTGTTGTCCATCTCGAGCATGACCTGCTTCAGGCGGTCGGAGCGCATCACATCCTTCTGCTCGACCATCTGCCGCACGGCGATCTCGACGAGTTCCCACGGATCGTGGGCTTCGCCGCTCACTTCGTCGCCCGCACGCGTCAACCCGGTCAGGCCCGAGTACGAGTAGTACTCGTCGCAGTTCTGCACGAGCAGATCGGAAGACGATTCCCTGATCCCGACACCGATGACGTACTTGCCGTACTCCTTCAGCTTGAGCACCAGGCTGCTGAAGTCGGAGTCGCCGGAGAGCAGAATGAAGGTGCCGATTTCGGGGCGGGTGAAGACGAGTTCGAGGGCGTCGATAGCGAGGCGAATGTCCGTGGCGTTTTTCTTCGAGCTGCCGTAGGCGGGGGCGAAAATCAGGTCGACTGAATTTTCCGCCAGCGGGACAATGTACTGTGGGTAGCGCCGCCAGTCGGCGTAGGCACGCTGGACCGCGACCTTGCCCTTGATAATGTCACTGTTGAGAAGATTCTTGAGTTCCTTGGTGAGGTCGCTGCGGATCCCCATCGTGACGTTGTCGAAGTCGATGAGGAGCGCCGCGTGCGGCGCATTTGGACTTGCCGAGGCGCGCATGAGCGGGCCTCGTGCGAACTGTGCTGTCATTCGTTCGTTACTCTCTTTTCCTGGCGGGCGCGCACACTGCGCGGCCGCATCCTGTTGTCCCGCTGACCTCCTCCTCTGCTCGCGGCCGTGTTGTGGAAGCTCGGTCGATCTGTCGACCAGCCTGCACACCTGTCGCGAGACGAGCTGAAGAGGCGCTCTGTCCTGCTACTGTACGATTCAGCGGCAATCCGCCGCTGTACTGCATTGCGGCATTCGCCGCGTTTCGGGCCGGTGCGGCTGAACGCGCGCACGCCCACCGCACTGCCTAAGGCCTGCGGCTCGACTCTTCTGCACTCACCATGCGTGCCAGTTCGACTCTCCGCACCTTCCCGCTGCCGGTCAGCGGGAACGCGTCGAAAAAGCGCACGAGGTCCGGGACCTTGTAATCCGCGAGCGTTCCGCGGCACCAGTCCTTGATCTCCTCGCCGGTGATGATCGCACCCTCTACCGGCACGATGCAGGCGCAAACCACTTCGCCGAGCACCTCGTGCGGCAAACCGACCACCGCGACATCCAGCACGGCTGGATGGGCGTGCAGGCGATCTTCCACCTCGCGCGGGTAGACGTTGAAGCCGCCGCGAATGATCAGCTCCTTGCGCCGCCCGACGATATGGACAAAGCCCTCGTCATCAATGAGCCCGAGGTCGCCGGTGAGGAAGTAGCCCTCTTCATCGAAGGCCTGCGAGGTCTCCCCAGGCTGACGGTAGTACCCCTTCATTACCCCCGGCCCGCGCACGGCGATCTCACCGAGGCTTTCGACCGGTAGTACGGTGCCGTCGAGGTCGAGCACGCGTACTTCGGCGCCGGGCAGCGGCTTGCCCACCGTGAAGACCTGCTTGTCGAGCGGATGTTCAGGCCGGGTCAGCGCCAGACTCGATCCGGTCTCGGTGAGCGAATACGCGACCTGCAGATTGGGACACAGGTCCTGGCGGATTCGCCGCACCAGCTCATCGCCGATCGGAGCTCCCGCAACGATGCCGGCACGCAGAGAAGACAGGTCGTGCCTGGGCCGCTCCGCCGCACGCATCTCGGTGATGAACACGGTCGGCACGCCGTAATGCACCGTGACCCTGTGCCGCTCGATGAGCGCGAGCGCTTCGGCCGGCTGGAACTGCTCCTGAAGCAGCAGCGACGCGCCGGCCGCGAGTGTGCCGATAATGCCCGGCCCCAGCCCGAACACGTGGAACACGGTCGTTACGCCGAACACGATATCTCCCGGCCCCAGTGCAATCGCGTCCGCGGTCGCGGCTGCCGGGTTCAGCAGATTCGTGTGGGTCAGGGCGACACCTTTCGGCTTGCCCATCGTGCCGGAGGTGTAGAGAATCGCAAACAGATCCTCATCCGGATCGATCGGCCGCTCCGGTACCGGCCGTCCCTCCCCGCTCGAGAGCAGGTCCTCGAACTGGTAGATCCGGTCGTCGTACCAGAGGTCCTCTTCGCCAACCGTTACCAGATACTGCAGTTCCGGCAACGTCGAGAGGAATCCTTCGAAGAGCTGGAGGTAGTCGATGCCGCCGAAGTTCTCCGCGCATACGACCACGGTCGCCTCGGAGTGCCGAAGCATGTACTGCAGTTCCGGGACCGTGTAGCGCGGGTTCAGCGGCACGATCACGGCGCCAAGTTTGGCGGCCGCGAACATCGAAATGACGAACTCCGGCCAGTTGGGCAGATCGAGCGCGATCCGATCGCCCTTCTCGACACCCAGCTCCGCAAGCGCCGCCGCCAATGCGGTAGCGCGCGCTTCGACCTGGCCGAAAGTCAAACGGCGGTCGTTAAACAGCAGGAAAGTCCCGTTGGGTTGCTCCGCGGCGCGGAGCTCCAGAACCTCACCGACGGATCGACCAGCAAAGCGCTCGGCGAGCGCCATCCCGCCTCCGGATGGATTGTCCGTTTGCATCAACAAGCGCGGAAAAATAGCTCAGCGTGGGACGGACAGGCAAACGCCACCGGGAATCCACCTGTCATTTCTTTCAATTCTGCCTGAGGCATGTCTCTACTACCCCGGACTCGACCGAATGCGTCCAGCCGCCATCGGCGGCCCGGGCGATCTCGCCGACGCGAGCCAGCAGCGTGTACCGCACCGTGCCCTCCCTCGCCTTCTTGTCCGTTGCCGTCGCAGCGAGGACCTCCGCGCCATTCGCCTGCGACGGCAGCTCGATGGGCAGGCCGCTCGCCTTGAGCACGTCGCAGAGCGTGTCCGCGGTACCCGCTGCAGTGACCCCGAGCGATTCGCCGATGCGCGCTTCGATGACCATACCGATGGCGACCGCGTGACCATGATGCATCGTGAAGTTCATGACGCGCTCGAGCGCATGCCCGATCGTATGTCCGAAGTTCAACGCTGCGCGCGGCCCGGCTTCGAACGGATCTTCGTTCACGTACCCTGCCTTGATTTCGACCGACCGGCTCACCAGTTCACGCAACGCACCCGGGTCGCGCGCCATGATCGATGCGAAGTTTGCATGGATGAACTGCAGGTAGGCGGGATCGGCGATCGCGCCGTGTTTCACCGCCTCAGCAAGGCCGGCCTGGAGTTCGGTATCAGGCAGTGAACGCAGCAGTTCGGGGTCGATGAGTACCGCCTGCGGCTGATGGAAGGCGCCGATCAGGTTCTTCCCTTCCGGCGTGTCGACCCCGGTTTTCCCGCCGATCGATGCATCGATCATGGCAAGCAGCGAACTCGGGACCTGAATCACCGGGATACCGCGCATATAGGTAGCTGCTACAAACCCGGCGATGTCCCCAGTCACACCGCCTCCAAGCGCGACAATCCCGCTGTCCCTCCCGAACCCTGCCTTGAGCAGTGACCGGCTCAGGTTCGCCCAGGTCTCCAGCGTCTTGTTCGCTTCACCGGCGGCAAAGCTGAAGAGCGGCACGCCAAGTTTGTTCGCAATGCGCTCCCCCAGCAAACCGGCCAGATTCCTGTCCGCGATCAGCACCCAGCGACGCGGGCCCGCAATCTCCAACTCCAGCGCGGCTTCCAGCTCCGAAACAATCCGGACATCGTACCGAACCGGAACGGGCGGCGGCAGTTGTACAGATATGGTTTTCATCATCGTCATCGTCAGAAATCTAGCCTTATCGAGGCTCCGCTGCTCACCCCCCACCAAAGCGGGGGCGGAACGTGGGTGAGAGCTTAAGGCGGAGGATCAGGGAGGAGGGACCAGGGAGGAGGGACCAGGGAGGAGGAGTCAGGGGAAGGCACGGAAAGGGAAACTGCAGGTAAATGTTAAGTCCTCAAGGTGTAAGGTGAGGTCGAGGGTGAGGGTGAGGGCCAGGGCACCAGAGTCAAGGGATTCAGGCAATACAGAGATTCAGGGAATGAAATACAGGGTATTAGAGCTCGGAATTGCGCGCCTCCGGGATACTGCCGCTTTCGCGCACAATCTCGAAGAGTCAGCTCGAAAGCGGTTATGCTGAGTGTCCGGGGTTGGCGTCCTCTCGGCTTGCACCGCCCGATCCTGCTCCGAATCGCGTTCCGATCACCGCCGCGCACCGCATGCACCGCGCCCAACACTGGGTCGATTCAGCAGGCACGCGGCCCTTGATTATGTGCCATATTGCCACTGTATACAAAGCATCTATTCATGACCAACCACGGTTTTGCAGATCAATGTTAGGTTCATTTATATATCAACGTACTAATTAAATCATCCATCCCTTCACCCTACTCCCTTTTATCCTACTCCCTTGTTATTTACACACTTACCACCTACTCCTTCCCCTTCTCCCTTCAGGACTTAACATTAACCTGCAGTTCGCTTTCACCTTCGCCTCTTCCTGGCCAGGCGCCTGAACGGAACGGAGGAAACACGCCTTCGACCTTTGTTCCTGGCAGTACAATGCCCCGCCCACCCGCATGAGCCTCCCCCTTCGAACCTTATCACCTTCAAACAATGGAGATGCTGAATTTGAGTTGTGTGCAAGGGCGGAGTTGGTTGTCGCGGAAAGGGTTGCATAACGAGCGTTCCTCCCGCACTGTCATCAATAACCCTGAGAAATCACCCCGTCCCCGAGTACCGATGAAGAAAACCGCCCTTCTGCTGACGGTGCTGCTGGTGCATCCACTGGCGGCGCAGCAATCGAAACCGGCCGGCCTGCAGGTTGAGCGCAACGCACAGGTTGCGGACCTCGTGGGTGCGGTCGCACCGGACCACATGCAGCGGTATTTGACGAAGCTGGTTGGCTTCGGCACGCGCCACACCCTGAGCGATACCGTGTCGAATACGCGCGGGATCGGTGCTGCACGGCGCTACATCTACGAGCAATACCAGCAGATGTCGAAGGCCTGCGGCGGCTGCCTGGACGTGTACTACGACTCGCACATTGTCTCTGCGCCCCGCACGAACAATCAGCCGGTGAACGTGGTCAACGTGGTGGCGAAGCTGAAGGGTCGCACAGATCCGAACCGGGTCATCGTGATGATGGGGCACTATGACTCCTGCCAGTGCAACATCCGCGGCGGCGATCCCGCTGGCGATGCACCGGGCGCCAATGACGACGGCTCCGGCACTGTCGAGATGATGGAGCTTGCACGCGTATTCAGTCAGAAATTCCCGCAGGGGCTCGACGCCACGGTGATGTTCGTGACCGTGGCCGGTGAAGAGCAGGGATTGCTTGGTGCGACGGGACTGGCCGACACGCTGCTGGGCGATCCCGCGCTGCACGTGCAGGCAGCCTTCACCAACGACGTCGCGGGCAACATCTACGACCCCAAGGGCCGGGCGGACTCGCTGACGATGCGGGTCTTCGGCCCCGAGCCGGACGATGGCGCCTCACGCAACCTCGCCCGGTTTGTGAAAGCAGTGGGCGAAACGTATCAGCCGAATTTCCAGGTGCGGGTCATCGAGCGGCTCGACCGCATGGGCCGGGGCGGCGATCACCGGCCGTTCTGGGATCGAGGGGTAGCGGCCGTCCGATTCTCGGAGTCGTTCGAGGACCACCGCCATCAGCATTATCCCGAGGACAAGCTCGAGTTCGTGAGCTTCCCGTACATGCAGAAAATCGCGCGCGTAAATGCGGCGACGGCAGCCCACCTCGCCCTCGCACCGGCGGCACCAGACTCACTGCGTATTCGCCGCAATACGCAGGTCAGCGGTCACGATTTCACCCTGAGCTGGAAGGCGCCGGCCAATGCACCGGACCTGGCGGGTTACGAGATCACGCTGCGCAGCACGACGAGCCCGTACGTGGATCGCGTCATTCCGGTCGGAAACGTGACCACCTACAAGCTCGAGAACACGCAGGCCGATGATATGTGGGTGGGTGTCCGTTCGGTGGACAAGGACGGCTTCCGCTCGCCCGTCGCATCGTTCCACTCGCCCGAGAGTCTGCCGCGCTATATGACCGAGCGACGGCAGGGTCGCTGATTCTCCGAACGCTCTGACCGTCTGATGAACGAACGCCCCGGCCGACAAAAGCTCAGGCCGGGGCGTTTTACTTCAGTTTGAATCGCGCTACTTCACGATCGAAGCCGCCGGAATGCTGCCGGGAGCGACGGACACGCTGGATTCCGCGTCGATCACCCGCACCGCAGGGCGTGCATCGATCTCGAGGCGTTCCACCGCGATGTTGCGGTCGGTCCGCTTTGCCGCCACACGACGATAGGCATCAGCAAACCGGTCGGCTGCACCTGCGTCATCCCACACCGAATACCACACAAGTGCGTTGCCATTGCCGGTGTCGATCAGGCGATAGCGATCGCCATCCCAACCATTGGCGAACTGGCGGGCCTGCTCGCCGAGGTGCTCCTCGAGGAGGATGGCGGTTTCCAGTTGGCCGAGAACGTTCTCGCGCACCACGGTCCCCGACCCACCGCTGAGCGCGAGTTCGGTCGGATCATCCCGGTTCACGAGGAAGCGCGAGTCCGGATTCATGACCTGTTCGGTGGACTCGGGGAGTCGGTCACCGATGGGTGCAGGGTACGGGTCGCCGAAGCCGGTGTCGAGCGGGCGACGCCACAACTTCTGCACGAATGCCGCCCCGCCGGCGTACGGGAACAGCAGCGTCTCGCGCAACACGCGCGGCGCACGCTGGAACACCGGGAATTGCGAGTTCTGCGCTTCCAGATTCGGCCGGATCTGCTCGCCGATGTCGGGCAGCGAACGCGGGTCCACCGGCGAACCCGACTGCGCCTCCGCCAGATACGCGAGCATCACCATGGTCGCATGTCCCTCGATCGCGGCCTGTGCAGCGGTCTGCCGGTCGTTGCCGCGCGAACGCGAAATCAGCGAGTCGAGATCCGCGTGCTGGTCCTGCAACGCATGCACGAGTTCGTGCACGAGCACCGGTCGCACCTGTTCCTCCGGAACACCGGCGACCACGAACAGCTTCTTCGACGGCGGATCGTAGTAGCCGACCACCTGCTCCGTGTACAGATCGACCAGCAACGCCTTCAGGTCGAGATCTGCCGGCACCAGCCCGAACGCGATGTACGTTTGCCGGATCGCCTCCAACTCCTGATCGGGCAGTTCCTCGCGCATCCGCTCTTCGATATACTCGCGCACGGCGTCTCTGCTCTGGATATCGAGCTGGATTTCCCCGCGCTTCGGCAGCCCGGCGATCACCTGCAACCGCGGCAGCACACTGTCGACCACCGCCGACAAATGCGCCGCCGACGCCGACTCCGTCTGCGCCTTGTCCCCGCACGCCGCCACGCCCAGTGCCGCCAGCACCGCAGCCCCGATCGCCGCCCCGTATCTCCTGACTCTCACAAAAACCCTCCGCGCCCTCAAATATCTCCGCGCTCTAAAACGATCCCTGCGTCCCCCAATACGATTTCGATTTCGATTTCGATTTCGATTTCGACCCGAATCCGTTACGCTCTCGCTCTCGCTAACGCTTTCGCTCTCGAGCCGTTGAGATTCGTTGAAAGCCCTTGAGAGTCGGTACAGGTCATTGAAAACCTCGTTGCTCACCCCTCTACCACTGTCGCCCGCGTTGGTTCAGACAGCCGCGCGACCATCTCCTCGACGGAAGCCCCGCTCACCGGGTGATGAAACTCCGGCGCCACGTCGCGCAGCGGATACAGCACGAAGCTGCGTTCGTGCAGACGCGGATGCGGAAGTGTCAACGCTGAACTGGAAAGCACTCGCGCATTCCACGCGAGCAGATCGAGATCGATGATGCGCGGCGCATTGCGCGGCGCCTCGGTGCGGCCGAGGTCCGCCTCGATCTGCTTCAATGCGTGGAGCAGCGGTAGCGGTTCGAGTCGGGTACGCCCGCGCACGACCATGTTCCAGAAATCGGGTTGATCGCGGATCCCGACCGGTTCGGTATTGTAGATGCGCGAGACTGCGTCGACAGCCACGAAGGCGCCTAACCCTGTGATGGCCCGTTGCAGATTATCGCCGCGATCGCCGAGGTTGGTGCCGAGTGCAATGAGAACTTCGGCGGCATGGCCTGCCGCCGAGTCGGCCGCGGTCATTTGGCGGGTGCGCGGCCGTAGCGATCCTCGAGCCGTACCACATCGTCCAGATCGGGGGTGGAGGCTTCGAGGATGTCGACGTCCGTGACTGCCTCCATCCGATGTACCGTCCCAACCGTGATCCGGTAGCTCTCGCCCCGCTTCAGCGGAACGAGTTCAAGACGGTCCGCGGACGGGCCTGCCCAGAACCGCATTTCACCGCTTAGCAGATGGATCGTTTCATCCTTGCGTTCGTGGTACTGCAGTGAAAGCGCATGGCCTGCCTTGACGTGAAGAATCTTGCCAACGTACCGATCCGTGTGTGCCCAGATCAGTTCGTGTCCCCACGGTTTATCGACGCGACGCGCGACCACGTTGCCGGCGCTTGGTTCAGTCATCCCTTTGTCTTCCAGCAAACGAAAATTCGCGGGATAGTACGGCAGAACGGCATATCCGGCCAGCGCCTACTCGGTCGCGAGCGCGGCGCGTGCCAGTGCGGCGGCTCCTGCGGCTGCATCGATTTCGCGGTCGAGCAACTGGTACGGCAGGTCCCACTCCCCCAGTTCCGCGAGCAGGAAAGGCCGCAACGGCCGCCCGGGTGCAATCAGTCCACCCGAGAGTGCGAGCAGGGGCGCTTCGCTCCACGGACCCAGCCGGGCGTGTAGTGCAGCGATGTGTTCGGCGAGGTCGCGTGCGGCCTGTTTGACGATGCCGGCCGCTTCCGGGTCGCTGTCCGTCGCGGCGATAACGTGCGGTGCCAGAGCCGCAATGTCTGCCTTCGTTGCCGCCGCGCTCCAGTGCACCAGGTCCTCGGTCGCTGATGACAGTGTGCGGGTGAGGACGGTCGAACGCAGCGCTGTATCCGGCGCCCTGCCATCGTGTGCGCGAACGGCCGCGCGCAACGCAGCAAGTCCGATCGCGTATCCGCTGCCCTCGTCCCCCAGCAGTTCGCCCCAGCCGCCGGTCCGCGCCATCGAACCCGCTTCGTTCCTGCCCCACGCGATCGACCCGGTCCCCGCGATCAACAGGATCCCCGGTGCGGTATCCAGTGCGTTATGCAGCGCCGCGAGCGCGTCGTTCGTGACGACCACACTTTCGGCGACCCCCTGTTCCCGCAGCGCACGCTCCAGCGCGCTGATTTCTTCCGCTCGACCGGCCCCCGCCAGCGCACAGCAGAGGACGGAAACATCGTCCGCGTTCGCAGCCCGGATCAATTCCCGCGCAAGGGCAGCCAGTGCGCCGGCTCCTGCCGTCGGTCGCAGGACATCGATGCGACCGGCGCCGCCCTCCGCTCGCGCGAGGACCGCGCCGGCTGCATCGGTCAGCACGGCACGTGCACGCGTGCCGCCCCCGTCGATTCCGATATAGTGCGTCATGGTTGCCATGTCGTAAGCATACCGTGCGCCAGATTTCTTTGCCATTTGCCGATTTTCGTCGCGCGGGCTTTGGCAAATCAGGCACGCTCGGCGCCGGATTCATCAGGTCACGCTCGGATCCGGGAAATCAGGCACGACGGGCACGGGTGCGTTTACGGGAACGGGAACGGGCGGGAAACACGACCACGTTCAGGGGAACGGGCACCGGCACGGGCACGTGCCGTCCTCCTCTTTAACGGGCCTGCTGCTGACAATTCCGGCAAGCTGCGACCCACCCATACCCATACCCATACCCATACCCACACCCTCGTCCCTCACCCTCGTCCCTCACCCTCGTCCCTCACCCTCGTCCCTCACCCTCGTCCCTCACCCTCACCCACATTCCGAATTCCCGGGAATCGCGCGTCAGTTTTATCCGCGGGCTCCGGAGGCAAGCGGGCGTCCGCCGACGCGCAGTTCTCCCGTCGTCATGCGTGCCTGTTCGAGCGGGCGGTTGCCCTTCCTGACCACGTAGGATTCCATGGCGTAGTACTCGGGCAGGCCGAGCTGGTCGACGAGGCGTGCGGTGGTGGTGTTGCGGTCTTCAACGCGCTGCCAGAACTCGCGCTCGTCGAGGCCGGGGAAAGGAGCGCGGTCCTTCTGGCTCTGATGTTTGAAGATCGCATTGATTTTGACGCGTAGTTCTTCCTCGGAGAGCGGGACGAGCACGTCGGCTTCGGCGATCGACCACTCCTGCCACGCTCCGCGGTAGTACCACACCTCCGGCGGCTCGCCCTCGTACCGCGCGAGTGCGCGATCGATCGCTTCCTTGCACATGCGATGCGTACCGTGCGGGTCGGACAGGTCCCCGGCGACAAAGACCAGGTCAGGGCGATGGTGATTCAGCAGATCGAGCGTGATTCTGACATCTTCGGGGCCGACGGGATCCTTGCGCACCTTGCCGGTCTGGTAGAACGGAAGATTCAGGAACACCGCCTGCGAGCGGTGCATGCCGAACGTCTCGATGCCGGACACAGCCTCGGCTTCTCGGATGATGCGTTTGATCTGCTGCACAGCTTCGTCATCGATCTGCCCTGCGTATTTGGCGGCGAGGAACGCTTCAACTGCATCGATCAGATCCTCGACTTCACCGGCCTGATCGGTGTCGAACGCGGTCTCGAAGCGACGCAGGAACTCGAGGTAGCGCCGCACTTCATGATCGAATACAGCGATGTTTCCCGAGGTCTGATACGCAACCACGATATCGTTATCATTGTGATGGAGCTTGTTGAGGATGCCGCCCATCGAAATGACATCGTCATCGGGATGCGGGGAGAAGACGATGATGCGCCGGCCACTCGGGAGTTTGCTCTTGCCGCGGATTTTGGCGATCAGCGCGTTGAACATTTCGCCATTGAGCGGACCGGCGGAGCCCCAGCGGGCGAGAAGCGAACTGAGGTGGTGTTCACGGTAGTCTGTGTTCTCCAGCTTCAGGACAGATTTGCCGGTCCTCTGGCTGAGCCAGATCACTGCGCGCATCTCGAGCTCCGGCGTCCACAATACTTCGCCCACGATCCACGGCGTCTTGATGCGGGTGAGTTCCGCGGCGGCGGCGAGATCGAGGTAGAACGTCGCGTTCGGATGCTCCTGCAGGTACGTGGCGGCGACATCCGGATGAATCTCACCTTCGACAGCCCGGCGCACGATTTCAGCCTTGTGTTCGCCGGTTGCAATCAGCGCGATTTCGCGCGCTTCCATGATGGTCGCAACCCCCATCGTGATTGCTTCCGTCGGCACGTTCTCCTCGCCGAAGAAATCGGCCGCGGCATCCCGGCGGGTGATGGTGTCGAGCGCGACCAGACGAGTGCGCGATCCAAGTCCCGAACCCGGTTCATTGAACCCAATGTGTCCAGTCTTGCCGATGCCCAGAATCTGGAAATCAATCCCGCCTGCCGCGTGGATGCGCTCCTCGTATTCGTGCGTGTACTCCTCGACTTCGTCTCGGGGAAGATCCCCTCTCGGGATGTTCACGTTTGCAGGATCGATGTCGATGTGCTCGAACAGGTTCTCCCACATGAAGCGGTGATAGCTGTGGATGCTGTTCGGCTTCATCGGGTAGTACTCGTCCAGGTTGAACGTCACGACGTTCGCAAAGCTCAACCCTTCATCGCGGTGCA
>Ga0182737_1001606_pt1 | contig 21376 bp, 18 predicted proteins | sample eDN5th30CBELigOP_FD_128878 | JGI IMG/M metagenome (GOLD analysis project Ga0182737, IMG submission 128878) | Enriched Organic Plus compost microbial communities from Emeryville, California, USA - eDNA 5th pass 30_C BE-Lig OP (version 2) (version 2) ...
CCTCCCTTAATATCCCGATGATCGCCTCTTCACTGAATCGACTCTTCTTCATGTTCGTTCTGCCTTCCTTCTACCCCCCAGAACTCTACTTTTGAACCGTCCACTTTTTCGGGGGCAGGCCACTTCTTATTCCTTCGTTGGGTGTTTTCACAAGCGCTGCTGAGATCCCGTTTGATGACTTTCCCGAGAAATTCGTGCTCAAGGCCACTCATGGATCCGGATGGACAATTGTCTGCAAGAACAAGGCATCCTTCGATCAAAATGCAGCGATCGAGGAAATGTCAGGGTGGCTGAAAAGAAACTTTTATCGCGAAGGGCGGGAATGGCCATACAAGGAGCTTCAACCTCGAATCGTCGCCGAAGTGTATCTCGAAGGGGAAAACGGCGAACCTCCTCCCGATCTTAAGATTTTCTGCTTCCACGGCGAACCTAAAATCATTCAGGTCGACAGCGATCGATTTGTTGAGCACCGGAGGAACATGCTGGATACGGAGTGGAATAGGCTCCCGTTCGAATTTGAATACCCTGCGAGCAAACATTCACTCGAAAAGCCTGGAAATCTTTCGAAAATCCTGGAGACGGCGCGGCGATTGGCAAAACCATTTCCGTTTGTCCGGGTGGACCTTTATTCGATAGGCGATCGCATCTATTTCGGAGAGTTGACGTTCTATCCGGAAAAGGGGGCCGGGCGCTTTTCGCCCAGGCGATATGATGAAATGCTGGGAAGCTATCTGGACTTGACGAGGGTTTCTGCGGGAATTTAAGTCACCGACCGTGTAGAGATCCACTATTGCCAACTAATACGTGTGCATTGATTGAAAGGGAGTCCCTTTGCGGCAGGGACCTCTCAGTAAAAGGTGTGGTTTATCTCCAATTTCGCTGGCGGGCCGCCTGAGCTTTTGCGGGGATTTTTAAACAGAAAAACCGTCGAGGCGGGATTGCTTGCGACCACAAGGTCCTCGGTGCCGTTCCCATCCACGTCGCTCACGAGACAGGTGAGGGCTGTTTCTTTCGGCAAATCAACCAGTTCGAACTCCGCGAGTTTGCGACCATATCCATCAAAAAGTCCACGGGCTTGTGCGACAAATATCGATTGCAACTGGCCTTCCCCCCATTGGATTAACGAATGATGTCTGCTCCAGTCGCTCTCGATTTCTCCCAACAATTCCCCTTCATCACTAAGAATCCAAAGCAACCCATTGCCCCATCCACGATGATCGAGATCCACAATAATTTGATTTCCTTCGAGATCATCGCGGACCTTGCCGACATCGATTGATTCAAAGTGCTCTCCACTCTTCGACCAAATAACCTCTCCGTCACCAGTGACAACAGAAAGGGCATTTGCTCCACAATGGGATAATACAAGGGTGGTTTCAGCGGATGTTTTTCCGCGTTTCAATATCCTTGCGCAGTCGAGATGTCCTCCTTGCAATGGCAGATCCTTGTCGAGAAGGGACCATCGTTCAGTCCCATCCGAATCCAACATCGCGAATCCCGCCATCACTTCGTCGCGACCGTCCAAGTCAAGGTCTATTGGTCGTGGCTGATGGGCCGTGGGGTATCCAGCTGGCTTTTCCACACTCCAGAGTAATTGGCCTTCGGGATTGTAGGCCCATATTTGGGAGTATCGGGTTTTTACAAGGACGTCCGCAGGACGATCCTTTCCCGTGAGGTTTGCAAAAACCAGGCAGTCCGCGGCGTTCTTTTGGATAGGAAATCGATGAACAATCCGCCCCGTTTTTCCATCCAGGGAAACAATTTCGTCAATCGTGGCAACGACGACCTCGACATTTCCATCGCCATCCCAGTCATAAATTTGGCAGGCGACATCATGATGGCATGCGTTCCTTCCGGCCTTCGCGTCTCCCCAAGTCCATAAAACTTTTCCTTCAAGATCCAGGGCAATGACGGAAGTCGTATAATGCTCATCGTTTTGATTGAAATTTCTCGCACTGACGATTTCAGCCGTGCCGTCATTATCAAGATCGCCGACGACGATCCACGCGCCCGCGTATTCGGCTGGAATGGGCACCTTTTTCCAGGGCTTTAGCACGGGCACCGCATTTAACTCCGCCCGAAGAAAAGCATTGCTGAAGAGCAGGAACAGAAGAAGTCGTCCAAGTCTTGCAGCCATATTCGAAATTTGGACGTAACCGCTAAATGTGCAGCAGGAAGCCTGCCTGCGTAGGTTTCGACCTCGTAGCGACGGAGAAAGGACGACTTGTCTTATAGAGCCAGCGATGCCCGAGAGCGGTCGCAAATGCGCCCATGCCGAAACTAAAGGCCTGCCAGAGCAGGCGACTTGGGTAAGAATTACGAACCAGGAGAGGTTGCAGCCAATAGCTCCAAGGGCTGTTCTCCTCGTAGTAAGTCAGCTGCAATCCCGCCGCCTTCGCCCATTCAAGGATAAGTGGGCGATTGCATTTCCATAGGTGATGGGGGTTCTCTGCAATCTCATTGATGGGTAACAAGGCAAGAATGTGACCCCCCGGTTTCAAGCAGGATCTAAATCGCGTCAGCAGCGCAACAGGATCTGGAAGATGTTCCAAAACATGGCTGCATACGATGAGATCATAAGCGCTCTCCCGAAAAAGTGGATGACTGGACCATGTTGCGATGTCGATCGTTTGCAAATCGAGGTCCTTGTATCCCTTTGATCGAAGCAATGCTTCGACTTCGCCTACCGTGACCGGGTCCTGCTCGACGCCGGCCAGTTTGCAAGATTTCGGCAGATAATGAAACAGCGTGCCTGCGCCGAAACCGTAGTCGAATACCGAGTAACCTTCGGGCTTCACGTTGCATCGATCCAGAATGCGCAACGCAAAGAGCACTTTGCTCATCCGCATCCATGCCATATGGTGCCACCTGGATTGACGGCCTCGATAACAAGTCTCGAAGACTTCTTGCGATGCTGACTGAAGTTCTTCCGGGATTGAAATCATGGTGTTAACAGAGGCTTTGGTAGACGCTCAAAGTGCGGCGGGCGGTCTCCTGCCATGAAAATGCCTCGATGTGTTTCGCTCCTTTTTCAACAAATTCCTGTCGCAACGCGTGGTTTTGGTCCAACTGGACCATAGCGTCCAGGTAGGCTTCGGGTGTTTGATCCGCGTAGAAGGCGGCCTCACCGCCCGCTTCCGGCAGGCTGGCGACCGGAGAGCAAATGACCGGACAGTTTTGTGCCATGGCTTCCAGAACAGGAATCCCGAATCCTTCGTAGAAGGAAGGGTAGACGAGCGCGATGGCACGGGAATAAAGGGAGGCGAGCACTCCGTCATCCACCCGCCCGGCGAAGATCCAGCTCGAAGGCGGTTTCGATTCACGCGCGACCCCTTCCACGCGAGCGCCGACCACCACGAGAGGCGGGATTTTCACTCGGCGCTCATCGGCGAGACGGTAGGTCTGAATCAAAAGATTCAAATTCTTCCGGGGAGAAAGGGAACCGACGAACAAAAAGAAACGCGAAGGCAAAAGCGCGGAAAGATCGGCTGGGATCGCAGATGGTTGCACCGGAGTGTGAGCAAGGTGAATCGTATGAATACGATCGGATGGAATCTCCAGCAACTCCATGGCTTCGCGTTTCGAAAAGTTGCTTACACTTATGATGGCGTCGGCCTCCCGCATCTTATTGAACAGATACCTCCATCGCCGACGTGTGTAATGGCGGTAGGCGTGGGGATAGCGGATCTGGGAAAGATCATGGAGTGTTGCAACTTTCGGAATTCCCCCCGGCACTGGGATGTCGGGAAAACACGTCATGTGAACGATGTCCGGCCGCTGTTTGGAAAGAATTCGCGGGACGAGCAATGGAGTCCAAAAGTATTCCCGGTAGGCGGTTACCAATGAACGGCGCGGCTGGCGGTAGTCGAAATTGGGGATTGCGCAACAGAGCTCCGAGATGGCCATGTCTGGAGCCACTTCGCGAAGTCCTTTTAGGAGTTGGACGATGTAGCGCGTGACGCCGCCTCGAGCAATGAAGCGAAAACTGGTCTCAATGGAAAGACGCATTCGGGATCGTGGTGTTCCAGAAGTCAATGTATTCCTCAACCATTTGGGAGACTTGGAAGTGAGTCTGAAAGTGCTCCAACGACGCTAGGCTCATGCGCGAGAAAGCTGCGGAGTCTGATCGCAGCAACTCGATGGCCTCTGCGGCTTCCGAGGCATTTCCCGCTTCAAAAAGGATCCCCGTTTTTCCATGCACCACGATCTCCGGGGTGCCGCCGACACGCGCCGCCACGACCGGCAAGCCGGCTCGAGCGGCTTCAAGGAGGACAGTGGGAAAGGGGTCGAAACGAATCGATGGAAGAAATACGATATCGTTTTCCGAGTAAATGACCTCCGGAGGTTGAAGGCCTCGATAATAGATCGGCGGCGACGAAAAACTGTTGTCGCGAAGCGCTTGTGAAGAACTCGAACGAATGGGGCCATAGGCGTTCCAAATGTAATGCCCGGCGTTCAATTTCCCGGCGACCTCCTGGAGCACATCGAATCCTTTCCATGCTTCCGCGCAGCCCAGAAATGCCACACGAAATGGCAAACGCGCGGTCCGGATTTCCATAGTTTCCGGCGCGGGAGGAATGCCGTTCCGAATCACTCGAAGTGGAGTTGTCCAACGCAATTTCGCGCATGCATCTGCCTGGGCTTGACTCACACAAACCAACCCACGCATCTGATGAGCGCCCCAACGCATTAGCTTGTGCCGCAAAGCGCTGTAGCCAACAGCCTCAGGGTGATCGTGAAGCGTGCCTGTGACGGGAAGCCCGTGGAGCTTTCCGAGAAGGGCTGCCCATTCGAAGCCGCGTCCGTGCCATGCGTGAATGAGGGTCTGTTTCCCAGGAATGCGAAATTTGAAAAACGCCGAGAGATCTTGTTGAAAAGAACTTCGCGTTCGACTTTTCCACACGGACGTTGCGTATCCATAAGCCCGGGCAGCATTCAGCACGCTGCTACCCTCTGGTGCCGCCACCTGGAGATTTGCGGCTAACGCTTCCCTGCCGGAACTCAGAAGATATTCCAGAACTCGTTCGGCTCCGGATCCCTGGCCGTGGCAACCGGAAAGAAGGAGCACGGGAAAGCCGAGCTTGCGTTCACTGGAAGAAGTCGAGGCCGCTGAAGCCAAAGGTCCGCGATGTTCGTTCATTCCGACACCGGCGCGTAATGCGATTCGTCTTCCATGATTTCTTCATCCAGCTCAACCGCTCTCAATTTTCCGTCGCATACTCGCAGGCTGTCGAGGATCGCCCACTGTAATAAAAATCTCGCCATATATTCCTGAACGTCCCCCGCAATAATAAGGAAGATACTAGTGCCAACAATCTGTGAAGCCAGCACGGCCTGGTGGCATAGATGAAGTGTGGGCGAATTCCATGTGGCAGAGTTGAGCCGGAAATGATTCCAAACAGAAAAAATCATCATGCAGATTCCGGTAATCAATCCACCGATTCCGAGGAGGAGGAGGAGGCTGAGGCAACCATGATGATACCATCCCATGATCATTGCCCAATCCAAGGGATCCCCGCCGACTCCACGCATCTGACTCACTGCGAGAAGGCGTCCGTCGTAGGAAAAGCCTTTGCCAAGCCAGAAATACTCTGGGATGTAACGGATGGCCGCATGCCACAGATCCAGCCGCCAGTCGACCGTGCCCGCTGCGTCCTGGGCCACGGCATTGGATACCTTGAGGCCAGGCAACCAGCTCAATGTTCTTTGGACACTATAAGGCAGGGAGTCGATGGTGTAGTAAACAGTGATAATGCCCAGAATCGAGATTAGAACTCCCAGAATTACCCGAGGAATCGTCAAGCTGCGCTGCAGGAGGACTGCTACAAACACCGTGCATGGCAGCATGACTGTAAGGAGGCGAGCTCCACTTAACAGCGAAATGGCTATGATCGCCAGCAGCCAAAGCCACCAGAGCGCTCCACGGATATGGAAGAGTTTTCTTGTGGGCACGATGGCTAGAAATCCGATTAGCATCGTCTGTGCCGCAAACCCGGCACTGTTCAATCGGCCGATACCCTGTCCTCCCTGAAGAGTTTCTGCATATAGCTGCTCGAACCCCGAGCCAAATTTAAGGAAAAGACCAAACACCTGGTAGGGGAGACCCCAGATTAGAAAAAGCGTGGCGAGGGTTGGCAGGATCGCCAAAATGCTCATCAAGAAGATCGCCGGACGCCACAGATGTGGTGCCATGTTTATCCTCGGCAGCGTGAAAACCAAGGTCCCTCCAAGGAGAACTTGCACGTAAAAAAGCCCACCCCACAATCCCGACCCTAGAGATTGAAAGCCAAATCCCCGGAGGAAGCCCGTCATGAAAACAATTCCGGTGAAAAAGATCAGCATCCAATGGGGAAAGGTGATGCGAACCGGTATTGCCTTCTGATAGACCGTCGCGAGCAGCGTGCAACCAAGAAGGGCGAGGGAACAGACCAGGAAAAGATCCAGATTCCCCGGCAATCCAGGCAGGGTCAGTCCACTTGCACTTAGAGCGACCGCGAGAAATACCGCCATGGATGGCTTTGCGATGACCAGCACGCCACACAGCAGCATCAAAAAAAATGCGGGGAGAATAATATCTCCAGAGCCGACTGCCACACCTATGACAGGTGCCAGCAACACCGCTGCTGTTGTAAATAAAATTACGATGATACGATTGTCGATGCCCATGGCCGGAAAATTATAAAGAGGTGCCGTTTATATGGAACTGACGGCGAAAGTGATTAGCCCATCGCAATACTTTAAAGGGGAGCACCTCACGCGCAAGATGCTGGGGAAAGGGACGGAATGTTCGGTGCGAGGGCATGTGATGGATGCGTCGAACGAATTCGGTGAATCGCTTTAAATAAGTTTGATCGAGATGTGGCTCCACAAGCATACGGGCCTTTTCCCTAAGCGCCCGTTTCTTTTGCGGAGGAAAATTGCAAACTCTCTCAATAGCCTCGGCCGCGCGATCGAGGTTTCCCGACTCATATACCAAGTCAGTTTGAAGGGAGCGAACCATCTGATCGCCTCCTGAGCCGATATTGGGAAAAATGGGAATTACGCCGGCGCTCATCCCCTCCAGCAGTGCAATTGGTGTTCCTTCGAAATCACTGACAAAGACCATGCAATCCCAACCCTGAAGAGCCTTCCAGTAATCCAACCCGCTGCGCCGTCCCAGAAACGTCACATCAGAATGGCTTCCAATTTGCCTTCTTAAGAGGTCTTCGTCGGGGCCTCCTCCGAGCAATTCAAATTGAATCGGGATCTTCCGGCTGCGGATTCGGGTTAGCAACTCCGGAAGACGGTCCACCCGCTTTTGATTTACCTCCAGCCGCCCGCAATATCCGACGCGAAGCACGGCTTTGGAATCCGGTCGGGAGATATCCACGTCGGGGGGAGGAGATATCGGATAAGGAACTTGAACGGATCGCGAGGGGGGGAGTCCAACGGACATCAGCTTTTTCAACAGTTCCTCGCTTACCGTAATAACGCCGTCAAAATACGGGAGATGGGACTTCAGATGCTCTGCCAGCGAAGGATAGTCACTATGCAGGACCAGAATTCTTCGGGTCGCCTTGTCAATATTCGCAAACAACGGAAGAAGCCAGTTTGAGTGATAGATGGCGCATCTTTCCGGCACATCCTTCGCCAGCCGGCGAAAGCGATTTTTCGCGGAGCGGATATTCGCCCAGTCTGTCAAACCAAGGAAGGTGACGTCGGGGAACTCGGGAGTCGAAGATTCCTGAGTAATGACGAAACGGGAATTCAGCCCAAACTTTTTGTCTGATTGATAATGCGTCTTCAGAACGGCCTCGACGCCCCCCAACGACTGAAAATGCGCGTTAAAGTGCACCACGTTAATGGACTCTGGCCTTTCCTGATCAGTGGTCGTCACGGCGGGTGGAATCCGGGCAAGAGGAGGGTTTGCGTGCGACAGCCCCAACACCAATATAAATCCGCTCGGGCGCCTCGGCTGGCAAGGAAACCCGTGGTTCGGCAAACGACGCAAATGCATTCAACGCCGGCAGCAACATGAGTCGATAGATACGGCGCAAAACCGCGATGGAATAATGCGTCAACTTCCGCGAGCGGCAGCAAAAGTCGTCCACCGCAAGATGAAGCAGATAGGCAGATGCGCGCGCGCCGGGTGTTATCTTGAACGCCGATTCAACCAAGAACCCGGCCCGCTCCATCTCGGCTGACAATCCGACAGGGGTCCATCGATGAAAGTCATTGGGGCATCCGTGTTCAGGAAACATTCCGTGGGTTGTCAAAAGCAACAACCCACCGGGCTTGAGGATACGGAAGGCTTCCTTGAGATAAATTTGCGGATCGGGGACATGCTCCAAGACTTGCGAGGACAGGACGGTGTCGTAAGCGTCACTGGGTTCTCCGGTCGAGCCGTCTGCGTTCAAGAGACGATCGACCTGCGGACCCGCAACGATGTCGGCACCGATGTAGTCTTCGCAGTGCTGGAAGAAATTCCGATACGGTGCTCCGCCGCATCCGTAGTCGTAAAGAACGCCTGTGCCACGTGGTGCAAGCTCAGCGACGACGCTCGCGAGATCCGCAAGTGGCAGGCACCCCGCGTCCCAAAGGGAAGGCCGAAGCCGCTTCGCAAGATATTTCGCGTCAAAGAGGGAATCGCTCCATGAGCGTGGAGGAAGCTTGGTGCAGGAGTGATCGGACATCTGAACAGTAGGGGGTTCCAAGCCGGCTATCGCCCGGTCCAAAAAACGTGAGCAGATTCAATCGTTTCACAAGCGCTTCCTCCGCAGCGACGGCCTTTGAAGGTTCCGTTCGCCGGTGGCAGATCGCCGCGAAACTGGCGGCTCACGGAAAGGAGCCCGGGGGCGCAGCGTTCCGGCAGCCGTTTGATTGATCGTCTCAGCGGTCCCATGCGTGAAAAGCGGTGAGTATTGGTGCTGCTCTGAATCGACACCAGAGCAAACTATGACGTCAGGCGGAACAACCGGTTTGCAAGTTCGAGGAGTGCGAAGCCGGTGACGGCTCCAAGCACGCTCCCGGCTCCGGCGCGAAGCCAGATTCGTGCGAACACGCTTGAAGCGGAGAGGTGACGAACAGAGGAGTAGGCCAGCACCATGGGAATGAACGTTCCCGCACAAGTGGAAGCAAGGTAGGCCATCGCGATTCCTTCCATTCCCAGTGCGGGTGCGAGGAGCACGGAAAGCACAATGGCGACCAGCGCTTCACGCTGGGAAAGCTTGGCGAGAAGGCGGAAGTCCCCCGTTCCGTAAAAGTAATAGGATGCCGATGAGGAAGCTCCGATCACCAGAAAGCGTGCCGTGAGAAGCACTGCCAGCGAGGTCGGCGCACTCCAAGCGGAGCCCATATACCATTGAATGAATGGAATGGCCAATATGACGATTCCACCGGCGGCAAAGCCGTGAAGCCATGCGATGGTATGGACGAGCCAGTCCGCAAAGCCGTCGTGAGTCGCGCCACGTGCCCTCGCAATCAGTGGCCAGGAGGCCTCGGGAAGCGATTGAAGGAGACCGCGTGTGATTCCAATCAGCCTCGAAAAAATTCCGTAGACCGCCACCTGCTCGGGCGCACAGAAAATACCGACGAGGACGACATCGGAAGTCATCATCACAAAAATGGCCAGTTGACTCCGAAAGCTTTGCCACGCCTCTGCTTTTACGGTGTGGAATACAGATTTGAAGGACTCGCCGGTCTGCCATGAAAAGATGGCGAACCGTTTGCCGGCCCGCATAAAAGCAAGGAACGCGAGAAAGAGTGTGCCGATTCCGCCCGCAAGCATCGAGAGCGGGAAAGCCCAATAGGAAAACGAATGCTCGAGAAGGGACCAAAGGGCGGCGAGGACAAGCCATGAACTGGCTCCGTTGATCAGAAATAACTTTGCCTGGGCGCCGAGGCCGATGAGCAGAGCCGCTTGAGCGTTCGCGAAAAACGCAAGACTTCCCGCAACCCCAATGGCTGCGAACAACCAGAAAGACGGCACGGTCTCACCGTCACGGGCACGGGTGAGTGCGAAATAGACGAGCATCATGACCGTGGCGCACGCCATGGCCGCGAGGAGCAGCCACGAGTAGAAGCTCTGGCCAAACCTCCTGAGGGAGTCCTTCTCGCCATCGCTGTCCGTCGCAAGCATGCGCCGGTTCAGGACGGTTCGAAACCCTCCGTCGAGAAACGGAAGGTATCCAACAAGCTGCAGCGCGATCAAAATGATGCCGTAACTTTTCGGCTCGAGGTATTGCCCATACAGCCGCAGAGTCAACATGCCGCAAACAAGCGCCGAGATCATGGCGAACGCACGACAGGCCGCCGCATGAGAGAGTTCGGTGCGCATGAACTGGTGACGGAGTAGATGGGGAAACGCTTGTTGGCGAGCTTTGAGAGTTACTCGAACCTTCGCTGAGCACGAATCTGCGTGAGAATCGCGCGGGTTTTCCACACAGGTTGTGGCGAGGTTGAAATGTCAGGAGTTTCCGGGGGCATGACGAAAAAATTGCAAGTTGCGACAAAAATTTAAGCGTGCATGAGAGGTTCTCCGTAAACACACTCCCGCCTCTCCTCCAATGAAAACCTTCGCTGCTCTTCTCCTCGGCCTCTCGTTGCTGGCGGCACAGGCATTGCATGGAGGGGCGATGGTGCCGGCGCTCCCGGTTCCTGCCTACGCGATTGCTGTCGTCGCTGGCATTTGCAGCTTGCTCGGGCTGTTTCGCGCCCGCTCTGCTCCGAGTCTGCTGGTTCTCATTTTCGGATTGATGGCGGCCGGTTATCTCGGCTGGCGCTGCTGGGTCAGCGAGGATCGTCTCCTGGCGGAAATGGATCTTGGAATTCTGCTGGCAGGTGCCGTGGTGTGGTTGACCCTTTCCACCTGCCTGACCGACAGCAGATCCCGCTCCATCTTTCTTGTGCTGCTTCTGGCGGGATGCGCCCTCCAGGCGTTCGTCGGGGGACTGCAGGTAGCGAAGAGCGAGGCGTTCGAGCCGGTGTTCTGGGCATCCGAGCGGCTGCGTGAATTCTATGCGGACAAGTTTCCGGCGCGTGCGACGGGGTTCTTCCTCAATCCGAACCAGCTTGCCTGGTTGATGAGCGCAGCCGCGTTGATGTGCCTCAGTGTCGGTGTGTGGGGAAGGTGCCCGCTTGCGGCGCGGATTTTTCTGCTCTACCTCGCCGTGACCTTTGGAGCGCTGCTCGTTTTTTCCGGCAGTCGCGGTGGGATGTTGAATCTGGTCGTCGGGTTGCTCCTGTTTGTGGTGCTGAGCTGCTTCGGGGCGTTGATTGCATTAAGGCGCGGAGGAGCCGTCATTCTCGCGGGAGGACTAACCGTCGCTGCTGTGGTGCTCGTTGGCGTGTGGTTTGTCTACTCGTCAAGCTGGGTGGCGAAGGGGCGACTGGACAGTGCTTTTGAATCTCCCGATATCCGAGTGTCCTTCACGCGAGTTGGATGGCGATTGTTCCAGGAAACGCCCGTGATTGGGCAGGGAGCAGGGGCGTATTCTCACGGCTCGAGATGGGCAAGGCTGGATCACCTTCCAGCCGATGCGGTGTATGCCCACAACGATTGGGTTCAGCTTCTCTCCGACTACGGAATCATCGGATTCGGTCTCGTCGCCGCGTTTGTTTTTATGGCGTGGGGAAATGGCGCGTGCGGTTTTCTCGACCAGTTGAAAGAACGCGTCCATTCCGGCGAATCGGGCCTCTCGAATGGCGGCGCCATTCAATTGGGAGCGACGTCGGCGCTTGGCGGATTCGTGGTGCACAGTGTGCTGGACTTCAATCTGCATATCCCGGCAAATGCGCTGCTTTGTGCGGCACTGCTGGGCATGGTGAGTTCGACGTATTGGAACAAAGGTGGCGCCATCACCGTCATTTCCCGTGTGATGGGCGCCGTGGCTTTGATCGGTGTCGCGGCCGCATTAACCGCATTCATGTGGCAAACGACTCCTGCGGACTACTACTGGCTGAGAGCGGAGAACGCCTGGATAGCGGGACGCTCGAAACAGGCCGCGGAATTTGCGGAGCTTGGCCTGCAGGCACGACCGGACCACGCCGGTCTGCTGGAGTTGAGAGGAAAAATTTCGTTGGCAGATGCAAATGCAGGCCGGTGGATTGATCCGGAGCCGGGCGAACGACAGCTCAACGCCGCCATAGAAGATCTACGGCAAGTGGTGAAGTTGCGTCCCAACGATCGCCAATCGCGTGCTGTGCTTGCGCAAGCGCTGGATGTCGCAGGGCTCTCCGAGGAAGCAGGTGATGAAACTGATGTCGTCGTGGCGATGAGTCCGTGGACTGCTTTTTCGTTTGGTGCGCTGGGGGATCATTACCGTGCAGTCAAAAACAACGACTTCGCGGAACAGGCTTATTTCGTGGGTGCCAATTTGGGCGGGGGCGAGTATGCGGCATTTCGGTATTCCGAGATCCGGGAAATCAATCGGGAGAATCGCCAATGATCCGGCGATTCTGCTTATCTCGGGGGCGATCCCTCCCGAGGGTTCTTGCCATTGCCATATTGGCGTTCACTTCCACAGTATCGAGCCAGGAGACAGCTGTTTCTCTTGAGGAAGAACTCGAAGCCACCGGGATTGGGACCTCCCTGGAGCCGGTGCCGGAGGAGATTGGATCGCGCGCAGACGCACGTGAAACCTCGAGAGATTCGACAGATACCGAGGCAACGGCTGTGCCGCTCAAATCAGACGCGGCTTCAGTGGAGGCAGAGGCTGAATCGGACTCCGGTCCGCCACAGGAACGCCGCCCTCAGGTCGCGCGAGCACTCTCCGTCGAGGATGCCGATGGAACCACGCATGGCTCCTCGGAGGAAGAGCCCCCTCTCGTTCAACCGTTCAGTTTTCTCTCATCGGTTCTGTCCGAGTTTTTTGCGATGGACGAGGTCGGGACAACGAGAGGCCAGAAGGACAATTTCTTTATCTCTCTTGGGCCGCGGGTTGGTTACGACAGTAACGTTCTTTACGCACCGGAGAATCCGATTTCCAGCTACACCTCCGGTTTCAATGGAGCGGCAAACTATGATTTCGGGTCAACCCGCTGGCACGTGAACAGTCGCTTGGGAGGAGGGGTGACCTACTACGATAATCGCCCAAGCGATCCGACGGACTACAATGCGAGTCTTGTCCTGTCGGCGGAGTATGAAGTGAACCGTCGCCTGAAACTGGATTTCTCCACTCGAACAGCCTACCTGGCCCAACCAGAGCCGCAGCTCGTGGGAAGTGTCACCCGCTTCAGTGGAGACTATTGGTATACGGACACACGGCTCAGCGCACAATATACCCTTCGCCCCCGACTTGCGGTTCGTGCCGGCTATTCGCTGCTTGGCTACCAATACACCGACGAAGCGGTTAACCGGGGCCTCGGATTTTACTCCCAAACGGCGCACCTCGCTCTCGATTACCTGCTCACCCCTCGAACCACCGGAACAGTGGAATATCGCTACAACCCGGTCACTTACTACGAAGCCGACCTTGGGTCGGAAGGCCACATTCTGACGGTCGGCTTTTTGCACACCTTTTCCAATCGGGTGAACTGGTCCTTCCAGTTCGGTGCGGAGCAGCGGCGACTGACGAATCCCGCCGTCGATGGCCCATCCGAGTATCTGGGACCTTTTCTGGAGACCTCGCTCAGTTATGAGTTTGCGCCGCGATCTTCCGTTTTCGCGAATCTTCGCTATGGAACCGAGCCTTCAGGGGTAAGCGGTGTGTCCATTCGCGAAACGCTGCGTGGAAGCCTGGGGGTGGAATACGCGATTACCGGACGCCTGACCGGCAGCTTGACCTTCAACTACTCTCACGATGCCTACGATCAGCCCGGTGTGGCCACGGATTTTACGCAGGAAATATATTCCGGATCGCTCACCCTGCGCTATCGCCTCAACCGGGGCCTCGCGCTCCTCGGCACCTACAGCTATATTGGATTGTTCTCCGACCTGCCTCTGAACTCCTACGAAAGAAACCTCGTCAATCTCGGGCTGGACATCATATTTTGACCGCCCTCGCACCCCCGTTTATTGACATCAAATCCGCCGCCGGGTAGCTTCCCGCTTCCTCTGCCCTCATGAGCCAAGCCTCTCCTGAAAATAAGCTCCACCTTTTTGATTACCTTCGGGTGATCGCAGTCCGGTGGCCGATCATCGTCCTGATCTTTTTGCTGGTCGTTATTACGACGGGCGTAATCACGGCCATTCTTCCGCGGAAATACGAGTCGCGAGTTTTGATTCAGGTTCGGGAGAATGCCGATTTTGAAATTTTCCAACCCGGAGGGCAGCGAAACAATGCCTGGGATCCGCGATTTACCTCGACCCAGTTCGAGATCATGCAGAGCAAGGAGGTGCTTGATCCCGTGATTGACAAGCTCGGCCTTGCGCAAAGATGGGCCGAGGAATACGAGATCAAGTCCCGGGAGCTCATCTACAAGAAGCTCGTCGAGTCGATGATGACGCTCCGCGAGGTGCGCAACACGAACCTCCTTTCGATCACGATCCTGAGCCCGGACAAGCAGGAGGCGGCAAATATCGCGAACGAGATCGCGGAGCAATATCAACTCGCGAGAATTCGGGAGCAGGAACAATGGGTCTCCAAGTCGCTGGCCTCGCTGCAGGAAGAGGTGGAGAAGCAGCGGCGGAAGACCGAGGACCTGCGCAGGAAGGCGGAGGAGATCCGCATCAAGTATGGTATCAATGACCTCAATCCGGAGAGCGTTGAAGATCCCATGCAGGCTGCGGAGCGGGTGCTTCTCAGCGTGGAAGAGCAGGTGAGCCTGCAGCGACTCACCACGGCGGCGGCGAAGGCGAAATACGAGCAGATCTCAAAGATGAGCGACGAGCAGATCATGCGCTCGATCGCGACGCTCGACGTCCAGGACCAGACGATTCTCCAGATTCTGCCGCTTTATCAAGAGGCGGTGTCGGAAGAGCAGCGGCTTCTGAATGCAGGACTGGCGCGCAATCACCCGAGTGTGAAAGCGCAGGCTGCGAAGAAGAATGCGTATTGGGAGCAGCTCACCAATCAAATTTCGAGTTTGCGTGCGGCCCTCGCAGCGAATGTCGAAATCGAGCGGGACGCGCTGGGGAACCTGGAGCAGAAGCTGGAGGAGGCGCGTCAGATGCAGCAGGATGCACGCACTCGCGCCGCAGCCTACTACACGGCGAAGAACGAATACACGCAATCGAAGACCGTGCTTGAAGCGGCGGAAACGCGCTTCTGGACGGAGATGATGCAGCGCCAGATGCCCTTGAATCCCGCGGTGATCTGGGAGCGGGCCGTGCCTGCTGAACTTCCTGCGCGGCCTCGCGTCATCCTGAACATGGCCTTGGGCGTGTTCTTCGGTCTCGTGCTCGGCGTCGGTGCCGCGTTCTTCATCGAGTATCTCGACACCAGCGTGAAGACGATGGAGGACATCGAGAAATATTTCCAGCTGCCGGTCCTCGCGGTCATTCCGAAAGGCATCGGCATCCTCAAGGATCTTCCGCCCGACACACCGGACGGCGAGCCTTATCGAATCCTTCGAACGAACATCGAGTTCAACAAAAAGGATCCGACTGCAAACGTCATGACGCTGGTGTCAGGCGGACCTGGCGAAGGCAAGTCGACCACGCTGGTCAATCTCGGCTACACCTTCGCCCAGGCCGGAAGTCGCACGTTGATCATCGACGCCGACCTGCGCCGTCCGCGTCAGCACACGATCTTCAATGTCAGCAACTCGAAGGGGCTCACGGATTACCTCTCCAAGGGCGTGCCGCTGGACGAGTTGATCATGACATCCAACATCGAGAACCTCGAGTTCATCCCCAGCGGAAAACTGCCGCCTGGCGCGATTGCGATGCTCAATTCCCGGCGCATGACCGACCTCATCGACGAGGTGCGGCAGCGTTACGACATGGTGCTTATTGATGCGCCACCGATTCTCGGCGTCAGCGATTCCGCGGTCATCGTTCGTGCGGTGGACATCGCGGCGATCGTCATTCAACATCGTCGCTTCCCGCGCGCGATGCTGCTGCGCGTCAAGAACGCGGTGCTCAACGCCGGGGGCAATCTCCTTGGAGCCATCCTGAACAACGTCGATGTCCGTCTCGATCAATACTATCAATACCAGACGAACTACTACGGCTATTATCACAAGCCGACACAGGAAGAGGCCAAGGCTGCAAAGAAGGAAAAGAAAAAGCAGGAACTGGCAGGGGCCAGCGTGACAAGTCGTAGTGGGAAGTCCGATGAGTATTAAAAGTGTTGGTGCGGCGGCCGTGATGGTCGCTGCACTCGTGGGTTGTGTTTCGAAGCAGGAGGTCAAAAGTTTTCCGACCGTCCAGGATTTGATTTCCGTTCCGGAGGGACAGCTTCCGGAACAGAACATCCGTCTGAGACCCGGTGATTCGATCGACATTCGTCTCGGCGGTGTTCCGCTCGAGGAAATCAATCAGGTGACCGGCACCTATTCCGTCGACACGCAGGGCTTCGTGAACATGCCGGAAATCGGTCGCGTGAAAGCCGCCGGCCTCACGCAGAGCGAGTTTCAGATGGCTGTCGAGCAGAAGTATCGCGAGCAGAATGTCTATTCCCAGCCGACCGTGACGGTGAACGTCCCGATGACGGCCCGCTTTGTGAACGTGGGCGGCGAGGTGCGCATGCCGCAACGCGTTCCCTACACGCCGGACTTGACCGTTCTTTCGGCAATCACGGCCGCGGGAGGCTTCACCGAATTTGCCGCGCAAACCCGCGTGAGAATCTACCGCGAAGGAAAGTTCGATGTCGTGAATCTGAAAGAGATTCGCCGTCACCCCAATCGGGACATCCCGTTGCAGCCGGGTGATTCCATCGAGGTGATGCGGAGCTTTTTCTAAGCGCGCTCCTTCTCCGGTTTAAAGGCGTCGCCTTGGCGCTGGAGACGACATCGAAACGGCCTTGTTGGCCGCCTTCCATGCTGGCGGCAGCTAGCTCGTGGCGATCAGGGACCGGTTTTTCCAGAAATACCCGGCTCCCGAGTAAACGGTGAGGATCACCGTCACCGCTACCAAAGTCGCGCCAAGATAGTCCCATGCAGGCTTGATCCACGCGAGCTTGCCGGAGTTCCACTCGCCAAGCGCGAGGAGGAGGAGAAAGAACAGGATCGTCGTCATCTGCCACGCGGTCTTGTGTTTGCCGAGCTTCTCGGCCGGGAGGACGACACCCTTTGCTCCGGCCAGCAGTCGGAGACCGGTGATGAGGAATTCCCGCGCAATGATGACGATAACCGTCCACGCCGGGAGGGCGTGAAAGGGAAGCAGGCAGATGAAGGCTGCCGCCGTGAGAACCTTGTCCGCGAGCGGATCCATCAGCTTTCCGAAATCCGTGATCAAGCCGTCGCGGCGCGCGATCATTCCATCGAGATAGTCGGTGAAGGCCGCGGCAACGAAGAGCAGCAGGGCCAGCGTCCGACTGAATGGAAAGTCGATCGACAGGCAGACGACGAAGAAAATGGTGAGCACCAGGCGGCCCACGGTCAGTCGATTTGGAAGATTCACCGGAATCAGAGAACGACAGCGCAACTCATTGCGCAAGTGCTACAGATGGAGGTGCGTCAGAAAAGCGCGGTCGTTTCCAAATCGGCACCCGTGCCTTGAGCGCTTCCACAATATGCTGGCTCAATCGGTAACCGGCGGCCCGCCGCATGGTGGCCACGCGCAGAAACAGCGACACTTCGCCGGCAGGGACGAACCCCACGCGATGGATCAGCCGGCATCCAAGAAGCCCGTCCTTCGCCGACTCGACGATCCTGCGGAGTTCATGCTCCGCCATGCGCTCATGGAATTCGTAATCGATGCCTTCGATCGATCGGCCGGCTTCGATCGGCCTTACTACCCCGTAAAAATCGACAATCGCGCCCGCTGAAGAACGTTCGGGATGCGGCGGCGGGGAAACTGGCGCGTGGGTGAGGCGGATTTCGCAAAACTCCATTGCGTGGGCAGTATGAGCGACGATACGCTGCCAGGCCACACTGCATCCCAAATTTCGAATGAGTCAAAGTGATATCGGTCTGATCGGACTCGCCGTCATGGGCGAGAATCTTGTGTTGAACATGGAGAGCAAGGGCTTTTCCGTGAGTGTCTTCAACCGCACGACATCCGTGACCGAGAAATTTGCGGAGGGACGCGCGAAGGGAAAAAACATCGTCCCCACAAAGACGATCGAAGAGTTCGTCGCGTCCCTCGCACGTCCGCGCAAGGCGATGATCATGGTGAAGGCCGGTGCGCCCGTTGACGCCGTGATCGACCAGCTCGTTCCGCTGCTGGAGCCTGGCGACATCATCATCGACGGCGGAAACAGCCTTTGGACCGACACGCAACGCCGCGAAAAGGCTCTCAAGGAAAAGGGCATTCACTTCGTCGGTTGCGGCGTCTCCGGCGGTGAGGAGGGCGCGTTGAAGGGTCCGTCGATGATGCCCGGTGGATCACCCGAGGCCTGGGAGGCCGTTGGCCCGATTTTCCGAAAGATCGCGGCAGTCGTGGACGGCGAGCCGTGCTGCAGGCACATGGGACCGGATGGCGCCGGGCACTACGTGAAGATGGTGCACAACGGCATCGAATACGGGGACATGCAGTTGATCTGCGAGGCCTACGCGATCCTCAAGGCGACCATCAATCCGAGCGCCGAGGAGTTCCACGAGATCTTCGCGGATTGGAACAAGGGCGAGCTCAACAGCTACCTCATCGACATCACCGAAAAGATTTTCACCAAGAAGGATCCCGAAACCGGAAAGCCGCTCGTCGATGTGATCCTCGACAAGGCCGGACAAAAGGGCACCGGCAAATGGACCGTTGGCAACGCGGTCGAGCACGCGGTCGTGCTGTCCACGGTCAACGCTGCGGTGGAGGCGCGCATTCTTTCGTCGATGAAGGAAAAGCGCGTCGCAGCGAGCAAGATTCTGCCTGCTCCCGAGGTTGTGCCATTTTCCGGTGACCGTCAGCAGCTCATCGACTCGGTTCGCGATGCGCTCTACGCGAGCAAGATCGTCAGCTACGCGCAGGGTCTCGACCTGCTTGCGACCGCGAGCCGGTATTACAATTGGAACCTGAACTTCGGGGACATCGCCACGATCTGGCGCGGAGGTTGCATTATTCGCGCCGTGTTTCTGAACCGCATCAAGGAAGCCTACGAGGAGAATCCGAATCTGGAGAATCTGATGCTCGCGCCGTTCTTCACGGAGATTTTCCGCAAGACGCAGGCTGGCTGGCGCCATGCGATCCAGACCGCGGTCGCCCAGGGCGTCGCCGCGCCCGCGTTCACGGCGAGCCTCGGTTATTACGACAGCTATCGCAGCGAGCGGCTGCCCGCGAATCTGCTCCAGGCGCAGCGCGACTTCTTCGGCGCGCATACCTACGAACGTGTGGACCGTCCGGCGGGCGAGTTTTTCCACACGGAATGGCTCGAGTAACGACGGGCGACCGACCTCAGCACTGCGGAAATGGACTCCTTCTGGTGGCTCGTGACCGCGGCGCTGATGTTGATCGGCCTCATTGGAACATTTGTGCCGTTCGTGCCGGGCAGCGTGCTGATCCTGCTCGGCGCTGCGGTGAATCACTTCACCGTAAACGGCGTCGGATGGCCGACGCTGCTGGTGCTGTTGGCGCTGACGATCCTCGCGCAGGTGGTCGATATTTTCAGCGGAGCGGTCGGTGCAAAATATTTCGGCGCAACAAGGTGGGGCGCGATTGGGGGGATTCTCGGAGCGATTGTCGGATTGTTCTTCGGGATCGTCGGGATCCTCGTCGGCCCATTGATCGGCGCGCTCGTCGGTGAACTGCTCGGAGGGCGACGCATTCTTCCGGCCGGGAAATCCACATGGGGGACCTTCCTCGGCACTACCGCAGGCTTGCTGGGCAAGGTCCTGATCGCGTTCGTGATGATCGGAATCTTCGTGGTGGCCGCCCTCAGCTAGAGCGGCAACGACCACAGCGGGTCATCGAGATGAGCGCCTTCCTCGGAGGCGAAACCTCTCGTTTACCCTTAGTGCACCTTTTCGAACGTCTGGCTGACGAGGGCGGCGGAGATGCGGTTTTCGACGCCGAGCTTGTTGAAGATGCGTTCGAGGTGATTTTTCACCGTGTGAGCGCTGATGTTCAGAACGATCCCGATTTCCTCGTTCGACTTGCCTTCACAGAGCCAGTGGTAGACCTCGCGTTCGCGATGGGTGAGGCTGCGCAGACGCTCCGCATTGCCGGAACGGCCGATCACTCGCACGACCGGTGTGACGTATTTCTCGAACTCCGCACGCGGCGGGACGGCCTCGAAATCCACGCCCACGACGCCGATGCACTTTCCACGCTCCATAATCGGCGTCGCCTCGCTGGAGATCCAGCACTGCTTGCCGCCGATGATGCAGGCATAGGTGTCCATCGCACAAAGCTCCGCGTAACGCTTGGGAGCCCAATACCAGTCACCGCTACCGGGAGTTTCGTAACCGGTGACCGCGTGAAATTTCAGTCGGGACCCGCGACGATGCCAGGAGGGAATGAAGCGGCCCGTTTCATCGTGCCCGGGAGTGTTCGCAAATTCCTCGTCCCGGCCATCAAACGCATTCGGCTCCCAGACCATCCAGACGCCGAAAAGCTCCGGGTGTGCTCGCAATGCTTCTTGAAGAACCGCAATGTGCAGGCTTCGGCTGACAATTCCCGTCGCACGCAACGCGGCTACGGCCTGGGCGATTCTTTCAACACAACGCAGCATAATCAGGTTTTCCCGGCGCAAACTTCCTAGGCTGCGCCTTGCGGGAATATCGGGAATGAGTGCTCTCTTTGCAAGCTGAACAGTGTCAAAGCCTGCTAAAAAAGCCTCGCAAAACGACGTATTTCCCCGTCGCTGACGCCGGGGTGATACTCGCACCACTCTTTGGATTTGTAATGAATGAACGGATCGCGACGCCGTTTTCCGGCCGTTTCCTCAATGAACGGATCCGCCGCGAATGCCTTTACCGCGTCATTACGCGACGCAGCTTCAATCACTCGACCTCATCGCCAACGGTCGTGAGGCGGAGGTTCGGGAGTTTGTCCGTGGTGGCGGAGCTTGGAGGGTGGATGAGTTCCTCGAGCCGTTTGCGGGTGGCGAGGAATTCCGGCGTGAGGAGCTGGCCGGGATCGCGGGGACGTGGAACCGGGACCTCGATGAGTTCCTCGACGCGGCCGGGGTGGGGCTTCAGAACGAGAATGCGATCGGCGAGAAGGATGGCTTCGTCGAGGTCATGGGTGATGAAAACGATGGTGATGTCGACATTGCGCCAGATCTGCAGAAGGTAGGTCTGCATCTGGCAGCGGGTTTGGGCATCGAGAGCACCGAAGGGTTCGTCCATGAGGAGGACGCGCGGCTGGTTGGCGAGAGCGCGGGCGATGGCGACGCGCTGCTTCATGCCGCCGGAGAGTTCG